>FTAK01000100.1_pt1 | contig 46886 bp, 36 predicted proteins | sample 1639071 | NCBI WGS metagenome assembly FTAK01 (sample SAMEA3914812, study PRJEB12502) | metagenome | biome: forest; material: soil | place: Canada | collected 2011-07-07 | depth 0.1 m
CAGACGCCGTCGCCGAGCCCGACCCCCCCCACCGCCGGCCCCACCACCCCCAACCCCACGTCCACCCCGACCCAGCCCAGCGGGACCAACCTCAGCATCGGCGCCGGTGCCGACGGTTCCAGCAAGGCCAGCGGGACGAGCTTCGGCAACGTCACGGACGGCAACCTGAGCACCTTCTGGTCGCCGTCCGGCGCCACCGGTTCCGTCTCGGTCAAGTGGTCCTCCGCCACCGCCGTGGCCGGCCTCAACATCCGGGAGGCAGCAGGCTCCGCGGGCAGCATCGGATCCTGGCGGGTCCTCAACGGTGACACCGGCGCCGTCCTGACGTCCGGCAGCGGTGCGGGCGCCATCGCGGTCCCAAGCACCTCGCTGAAGAAGATCACCTTTGAGATCACCAGCTCGACCGGAACGCCGAAGATCGCCGAGTTCGAGACCTACGCGGGTTAGCGGCACGGTCCCGTGACCCGGGACCGTGCATCGTCCGCACGCACCGGCCGGACACGACGCGCCCGTCCGGTGCGTGCGGCCGGCAAAGCCGCCGGAAGCCCTGGGAGCCCTGCTGCCAGGGCTTCCGGCCTGCGCTGCGGGGCACACGCCGGACGGGTGCAGGTGCCGCAAGGGCTTCCAGGACGCGATGGGACGCCGACTGCACGCGTCAGGTGGAGTCGCGCACAACCAGTCGGCCGGGCACGGTGTGAATACCCGCGTGGGCATCGGCGTCAATGGCTTGCAGCAGTCGTGGTGCCGCAACGCGTCCGATCTCGGTGAGATCCGTGTCGACGGTGGTGAGCGGCGGGCGCGAAGCGAGGACCATGGTGTCCCAGTTGTCGTAACCGACGATCGCGATGTCCTGGGGGACACTCCGCCCTTGTTCGCGGAGGGTGTCCGCGACTCCGGGCGCGGGGTGGTCGGCGCTCTGCTGCCGCTCGCGGTGACCGTCCCGCCGCCGGCCCCCGCCACGGAGGTCAGATGACGGTGAAGCGGTGCAGTGCGAATCTCAACGCGTCGGGCTCCACGTGGATCCCCCCGCTGAAGGGGTGGTTCATGGCGGACAACAAGGTCAGCACGCCGGACAGCAGTAGTGCCAGGCCGCCGATGCCGAGGATTCCCGGCCAGGTCAGGGATTGGATCTGGAGCGCGGAGGTGATCACCAGAAGCACCGCGGACAGGATCAGGCCGATCCAGAGGTAGTTGGGCACTTCCTGGGACACCGCCAGTATCCGCGCGCGCCGGGCGTCCCCCACCTCCCTGAGGGCCACGAGCGAGTCCCGCGCGAACGTCTGCTCCTGCTTGGAGTCGCCGGCCGTGTCCTGCAGGACGCGCCGCAGCTCGTCGTACAGCTCCTGGGCCTGTGGACTGGTCCCGCCGTCCGCCATCGCCGGCCACTCGTCGTTGATCACCGCGACCGTGTACTGGCGGGTCAGATCGCGGACCTGCGCGCGTGGGGTCTCCGCCAGGGGCCGGGTCGCCCAGTAGAGATTGACGAGGCTCGCGCCTTCACTGCTGACCTCGTCGGCGGCCTTGGTCAGACTCGTGCCGGCGGAGACGATCGAAAGGGCCAGGATGAAGCTGAACAATGTCCTGTTGAGGGTCGCGAAATGTTCGACGCCGTCCTTGAGGGCGGGTCCTTCGTGCCAGCGCTGCGGAACGTATCGAACCGTCAGAACCAGGACGAGGATCGAGGCGCCGACACAGCAGGCGACCAGGGTGATTGAAGCCAAACTCATGCGCCCATTTGACCTCATCGCTGCACATAAGCCGCTACCGGTGATGATGCATCCACCCCATTGAGTGCACAGGACTGACCGAAGTTCACCGATGCGGTGGGGTGATAGATATGATCGCCATTTCTTGGGATCGACGCCGTCATCGCAGCCCGCAGGCGCGGTCGGCTTCGGGACCCGACGGGACGGCGCGCGAGGATACCGACGTCCGACTGGAGGGTTGCCCGATGCCCGAGCCGCTGTCCGTCCACCGTGTTCTCGGCGGCGGCTCCTTCGCCGAGATCGGCGAGCCCTTGGTGGCCGTGACCTGCGAGGCGCGGGGAGAGATCGCGGTCGGGGGCGATCTCGGGGACCTGTACTGGTCCGGCCGCTCCGTCAGCGGCTGGTCCGGTCACCGCGTCGGCGTCTACGGACTCGACGGGCTGGACTGCCGGCTGGTCGTCGGCACCCGGTGGCCGGTGAACTCGCTCGACTTCCATCCGAGCCTGCCGCTGCTGGCCGTCGGCACCGGCTCGTACGACGGCGGGTACGTCTTCGAGGGTGAGCTGCTGCTCGTCGACCTGGCGAACGGAAGCGTGGTCTCCGCGCTGGAGCACCGCCGCGAGGTCCGTCGGGTGCGCTGGCGCGGCGACGGAATCGCCCTCGAGCTGGTCGTCGCCCCGCCCGACGAGGACTCGGCCAAGAAGCCGTTCACCCACGGCTTCGCCGCCGTCGTCGAGCGCGAGGACTGGCACTGGGTGCCCGACCGGGGCATCGCGTCCCGTGAACTCGCCGGGCCCCGGGTCAAGGCCGGCCCCCGCCCGGACGACGCGGAGGAGGCCGCCCGGGAGATGGTCACCGCACTCGGTGACGCGCGGGAGAAGTGGTGGTCGTTGCGGCGGCAGGTCCGGGCGGTGGAGGCGCTGGCCGACGGCAGGGTGCTGGCCGCACTCGAAGGCACGAAACTGGAGAGTTGGCTCCCCTCGGGAGGGTTCGAGTGGTCGGTCCCCGACCCCGACGGTGCCCGTCAGCTGTACGTCTGCCCCGGCCAGGAGTCCGCCTGGGTGAACGTGGCCCGCCCGAGCCGCCTGATCGGCTCCCGCTGGGAGGACGCTCGCAGCACGGTCGAGCGGCTCTCCCTTACGGACGGCAGCACCCTGGACACCGCCGAGGTCGCCTTCCCCGCCGTCCTGACGGCCGACCTCGACGGCCGGATCGCGCTCCGCGACACCCGCCAGGACGAGCCGAAGTCCCCGATCGTCCTGTTCGCCCCGGACGGGCGCGAGTCCGCCGGCGTGGTGCTCGGTGGCTATGACTCGGTCAACCACTACTTCCCGGTCCGGTACAGCCCCGAACTGCTCTTCCTCCAGGGCAGGAAGAACAAGTACTGGAAGGACAAGTGGATCGTGTCCGTCGTCCCGCCGGCCGACGGCGGAGAGCCGGAGATCCGCCGGCTCTTCCCCCTCGAATGGGACGCCGGCCGCCACGGTCACCTCTACGGCGGCCCGGCCGTCCACCTCGCCGGCAACGGCGACAACAGCGGCGGGGGCGGCTCCCTGGTGCACGCCGGTGAGGTCCACGATTCACGCGGCCGGCAGCCCGAGCACGTGTTCATCGTCCGGCGTCGCCTTCCGGACGGCGCGCCGCAGTGGTTGTTCACCACCGACCACCCGGTCACCGCACTGGACACCGACGGCGACATCCTCCTCGCCGCCCTCACCTCCGGCGAGGTCGTCGCACTCGACGCGGCGGACGGCACGCTGCGCTGGAGCACCCGCCTCGAAGTCGACGGCATCCCGACCGTCCCGCTCTCCCTCGCGGTGGCCGGCCCCCGGCGGCTGCTTCTCGGCACGGCGGACGGGCGGATCCTCGTCTGCGAGACCGCGGCCGGCTGAGCGGAGGCCGCGCCTCCCTGCCCGCGCCTCCCTGCCCGCGCCTCGCTGCCCGCGCCTCGCCGCCCGACGGGCCGGCCGGGCCGTCGGGCCCGTCGGGCAGACGATCAAGTGATTGCCAAGAGATCACCAAGGAACCGGAAAGCGCCCTGGTGGTGTCCTCGGCCCCGGGCGGGGGTCCGGCGGCGGGGCCCGAGCGATTAGGCTGCACTTCCGGGGGACAGGCCCCGCCGCAATCGGATACGGCGAGACCACATCTCGTCCTGCCACGGAGGTAACCGGCCTTGCACATCGACGCCTGGATCGAGAGCGTCCCACCGGGCTGGGTCTACGCCCTGGTCGCGCTGATCATCGGCCTGGAGAGCCTGGGGATCCCGCTGCCGGGCGAGATCGCGCTCGTCTCGGCCGCACTGCTCGCCTCGCGCGGCGTGGTCAGCCCGTGGTGGATCGCGATCTGCGCGATCCTCGGCGCGATCATCGGGGACTCGATCGGCTACTCGATCGGCCGCCGGGGCGGCAAGCCGCTGTTCGAGAAGCTCGGCCGGAAGTTCCCCCGGCACTTCGGGCCCGAACACCTGGAGAGCGCCGAGCGGTCGTTCCACAAGTGGGGCATGTGGGCGGTCTTCTTCGGCCGCTTCATCGCGCTGCTGCGCATCTTCGCCGGGCCGCTCGCGGGCGCGCTGCGGATGCCGTACTGGAAGTTCCTGATCGCGAACGTGCTCGGCGGGATCGTCTGGGCCGGCGGTACGACGCTGCTGGTCTACCACGTGGGCAAGGTCGTCGAGCAGTGGCTGAAGGGCTTCTCCTGGGTGGGTCTGGTGCTCGCCGCGCTCGGCGGGGCGTTCTCCGCCTGGCTGCTGAAGCGCCGCGCCGCGAAGGCCCGCGCCGAGGCGGAGTCGGTCCCCGGGGCGGAGGCGGCCCCCGGGGCGGAGCCGGCCCCCGGGGCGGATCCGGCCCCCGGGGCCAGCGCCGATACCGAATCCGGGGCTTCGGCAGCGGCCGATCCCGCCCCGGCGCCGGTGGCGGACTGACGGTCCGGCAGCAGCGCCGGGGTAGCATCGGCGAGGCAGCCGGACGGTGACGACGCAACATCTGGAGGGCCCTGTGAGCCAGCAGCAGTGGGACGCCGTGGACACCTACTTCTCCGACAAGCTGGTCGGCCACGACCCGGTGCTGGAGGAGGCGCTGGCCGCCGCCGACGCGGCCGGGCTGCCGCGGATCGCCGTCGCACCCAACCAGGGCAAGCTGCTGCACCTGCTGGCCCTCACCCAGGGCGCCCGCCGGATCCTGGAGGTCGGCACCCTCGGCGGGTACAGCGCGATCTGGCTGGCCCGCGCGCTGCCCGCCGACGGCACGCTGATCACCCTGGAGATCGACCCCCGGCACGCCGAGGTGGCCACCGCCAACCTCGTCCGGGCCGGTCTCGACAAGATCGCGGAGGTCCGGCTCGGCCGGGCCGCCGACTCGCTCGCCGAGCTGGAGAAGGCCGGGGCGGAGCCCTTCGACCTGGTCTTCATCGACGCCGACAAGCCCAGCAACCCGGACTACTTCGCGAGTGCGCTGCAGCTGACCCGGCCCGGCTCGCTGATCATCGTCGACAACGTGGTGCGCGGCGGGGCCGTCGCCGACGTGCAGAGCACGGACCCGAGCGTGGTCGGCACCCGCCGGCTGCACGACCTGATCGCCGCCGAGCCCCGGGTGTCGGCGACCTCCGTCCAGACCGTCGGGGCGAAGGGTTACGACGGTTTCACGCTGGCCCGCGTACGGGGCTGAACCACAGAGGAGCAAGAAGTGCGGATCGGACTGCTGGGCACCGGGCCATGGGCGGAGCGCGTGCACGCCCCGGTACTCGCCGAACACGCCGGGATCGAGTTCGCGGGGGTGTGGGGCCGGCGGCCGGAGGCGGCCGAGGCGCTCGCGGGCGCCCACGGCGTGCGCGCGTACCAGGACGTGGACGAGCTGCTCGCGGCCGTGGACGCGGTCTCCATCGCGCTGCCCCCGGCCGTCCAGCCGGGCCTGGCGGTCCGCGCCGCCGAGGCCGGCTGCCACCTCCTGCTCGACAAGCCGGTCGCGCTGACCGTCCCGGACGCCCGGCGCCTCGCCGAGGCCACCGCCCGCCACCGCGTCGCCTCGGTGGTCTTCTTCACCGTCCGCTTCGGCGGCGAGCAGGCGCCCTGGCTGGAGAAGCAGGCCGCCGTGGGCGGCTGGTTCACCGGCCGCTCGGACTGGCTCGGCTCGGTCTTCGCCCCCGGCAGCGACAGTCCGTACGCGGCCTCGCCGTGGCGGGAGGAGAAGGGCGCCCTCTGGGACGTCGGTCCGCACGCCCTCTCGGTGCTGCTGCCGGTGCTCGGCGACGCCACCCTGGTGACGGCCGTCGGCGGGCCGCGCGACACCGTCCACCTGGTGCTGCGCCACGAGAGAGGGGCGTCCAGCACCCTCGCGCTGAGCCTGACAGCGCCGGTCGAGGCGGGCGGTACCGGTATGGAGCTGCGCGGCGACGCGGGCGTGGTGCACCTGCCGGAGCGCGGTGAGGGCCCCGTCCGGGCGCTGCACCGCGCGGTGGACGCGCTGCGCGAGTCCGCCCGTACCGGCGAGCCGCACCCGTGCGACGCGGCGTTCGGCCTGCGGGTGGTGGAGATCCTGGCGGGCGCCGAGCGCTCCCTCGCCGAGGGCGGACCGGTCGAGGTCTGAGGCCCGCCGGGCCCGGCCGGTCAGCGCGGCTCGGGCCGCCGGTCGGCCGGGCGGCGCGGGGGGACGGGCGCGGCGGCGAAGTCGCGCGGGCCCGTCCACAGCGCCGGTACGGCGTCGCCCCGGCGCGCCAGCTCGTACGCGAGTGCCTCGTAGTTGACCCGCCAGCCCTGGAAGTGCGGCCAGGCCTCCACGCTCGTCCGCTCCTTGGGGAAGCCGGCCGCGGCGACCATCGCGACCGCCGCGTCGAACTCGGTGAAGGTGAGCCGGATCGGGCTCTCGGGGTGAGGATCCGGGTCGAAGTCGACGCGCAGCGAGCGGGCGATGTCGCGCAGCGCCGTGAAGCCGGCCCGCAGTACCAGCCGTGCCTCCGGCGGGGCCGAGCGCGGGCTGACGGCCAGGTGCAGGGCGGCGGCGTCCAGCACCGCGAGCAGGCCCACCACCCAGCTGCGGTGCGCCTGCGGGGAGCGGAAGGCCAGCAGCACGGGGTAGTTGGAGTGGCTCTCGCCGATGTCGGCGGCGAGCCGCTCCCAGTCCCGGTAGAGCTGCGGCAGCGCCGTCTCGGTGTCCACCAGGGACTGCCGGGCGAGCAGCTCGGGCCCCCAGGCGGGTTCGCCGGCCCGGGTCTGGAGCAGCGTGACCTCCACCTCGCGGCGGTTGTACGCGGCGTACAGGGTCGGCAGGTAGGCGATCTGGAGGGCGATCACCAGTGGGCCGCTGGCGGCGGCCAGGAAGTCCAGCGCGGACAGGTGCAGGCGGTCGCCGCTGGCGAAGCCGAGGGTGAACAGGCTGGAGCCCGCCTCCCGGAACGAGACCGCCCAGGGCAGCTCCGAGCTGCCGTGCATCAGCAGGGTGTAGGAGAGCAGCATGGCGCCGAGCCACACCCCGAGCATGCCGACCAGTACGAGCGGCGCCAGCCAGGTCTGCGCCCGGTCGTGCGCGCGGTACGTGCCGAACGGCGCCGCGCCGAGCCGCAGCATCGTGCGCAGGCCGGCCCAGAGCCGGATCACCAGCGCCGAGTACAGGCCGCGCGGTACCACCAGGGTGCGCAGGATGCTGCCGATGGTGGTCAGCAGGAGCAGCAGGCCGGCCAGCGTGTAGATCAACCTCATGGCGTCATTGTGCTGGCTCGGGGCGGCCGGGTGCGACGGCGCCCACGGGGTGGTCCGGCCGGCCCTCGCGGCGCACCGATCGGGGCGTGGGCGTTGACAGGGCGGCCCCTTCGGCTGAATGCTAAGCAAGCGCTTAGTCAGTACAGCCCCGTGAACCACCGAAGCCTGGGAGCGAGCCGATGTCCGACACCTCCGCCGACCCGCCCGGCCTGGACCTCGCGCGCCTGCGCGACCGCCTGGACCGCGACCTGCCCGGCGCCGTCCGGGGCCCGCTGCGGGCCGAGCTGATCGAGGGCGGCCGCTCCAACCTCACGTACGTCCTCTCCGACGGCGCCTCCCGCTGGGTGCTGCGCCGGCCGCCGCTCGGCCACGTGCTCGCCACCGCGCACGACATGGCCCGCGAGTACCGGGTGATGACCGCGCTGCGGCCCACCGCCGTGCCCGTCCCGGACACCCTGCTGCTGGTCGAGGACCCCGAGGTCATCGGCGCCACCTGGTACCTGATGTCGTACGTACCCGGCATCGCGCACCGCGACGCGGCCGCGCTGACCGCGCTCGGGCCGCAGCGCGTCCGGGCCCTGGCCCTGAGCCTCGCCGACACCCTCGTCCGGCTGCACGCCATCGACCCCGCGCAGGTCGGGCTCGCCGACTTCGGCCGGCCCGAGGGCTTCCTCGCCCGCCAACTGCGTCGCTGGAGCACCCAGTTGGCCGCCTCCCGCAGCCGCGAGCTGCCCGGCATCGACGAGCTGCACACGCTGCTCACCGAGCGGCTGCCCGACTCCCCGGCCCCCACCCTGGTGCACGGCGACTACCGGCTCGACAACGTCCTGGTGGACGAGGCGGACGAGATCACCGCCGTCCTCGACTGGGAGATGTCCACCCTCGGCGACCCGCTGACGGACCTCGGGCTGCTCGTGATGTACACCGAACTCGCCGGCGCCGGCGGCGGGATCATCCCGGCCGCCGCCACCGCGCCCGGCTACCCGACCGCCGGTGAACTCGTCGAGCGCTACGCGGCGGGCTCCGGCCGGGACGTCTCCGCGCTCGGCTGGTACGTCGCCTTCGCCTCGTTCAAGCTGGCCGTCGTCGCCGAGGGCATCCACTACCGCTACCAGCAGGGCAAGACGCTGGGCGCCGGATTCGAGCGCGCCGGCGAGATGGGCCCGATCCTGGTCGACCACGGTCTCGCGGCCTTCAAGGAGCACTGACATGGACTTCTCGTACGACGCCCGGACACTCGAACTGCGCGAGCGGCTGCTCGCCTTCATGGACGAGCACGTGTACCCGGCCGAAGCCGTCCTGGAGGCCCAACTCGCCGATCCCGCACGGGACCACTGGGCGATCCCGCCGGTCGTCGCCGAACTCCAGGCGGAGGCGCGCCGGCGCGGCCTTTGGAATCTGTTCTTCACGGACCAGCACAGCCTGCCGGGGGAGGGCGGCGCCGGGCTGACCAACCTGCAGTACGCGCCGCTCGCCGAGATCACCGGCCGCAGCCCGCAGTTGGCGCCGGCCGCGCTCAACTGCGGTGCGCCGGACACCGGGAACATGGAGCTGCTCGCCCAGTTCGCCGACGCCGACCAGCGAAAGCAGTGGCTGGAGCCGCTGCTGAACGCCGACATCCGCTCCGCCTTCGCGATGACCGAGCCCGAGGTCGCGTCCTCCGACGCGTCCAACATCGCCACCCGGATCGAACGCGACGGCGACGAGTACGTCGTCAACGGCCGCAAGTGGTACATCACCGGGGCGATGAACCCCGAATGCAAGATCTTCATCGTGATGGGCAAGACCGACCCGTCGGCGGAGCCGCACCGGCAGCAGAGCATGATCCTGGTGCCGCGCGGCACCCCCGGCGTGACCGTCGAGCGCGGGATGCGGGTCTTCGGCTACGACGACGCCGACCACGGCGGGCACGCCGAGATCCGCTTCGAGAACGTCCGGGTGCCGGCCGGGAACCTGATCGGCGAGGAGGGCTCCGGCTTCGCCATCGCCCAGGCCCGGCTCGGCCCCGGGCGCATCCACCACTGCATGCGGGCGATCGGGATCGCCGAGCGCGCACTGGAGTTGATGTGCCGCCGCACGCTGGAGCGGGCCGCCTTCGGCCGGCCGCTCGCCGAGCAGGGCGTCGTGCAGGACTGGATCGCCGAGTCCCGGGTGCGGATCGAACAGGCCCGGTTGCTGGTGCTGAAGACCGCCTGGCTGATGGACACCGTCGGCAACCGGGGCGCGCACACCGAGATCCAGGCCATCAAGATCGCCACCCCGCTGGCCGTCGAGTGGATTCTCGACAAGGCCGTCCAGGCGCACGGCGCGGCCGGCGTCAGCCAGGACACCCCGCTCGCCCAACTCTGGGCCGGCAACCGCACCCTGCGGCTCGCCGACGGCCCCGACGAGGTGCACAAGCGCTCGCTCGCCCGCCGCGAGCTCAAGCGGTACCGGGAGGCCGGGCGATGACCACCGCCGACGAACTGCGCATCCGCACCGCCGAGTTGCTGCTCGCCCACGACCCGGCGGCGACCGCCCCGCTCGACTTCCTGCGGGCCCGCTTCGACGCCGGGCTGGCCTGGGTGCACTTCCCGCCCGGCCTCGGCGGCCTCGGCGCCCCGCGCGCCCTGCAGGCCGTCGTGGACGCCGAACTCGCCGCCGCCGGCGCCCCCGACAACGACCCGCGCCGGATCGGCATCGGCCTCGGCATGGCCGCCCCGACCATCCTGCGCTACGGCACCGACGAGCAGAAGCTCCGCTTCCTGCGCCCGCTCTGGACGGGGGAGGAGGTCTGGTGCCAGCTGTTCAGCGAGCCCGGCGCCGGCTCCGACCTCGCCGCGCTCGCAACCCGGGCCGTCCGCGAGGGCGACGACTGGGTGGTCGACGGCCAGAAGGTGTGGACCTCCAGCGCCCACCTCGCCCGCTGGGCCATCCTGCTCGCCCGCACCGACCCGGACGTCCCCAAGCACCAGGGCATCAGCTACTTCGTCTGCGACATGACCGACCCCGGCGTCGACGTCCGCCCGCTGCGCCAGCTCACCGGCGAGGCCGAGTTCAACGAGGTCTTCCTGACCGGCGTGCGGATCCCCGACGCGCACCGGCTCGGCGCCGTCGGCGAGGGCTGGAAGATCGCCCAGACCACCCTCAACAACGAGCGCGTCGCGATCGGCGGCCAGCGCACCCCGCGCGAGGGCGGCCTGATCGGCCTGCTCGCCGAGACCTGGCGCGCACACCCGGAGCTGCGCACCCACGAGCTGCACCAACGGCTGCTCCAGGGCTGGACGGACGCCGAGGTGCTGCGGCTCACCGGCGAGCGGCTGCGCCAGCAGCTCGCGCTCGGCCAGCCCGGCCCGGAGGGCGCCGCCGCGAAGCTGGCCTTCGCCCGGCTCGCCCAGCAACTGACCGGATTGGAGGTCGAGTTGATCGGCGAGGACGGCCTCGGCTACGGCGAGTGGGCGATGACCAGGCCCGAGCTGGTGGACTTCACCGGCCGCGACGCCGGCTACCGCTACCTCCGCGCGAAGGGCAACTCGATCGAGGGCGGCAGCTCCGAGATTCTGCGCAACATCATCGCCGAGCGCGTCCTCGGCCTGCCCGCCGAGCCGCGCTCCGACAAGGACGTGCCGTGGAAGGAGTCGGCCCGATGACCGGACTCGACCTGCTGTACACGGAGGTGGAGGAGGACCTGCGCGCCGCCGTGCGCGCCGTCCTCGCCGACCGCTGCCCGCCGCAGGCGCTCCTCGCCCGCTGCGAGGGCCCCGAGCCGTACGACACCGGCCTGTGGCGGCTGCTCGCCCGCGAGGTCGGCGTGGCCGCGCTCCCGGTGCCCGAGGGGCTCGGCGGGGCGGGGGCGTCGCTGCGCGAGAGCGCCGTCGTCCTGGAGGAGTTGGGCCGGGCCTGCGCGCCCACCCCGTTCCTCGGCAGCGCGGTGCTCGCGACGGCCGTCCTGCTGGCCGCCGTCGCACCGGCGGATCCGGCCGCCCCGCTCGCCCCGGCCGTCCTCGCCGCTCTCGCCGCCGGGGAGCGGACCGCCACCCTGGCCGTCCCACTCTCCACCGCGCCGGACGCGCCCTTCCCCCGGGGCGTACGGGCCACCGCAGCGGGGGAGTTGACCGGCACGGTGACCTCGGTGGCCGACGCGCTCACCGCCGACCTGCTGATCGTCCCCGCCGACGGCCCGGACGGCCCCGGCCTGTACACGGTGGAGGCCGCCGCCGTGACGGTCACCCGGCGCGGCTCGCTCGACCTCACCCGTCCGCTCGCCGACCTCGCCCTGGCCGCCGCCCCCGGCCGGCTGCTGGCCGGCCCCGACCAGGCCGAGGCCGTGCTCCGCCACGCCCTGCTGACCGGCGCCGGCCTGCTCGCCTCCGAACAGCTCGGGCTGGCCGAGTGGTGCCTGTCGTCCACCGTGGCGTACCTGAAGGAGCGGCGGCAGTTCGGCCGGGTGGTCGGCTCGTTCCAGGCCCTCAAGCACCGGCTCGCCGACCTCTGGCTCGACATCGCCGGCGCCCGCGCGGCGGCCCGGGCGGCGGCCGACGCGCTCGCCTCCGGCAGCGCGGACGCCCCGGTGCTGGTGGCCGTCGCCGCCTCGCACTGCTCGGAGGTCGCCGTCCGCGCGGCGGAGGAGGCCGTCCAGCTGCACGGCGGCATCGGGATGACCTGGGAGGCCCCCGTCCACCTCTACCTCAAGCGCGCCAAGGCCGGCCAGCTCGCCCTCGGCACCCCGGGCCGCCACCGCGCGGCCCTCGCCACCCTGGCGGACCTGCCCGCCCCGGGCGCCCTACGGCCCCGGCTGCCGCACGTGTGAGGCACCGCCGCCGGACCCCGGTCAACGGCGGGGGCCCGGCGGCGGTCACTCCTTGGGGCGACCGTGCGGCCCCGGCCGACCGTACCGCTGCGGAACACCGTCCGGCCCGGCCGCTCCCGTCCGGGGGCGGCCCCGACGCCGCCCCCGTACGCGCCCTGCGTACGGTGGACGCACCGGCCGCCGTCGCTTCGGCGCGCCCGGACACCGGTGGCACCGGGCCGGTGCCGACTCCGCTGCTCCGCTGGGAAGGAGGCCGCCGTGGCGGTCTACGAATCGGTCACCGAAGCGATCGGGGAGACCCCGCTGTTCCGGCTCGCGCGCCTGGGGGCGGGCATCGCCGCGCCGGTGTACGCGAAGGCGGAGTTCCTGAACATCGGCGGGAGCGTGAAGGACCGGGCCGCCCGCTCGATGATCCTGGCGGCCGAACGGGACGGCCACCTGCGGCCCGGCGGCACGATCATCGAGGCGACCTCGGGGAACACCGGGATCGGCCTGACGATCGTCGGCAGGCAACGCGGCTACCGGGTGATCGCCGGCGTGTCCGACCGGTCCGTGCCGGAGAAGTCCGACATCCTGCGGGCCTACGGCGCGGAGGTCGTGCTCGCGCCGACGACCCTGCCGAGGGAGCACCCCGACCACCTGTTCAACGTGGTCCGGCGGCTCACCGAGGAGATCCCCGGCGCCTGGCTGGCGAACCAGTACGACAACCCGGCCAACCCCGAGGCGCACGTGCACACCACCGGGCCGGAGATCTGGGAGCAGACGGGCGGCCGGATCACCCACTTCGTGGCCGGGGTCGGTACCGGCGGCACCATCAGCGGCACCGGCGGCTACCTGAAGAAGATCTCCGGATCGGCCGTCACCGTGGTGGGCGCCGACCCGGAGGCGTCGGTCTACGGCGGCGGGGACGGCAGCCCGTGGTTCGTCGAGAGCATCGGCCACTTCGTCCACCCGCAGACGCTCGACGACCAATGGCCGGAGTCCTACGACCGGGGCGTGGTGGACGTCTTCGAGCGGATCCCGGACCGGGAGTCCCTGCTGACCGCCCGCCGGCTGGCCCGCGAGGAGGGGCTGCTGGCCGGCCCGTCCTCCGGCACGGCGGTGGCGGCCGCCCTGCGGGTGGCGCGGACGCTCGGCCCGGACGACCTGGTCGTCGTGCTGCTCCCCGACTCCGGCCGGTCCTACCTCTCCAAGCTGTACAACGACGACTGGCTGCGCGGCTTCGGCTTCCTGGAGGAGCCGCGCACCCCGCAGGACGACGAGCCGACCGTCCGCACCGTCCTCGGCGCGCGGCACCACCTGGTCACCGTGCCCGCCGACGCCTCGCTGGGCGACGCCCTGACCGTGCTGCGCACCGCACCCGGCGGTCTCGCTCCGGTGGTACTGCCCCGCCCGGCCCGCCCGTACGGGATCACCGCCGGCGAGGTCCTCGGCTCCCTCTCGGCGGCCGCCGTCGAGGCGGCGATCGCCGACGGCCGGGCCCGCCCGGACGACGCCGTGACCGGCCAACTCGCTGCCCCGCTGCCGACGGTGGGCATCGGCCAGCCGGTCTCCAGCGCGTACGGCGTGCTGGGCGCCGAGCACGACGCGGCGGTGGTGCTGGTCGACGGCCGGGCGGTGTCCCTGGTCCGCCGCGCGGAGCTCGGCCCCGTGGCCGGGGGTGAACGCGCCTGACGTCGGTGGCTTCACCCCCGAGGGCGCCCGGCCAGGAACTACCGCACCACGCGGTAGCGCAGGTGGGTGACGCCCTCCGCGACGACCACCCTGGTCTGCTCCAACTCGACCGGCGCCGCCCCGAGATGGTCGAAGAGGCGTACGCCGGAGCCCAGCAGCAGCGGCACGACGCTGACCTGGATCTCGTCGAGCAGGCCCGCGCGCAGCAGCTGCTGGGCCGTGTCGGCGGCGCAGACCGAGACCTTGAGGCCCCCGGCGGCCTGCTGGGCCAGTTCGAGCGCGGGCTCGACGCCCTCGGTGACGAAGGTGACGCGCGGGCTCCACTCGCCGTGCACCGGTGGGTGGTGGGTGACCACGAAGATCGGTACGTCGACCGGGTGGCCGTCCTTCCAGCCGCCGGCGATGTCGAACGTGCGGCGGCCGCTGACGATGGCGCCGTACTCGGTCAGCCACTCCTGGACGACCGGCAGGCTGGCATCCGGCGGCCGGAGCCGTCGCTCGACGCGGTTCGACTCCGGCCCGGCGGTCATCCACCGGAACAGGCCCTCGCCGCCCCGGCCGAGCGGGCGGCCGGGGCCGTCCTCGGCGCCCGCGACGAAGCCGTCCAGTGAGACGGTGAGGTCGGCGACGACGCTGCCCATGGTGCGACTCCTTCGGCTGTGTCAGTGGATTCCCGAGTCCGGATTGGCCTCGTCCCACGCGTGGCGGGAGTCGGCGATGGCGGCCCGGTGTTCGGCGGACCACTCGGTGAGGGCCCGCAGCAGGTGGGTGAGGCTGTGCCCCATGGCGGTCAACTCGTAGTCGACCTGCGGCGGCACGGTCGCGTGGACCGTCCGGGTGACCAGGCCGTCGCGCTCCAGCCGGCGGACCGTCAGCGTCAGCATGCGCTGCGAGATGCCGTGCACCGCGCGTTGCAGCTCGCGGAACCGCCGTACGCCCTGGGCCAGTTCGACCACGACCAGGACGGACCACTTGTCGCCGATCCGGTCCAGGACGTCGCGGATGCCGCAGTCGTCCTGGTAGCCCTCCGCACCGCAGGCGGTGACCACGGGCTCGGTGGTCGCGGGCGGGGTGGTTACCGCGGTGTGCCCCACTGACATCGAAGTGCCTCCTTACGCCGGGCTCCCAGGTTACCGAGGATGGTGTCAGTTACCGGAGAGAACCACCTGGAGGACCATCATGCTTCTCGTCACCGGCGCCGGCGGCGGCCTGTCCCGTCTCGTCCTCGCCCGGCTGGCCGGCCGCGCCGACCTGGTCGCCGGCTCCCGCGACCCCGCGCAGGCCCCGGCGGGCGTCACCTCGCGGCGGGTCGACTTCGACGACCCGGCCTCGCTGCCCGACGCCTTCGCCGGGGTGGGCACACTGCTGCTGGTCTCGGCCGGCTACGGCGAGGACGACGTGGTGATCGCCCGGCACGACGCGGCGATCTCGGCGGCGGAGCGGGCGGGCGTGCGGCACGTCGTGTACACCAGCCTCACCGCGGCCGGCGACCACCTCGCCTATGCGGCGGCGCACCGCTGGACGGAGCGCCGGCTGCGGGAGTCCGCCGTCCGCTGGACCGTCCTGCGCAACGGCCTGTACGCAGAACTGCTCGGCCTGCTGGCGGCCCCGGGCGCCGACGGCCGGATCACCGCTCCGCTGGGCGGCGGCCGGCTCGCCGCCGTCGCCCGCGAGGACCTCGCCGAGGTCGCGGCGAAGGTCGCCGCCGAGGTGGCGGACGGCGCCGCCCGGCACACCGGCCGGGCGTACGAGCTGGTCGGTGAGCGCGCGATCGGCGGCGCCGACCTCGCCCGCGCGCTCACCGACGCGGGCGCCGGCCCCGTCCGGTACGAGCCGGGCACGCTGGCCGAGGCACGGGCGGCCGTCGCGGCGTCCGGCGCGCAGGCGTTCCAGGTGCCGATGCTGGTGGGCACGTACGCCGCCGTCGCCGGGGGATTCCTGGACGGGACGGGCGGCGACCTGGCCGGCCTGCTCGGGCGGCCGGGGCGCTCCGCCCTGGACGTCGTCGTGCGCGGCGCGGCCGCCGCCCGCTCCTGACACGGCCGGCCCTACGGTGCGTCCGCAGGGTCGGCGGCGCTGACCGGGACGTCCGGGTAGCGGAACCAGGAGCCCTGCACCGCCCACTGGACGAGCATCAGGACGGCCCCGATCAGCAGCGCGCCGATGCCGATCACCGTCACGCCGCCGGTCTGCCCGAACAGCGGCAGGTCGATCGAGGTGGTCCCGTAGTCCGGCTGGGCGTAGACGTCGAAGGCCGCGTAGCAGAAGAAGTACAGCAGCATCAGCCCGCCGAGCGCCGGCAGCAGGCCCTTGAACACGAAGTCCTTCGCGCTGCGGGTCAGCACCCGCCGGTAGTACCAGACACAGGCGAAGCCGGTGAGGCCGTAGTAGAAGGCGATGCCCAGGCCGACCGAGGCGATCGAGTCGGCCAGCACGTTGTCGCTGATCAGCGTCAGCAGGACGTAGAAGGCGATGGAGGCGATGCCCATCCCGATCGTCGACCAGGTCGGGGTCAGGTGCTTGGGGTGCACCCGCGCGAACTGGCGGGGGATGGCCTTGTGAGCGGCCATCGAGAAGGTGGTGCGGGCGGTCGGCAGGATGGTGGTCTGGGTGGAGGCCGCGGAGGAGGTCAGCACCATGAAGATCAGCAGTTTGGTGAGGAACCAGCCGAAGCCCTGGTCCCCGAAGACGGCGCCGCCGAGCCCGGAGAGCACGTCCCCCGCGTTGTCCGGGTTGCCCAGCCCGATGCCGTCCGTCCCGACGCCGGCGAAGGCCTGCGCGGACGTCGCGACCAGCACGTAGATGCCGAGCAGCAGGACGGTGGAGATGACGGCGGCGCGGCCGGGCGTGCGGTGGCTGTCGGCGGTCTCCTCGTTGACCGACACGGCGGTGTCCCAGCCCCAGTAGATGAAGATGGCGGCCAGGATTCCGGCCGTGAAGGCACTGGTGGAGGTGACGTTGAAGGGGTTGAACCAGGAGCCGGAGACGTGGATCGCGGTGGCGGGGGGATTCGACCCGTAGGCCTTCACCAGCGCGGTCACCGAGAGGACCACCAGCATCACGACCTCGATGGTCAGCAGCCAGCGCTGGAGCGCGGCGGAGATCTCGATGCCGATGTAGCAGATCGCGGTCATCACGATGATCCAGAGCACGCCGGCCAGCGTGGTCCAGGTCTTGTTCTCCGCCAGCGAGTCGAGCCCGAGCAGCCGGAACCCGTAGATGCCGGCGATCTGGGCCAGGTTGGCCATCACGATGATGTCCGCGACGACGATGCCCCAGCCGCCCATCCACCCCGTGCGGGGGCCGAACGCGCGGGCGCCCCAGGTGAAGGTGGTGCCGCAGTCGGGGTCGGCGGCGTTGAGCTCCTTGTAGGCGTAGGCGATCAGCAGCATCGGGACGAAGCCGAGGACGGTGATGATCGGCGCCTGGAGCCCGACGCCGGCCACGATGATGCCGAGCGTCGCGGCCAGGCTGTAGGCCGGCGCGGTGGAGGCGATGCCGATCGCCACCGAGGAGACGAGGCCGAGCGCGCCGCCCTTGAGGCCCTTCTCGCCCGCACCGGAGCCGGTGACGAGGGGCGCTGCCGGCGGACTGGGACGGCCGGCGGGAGTGGACACTGATCCCCACCTTCTTCTTGCTCGTCGGGTTCCCCCGCGGAGCGGAGGGCTGGGCGGTGCGTGAGGATGCGGTAGGGACGCCGCGACCGCGAGCTGCCGCGTACGTCCGGTGGCCCCGGCGGGCGGGACGAGGGGTCGGGCGGCCGCCGCCCCACAATTTTCCCACCAGCACGCCGAAGGCTGCCAGAGAGAGGCGGGGGAGTGCGTCACCCACCGGCCGAAAGCTCCGGGCCTCACCCGGACGGACGCGCTTGGAGCGCATTCGGACGCCCTGGATAGCAGTGGCGACCGGCCGGTCGGAGACTCGGAGCCCGGGGGATGTTCTCCAGATCCGAGAGGCGTTCCAGTGAAGCCAGCCCTGTCCCGCATCGCCATCGCCGCCGCGGCGGCCACCCTGACGCTCGCCCTCGCCTCGTGCGGCAGCGCGAAGCAGTCCACCGGTTCGTCCTCGGGCGGTGGCGCCTCGGGCAGTGCCGGGGGTGCGATCAAGATCGGGCTGCTGCTGCCCGAGACCAAGACCACCCGCTACGAGCAGTTCGACCGGCCGCTGCTGGAGCAGAAGATCAAGGCGATCGCGCCGAACGCGCAGATCGACTACTACAACGCCAACCAGGACGCGACGACCCAGCAGACCCAGGTGGACACCGCCCTCACCAAGGGCAACCAGGTCCTGATCCTGGACGCGGTGGACGCCAAGTCGATCCAGTCGTCGGTGCAGAAGGCCCACGACGCGGGCGTCAAGGTGGTGGCGTACGACCGGCTGGCCCAGGGCCCGGTCGACGCGTACGTCTCCTTCGACAACCACAAGGTCGGCGAGCTCCAGGGCACGGCCCTGGTCACCGCTGTCGGGGACAAGGCCTCGGCCGGCAAGATCATCATGATCAACGGCTCGCCGACCGACCCCAACGCCGCCGAGTTCAAGGCGGGCGCGCACAGCGCCATGGACGGCAAGCTCACCATCGGCAAGGAGTACGACACCCCGAACTGGGACCCGAACAACGCCAACCAGGAGGCCGCCGCCGCGATCACCGCGCTCGGCGCGCAGAACGTGGTCGGCGTCTACTCCGCCAACGACGGCATGGCGGCCGGTATCGCCACCGCCCTGAAGGCCGCCAGCCTGTCCGTCCCGCTGACCGGGCAGGACGCCCAGCTGGACGCGGTGCAGCGAATCCTCATCAACACCCAGACGATGTCGATCTACAAGCCCTACAAGCCGGAGGCCGAGGCCGCCGCCGTCATCGCGGTGGCCCTCGCACAGGGCCAGGGCGTCCCCAGCGCCTCGGCGACGGCGACGTCCACCAGCGGCAGTGGCCACAAGGTGCCCTCGGTGCTGATCACCCCCATCGTCCTGGTCAAGGACAACATCAAGAGCACCGTGGTCGCCGACGGCCTCTACACCGTCGCGCAGATCTGCACCCCCGACTACGCCGCGGCCTGCACGGCGGTCGGGCTCTCCTGACCGGGCCCCGGCCGGCCCCGACCGGCCGGAGCAGGTCGTACGACAACAGGTGCGCGGTGCGAGACAAGGGAGTTGGTACCAGTGGCAGGTGAGCCCGTACTCGCGTTGCGCGGGGTCTCCAAACGGTTCGGCGCCGTCCAGGCGCTGACCGACGTCGAGCTGGAGGTTCGTCCGGGCGAGGTGGTCGCCCTGGTGGGCGACAACGGCGCGGGCAAGTCCACGCTGGTCAAGACGATCGCCGGGGTGAACCAGCCGGACGAGGGGGTGATCGAGTGGGAGCACCGGCCGGTGTCCATCAACCGGCCGCAGGACGCCCAGCACCTCGGCATCGCGACCGTCTACCAGGACCTCGCCCTCTGCGACAACCTGGACGTGGTCGGCAACCTCTTCCTCGGCCGTGAGCTGCGGCGTTTCGCCGTGCTCGACGAGGTCGGCATGGAGAAGAAGTCCCGGGAGCTGCTCAGCACGCTGTCGATCCGCATCCCGAGTGTCCGGATCCCGATCGCCTCGCTCTCCGGCGGTCAGCGCCAGACCGTCGCGATCGCCCGCGCGCTGATCGGCGAACCCAAGGTCGTGATCCTCGACGAGCCCACCGCGGCCCTCGGCGTCGAGCAGACCGCGCAGGTCCTCGACCTGGTCGAGCGGCTCCGCGACCGGGGCCTCGGCGTCATCCTGATCAGCCACAACATGGCCGACGTGATGGCCGTCGCGGACCGGGTCGCGGTGCTGCGCCTGGGGCGCAACAACGGCTTCTTCGACCGCCGCTACACCACCAAGGAAGAGATCATCTCCGCCATCACCGGCGCCACGGACAATGCCGTGACCCGCCGCCAGGCCCGCGGCACGGAGGGTCAACAGTGACCAGCGACAACACCCCGAACCAGGGCGGCGACGGCGAGTACCACCGCAAGCCGCTGCCCGAGGACAGCATGCCCAGGGGCGGCGTCAACGCCCCCGTCCCGGTCGCGCCGGGCGCGGCACACGTCATCGACCCCCGCCTGATCGTCCGCGAACAGGGAGTGACCGGCTACCTCGGCGAGTTCAAACGACGGATCACCAGCGGCGAACTCGGCTCGCTCCCCGTGGTGCTGGCCCTGATCATCATCTGGGCCGTCTTCGGCAGCCTCAACAGCACCTTCCTCTCGGCCCAGAACCTGTCGAACCTCTCCCAGCAGATCGTCGGCACCGGCATGATCGCCATCGGCGTCGTGTTCGTGCTGCTGCTCGGCGAGATCGACCTGTCGGTCGGCTCGGTCAGCGGACTCTGCGCGGCGATCTTCGCGGTCATGAACGTCACGCACGGCGTCAACCAATGGGTCGCGCTGCTCTCGGCCATCGCCGGCGGCGCGATCGTCGGCCTCATCCAAGGTCTCTTCTTCGCCAAGGTGGGCGTGCCGGCCTTCGTCGTCACCCTCGCCGGAAACCTGGCCTGGAACGGCCTGATGCTGCAGATCCTGGGTTCCTCCGGCACCGTCAACCTCTCCGGGAAGGACGTCGTCTCCCGGCTGTACACCACGATCTACAGCCAGGCCATCGCCGCGTACCTCGTCGCGGCGGTAGCCGTCCTGCTCTTCCTCGGCGCCAACCTCTACGACGCCCGTCGCCGCCGGGCGGCGGGGGTGCCGTACCGGCCGCCGGCCGACATCGCGCTGCGCACGGTGGCGCTGGCCGTCGTCGCGTTCGTGGTGGCCTACACGCTCAACCAGTACAAGGGCCTGCCGCTGGCGCTGCTGATCTTCCTGATCTTCCTCGTGGTGCTGGACTTCGTGCTGCGGCGCACCACCTACGGCCGGCAGATCTTCGCGCTCGGCGGCAACATCGAGGGCGCCCGCCGGGCCGGTATCAACGTCTCGTGGATCCGGATCTCGGTCTTCATGATCTGCTCCACGATGGCCGCGGTCGGCGGCCTGTTCCTCGCCGCCCAGATCCAGTCCGCCAGCCAGACCTCCGGCGGCGGCAACCTGCTGATGAACTGCATCGCCGCCGCCGTCATCGGCGGTACCAGCCTGTTCGGCGGGCGCGGCAAGACCTGGTCCGCCCTGCTCGGTGCGCTGGTGATCGGCTCGATCCAGTCCGGCATGAACATCATGGGCGTGAGCAACGCCATCCAGTTCATGATCACCGGTGCGGTGCTGCTCGCCGCGGTCGTCGTCGACTCGCTCTCCCGGCGTACCCAGAAGGCCGCCGGCCGGGCCTGACGCCAACCCGGGGGCCGACGGCAGCCGCCGCCGGCCCCCGGGGCGTGCCGGGCGCTACCCGCCGAGGACGACCACCCGGCCGGTGCTGCGCCCGTCGGCGACCAGCTGGACCCCTGCCGCCGCCTCGGCCAGCGGAAGCCGGGCGCTCACCAGCGGGCGGACGACGCCCTGCTCGGCGAGTTTGGACAGCTCCTCGTGGGCGGCCCGGACGGCCTGCGGGTCACGGGTGTTGTACAGGCCCCAGTGCAGCCCGAGGATGCCGTAGTTCTTCACCAGCGCGTGGTTGAGGGAGGGCGCGGGGATCGTCCCGGCGGCGAAGCCCACCACCACGATCCGGCCCTCGAACGCGACGCACTTGGTGGAACCGGTGTAGGCGTCGCCGCCGACCGGGTCGAACACGACGTCCGCGCCGCGCCCGCCGGTGGCCTCCTTCACAGCCGCGACGAAGTCCTCAGCCGTCCGGTCGACCACCAGGTCGGCGCCGAGCTCCCGGGCCACCGCCGCCTTGTCGGCGCCGCCGACGACCCCGATCACCCGGGCGCCGGCCGCCTTGCCGAGCTGGACGGCCGCGCTGCCGACGCCGCCGGCCGCCGCGTGCACCAGGAGCGTCTCGCCCGGGCGCAGCGCGGCCCGGCGGTGCAGGGCGAACCAGGCGGTCTGGTACCCGATGTGCAGGGCCGCCGCCTCGGCGTCGTCCAGCGCGTCCGGCGCGCGGAACACCGCGGCGGCCTCCAGCAGCGCGTACTCGGCGAACGCGCCGCCGGGCAGCACCGGGTTGCCGATCACCCGGTCGCCCGCCGCCCAGCCGCGCACGCCCTCGCCGAGCTCCTCGACGACGCCGCAGAGCTCGACGCCGGGGGTGAACGGCAGCGGCGGGCGCACCTGGTAGTGGCCGCGCACCATCAGGGCGTCCGGGAAGTTCACCGCGGCGGCCAGGACGCGCACCAGCACCTGGCCGGGGCCGGGCTCGGGCTGCGGCAGCCCGTCGCGCAGCCGCATCACCTCGCGCGGCTCGCCGAGCTCCTCGACCTGCCAGGCCCTCATGCGCCACCGTCCTTCTCAAGTCCTCGTTGCAGCTTGTTCATCCCGGCGATCCAGCGGTCCGGGTCGGTGGCGCGGACGGCGTAGTAGTCCGCGACCTCGGGGTGCGGCAGGATCAGGAAGTGCTCCTCGCGCAGCCCGGCGAGCACCGCCTCGGCCACCTCCCCGGCCTCGATCGCGCCCGGCGCGAGCAGCAGCTCGCCCATCCGGCCGGCCGAGGTGAGCATGTCGGTGCGCACGCCCTGCGGGCAGACGGCGTGCACCCGCAGGCCCCGGTGCCGGTAGGTGGCGGAGAGCCACTCGGCGAAGGCGTACGCGCCGTGCTTGGACACCGCGTACGGCGCGGAGCCCAGGCTGGTGAGCAGCCCGGCGGCGGAGACGGTGGCGACGAACCGGCCGCTGCCGCGCTCCAGCCAGCGGGGGAGCAGCAGGTCGGCGGCCCGGACGTGGGCCAGCACGTTGACCTCCCAGGCCAGCGCCCAGGCGGCGGCCGGCGCGTCGGCGCCGCCGCCCGGGGCGACCCCGGCGTTGGCGCACCAGACGTCGATCTCGCCGAGCGCGGCGCGGGCCTGCTCCACCAGGGCGGCCAGGCCCCGCTCGCTCGCGGCGTCGCCCGGGACGGCGGTGCCCGCGCACTCCTCGGCCACGGCCTTCGCGGCGTCGGCGTCGAGGTCGTTGACGACCACCCGGGCGCCGGCGGCGGCGAAGGCCGTGGCCAGGGCGGCGCCGATGCCCCGGCCGGCGCCGGTCACCACGACGCCCTGCCCGGCGAAGTCCCCGGTGGACTGCCCGGTGAAGCCTGCGGCGGGGCTCACAGGCCGCCGCCGAGCGTCACGCCGCCGTCGACGACCAGCGTCTGCCCGGTGATCCAGGCGGCGTCGGCGGAGAGCAGGAAGGCGACGGCGCCCGCGACGTCCTCCGGCATGCCGAGCCGGCCGAGCGGGTAGCCGGCGGCGACCTGCTCCTCGCGGCCCTCGTACAGGGCCTGGGCGAACTTCGTCTTCACCACGGCGGGCGCGACGGCGTTGACCCGGATGCCGGGGCCGAGGTCGGCGGCCAGCTCCATCGTCAGCCGCATCAGCGCGGCCTTGCTGACGCCGTACATGCCGATGCCCCGGGAGGCGCGGATGCCGGCGATCGAGGCGACGTTGACCACCGAGCCGCCGTGCTCGCCCATCCAGGCGGCGTGCGCGCGGCGGGTCCAGGCGAGCGGGGCGAGCACGTTGACCGCGAGGATCTTCGCGGCGAGGCCCTCGTCGGTGTCGAGCACCGGCCCGTACGCCGGGTTGATGCCGGTGTTGTTGACCAGGTGGTCGAGCCGCCCGAACGCCTCGACGGTACGGGTGACCGCCTCCTCCTGGTGGGCGGGGTCGTCGGCCTTGCCGGCCACCGCGATGGCGACCTCGGGCCCGCCCAGGTCCTGGACGGCCTCGGCCAGTGCCTCGGCGCCCCGGGCCGTGATGCAGACCTTGGCGCCCCGGGCGACCAGCTCCCGTGCGATGCCGAGGCCGATGCCGCGGCTGGCTCCGGTGACGACGGCCACCTGGCCCTTGAACGAGTGCACCACTGAGGGTCCTTTCGCGTCCGGCGGGCCGGGGGAGTGCGGCGTCCGCGGGGCTGTTGCGACAGAGAAGGGGTGAACAGGTGTGACTAAGCGCTTGCTTAGCATGCTGTCGGTGCGAGACGCTGTCAACACTCCCGCCGACGCCCGCACCGCCGGGCGGCCGGAGACCCGTAGATGTGTTCTGGGAGGATGGGGCCATGACCAGCACGCCGATCGCCGACCTCTGGACCACGCTGCCCGGCGGGGCCGGCTCCCGCCCCGAGGCCGCGTACCGGCTGCTGGAGGCCGCTGTCGAGGCGTTCGCCGAGCGGGGCTACCACGCCACCACGACCCGCGACATCGCCACCGCCGCGGGGATGAGCCCCGCCGCGCTCTACATCCACTACCCGTCGAAGGCGGCGCTGCTCGCCGAGATCAGCCGGGGCGGCCACGCCGCCACCCTGGCGCTCGTCCGCGAGGCCGCCGGGAGCGGACCGGACCCGGTCGCCCGGATGCGCAGGCTGGTCGAGGACTTCACCCGCTGGCACGCCCGGGGCAGCACGGTGGGCCGGGTCGTCAACTACGAGCTGCACGCCCTGCCGCCGGAGGACTACGCGGTGGTGGCGGGCCTGCGGCTCGACATCGAGCGGGTGGTCAGCGAGATCATCACCGACGGGCTGGCGGCCGGTGTCTTCGAGGTCGCGGAGGTGAGGACCGCCGCGCGCGCGGTCACCTCGCTGGGCATCGACGTGTCCCGCTGGTACACCGACCGCAGCAGCGAGACTCCGGAGGAACTCGGCCGTCGCTACGGTGAGCTGGTGCTGCGGATGCTGGGCGCGCGGATCTGAGGAGCGCCTCCGGCGCGGGCGGGCGTCAGGCGAGGTCGACGACGTCCGCGAACACCACCCGTTCGGTGATGTCGTCCGCCGTGGTCGCCGGTTCGGTCTGCTGCATGAAGCGCTCGACCTCCCGGACGACCAGCCGCAGCGGCCCGCCGCCGGGCGGTGTCAGCAGCGGCAGGCGGTCGCCGACGCGGCCCGTGACGGACGCGACGCGCTGCCAGCCGTGCGGCAGGTCGGGCCGGGTGGCGGTCAGCTCGGTCGGGGTCCCGGCCCCGGTCCACTGTTCCAGGTGGGCGCGGACCTGCGGCTCGTGGGTGACGTCGTCGGGGTGGTCACCGAGCTCGGCGTCCTGGTTGCGGCTCGGCGTCAGGCCGGTGAGCGTCGCCGTGACGGCGCTGCCACCGCGCTGGACGGAGAGCGTCCGGTCGGGCATCAGCTGCACCGGTTCGGCGCGCACGAGCGGGGACAGGTGCATCCCGGCCAGGCTGTGCGGCTGGTAGCGCACCAGGGCGAGCTGGACGAAGGGGGCGTACGTCGCCGCCGCCACGTCCGGGATCTCGATGTCGGCGAACCAGTGGCCGGGGCCCGCCGGGTCGGCGGCGACCGAACGGGTGGCGAAGGGCACGACCATGACGCGCTCGCCGCTCTCCGGGAGCGGCAGGGTGACCGGGTCCCGCACCGTGCCGAGGAGCTGCTCGGGCGCGAGTTCGAGAGGCGGCAGCGGGCTGGGCCAGATCGGGTCCCGGCGGACGGCGGTGATCCAGCGGCGTGCGGTCGAGGGGTCGGCGGCGAGGACCACACCGAGAAGTTCGTCGTCGCCGCTGACCTGCCACGGCCGGGCCAGCTCCACCCGCAGGCGGCCTCCCAGGCGGGCCCGCCGCACGTCCTGCCAGCCGGGCGGCAGCTCCGTCCCGGTCCACCGGAACGCCGGGTACACACCCCGGACGACCGGAGCCGGGGGCGGGGCCGTGCTCGGCACGTCGACGATCCGGCCGAGCTCGGCGGCCTGGAACGCCGCGTCCGGCTCCGGGTCGAAGAAGTCGCGGAACCGGGAGGTCGCCGTCACCGTGTAGGCGATCCGGCGGTAGCGGGTGTCGCCGAACTCGTGGTGCAGCGGCGGAAGCCGTGACGCGGCCGGGCCGAGCGGGACGACCTGGACGGACACCTCGTCGACCGGTACGGACTCGCCGTCGGTGACCTCCGTCCAGGCGGCGGTCAGGGCGATCTGGCCGGTGCTCGGCGGGTGGAGCCCGAGGAGCGGGTCGGAGGGCGTGAGGGTGGCCACGGTGGCGGCCGGTGCCCGGTCGGCCGTCAGCTGCCCCTGCGGCGGCCGGACGGGCTGCTTGACCGCGTGGACGAACTCGACCGGGTTGCCGGGGCTGACCATGGGGTGGCGCCCCGTGCGCACCAGGTCCATGGTGTCGTCCAGCAGGTCCGGGGGTTGGGCTTCCGGCGTCACGGTGAGCCAGTTGTGCATGGCGAACCTGTCGAGCTCGTCGTTGCCGACGGTGCTGGTGAGGGCCAGCGTCAGCCGCGTACCGGGGGCCACCCGTACCAGCGCCGTGCGGCCGGCCGCCGTCCAGTTGATGACGCGTTCGCCGGCGGCGGTCGGCGAGTCCAGGCGCACCGTCTTGGCCAGGAAGTCGGGCCAGGCGCCGCTCGGCACCGTCCAGGCCTCCCGGGCGGTGGCGGCGGCGGAGAGCGGCTCGCCGGTGGCGGGGCGGAGGGTCAGTGCGACTCCCTCCGCGACCGGGTCGGGCACCCACGAGTACGCACCGTCGAGGTCGTGCGTCTCCGGCGTGGTCGCCCGGCGCAGCAGTGCGGCTGCGGTCTCGTCGGTGACGGGGGCGTCCAGCCGGCCGTGCTCCTCGATCAGGCGGAACGTCGTCCTCGGGGGCAGCAGCAGACGCTGGTCATTGGCCGGATAGCGCGCGGAGTAGTCCGCCACGCTCTCCCCGGCGGCGGGGTTGCTGCGGATGACCAGGGTCTGGAGCGCCCCGCCGGGGCCGAGGTGCCGCGGGTGCGCCGGGTCGTCGAGCAGTTCCGCCGGCGGCACCAGGAACGGCGGGGGCACCGGGTCGTGGCGGCCGTAGAACACCTCGCGGGACTCGCCCTCGGTGAGGTCGGGATCCTCCGGCGTCAACCCGCCGCCCGCCGCGTCGGCGATCCGTACCCGCATCCGGTACTCGCGGCCGAACCGCAGCCGTGGCAGGCCGAGCGGGGTGTAGTCCCAGTGCAGGTGCGGAAGACGGAGCGGGTCGGCGCCGGGCCCGCCGGTGATCACGTCGGGGCAGGTGAGGCTCCAGCCGTCCCACCGGGCGATCACTTCGTCGGCCCGGAGCGACGGCTGCCCACCCGGGTCGTCCGCCTGCCGGGGGTGCTCGACCGTGGCGGCGTTGGCCTTGATCTGCCCCTCCTCGACGAGCCCGGCGGGCAGCGCCGGCTGCATGTCGCCCGCGAGGTAGGTCGCGGAGCGGCTCATCAGGGACAACCAGACTCCCACGTCGGTGCGCACGTCGACGCGGTAGCCGAGCACGAGGTCGTCGGCGAACAGGACGGTGCCGGCCATCGACGCCCGGTCGGCGCCGCGCTGCGCGGCGGCCGTCGTCTGTTCGAGCACCGCCTGCCGGTCGTGGCGCATCAGGCTGAGTCCGGACGAGTGCAGCGCGGGCAGCGTGGACGCGGCCAGGTCCGGGGTGCTCGGGCTCAGCGCCGCGTCCCTGAGCCGGTCGAGGGCCCCGGCGACGTCGAAGGTGGAGAAGTGCCAGTGCTCCCGGGAGAGGTCGAGCATGCCGAGCGCGATGTCGGACTCCGCTCGGGGGGCCGGAACGAACCGGCCGCGCGCCGACAGGTAGCCGGTCCAGGGCGAGACGGTGGCGAGCGCTCCGCCGGCCGGGGCGGGCAGGGTCACCTCGACCGACACCAGGCCCTGGGCGCCGAGGCCGGGGACGTCCGGCAGGCGCAGTTCGACGATCAGCCCGAGGGCCCTGAGCACGGCCGGGTGCTCCCGGAACATCGTCGTCACCCGGTGGAAGTCCGGCGGCGGAACCACCCGGGGGCCCGCGTCCGGCGGGGCGGGAAGCTGCGGGGCGGGAGGCGCGCCGAGCTCGGCGTCGCGCAGCTGCCGGTCGACGAAGAAGCTGTCCCCCGGGTTGGCCGCCGCGTTGCGGTAGACACCTTCGATCGTGTCCCGGTGCTCGACGCTCCGGTCCACCTTCGGCGCCGCGTAGGTGCCCGGGGGCCGGTAGGAGTTCACCGGCATGGTGGCGGGGAACATCCTCGGCCACAGCCCGGGGCTGACCTGCTCGCCGTCCAGCCGTCGGGCCTGGTGGACCTGGGCGGCGCCGCCGACGGACTGCGCGGTGCGCACGGTGAAGGCGGCGCCGGCGAGCAGCGCGGGCCAGTCCGCCATGGCCGTCGCGGCGAGCACGGCGTCATCGGGGAGGCCGTCGAGGCGGGGGACGACCAGCAGCCGGAGCACGGCCTCGCCCTCTCGTAGGACGCCCCCGGGTACCGCCACGCAGAGCAGTTCGCTCATCGGTCCGCTCCGTTCATGTCGGCCGCTCCGTTCACGCCTGGGGGTCGAAGGCACGCCGGTGGGCCTGCCAGGCGGCCAGGAACGGGTCCTGGTCCGCGTCCGGCGGCGCGACCGGTCCGGCGACGGGAAGGGGGCCGGGTGAGCCCCCGGGGCCGGGGGAGGCGGATTCGCCGCCGGCGATCGTCCACTCCCCGGAGTCCAGCTCCACAGAGTCGGAGAACAGCGTCAGGTCGATCTCCAGGACCAGGGTCGCGCGCCCCACCAGTCTGTTGCCGTTGCTCTGGTAGCCCAGGCTCAGCACCAGCTCCACGGACACCGAGACCAGGCCGAGGACCTCCAGGCTGCCGCCGATGCGGAGGTAGCCGGTCAGCTGGACCGACTTGTCCGGCAGGAGCTCGAAGCGGATCCCGCCGAGTACGTGCGCCTCGCCGGAGGCCACCACGAAGTCCACGGCCACACTGGCTCCGAACTCCAGGCACACCTCCATCCGGCGCAGCCCGTCCCGGTCGAGTTCGATGTCGATGTACCCGCCGCCGCCCAGGGCCAGCACGCTGAGGTTGAACGGGTCGGCGCGGCTGGCGAACCCCACCGACACCGAGACCGGCCTGCCGTCGAAGGGCACGTCGACGGCGGCGCGGAAGGCCAGGTTCCGCATCACGAACGCGCCGGCGGAGGCTTCCGGCACCGGGAGCGAGTACGCCGCCACGATGCCCTGCTCGGACACCCTGACGGCGGGTTCGGAGCCGTCGAGGCCGACCTTGTCCTGCAAGGACCGGAGCACGTCCAGCGCGCCGGAGAACTCGGCGTGCAGCCCGTCCACCTGCAGCGTCGGCGGCCGTGCGGCCTCCTGACGGTAGCTGAGGCTGCGGAACGTCAGGGTGAGCAGAGGGGAGGAGGCGGGGAACGACAGCGCGAAGTCGCTGAGCGTGCACAGTGTGCTGGTGCTCGGACCGCACACGTCCACCGTGAGGGTCAGGGTCGGCGCCGGCGTCTGCGGTGTCGGCGGGTCGTCCACCGCGCCGAACGGCGACCGGGGGACGAGCTCCAGTCTGTCCCAGGTCAGCTTCACCGCGGGCTGGGGGCCGGACAGGTCGGTGGTGATCGCGGGTGGGCTCGGCAGCGTGGACACCAGGGAGGTCAGCGGGAAGCCCAGCAGGGTGGCACCGGCGTCGAAGTAGTCCTCGGCGCGCAGCGACCGCAGCCCGGCGAGGTTGACCAGGCCGGTGTCCCGCGAGATGGCGTCCACGGCGAGCTTCGGGGAGACCAGGCCGCCGGATCGGTCGGCGTCGGCGGTGAAGTCCACCGGCACCGCGCCGTCGTCGACCATCGCGAGCGCGACGTCCTCGACCGGGCCGCGCAGCTGGTACTCATCGGTGAAGCGCACCAGTGCCTGGTGGGCCTCGGGCCGGCCGGGCAGCAGGCTCCGCAGGGCGGGCAGCTCCACCTGAACTCCCCAGCGCGGGCCGGGGTCGCCCGGGCCGTCCGGGCCGAGCCGGGGGAAGAACTCCCGGTCGCGCCGGACGCCGGTGACGTTGAACCGGTTGGCCACCTGGATGTCACCGGACCGGCCGGACCGGATCAGGTCCAGCCGGGTCGCGGCGAACCCGGTGACGCCCGCGTACTGCCCGTCCGGCCCCGGAGCGGCCGGGTCGTCCGTTCCGAGCTGCCGTCGGATCGCCGCCCACTTCTCGGTGAGCCGGCGGGTGATGTCCCCGTCGCGCAGCGAGTCGAACGCCGTCATGACCGCCGTCCGGGGAAGCTGCTGATCGACGACGAACAGCATCGGGAACTCGCAGTCGAGCGTGCTGCCGCCGGTGCGGAGTTGGGCGGTCGTGGTGACCCAGGCGCCCTGGCGGCGCGGGCAGAAGAACCACGGCAGTGGCGCGACGCCCGCCTCGATGAGAGCGGCGATCTCCTCCTCGGTCCGCTGGACGGACTCGACGAGTGCCAGGTACTCCTCGGCGATCCGGCTCTGGTCGGCCGCGAGTTCGGAGTCCGGGTCCTGCTGGGCGGCGAGCACCACCCGCTCCATCACCGGGGGCCCGCCCGCCCAGTCCCCGGGCATCTCGGGCAGGCCGGCCAGCCGCTCGTGCAGCAGGGCGAGCGCGTCGACGGCGTCCTGGGGCGGCAGCGGCTGCCGGAGGAACCTCTCGTCGTCACCCGGCGCGCCGCCGTCGGGCCATGGTTCGTCGATGTCCGCGAACTGACGGGTGAGCAGCTCCACCGAGTCGAACGGGAACGCCCGCGCCAGCTCCGGGGCGTCCGGTCCGGTCCGGACGGGTTCCGTCACGGTGAGCGTGCGGCGGGTCCGCAGCATGGCGATGGGCTCGGTGTCCGGCTCGGCGGGGAAGCGTTCCGTCCACTGGACGTACTCGGCGCGATGCCCGAACGGGTACAGCACGCCGCTCACCTGGACCTGGACCCGCTGATCGCGGCCCAGCGAGACGTCCTGCTGCCAGCTCACCGACGCCCAGGTGCCGGTGGCCGAGAGCGAACCGCCCAGCGCCGTCAGCTCCAGCCGGTCGAGGTGCGCGGGCCCGTCCTGCGCGGCGACGAGCCGGCGCAGGCCGTTCCCGAGGGCCATCGGGAACGCGTCCCGGCCGCCGGAGCCCACCACGTCCAGCTCGTCCCGGGTGGAGCGGAGCCGGGCCCGCCACAGCCCGACCGCCTCGTCGGCGCCCGGGACGGCGAGGACGGGGTGCTCGCTGACCGCATCGCCGGCGGGCGCGATCAGCAGCTGCCAGGGCAGTTCGATCGTGGTCCGGGGCGGGGGATCGCCGGGGGAGTGCGGGAGGATCCGGGCTCCCCGGGTGGCCGCCAGGATGCCCTCGGCGGTGAGCGGGATCCGGTCGGCGACGGGTTCCAGCACGAGCTGGCTGGGGCCGGCGAGCACCGAGTGCCAGGAGCCGAAGGGGGCGATGGTGAACTCGCCGATGGGCGGATCCCACGGACCGGGCCCGGCCGAGACCTCCTCACCGATGTGCTGGGGCGGGAACGCCAGGACCAGCCGGGCGGGGCCGGCCCCCTCGCGGGCCAGCACCGGAGGATCGTCGGTCACCCGGTAGCCCTGCCAGCTCACGCCCAGGACGGCCAGGTCCGCGGGGCGGTGGAGCAGGTAGTCGGCGGGCTCCGCGGCCTTCGCCATCGGGGCCTGCGGGACCGCGGCGGCGGGCCAGGGGAAGGTCAGCTGCCACGAGGTCCAGGCGGCCTCGTCGTGTCGGAACACCAGCAGCCTGGCGCCGGTGTCGTCCCAGGCGAACACGTGCGCCCGGCCGTCGAGGACCAGGGCGGCCGGCGCTCGGCTGATCGGGCCGCCGACCCGGATCGGGCCGGTCCAGAAGTTGTACGGGCTGAAGATGCCGTGGATGCCGTCCCACAGCCACGCCGCCAGCTCGCCGTCCGGACCTCGGGCGTAGGCCTCGGCGAGGTTCGGCTTCGGCGACACCAGGACGGCCGGCCCGGCGAAGGCGCCGTCGAGCCGGTCCTCGCCCCCGCCGTACCAGCGCCCGGTGTGCCACACCCCGGTGGAGTCGTAGTAGCGCTGCCTCCCGGCCCACCCCCAGTGCAGGAGGCCGCCGGGGGAGGTCGGCGCCAGGACGTCCAGGCGGTCCGGGCTCCAGCTGAGCACGGCCGGCGGGCCGGTCAGGCCGAATTCGAGATCCTCCCAGCCGTCCCGGTCGTCACCGGAGCCGATGACGTGGACGCGGCCGAAGTGCCTGAGCGCCCCGTCGGCGGCGCGCACGAAGACGTCGGGCCCGCTGCTGCCGGGCCGGTACACGGCGGCGGGCTTGTCGGCGACGCCGCCGCCGAGGGGCGTCGGGCCGGTCCAGCTGTCGCCGTCCGGCGAGTTCCAGACCAGCAGGTCGTCGGTCGCGCTGCGGGCGTAGAGGGCGATCGCCCCGCCCGGCAGGACCACGGCGGTCGGGTCGTAGGCGATGCGCAGGTCGGGGCCGCCCACCGGGCCCGTCATCGCCCCCTCCCCCTCGTCGTAGCTCCAGTGCAGCAGCCGCCCGCCCACCCCGCGCGCGAACACGTCCAGCCGGTTGCCGGCGGCGGAGACGGCGCACGGGTCGCCCGCCAGGTCTCCCGGCAGGACCTCGCTCTCCGTGGCGGCGGCGCCCTCGACGAGCGGCAGCGTGGTCCACACGTGCAGCAGGCTGTCGTCGGGAGCCCGGGCGAAGAGGTCCAGCCGTCTCTCCCAGGAGACGACGACCGGCGCTCCGGGCCGATCGTTGGAGGTCATGTCTTCAGTGTCCGGTTGATCAAAAAATGGGGCAACTTGTGGATTCTGACGGTCAGTTGAGGAGTGACCGCGCTCGGTTGCGGGCCGTGGCCGACGGCCTCGCCCGTTCGGTGCTTCAATGGAAATGACGACCCGACGGCCCGTGCCCGTCGGTGGACGAGATGACGAGGCGGCAGCCGCGGAGCCCTTTGGCGGACGCCCTCCCTCCCTGCGTACACGCCGTTCCCCCAGCGGAATTCGAGGAATGGGGATCATCATGCATCTCGGGTTCGACCGGCTGGACTACCCCGGCGACGCGGTCATGCAGTCCATGTGGAATTCGACGCCGATGGCCTTCGCCGGGATGTACCTGGCCCCGGCGCCCAGCCAGCCCAACACCAGCTGGATGTCCAAGGTGGCCACGCTGCGGGGCATGGGATGGGGCCTGGCGCCCCTCTACGTCGGGCAGCAGGCACCCGGCGGCCCGGGATCGCACACCTTGACGGCCGCCCAGGGCGCGGCCGACGCCCTCGACGCGGCGGCCCTCGCGCAGAGCGCCGGCCTGGAGCCGGGCTCCGTCGTCTACCTCGACATCGAGATCGGCGGGACCCTGGCAGCGGACCACCTGGCCTATGTCGCCGCATGGGTCAACGGGATGCAGTTCCCGGCCTTCCGGGCGGGTGTGTACTGCTCGTTCTCCGACACCGCGCAGCAGGTGGTCACGACCGTGGGGGACATCCCCGTCTGGACCTTCCATCTCATCGACACCGGGCCGTCCCAGATCGACCTCTCGACGGAGACCGCACGCGACCCCTCCGGCTCCGGCTTCGGGGCGGCCCTGGCCTGGCAGTACCGGCAGAGCATGAACGGGCCGATCACGCTGCACTGGGACGACTCGGGGACGCCCGGGCAGCTGGTGCAGGTGGACATGGACACCGCGGTCTGCCTGGACCCCTCGAACCCCGTGTTCCCGGCGCCGGTGGTGGACTCGGTGAGCCCGGACCCGGCCACGCCCGGTCAGAGCGTGACGTTGAGCGGCAGCGAGTTCGACGGTGCCGACAACGTCGCCTTCGCCGGCGCCAGCGCGGCGAACATCGTGGTCACGTCCGACACGCAGCTCGACGCCGAGGTGCCCTTCGGAGTCTCCGGGCAGGTGGACGTGGTCGTCGGAAACCGCTGGGGGAACCAGAGTTCTCCGGCCGCGCTCACCGTCGTGTAGCGGTGGTGCCGTCGTCGTCGCTGTATCGGGCCGGGCCGGGCCGGCGTCCGGCGGACGGGGTCCGCCGGACACCGGGCGCGGTGGGCCGGTCAGCCGTTGGCCAGGGCCTGGAGGCGGTCGTACGCGCCGTTGAAGTAGTCCTGGTCGCCGGGCAGGGTGCCGGCGTCGGAGTACTGCCAGATGGTCTGGTAGCTCCAGCCGGCCGGCAGGGTGCCGACGGCGCTCGCGTAGCGGGCGATCCAGAGCGGGTTGGTGGCGCCGAAGCCGGCGTTGTTGCCGGTGCAGGTGGTCCACCAGTTGGTGGTGGTGTAGATCGCCGGGTAGCGGCCCGTCCTGCTGTGGACGGTGTTGCTGAAGTCTCGGATCCAGCTGACCATCGCGCTCTGGCTCAGGCCGTAGCAGGTGGCCCCGTACGGGTTGTACTCGATGTCGAGCGCGGGCGGCAGCGTGCGGCCGTCGCGGGACCAGCCGCCGCCGTGGCCGACGAACCAGTTCGCCTGGGCGGCGCCCGAGGAGACGTTCGGGAGCGCGAAGTGGTAGGCGCCGCGGATCAGGCCGGCGTTGTACGAGCCGTTGTACTGCTGCGCGAAGTACGGGTTGGTGTAGGTGGTTCCCTCGGTCGCCTTGACGTAGGCGAACCGGGCGCCGTTCGCCGCGGCGGAGCTCCAGTTGACGTTGCCCTGGTAGCTGGAGACGTCCATGCCCGAGGTCTGCGCGACGAGCGGGTGGGCGTCGGGGGTGCCCGCTCTCCCCTCGTGCGCGGCGACGGTGGAGCCGGCGAAGTCCTGGTCGGGGTGGAGCACGGGCGCGGGCCGGGCGGCCTGGGCGGGGGCGGCCGCCCCGGCGAGCAGGGCGCCGGCCGCGAGCGCGGCCGCCGCCAGCCGGGGCAGCCGCCGCGGGCGGGCCGCCCCGGCCGGCGCCTGGGAGCTGCTGACTGTGCTGACTGTGCGGGCGGAGCGGGAAGTGCTGAGCATGAACACTCCTCTGGTCCTGGGCATGGTCGGGCCGGACCGCGCCGCTGTCCGCGCGGTCGGGTGGTTCGAGAGTAGCCATGTACCCGCCAGATGGTGAGGCTTCTGCCAACACTTCTGAACGATCGTCATGAGCGTCCGCCCGGCCCGGTGACGTCCGAGGCCGCGAGCGGTCTACGGGCGTAGGCCGCAGCTTGCTTCACGGCGCCTGGCCGGCGGCTGTCCGGTGCCTGGCCGGCGCCCGTTCGACGTCGGGGGAGGGCCCGGCGCGGGCGGCCTCGGCTCAGCCGTTGGCCAGCTCCTGGAGGCGGTCGAAGGCCCCGTTGAAGTAGTCCTGGTCGCCGGGCAGGGCGCCCGAGTCCGCGTACTGCCAGATGGTCTGGAAGTTCCAGCCGGCCGGCAGGGCGCCGACGCTGCTCGCGTAGCGGGCGACCCAGAGCGGGTTGGTGGCGCCGAAGCCGGCGTTGTTGCCGGTGCAGCTGGTCCACCAGGCGGTGGTGGTGTAGATCGCCGGGTAGCGCCCGGTCCGGTCGTGGACGGTGTCGCTGAACTCCCGGATCCAGTCGACCATCGCGCCCTGGCTCAGGCCGTAGCAGGCTGCGCCGTACGGGTTGTACTCGATGTCGAGCGCGGGCGGCAGGGTCAGGCCGTCGGGGGTCCAGCCGCCGCCGTGGTCGACGAACCAGTTCGCCTGGGCCGTGCCGCCGGAGGTGTTGGGCAGCGCGAAGTGGTACGCCCCGCGGATCACGCCGGCCTCGAACGAGCCGCCGCTCTGCGGGTAGAAGTACGGGTTGGTGTAGGTCGTCCCCTCGGTGGCCTTCAGATAGGCGAACCTGGCCCCGTTGGACACGGCCGCGCCCCAGTCGACGTCGCCCTGGTAGGCGGAGACGTCCATGCCCTGGATCTGGGTGCCGCGCGGCCGGGGCGCGCCCATGCCCGCTCTGCCCTCGTGGACGGCGACGGTCGATCCCGCGTAGTCCTGCTCGGGGTGCGGGATGATCGGCAGCGGCCGGTCCACCCGTGCCTGGGCCGGCGCGGTGGCGCCGGCGAGCAGCGCGGCGGCCGCGAGGACGGCGGCGGTCAGGCGCGGCAGCCGCCGCGGCCGGGCGGGGCGTGCTGATCCGGTGGGCCGGGTGGCGGGCGGCTCGGTGGTGGCTGTGTGGGCGGCGGGGGACGTGCTGCGCATGGACGCTCCTCGGTTGCTGGGCCGCGCGGGGTCGGCGCGGCCGGCTCGAAAACGAGCTGGACACTTTCCCGCCGGGGACGGGGGGTACCCATCGGCACACCTGAACGGCTGCCGAGGTACGCCCGCCCGGCGCAGCGCTCCCGGCCCGGCGCCGTCCTGGCGCCGTCCCTGCCCCCGGTCGCGCTCCCGGCCGTGCTCCCGGCCGTGCTCCCGGCCGTGCTCCGGGCCTGGTAGGTCGGGCGGCAGGCCCCGGCCGGGGCTGTGGCACGATGCCGGAGGCCGGCGCCCGAGCCCGCCCGAGCACGACGACGAGAGGACCGCAGTGTCCATGGAATCCCGGCACACCGATGACCGCGCCGATGACCGTGCCGATGGCCGCCCCGCCTTCCGGGCGGCGACCCCGGCCGACGTCCCGGCGCTGGTCGAGCTGGTCGAGTCCGCCTACCGGGGCGATGCGAGCAGGGCCGGCTGGACGACCGAGGCCGATCTGCTCGACGGCCGGCGCACCGATGCGGACGGCGTGGCCCAGGTGATCGCCAACCCGGACGGCGTGCTGCTGGTCGCCGAGCGCGCGGGCGAGATCCTCGCCTGCTGCCAGCTGGAACACCGGGGCGACCGCGCGTACTTCGGGATGTTCTCGGTCCGTCCCGGCCTGCAGGGCGGGGGGATCGGACGCAGCGTGCTCGTGGAGGCGGAGCGGGTCGCCCGGGAGGAGTGGGGTGTCGGCGCGCTGGAGATGACGGTGATCGAGCAGCGGGCCGAGCTGATCGCCTGGTACGAGCGCAGGGGCTTCAGCCGGACCGGTGTCTACTCGCCGTTTCCGTACGGCGACGAGCGTTTCGGTGTTCCGCGCCGGCCGGATCTGCGCTTCGAGACGCTGACGAAGGTGCTCTGACACCCCGTCCCACCAGGTGACTGTCCGTCAAACGGGTCGGCCCGGCGGAAGACCGGGCATTCATGAGACGTTCACGAGTGGTCTAGGCCAATGTGAGAAGGTGTGGTGACAACGGCTCAGTTCCGTCCAAGCCCAGGGGGGCCACGTCCGCATGCCCGTACACCATGGCACCGCCATGCCCGCGACCGACTCCGGCCGCGACTCGACAATCCGCACCGCGCTCGACACCGTCCACCACCCCGCCGTGCCCGATCCTGTGCCCGATGCCGTGCTCGGCGCAGTGGTGGGCACGACGGTCGAGAGCGTGGCGGACAGCACCGGGGGCGCGGCCGTCCGGCTGCCCGCGCCGCCCGACGACCAGGAGCTCTACTGGTACTTCGGCCCGCAACGGCGCTGGGTCCCGCTCGTCGCCACGCTCTCCTACGCCGGGGCCACCGCGACCCTCGGCGTCTTCGCCCTCGGCCACCCGCTGCTCTGGCCCTTCCTGCTGCTGCTCGTGCTCAACGCCGCCACCTGGGCCCTGTCCCTCGGGGACGGCCAGCGCCAGCGCCGCTACACCCGCGACTCGCACCAACTCCTGCTGCGCGCCCGGACCGCACACCACCCGAGCGTCGACATCCTGCTGCCCACCTGCGGTGAACCCCTCACCGTGCTCGACAACGCCTACCGGCACACCGCCGCCGTCCGCTGGCCCGGCGCGCTGGCCGTCCTCGTCCTCGACGACGCCGACCGCCCGGAGGTGCGCCGGCTCGCCGAGTCGTACGGGTTCCGCTACCTGACCAGGCCCGACCGGGGCCGGTTCAAGAAGGCCGGCAACCTCAACCACGGCCTCGCGGCGGGCGAGGGCGACGTCATCGCCGTCCTCGACGCGGACTTCTGCCCGCGCGCCGACTTCCTGCACCACCTGGTGCCCTACCTGGACGCCCCCGACGTCGGCATCGTGCAGAGCCCGCAGTGCTTCGACACCGACGCCTCGATGTCCTGGCTGGAGCGCGCGGCCGGCGCCACCCAGGAGATCTTCTACCGCTGGATCCAGCCCTCCCGGGACGCCCAGGACGGCACGGTCTGCTGCGGCACCAACGCCCTCTACCGGCGCGGCGCGCTGGAGCGCACCGGCGGCTTCGCCGAGTCCGACCACAGCGAGGACCTCTACACCGGCCTCGCCCTCGCCCGGCAGGGATTCAGCACCCGCTACGTGCCGGTCCTGGTCGCCAAGGGCATGTCGCCCACCGGGCTGCCCGCCTTCATCAGCCAGCAGTACCGCTGGTGCCTCGGCTCGCTCGCCCTGCTGCGCGATCCCGGATTCCGGCGCGGCCCGCTGCCGCGCTCGGCCCGGCTCTGCTTCTGGAACGGCATCCTCGGCTACCTCAGCAGCGCCGTGAACGTCTTCGCCGTGCCGCTGCCGGCCCTCATCATGCTGTTCTTCGCGCCGAGCCAGATCGCCCCCTGGCAGATCCTGCCGTTCCTCCCGCCGCTCTGGGTCACCCTCGTGTTGCTGCCCGCCGCCTCGCGCACCCGCTGGCGTTTCGAGGTCACCCGGGTCCAACTCCTCGGCGGGCTCTGCCACGTGGTCGCCCTCGCGCACGCGCTGCGCAGCCGCAGCGCCGACTGGGTGCCGACCGGCGCCGTCTCCGGCAGCACGGCGCTGGCCCGTACGGTCGCCCGGATCGGCGTCGCCTGGCTCAGCCTCTGCCTGCTCGCCGCCGCCGTCGGTCTCGGCCGGGCGGTCGCCCTGTACGGCTGGCAGCCGTACTGGGCCCTGGCCGGCCTGCTCGGCCTCACCGCGCACACCGTGGTACCGCTGATCCGGGCGCTGTGGCCGCTGGTCCGCGCGACCGGCGCCGGCAGCGGCGAGGTCGCCGCGCCCGTGCGCACGCCCGCCGCGAGCCGCTTCGGCCGGCCGGAGGCCGTCGCCGTCAGCGCCGTGCTGACGCTGGGCGGGCTGCTCGCCTCGGGCTGGGCCAACCCGCTTTTCTGAGCACGTAGTTCGGCCTCACCCGCGTTCCCCTCCTTCCTTGCGCGTCGCCCCACCGGCGCGGCCCCCGCCGCCAGGCCCCCCACGGCCCGGCGGCATCCCGACCGTCGCCAGCCCCTTGCAAGGAGCATCGCCGTGCCCACGGCCGTACCACCGAGCCCTGCCAGTACTCCCGCCGTTGCCCGGACAGCCGCCCCGGCCGCTGCCTCAGCTTCGCTCTCCGCCGCCGGCTCCGCCGCCGCCAAGGCCTTCCGGCCCGACATCGAAGGCCTGCGCGGCATCGCCGTCCTCGCCGTCCTCGGCTTCCACGCCGCGATACCGGGGCTGACCGGCGGATACGTCGGCGTCGACGTCTTCTTCGTGATCTCCGGCTTCCTGATCACCGGGCTCCTGCTCTCCCGGCGCATCGGCCTGCTCGACTTCGCCGCCCGCCGGGCCCGGCGGATCCTGCCCGCCGCCGCCGTCGTGCTGGTCGCCACCGCGATCGCCGGCGGACTGCTGCTCGACCCGCTGCGCGGCACCGACCTGGCCCGCGACCTGATGGCCGCCGCCGGCCAGTACGCCAACTGGCGCTTCGTCGGCGAGCAGACCGACTACCTCGCCGCCGGGCGGGACCCGAGCGCCGTCCAGCACTTCTGGTCGCTGGGCGTGGAGAACCAGTTCTACGTCCTGTGGGGCGTCCTGCTGCTCGGCCTCGGCCGCCTGCTGCCGCGTCACCGGCCCCTGGTGGCCGGGGTCGTCGCGCTGGTCGTCGGCGCCGGTTCGCTGGCGCTCTGCCTGCGCTGGACGGCGCAGTCCGCAGCACTCGGCTACTTCTCCACCGCCACCAGGCTCTGGGAGTTCGCCGCCGGCGCGGCGGTCGCGCTGGCCGCCCGGCGGCTCACCGCGCGGCCGGTCTCCCCGCTCACCGCCGGGGCCCTGCGCGTCCTGGGCTGGGCCGGTGCGGCCGCCGTCCTGACCGCGATCCTCCGGTACGACCGGAGCACGCCCTACCCCGGCAGCGCCGCGCTGCTGCCCGTGCTCGGCACGGCCGCCGTCCTGCTCGCCGCCTCGCACGGACACCCGCTCGGCGCGCCGGACGCGGGCCGCCTGCTCGCCACCCGCCCGCTGCGCGCGGTCGGACGCCTCTCGTACAGCTGGTACCTGTGGCACTGGCCCGTCCTGACGATCGCCCAGGCCAGGTACGGCCCGCTGCCGTGGACCGCCGCCGTCGCCCTGACGGCCGCCGCCGCCCTGCCGGCCTGGCTGACCGGCCGCCTGGTGGAGAACCCGCTGCGGCTGGGCTCCGCCGCGCCCCGCCGGGGCCTGGCGATCGCCTCGGCCGCGCTGACCATCCCGCTGATCGCCGGGCTGACGCTGGGTGGCGGCACCGTCCGCGCGCTGGGCAGCGCCGAGGCCGCCGGTGCGCCGGCCGGCGCGGCCGATGGCCCGGACCTGCTGGCGCCCGGCACCCGGGTGCTGGCCCTCACCCCCTCGCTCGCCCGGGCCAGGACGGACTTCCCGCCCGGCCGGGACTGCGAGATCCCGCTCTCCGCCGAGAACAGCCCGCGCTGCCTCTTCGGCGACGAGGAGAGCAAGGACCGGATCGTCCTGATCGGCGACTCGCACGCCGGCCAGTGGATCGCCGGCTTGCTGCCGCTGGCCGAACGCCGGCACTGGGCCCTGGAGGTGCTCGTCAAGCCGGGCTGCCCGCTGCCCGCGCTCACGGTGCGCAACGACGTCCTCGGCCGCAACTACACCGAGTGCGACCACTGGCGCGAGAACACCCTCGCCCGGATCGCCGCCGGCCCGACGCCGCGCCTGATCGTGATGGCCGGCCTCAACCGCTACGGCAGCCAGGAGGAGCGCTCCGACGGCTGGGCCCGCACCCTGGACCGGCTGCGGGCGGTGGGTGCGCCGCTCGCCTATCTCGCCGACACCCCGATGCCCGGCAAGGACATCCCGACCTGCCTGGCCGCGTCCGACGGGCGCTCGGACGCCTGCTTCTTCCCCCGCGAGTCCGCCTTCGAGCCGGACCCGCTGCTGGGCGGCGGCCTCGCCGAGCGGTACGGCGTCCACGTCCTGGACGTCGGGCCGCTCCTCTGCCCGGGCACCGGGCCCGACTGCCCGGCCGTCCTGGAGGGCGTGCTGCTCTACCGCGACAGCGGGCACATCACCAACACCCTGGCCCAGGTACTGGCCCCCAGGCTCGAACAGGGGCTGGCCGCAAGCCTGCGCCCGTAGACGGCAGCGCGTCCGGACGGCACGGTGCCGGCCGGCTCAGCCGTAGACGCCGTGGCACATCCCGGCCTGCGCCGAGCCGGCCGGCCACTGGCCGAGCCGCTCGGCCTGCTCGCAGAGCGCGGCGGCGGCCGGCGGCACGGCGGCGCCCGGGGCGGCCTCGAGGGCGGGGGGAGGTGCGGGAGCGGGGGCCGGTGCGGCCGGTGCGGCGGCCGGCGGCCGGGCGGGAGCAGGCGCCGGTGGCCGGGCCGGCCTCGGCCGGGCCGAGGGGTGGGGCACGGGCTGCCCGTCGTCCTCGGCCACGCTCTCCTCCGGTACGGCGGGGGCCGCCGTGCTCGGCACCGGCTCCGCGACCGGGGCAGGGGCCGGCTGCGGGGAGGGCGCGGGCTCCGGGGAGGGCGCCGGTGTGTGCAGCCAGGGCGGCGGCGGCAGGCTGTCCAGGCTCGGCCACGCCTGCGCCGGCCCGGGCGCGGGGGAGGGCAGCGACTCGTGCGCGGGTGCGCTGCGCCCGCCGCCGTCGCCCGGGCCGCACATCACCAGGACGGCCGCCATCGTCACCAGCAGCCCGGTGGCGGGCAGCATCAGCGGCCATCCGCGCCGTGCCCGCGCACCCGGCTCCGGCCGGTCCTGCTCCTGCGGTTGCCCGTCCATCGCCTGGTCCTCCCGTACGGGCCCGCGCGGCCCCTCGGGGAGTTCAACGAGCGCGGCGCGCTCGGGACATGACCCGGCCGGCCGCAGATCCGGGCGCTGCGCCACGGGCCTGGCAGTTCGTCAGCCCCCCTTGCTTGCGGCGGTGGTCGCCCCGCTGTCACACTCCGCGTGGCCGGCCGACCGGCCGGCCGGGGAGGGGAAGAGCCATGAGAATCGCCAGACCCGGGCCGGTGTCCGGTCGCACCTGGACGCCGGTCACCGCCGTGAACGGCGGGCTCGCGTTCGCACTGGAACTGGGACTGCTCGCGGCGCTCTGCTACTGGGGCGCGCGGACCGGCGGCAACACGGCCGTCAGGATCCTGCTCGCCATCGGCGCCCCGGCCCTCGCGGCCACCGTGTGGGGGCTGTTCCTCGCCGCCGGCGGCCCGAAGTTCCCGCTCCCGCTGGCCGCCGAGATCGTGCTCAAGCTGGCCGTCCTCGGCACCGGCGCGCTCGCGCTGTACGGGGCCGGGCAGGGCACCCCGGCCCTGGTCTTCGGCGGGCTCGCCGTGCTCAGCGTCGCGGTGGAGTACGTCACCGTCTGAGCGCACGTCCCACGTCCCACGCCCGGGGCTGTGGGCTGCGGGCGGGCCGGCCGTCCGGCTTGCTAGTCTGCACGCGGACGACCGGCCCGCAGTCGCCGGCCGAGCCGCGCGAGGCCCCACGACGGCCGGCCCGCGGCGGAGAGCGACCGACCGTCAGCGCGCCTCCCCGGCTCCCGGCAGGCCCGCCGGCGTCGTCCGGTCCCAGCCCGCCGTGCGCCTCAGGAGCAGCCACGCCATGAGTACGTCCGCCAGCCCCCTCCCCGACGGCCCGCTGCTGCGCACCCGGGAGGTGGACGTCGTCCGGGACGGGCGGTACCTGCTGCGCGGGATATCGCTGACCATCGAGCCCGGCGAGCACTGGGCGCTGCTCGGCGCCAACGGGGCGGGCAAGAGCACCCTGCTCGGCCTGCTCGGCGCGGTCTCCCATCCCACCAGGGGAGAGGTCGACGTGCTCGGCCGCCGGCTCGGCCGGGTCGACATCAGGGACCTGCGGGCCCACCTCGGGCACGTCAACCCGCGCCACCCGCTGCGCTCGCCGCTGACCGTACGGGAGGTCGTGCTCACCGGCCTGACCAACAGCATCGAGCCCGACCTGCTGAAGCGGCCGACCGCCGCCGAGCTCGCCCGCGCCGACCAGGTGATCGACACCCTGGGGATGGCGGCGATGGCCGGTGCGAGCTGGCCGACGCTCTCCCAGGGGGAGCGCGGGCGGGCCCTGATCGCCCGCGCGCTGATGCCGAGCCCGCGCCTGCTGCTGCTCGACGAGCCCGCCACCGGCCTCGACCTGACGGCGCGTGAGCAACTGCTCGACAGTCTCGACCTGCTGCGCCACCAGCACCCGGAGCTGGCCAGCGTGCTGGTGACGCACCACCTGGAGGAACTGCCGGAGAGCACCACGCACGCGCTGCTGCTGCGGGACGGCGAGTGCATCGCCGCCGGCAAGGTCGACGAGGTGGTGACGACGGAGCTGATCAGCGAGTGCTTCGGGCACCCGATCAGGATCGCCCGGCACGACGGCCGGTGGACGGCGCGGGCGGCGGCCCGGCGGGCACCGCTCGCCGGGTGAGCGGAGCGGCCGGCGCTCTGACGGGGACCGGGGCGACGGGGCGGCAGGTGCTCTGACGGGGTGTGTACGGACGGGCCGGTTCTTCGACGCCGGTGCCGTCCATCCGGCGTGTCCGGCATCCGGTGAGGTGGGGGCCGGTGTAGACGACCAAATCGGAAATCCCTAAGGTATGCCTTAGCTAAGTGGGTGGGGGCGCCGGTCTCGCCGGTCCCGCCACCTGTGCATCGCCCTGCCCTCGTACGCCTGCCTTCCCGTGGAGCCCTCATGTCCGCCCGTCGTTCGACCGCAGCCACGCTGCTCACCCTCGCTGTCGCGGCAGCCGCACTGACCGGCTGCTCGCAGAAGAAGGACGACAAGGCCTCCGGCGACGCCATCCAGGTCAACGCGTCCGACAGTGCGTGCGAGATCTCGAGGACCACCTTCCCGGCCGGTCACGTCAGCATCGAGGTGCACAACAAGGGCTCCAAGCCGACCGAGGTCTACGTCTACTCCGACGGCGACAAGATCGTCACCGAGCGCGAGAACATCGGCCCCGGCACCAGGGCCACCATCGCCGCCGAGATCAAGGCCGGCGAGTACGAGGTCGCCTGCAAGCCGGGCATGGTCGGCGACGGCATCCGCCAGAAGATCACGGTGACCGGCGACGGCGCGGTGGCCAAGAGCGACCCGCGCCTCGACGCGGCGGTGGCCTCGTACCGCAAGTACGTCCAGGAGCAGGCCGACGCGACCATCCCGGTGGTCGAGCAGTTCGCCGCCGCGATCAAGGCCGGTGACGCCGAGAAGGCCAAGGCGCTGTTCGCCCCGTCCCGGATCGGCTGGGAGCGCACCGAGCCGGTCGCCGAGAGCTTCGGTGACATCGACCCGAAGACCGACGTCCGCGAGGACGGCCTGGAGCCCAACCAGGAGTGGACGGGCTGGCACAAGCTGGAGAAGTCCCTCTGGGCCGACAACACGGTCGGCGACTCCGAGAAGAAGCTCGCCGACCAGCTCGTCACGGACCTGAAGGACTGGCAGACGAAGATCGCCACCGCCGAGATCACCGCGACCAGCATGGCGAACGGCGCCAAGGAGCTGCTGGACGAGGTCGCCAGGAACAAGGTCACCGGCGAGGAGGACCGCTACAGCCACACGGACCTCTCCGACTTCGCGGCCAACGTCGAGGGCGCCAAGTACGCCTACGAGCTGCTCAAGCCCGTCGCCGCCGAGAAGGACGCCGAGCTGGCGAAGACCCTCGACGGCGAGTTCGCCGACATCCAGGCCCTGCTCGCCAAGTACAAGCAGGGTGACGTCTACGTCTCCTACGACAAGGTGACCGAGGGCGAGCGGAAGACCTTCTCCGACGCGGTCAACGCGCTGGGCGAGCCGCTCTCCAAGCTCGCCGCCGCAGTCGTCGTCAAGTAGCCCCTCCCGCACAGCTGCGGCCATCGACCCGTACCACCCACCCTCCACCACACCGCCGTGGCGGCCCCAGCGGCCGCCACGGCATCCGTGAGTCAGCACACAGAAGGGCCCCGATCCATGGACGCCGAGAGCGCCAAGCCGGCCGAGCAGCCGACCGACCAGTCGACCGGGCAGTCGAGCGACCAGCCGACCGGGCAGTCGTCCCCGCAGTCCTCCGCGCAGTCCTCCGCGCAGCAGGACGGCGGGGGCGGGGCCTCGGTCAGCCGGCGCGCGGTCATCGGCTGGGCGGGCGCGGGTGTGGCGATCGGCGCGGCCGCGATGGGATCGGTCGCGGCCGCCACCATGGACGAGAAGAGCGACCCCGCCCCCGTCGCGGGCGCCGGCGCGGACATCGCCTTCTACGGTGACCACCAGTCCGGCATCGCCACCCCGGTGCAGGACCGCCTGCACTTCGCGGCATTCGACGTCTCCACCACCAACCGCGACGCGCTGGTGAAGATGCTCAAGGAGTGGACGAAGGCGGCCGCGGCGATGACCGGCGGCCGCGAGGTCGGCACCGGCGCGGCCAGCGGCCTGCCCGAGGCGCCCCCGGACGACACCGGCGAGGCGCTCGGCCTGCCCGCCTCCCGGCTGACCCTCACCATCGGCTTCGGCCCCACCCTGTTCGAGAAGGACGGCGTGGACCGCTTCGGCCTCAAGGCCAAGCGCCCCGAGGGCCTGATCGACCTGCCGAAGTTCCCGCACGACAACCTGGACCCGGCCCGCAGCGGCGGCGACATCTGTATCCAGGCCTGCGCCGACGACCCGCAGGTCGCCGTGCACGCGATCCGTAACCTGGCCCGGATCGGCATGGGCGTGGTCAACGTCCGCTGGTCGCAGCTCGGCTTCGGCAAGACCTCCTCCACCACGCCGGACGCGCAGACCCCGCGCAACCTGATGGGCTTCAAGGACGGCACCCACAACATCGCGGGCACCGACACGGCGGCCCTCTCCGACCACGTCTGGGCCGCGCCCGGCGACGGTCCGGAGTGGATGACGGGCGGCTCCTACCTGGTGGCCCGCCGCATCCGGATGCACATCGAGAGCTGGGACCGCACCTCGCTCAAGGAGCAGGAGGACGTCTTCGGCCGCAACAAGGGCGAGGGCGCGCCGTTCGGCAAGCCCAAGGAGCACGACACGCCGGACCTCAAGGCGATGCCGGAGGACTCCCATGTACGGCTGGCCCACCCGGACACCAACAACGGGCTGATGATCCTGCGCCGCGGCTTCTCCTTCACCGACGGCACCGACGGCCTCGGCCGGCTCGACGCGGGCCTGTTCTTCCTCGCGTACCAGCGCGACACCCGCAAGGCGTTCGTCCCGCTCCAGCAGCGGCTCGCGGGCAGCGACCGGCTCAACGAGTACATCCAGCACGTCGGCTCCGCCCACTTCGCCTGCCCGGCGGGCGTCCGCAAGCCCGGCGAGTGGTGGGGCCAGGCCCTGTTCGGCTGAGCAGCGTCCGACCCCTCCCCGCCCGTACCACCTCCCCACCCCACAGGAGCCCCCCGTGTTCGGCAACTACCTGATCGGTCTGCGTGAAGGCCTCGAAGCGAGCCTCGTCGTCTGCATCCTGATCGCCTACCTGGTGAAGACCGGCCGCCGGGACAGGCTCGTCCCGGTCTGGACGGGGATCGCCGCCGCCGTGGTGCTCAGCATGGCGTTCGGCGCGGTGCTCCAGTTCGGCTCCACCCAGCTCACCTTCGAGGCCCAGGAGGCGCTCGGCGGCACGCTGTCGATCATCGCCGTCGGCCTGGTGACCTGGATGGTCTTCTGGATGCGCCGTACCGCCCGGCACCTGAAGAGCGAGCTGCACGGCAAGCTGGACGCGGCCATCGCGATGGGCACGTTCGCCCTGGTGACCACCGCGTTCCTGGCGGTGGGCCGGGAGGGCCTGGAGACCGCGCTGTTCATCTGGTCCGCCGTCCAGGCGACCGGCGACGGCTACAACCCGCTGATCGGCGCGACCCTCGGCCTGCTCACCTCGGTGGTGCTCGGCTGGCTGTTCTACCGCGGCGCGCTGAAGATCAACCTCGCCAAGTTCTTCACCTGGACGGGCGCCATGCTGGTGGTCGTCGCGGCCGGCGTGCTCGCCTACGGCGTGCACGACCTGCAGGAGGCCGGCTGGCTGCCGGGCCTGCACAACCAGGCCTTCGACATCAGCAGCACCATCCCGAAGGACAGCTGGTACGGCACCCTGCTGAAGGGCGTCTTCAACTTCCAGCCGGACCCGACGGTGCTCCAGATCGTGGTCTGGGTCGCGTACCTGGTGCCCACCCTGGTGCTCTTCCTCGGCCTGTTCACGCGTGGCTCGGCCAAGCCCACGCCGCCGGCCACCGGCTCCGCCGCCGGCGCCCCGGGCTC
>FTAK01000004.1_pt1 | contig 43064 bp, 26 predicted proteins | sample 1639071 | NCBI WGS metagenome assembly FTAK01 (sample SAMEA3914812, study PRJEB12502) | metagenome | biome: forest; material: soil | place: Canada | collected 2011-07-07 | depth 0.1 m
CACCGGCGCAACCCCCAGCTTCTTCGGCCCCGGCAACGGCACCGAGTACGTCACCATCACCGACAACGCCGCGCCGCACGAGAACCTGCTGGTCTTCGAAACCACCGGAGCCCCAGGGCCGGCCGGGTCAGCCACCCCCTCGACCCCGGTCCAGGTCTGCGACACCCCTGTGCTCACCCAGTACCCGGAGAGCGGGACCGAAGACGCGGTGATCGCCTCCGGCAGCAGCGTCTTCGTCACCGACACCTACGGCTACCCCTACCCGGCGCTGCCCTCGGGCGCCCCGGCGAGCGTTCCCTCCTCGGCCTCCTTCCAGGGCGGCATGACCCGGGTGGACGTCAACGCGGACGGTGACGGCTGCTCAGTCGCGTGGAACAGCGATGTGCCCTCTGCCGCGCTGCCCAGGCTCTCGCTCAGCGACGACAAGATCTACACCGTCACGGCCACCGGCCCCATGGGCCTGGCGGGCAGCGACACTTTCGCCGGCTACCACTACGCGGTGATCGACCCAGCCACCGGCAAGGAGTTGTCCAGCAGCCTGCTCGGCATCGGCCTGCTCGACAACCCGCTGCAGATGACCGGCACCACCGGTCCCGACGCAACCCTCTACCAGGGCACGGAGACCGGTGTCGTCGAGGTCCGTGCGGGATCCTGATCCCGGGGAAACCGGGTGCGCCCGGCCGGCTGCTCCTGGAGGTCCAACGGCCTCCGGCGGCCAACGGGTCGCCCGGCCGGGGCCGTCCACGGGCTCGGCCGGGCGCCTGCCTGCTGGGATGCAGGGGCTGCGACGGCGGGAGGGGTCAGCTTCGTGCCCTTCGGCACGCTGTCCGGTCGGCGTCCAGACGGTGCCGGGGATCACTCCGCGTGATCGCTGAAACATGAAGGTCCACTGCAGGCAGTGTTCGGAGATCTGATGACGGTCTCCGCGTCATCATCCCGAGCGACGGCATTACCGTCCGTGTTCGTCGGGTTCGGGCCAGTTCCTGTACCCAAGGAGGTCTCCCGGCTGGCAGTGGAGGGCCTCGCACAGTTTGGTGAGCGTGCTGAAGCGGATGGCCTTGGCATGACCGTTCTTGAGGACCGAGAGATTCACGATGGTGATGCCCACGCGCTCGGACAGTTCGGTCAGGGTCATCCCTCGTTCGCGGAGGACGTCGTCCAGGTGGATCTCGATGTCGTGGCTGGCTGGATCCTCGGCGGGTGGCATCAGATCGTCACGTCGAGTTCCTGGCGCATGGTGACACCGACGCTCATGATCCGGGCGAGGGTGATCATGACCAGGCCGGCCAGCAGCGTGGCGACCGGCAGGCCCCACTGGTCCGTCTCCAGCCAGTTGACGCCTGGGTAGTGGATCTGACTGGTCAGCACGACGGTCCGGGCAACCGATTCGAGGATGGCGGCGGTGAGTGCGCCGACCGTGAGGAACCAGCCGAGGAAACGGACCCGTCGGGCGGTGTCGAGGGTGTACAGGCCGTCAGGTCGCTCGGCGGCCCTGAGCAGGCGGCGGACGATGATGAGCGCGCCGAGGAGCAGCGCGAGGGACGGCAGTGAGGTGAGTACCCCCGCCAGGCGCAACAGGGCTCCCGGGTGGCTGGCGCAGATGCTCACGTCCTGGATCGAGCTCTGACTTGTCCGGGCCAGGCCGGTGACAGCCACCTCACTGGTCTGCGCCCGGGTGAGGGGAACGCTGAGGTACGGCGCGGTGGTGCACACGGGTCCGTGGCCCCACCCCTGGGAGGGCACGAAGAGACTGAGGCCGATGAAGAGGGCGACCAGGCCGGTCGCGGTCGCCACTGCGGTGGAGACGGGCTCCAGCGGGTTCCTGGGACGTTGGGGCGTTGCGCGCATCACTCACCGCTTATCGATTATCGTTAATATCGATGAACGATAACTGGCTCGATGTCGCCGTGGCAAGTGCCCCGTACGGTGACCGCGTCGCGCTCCCGAGGCGAGCGTGTTCATCGGGCTCCGCCAGGCGAAGCTCCCCAGGGCCGTCGCCGAGGCCGGCCTGCTCGTCGAACGGGGCGAGGCCCTCGCGGCGCGGCCGCGAACACCGTATGCGACCCTCGGTTCGTCGTTCCGAGGACAGGAGAGAGCGGATGTTGTTGACGTTGACGGGTGGGGCCGGCGCGGGGAAGACCACTCTCGCCGAGGAACCGGCCGACACCGCGCCGGCTGCTCCCGCGCGGGTGCTGCACGGAGACGACTACTACTTCACCGCTCAGGACCGAGGTGTCTGGGCGTGCGACGACACCGGGGTCCCGCGGCTGGACGTAGGAGACCCTCGGTCGATGGACGTCGAGCGCCTCGGCCACGACACGACCGCCGCGCTCACCGAGGCAGCCGTAGTCATCGTCGACGGCCTGTTCGCCCGCCACGTCCACCCACAAATCCCGTGCGCGCGCTTCGACGTCTTCGTGGACCTGCCCGCCGATCTTCGGCTGGTGCGGAAGATCCAACGCAAGTGCGTCCGTGACGGCTTCCCGCTCGACGTCCTCCTGCGGAACTACCTCGGCCACCGCCGAGACGCCCACGAGCGCCACATCGAGCCGCTACGACACGACTCCGACATCGTCGTCGACGGCGCACTGGCCCCCGACACCCTGGCCCGTCAGGTCTGGTCGGCCATCGCCGACCAGCAGCTCATCCACAGCTACTGACCACCCGACCACCACGCGGAGATGGGACCGTCGCCGCGCGCGGCCAGGTGGCACCACCCGAAATCCCGCAGGTCAGAGCTGAAACCTGGATTTGAGTCCCATAGGTCGTGTCAACTTTGCTACTACACTTGGACCATGGCTCATGCACTCTTGATGATCGATGTCCAGCGCAGCATGCTCGAACCGCCGGAGCCGGTTCCGGCGGCTCCGGCGGTCTCGGGCGTGATCGGCGACCTGCTCGGCAGAGCGCGGGCCGCAGGCGCCATCGTGATCCACGTCCGCAACAACGGCACCGAGGACGACCCTGACCTCCCTGGCGCCCCTGGCTGGGAGTTGGTCCACGAGGTCCGCCAGGGCGAGCACGTCATCGACAAGTACGAGCCGAACTCCTTCGCCGACACTGGACTGTCGAAGCTGCTCCCCTCGGGCGCGGACCTGGTCGTGGTCGGCATGCAGAGCGAGTACTGCGTTCGGGCAACCTCGCTGGCAGCACTGGAGCAGGGGCACACCGTCATGCTTGTGCGTGGTGCGCACGCCACTTACGACGGCGCGCTTCCGGCCTCGGCCATCGCCCAGCAGGTCGAGGCGGAACTCACCGGCCTCGGCGTCAGCCTTGTCGACGACCACGAGGTCGTGTTCCGCGCCCCCCGTTGATTCTCGGCCGCCATTGGGGGTCACTCCCCCGAGCGCCGCTCATACCCGGTCGACGAGGAGTGGGGGGCGCGGCTGTGGCCGTCCGGCCCGAGCCCGGGCTCCTCGCCGCCGGCGACGTCTGTCAGCTGCTGGAGTTCCTCCGTCCGGGACGAGCAGCGGCCATGACCGACCTGCCCAGCCAGACCCCCGTGAGCGCCTGGAGCAGGGGGACCAGCAGGGTCACCGCTATGAGCAGCGCGGCTGCGGGCGGCAGGCCGGCCAGGGCCGCCACCGCAGCGGCGGTCGCGGCGACGGGTTCGCCCTCCGCCGCGCGCCAGAGCAGGGGTACCGTCCAGCCGGCGACCGCCGGCACCACGGCCCAGCACGCCGCTGCCCGGGCGCGCACTCCCTGCGCTCCGGTGCGCACGCCGATCGCGAACGCTGCCAGGAAGGGCAGGTACCACAGGTCCCACAGCGAACCGATGGCGACCAGCGCGGATCCGGCCAGCAGCCAGACGGCGGAGAGAACCCATCGGAGACCGGCCGCGAGCGGCGCGGGCGCCTCGTCGGCGACGGTGGTGCTCGTCGGTACCTGAGGCACCTGAGGCACCTGAGGAATCTGAATGTCCGTCATGGTTTGCTTCATCCTCCTGGTCGCAGGGTCCACACGGCGATGGATCGGGGCTGGTCCGAGGGCATCCGCAGGGGCAGCAGGGTTCCGTCCCACCAATCGCGGACGAGGTTCTGGTACCAGGGGGAGGCGGGGTTCTCGCTCTGGCCGCCAGGGTAGATCGCCTGAGCGGTCGCGCTCCCGGGCGCGGTCCAGTCGACGATCATGCGCCAGCTCGGGCCGAAGCTGGAGTTCAGTCCGCCGTCGGCGGCATTGACCGTCCAGGGGTCGCCCCCTGCGGGGGCGGGACCGTATCCGAGTGCGGGCGCGCCGGTGAGCGACGGGATCTGCCGGGTGTGGATCCTCCCCCAGGTCCAGTCGACGGGGTTGCCGCCCAGTTGCGCGGACAGCTGCGAGACCGCCTTGGTGAATGCGGTGCGCATCGCGGTGGTCGCGCTGCCGCGTGCCGTGCCCGGTACGGTGCCGGGCGGGGTGAAGGCGGGATTGCCCGGGTCGCCGAGCGTCCACGCCTCCAGGTCCTCGTCGAGGGCGGGCAGGGAACTGGAAACCGTCAGTCCGGCGCTGTCCTGGGCCACCGGGACCTTCGCCGAGTTCCACCAGGGCTGGAAGACACCGGACAGGTAGTCGTTCCAGAACGTCCACCACAGGGTCGCGCCGGCGGAGGAGGCGGTCATCGAGTCGTCCCAACCGGAGAGCTGGTCCAGCGCCTGGCGCTGGAGCTGGTCGAGTGCGTCACCCCGCAGGGCGGCCGTCAGCTTCGGCACGATCAGCGCCGCGAGATGGTCCGTCACATTGTCCTGCAGGTCGGAGAAGTCCGCCGAGGTCATGGCGGTGTGACTGTCGAGGTACTGGTAGATCTCATCGGCCCGGTAGCCGTTGTCGAAGGCGTCCATGGTCGTGCCGACGTAGTAGGGGTAGTCCGCGGCGACGGGGCGCTGGTTGGCGGTGGCCAGCACATGGCCCGGCGGATCGTAGCTCTGCGGCGCGGCGGCGAAGGGGATGGTGCCCACGATGTCGTCGGCGCCGGTGCCGGGGAGCGGAAGCCATGGGTCCGCCGCCGCGGTGAGCGGGAAGTATCCGGCGGCGACCACCCCGATGTTGCCGCTGCCGTCGGCGTAGACGAAGTTGAGGGTGGGAGCGTGCCAGTCCGCCAGTGCGCCCCGGAACTGCTGGAAGTCGGTGGCCTTGTCGATGGTGAGGATCACCGACATGTCCGGGGAGGGGACGTTGCCCATCCAGTCGACCGACGTGGTCTGACCCGCCTGGGTGATGACCGGGCCGTGCACCGTGAGGTCGACCGTGAGCGGGACGGCCGCGCCGCCGTGGACCGGGATGGTGTACTTCAGCTGCTGCATCGCGCGCCAGGCTCCCCGCCAGTAGTACTGGCCGGGGTGGGCGGGGCTGGTCTGCTCGGAGTAGAAGACCGTGGACTGGTTCTGGGTGTCGGTCAGTGACCAGGAGATGCTGGCGTTGCGACCGATGAGTATGCCGGGGAGCCCGACGAGGCTGGCTCCGGTGACATCCGTCGCGGGCGAGGACAGCGCCATCTCGTACCAGTACGAGGGAAGGGTGAGCTGCAGGTGCGGGTCGCCCGCCAGCAACGCCCCGCCACCGGCGACGGCCGGGCCGTCGGCGGCCCAGGCATTGCTGTCCGGGAAGGCGTGGACCTCGGTCGCAGGCAGCTTCCTGACGGTCTGCAGGATGTCGGCGGCCGCGATCGCGGAACCGGCGGTTCCGTCCCCGACGGCAGCGGTGGCAGCGACGGCAGTGCTGGCAGAGGTGGCGCCGGTGGCAGAACGGGCAGCGGTGGCAGCGGTGGCCCGTGCCGGGACGCCGCCCTGCGCGGAGCCCGCGCCGGCCGGTACCGCCGCATCGGCGTTGGCCGACGCCGACAGCGGTGCGATGCCCAGGTCGCGGTAGGGGCCGCTGTCGTAGGGGTGCTGCTGGTCGGCCGCGGTGACCGGGAACCAGGCCGAGGTCGCTGCGGCACCCAGCGACTTGTCGAGGATCGCGTAGTCGAGCGGGGCGGTCGTGTAGTCCATGTTCTGGGTCAGCAGTTCCTGGATCGCCAGGCTGTCGACCGGGGTCCAGTCGCTCGGGTAGACCCCCGCGAGGACGAAGGCCGAGGGCCACTGCTTGCTGCGCCGGAGCTCGGCGAGCCGGTCGTTGACCCCCTGGGAGAAGGCAGTCAGCGCCTGCGCCGCCGGACTCCCCTGCGGCGTCGCGGCCCACTCGGCCTGGGCCGTGCGCAGCAGCCCGCTCTGCAGCTCGAAGGTGTCGGAGCTGACCGCGCTCGGGCCCACCAGCTCCGCCAGGCGTCCGACGGCCATCCGCCGTTCGAGGTCCAGCTGCTGGATCCGGAAGACGGCCTGGACGTATCCCTGTGCCCGGAAGAGGTCAGCGTCCGTGGCGGCGTGGACGGTGGGCACGCCGTCGGCGTCGAAGGCGACCTCGGCCTGTCCCCCGAGACCGGTCAGCGGAATGGTCTCGGAGTGGGGCAGCACGCCGTCAGCGGCGGCGTTCCAGACCCCGGCGCCGGTGTCGAGCGCACTCCCGAGGGGCGGCACCGGACCGGCGCCGAGGGCCAGGAACCCCAGCAGGAGCAGCGACACGACGGCCGCGGCGGCCGGCCGGCCGACTCTCCACACATTTCTCAACACGTCGACTCCAGGTCTCGATCTCGTTCACACGGCAGGGGCGCAGGGACGCCCGGGGGTGGCGGACACCGCATCAGTCGCTCTCCCCCGGGGCCTCGACCGCGACGAAGCGCAGTTCGGATGTGTACCGTTCGCCCTCGGCATCGGTCAGCCAGAGCTGGTCGGTATCGGGCAACGGCTCGGTGAGGGTGAAGCTCCCCGCCTGCGCCTCGACCGTGCGCCGGACGGTCTTCGCGAACATATTGACCAGTGCCAGCCCGGTGAAGTCGACGGCGGTCGGCTTGTCCTCCACCGGGGCCTTGAAGAAGGCGCGTTCGGGGATCCCGTGCCGGGCGCGCCACCTGCGCGCCGCCGCGAACCGCTGCTGCTCGTCCTTGAGGAAGACCCAGTCGACCTGGTCGGCTGCGAACGTCCAGGACTCACGGCACATCACCAGCCGGTCGATGCTGATCCGGGGCCGGTGCGGTGCCCCGGCGAGCGGCTTGAAGGCGTTGGCGACGGTCGCGGAGAGGATCTCGCCGACGACCTCCAGGAAGTCGAACTGCCGGCCCTCGGAACGCGAGAGCACCACCAGGCGGTCGCCGTCCCGGCGCACCGTCAGGTCGACCACGGGAAGGGAGGCGACCGGCGCGTCGACCGCCTCCTCGCCGGTCGACCAGTAGGTGAAGTCCGGTGAGAGCAGTGCGGTCGGCGGCGAGACCCGTGAGGTGACATAGGGGGAGCTCTTCCGCGGCACCGAGTAGATCCGGCGACCGTCGTGGTCCGCCTCCGACGCTGCGAGCAGTCGGCCGGGGTCGTCGTGCTGTTCGACGAACAGTCTGCTCTCCAGGGTGTTGACGGTGAGGTGGATCTCACCGAGCACCAGCTGGAAGTCCCCCCGGCGCACCGCCTCCTGGTCGGCGGCCGCGATCATGATGTCGGGCGAGTGCTGGGTCGCGTTGCTCCATCGGGACCGTCCGCGCGGAAACTCGCGCGCGACCGAGCCGGCCAGAGCCGCCGAGTCCACCTGGTGCCGACGTACGCCCTCGGGCACACCGAGCACCCGCTGCCAGCGCCGCTGGAACTCCACGACGACGTCCGACACCGGCGGCGGGAGGATCCGGGACGAGGGCGTCAGCAGGTCCGGCGTGGCCACCAGCAGCAGCCGTGACAGCGGGACCGAGTCGCTCTTCGCCCGGCCCGCCTCTCGCTCGAAGTGCTCCAGGAACCTCGCGCTGTAGCGTTCCGCCACCGCTCCGGCGAGCCAGCGCGCGCTGTCCAGGACCAGGCCCAGCGGCCGGGCCAGGGCGTCCAGCACGCCTTGGCCGAGGTGGACCTCCACATCGCGGACGGTGTCCTGGTAGAGCAGGGTGCGACCGGCGTAGGCGCGGCCGTGGTTGCGGGTGGACGCGGCGCCCGTCAGTCGTTCGAACGTCTCGCCCAGCGCCTCCGTCGCGGCCAGCACCTTCTCCGCGTCCCCCGCCGCCGAGTCCACCGCGTCGCGAGCGGCGACGAGTTCGGCGAGCGGGGCGAGTGCCCGGCAGCGGACCAGCGGGTCCTCGATCCTCTCCAGCCGCTGCTGCAGCGCCCGTTCCGGCCATGCCTGCATGGGGCCCTGGAGGTCGATCCGCAGTGCCCCCGCGTCGCGCAGCCGCAACAGGGCGTCCAGCGCCTGCTGCTCGTCCGGGAACGAAGCGCTGGGACGGCCGGCCCGCAGCCGCACCGCCTGCCCGGTCACCTCCCGCACCGTGCGGGTTCCGTCGCAGAGCGAGAACAGCCAGGCCACCTCGGCCGACAGCGGTACCGGCCGGCGCAGCGGGATGTGCAGGGTCCGGCCGGCGAGTCGGCAGGCCGGCTCGCCGCGCGGGACCAGGAAGGGCAGCACCCCGTCCTGGTCGGCAATGGCGCGGGCCAGTTCGTCGATGGCCCAGACCTCGAAGTAGGTGGTGCGCCGGCGCAGCAGGTCCGGACCGGGCTCGACGGTGAACTCGGGCTCCGCCGGGTCCGCCCGCGCCCAGCCCACCGGCCCGAAGAAGCCGACGGTGTCGTTCTTCTGGGTGTAGCGCTGGAGGTATCCGGTGACGGCCAGTTCGTGATTGCGTCCCCGCACGTTGCGCGGCTCGCCGGCGGCCGCCTTGTCCAGGCAGGTGCCGATCAGGACCGGGTTCTGCCAGGCGACCGCCTCGCGGAAGCGCGGGTCCGCCGAGGTGCGCCGGATCGCGGCGGAGAGTCTCCCCTCGGCCTCCGGGTACACCCTGCGGTAGCGGTCCAGGAGTTCGGGCGACTCCTCCGCGCGATCCGCTGCGTCTGCCAGTTCACGGTCGCAGATCGCGTCGAGGAGCCCGGCGGGGAAGCCGGCGGAGCGCAGGGCGACGTCCTTCCAGAGCGTCCATCCGGTCCCGCCGAGCGGGACCCGGTGCGCTGGAGTCGGTGCGGGGTGTGGGCGTACCGGGTCGGTCACGGGCCATCAGTCCTCTGCTGCGTACGGTCGGTGCGATGGGTGCGATGGGTACGGTCGGTGCCGGAGTCAGACCCGACTGGGTTGCGGTGCCGCGGTCTCGGCGACCGCGTCCGGGATCTCGGCCTCGACCGAGCGCAGCCGCGGGTAGAGGTAGCCGCATCCGGCGGTGGCGAGGATCGCCAGTCCGCAGGCGAACAGCAGCAGTGCCATGTCGCGTCCCGGTCCGGTGCCGCCGAGGATGTTCGTGGCGGCGCCACGCAGCGCGCCGCCGGGCGCGATCAGCGGACGGCAGACGTACAGGGTGATCGGCCCCGCCAGCAGATAGGAGACCGGCAGCGTCGAGGTGGCGACCATGCTCTCCAGTGCGGCCACCCGGCCCTGGAGATCGGGCGCGACCTTGGCCTGCCAGATGCTGCGGCTGCTGGCGTTGATGACGGCGGAACAGAAGAGGAAGACGAAGGCCGCCCCGGCGATCAGCACCGCGTCGGCCCGCAGCGCCCCGACGCACAGGGCCGCGCCGAGCAGCGCGGAGAAGCCCAGGACGCCGTGGATCCGCCGTCGCGGGCCACCCCACACGGTCATCACGACACTGCCCAGCACCATGCCCACACCGCCGACCGCGAGCACCGTGCCCAGTGCCCCGGTCCTCGCGAAGCTCAGCACCAGCGGGGTGATCAGCACGTCCACGAAGCCGACGGCGAGATTCAGCACGGCGTAGAAGACCAGTAGTCCGAGCAGGCCGCGCCGCGCGGTGACGTAGCGCCAACTGTGGACCGACTCGCCGAGCAGGGTGCCGCTGCCCGCGCTGCCCGCCTCGGTCGCCGCCGGGCGGGGGATGCTCACGGTGAGCAGGCAGACCATGGCGAAGCCGAAGGTGAGGCAGTCGATCAGGATCAGGCCCTGGATGTGCAGGGCCGCGATCAGGAATCCGCCGGCCAGCGGCCCGGTGATCTGGGCGAACGCCGGGGCCAGCATCACCAGGCCGTTGGCCCGGCCGAGCTGGGCCTTGGGGACCAGCAGCGCGACGGTGGCGGTGAAGGCCGGCAGTTGGAGCGCGGTCAGCACCGAGGTGACTGCCGTGGTGATGTAGATCTGCCAGGGCTGGAGCAACCCGGACCAGTAGAGCGCGGCCAGGCTCAGGGTGCAGACGATCCCGCCCCCGGTGCCGAGCAGCAGGGGCCGCTTGCGGTCCCAGCGGTCCACCAGCGCCCCGGTGAACGGCGCGACGAGGATGCCGGGCAGGAAGACCAGCAGGTAGACCACGCCGAGCTGGGTCACCGAGCCCGTGCGCTGGTACACCCACACGCCGAGGGCGAAGCTGGTCAGGGCGGAGCCGATCACCGAGACGAACTGTCCGGTCCAGAGCACCAGGAAGGTACGCATACTAGAAGATCACCCGCTCGGCGCTGGAGATCCGTGCCTCGCGGGAGACGCGGAGGTCACGGGTGATGTTGAGCCGCTTCAGCCAGCGGTCGGTGCCGTCGAACCGGGCCTTGAAGGGGTTGCGTCCGTGGACGGCCCGCAGGTTGTCGACGAAGCAGCAGTCCCCCGGTTCCAGCACCACCGGTTCGACCGCGGCGTCGATGGCGGCCACCAGGCCGTCCAGGGCCTTGCGCGCCTCGGGTTCGAGGGCGTCCCGGTCCATGAAGTACGGATCCAGGCAGAGGTACGGGGAGTTGCGGTCCCCGTGCAGCACCGGGACCAGCGGTGGGTCCTCCGCCATGGCGGTGATCCGCTCGTAGGCGGCGTCGAGCAGACGTGCCTGCTCAGGGCCCCCGGCTGTCTCGCCTCCCCGGTTCTTCGGCAGGTGGGACTCGTCGGGGCTGATGGTGAAGTTGGGTCCGAAGAGGACGTCGAGGTCCAGTTCGTCCCAGGCGATGCGGTCCGCCGTCGCCACGGTGGTCGCGACCCGGTCGGGGTTGCGCAGGCACATCAGCGAGACGTAGTCGCCCTTGAACGGATGGAACGCGTCCTCGGTGTGCCACCACAGCACCTGCTCGCTGCCGGAGCCCAGTTGCTCCTGCTCGTGTCCCTTGATGGGCAGCACGTCGTGCATCAGCCGACCGTCCTGCTGGGTCGACCAGCCGAAGACATCACCCAGCAGGGTGGCGCAGAGCAGGAAGAAGAACTCCTGCTCCAGCGTCGGCGACGGCCCCGCGGTGCTCTGGTCCCGCCAGTGTCCCGGGGTCTGTCCGATCCGCTGGTCGTCGATCGGGAGCCCCGAGACGAGGCACAGCCCGGCCGGCTCCTCCAGACGAAAGTTGAGCAGGAACTCCCTTATCCGGCGCGGGAGTTCGTGCGCGATCGCGGGCGCCTCCCGGATCAGCCCCGGGTCCTCCACCGAGTGGTGGCGGGCCGCGAGTCCGGCGAGCAGGGGCTGCACCGCCCCGTACTCGCTCGGGGACAGGGTCAGTTTGTGCATGGTCTTTGCCTCGTATCCGTGTGAAGGTGCTGTCACCAGGTGCGCCGGAGGATCCCGGCCAACTCGGCTGCGTGGTGCTTGGGGAAGTAGTGGCCGCCGCCCGGAACCACGGCCAGCTCCAGGGAGCTGCTGAACCGCTCCCACTCCCGGTACCTGCGCCCGAAGCGGGGCGTCTCGGGATCGGCGTCCCCGGCGACGAAGGTGATCGGCGCCCGCAGGCGCACCGGTTCGGGTTCGGCGTAGCGCTCGGTGAAGTAGGCCCCGGCGCAGCGCCCGTCGTGCCGGAACGCCTGCATCACCGAGGCGAGTTCCTCGTCGTCGACCAGTCCCTCGAAGCCGCCGAGCGACTGCAGGTAGCGCAGGGTCTGCTGGTCCGTCTCGACGCGCCGGAAGGGGGCGAGCCGGGCGAGGGCGGCGAGACGCGGGTGCCGTGCCGGGAACGGGTAGGAGCCGCCGAGGAACACCCGGTCGACCGTCCGGCCCGCGTCTTCGAGCCTGCGGGCGAGTTCGACGGCCAGCGCGACGCCGATGCAGTGGCCGTAGAGCGCCAGCGGTCCCGCGGGCCCGGCCAGGATCGCCCGGGCGCACTCGTCGGCGACCGCCGCCAGCGGCTGGAGCGGCTCCGCTGCGCCGAGGTCGTGTCCGGGCAGGCGCACCGCCTGCAGCACGATGTCGTCGGGCAGTTCCGCGGCCAGCGGGCGGTAGGCGATGGCGTTCCCGCCCCCGTAGGGGACGCAGACCAGGGTCCGCCGGCCGGCCGCGGACTCGGGCGTGAGCCGCAGCAGCGGGCCCTGGGGCACGGTCACGGGATCCTTGAGCGCCGCTGCGAGCCCGCGGACGGTCGGGTGCTGGAAGAGCATGGTCACGCTGGCGCCCGGGATGGCGCGCACCGCGCGGACGGCGCCGAACGAGTCGCCGCCGAGGTCGAAGAAGCTCTCCTCGTCGTCCGGGTCGCAATCCAGCACGCTCGCGAACGCCTCGGCCACGACGGTCTCCAGGTCGGTCCGCGGACGTCCGGGCGGGACCGGCGCTCCTCCCTGGCCGGGCCCGGTCACCGGAGCGGCCACCGGAGCGGGCGGCAGGGCCGCCCGGTCGAGCTTGCCGTTGGCAGTCAGCGGCAGCCGCTCCAGGACCACGAACTCGGCGGGGACCAGCTGGGCGGGGAGTCCGGTCGCCAGTCGGGCCCGCAGTTCGGCGAGGTCCGGGGCGGCTCCCGCCGGCACCAGGTAGCCCACGAGTCGCGGGCCCCGGGGACCGTCCGAGCGCAGCAGGACCACGGCCTCGCGGACGGCGGGGTGGCTGGTGAGGGCGGACTCGATCTCCCCCGGTTCGATGCGGATGCCGCGCAGCTTGATCTGGTGGTCCAGTCGGCCGAGGTACTCGACCGCCCCGTCCGGCAGCCTCCTGGCCAGATCCCCGGTGCGGTACAGCCGGTCCCCGGGGGCGCCGTAGGGATCGGGGACGAAGGCGGCCGCGGTCTGCTCGGCGCGGTTCAGGTAGCCGTCGGCCAGCTGCACCCCGCCGATGTGGAGTTCGGCCGGGACGCCGACCGGTACCGGGCGCAGCGAACGGTCCAGCAGGTGCAGTCGGGTGTTGGCGATCGGACGCCCGATCGGGACCAGGCCGACCGGAGCCTGTTCCCGGCAGTCCCACCAGCTGACGTCGACCGCGGCCTCGGTCGGACCGTAGAGGTTGTGCAACTCGACGCTCGGCAGGCACTCCCGGAAGCGCTCCGTGAGATCGGCGGTCAGCGCCTCCCCGCTGCAGAACACCCGGCGCAGTGCGGAGGGCGCGCCGGGGCTGAGCTCGCCGAGGCTGAGCTCCGCAAGGAAGTGCCGCAGCATCGAGGGGACGAAGTGTCCGACGGTGATCCGGTGCTCGGCGATCGCCCGGACCAGGTAGGCGGCGTCACGGTGCCCGCCGGGTCGGGCGAGCACCAGGCGGGCGCCCGACAGCAGGGGCCAGAACAGCTCCCAGACCGACACGTCGAAAGTGAACGGCGTCTTGTGCAGGACCCGGTCCCGGGGGTCGAGGGCGAAGGTCTCCTGCATCCAGGCCAGCCGGTTGCAGATCGCCGCGTGGGAGACCTGGACGCCCTTGGGCCTACCGGTGGAGCCGGAGGTGTAGAGGACATAGGCCGGGTCGTCGGGCGCGGACCGCGGCGGCTCCGGCGCCACCGCCGTGCCCCCACCGGCCGGCTCGGGCCAGGGGCCGGCCAGCGAGAGCACCCGACGGCCGGACGGCTGGCCCGGGAGGTCGCCGAGCACCAGCTCCGCACCGGCGTCGTCGAGCATCAACCGGAGCCGCTGGAGCGGGAGTTCCGGGTCGAGCGCCAGGTAGGCGGCCCCGGACTTCAGCACCGCGAGCAGCCCCACCAGCAAGGCCGGCGACCGTTCTCCGCACACCCCGACCACCCCTCCGGGAGCGGCCCCGTGGGCCCGGAGCACCGCGGCCAGCCGGTCCGACCGGGCGTCCAGCTCCGCGTACGTCAGCTGCCCGTCCTCGGCCACCACCGCCACCGCGTCCGGGCTGCGCCGGATCTGGCGGCCGATCATCCCGTGCAGGGTCTCGTCGCGCGGGTACTCGCGCGACGTGTCGTTCCACTGCCGGGCCAGGTCCCGGTAGTCGCCGTCCGAGATCAGCGGGACGTCGTCGACGGTGCCGTCCCCGCCCGCGGACAGGTGCTCGAAGACCGTCCGCAGCTGGTCCGCCAGTGCGGCGACGAAGCCCTCCTCGAAGCGGCCGCGATGGTACTGGAGCCGGATCGTCAGGCCGGGCTCCGCGGAGGCCAGCACGGTGAGCGGCTCGCTGGTCGTCTCGACCGAGCTGTCCATGGTGATCTGCAGGTCGCCCACCCACTGCCGGACCTCGGCGGCGACCGGGTAGTTCTCGAAGACCACGATGCTCTCGAACAGCGGCTGCCCGCCGGGCGCACCGGACCACCCGCGGATCTGCGACAGCCGGCTGTACTCGTACTCCCGCACCCCCGCCTGACGCGCCTGCACCTCGCGCAGCCACTCGCCGATCCCGAGGTCCGCGGGCACCGCCAGCCTCAGCGGCAGGGTGTTGATGAAGAGGCCGACGGTCGACTCGACACCCGGCAGGTCCGCCGGACGGCCGGAGGTGGTCACCCCGAAGACCACGTCGGCGGAGCCGGTATGACGGCTCAGCAGCAGTGCCCACGCCGCCTGGACCAGGGTGTTCAGGGTCACTCGGTGCCGCGCGGCAACGGCCTGGAGGGCCTCGGTCGTGTCGACCGGCAGGCTCAGCAGCCGAGTGGCCGTCTCGACCGGTTCCCCGGGCACCGGGCTGCTCCCGGGACCCGCGAGCGCCGTGGCGGTCGGGGCGTCCGTGAGCGCCTCGCGCCAGAACCGCTCGGCCGCCTCCGCGTCCCTGCCCTGAAGCCAGTCGATGTAGCCCGAGAAAGGCGGGGCCGGACGGAGCGGGCCGCGCTCACCACGCGTCAGCTCGGCGTAGCGCAGGAAGATCTCCTTGCTGACCAGCGGCACCGACCAGCCGTCGAGCAGGATCATGTGGTGGGTCCAGACGAACTGGTGGCGGTCGTCGTCGAGCCGGATCAGCGCGAGTCGCATCAACGGCGCGCGGGCAAGGTCGAATCCGCGGTTCCGGTCGTCCGCGAGGTACTGCCCGAGCCGCTCCTGCTGCGCGGCCGGGGACAGCTCACGCCAGTCCAGGGCGTTCAGCTCGACCGACGCGTCGCCGCGCACCACCTGGAGCGGCTGCTCCAGGTCGTCCCAGTGGAAGGAGGTGCGCAGGGCCGGATGGCGGGCGACGACGTCCCGCCAGGCCTGGGCCAGGGCCTCCTGGTCCAGCTTCCCGTGCAGCTGGTAACTGCGCTGGGCGACGTACATCTCGGGATCGTCGACGGAGTGGCTGTGGAACAGCAGACCCTGTTGGAGCGGGGAGAGCTCGTAGATGTCCTCGACTGTTCGGGTGCTCATCGTCCGCTCTCCGTCGCGCCGGTGGCGATCCTGCTCATGAAGCTGTCGAGGGCGGCCTGGCTGAGCCGCGCCCGGGGGAAGTCGGAGGGGGTGAACCCGCCCTGCTCGGTCGTGCGGCAGTGCTCGATCAGCTCCCCGAGGTCCCGCAGGTAGCTCTGGGCCAGCTCCTCGATCTGTCCGCGCCGGTGCACGCGCCGGCCGTAGCGCCAGCTGATCCGCAGTCGGCCGCCGCTGATCTCGCAGGAGACCTCGACCAGGTGGGGCCGGCGGCCGGCGGGGCTCTCCAGCGGGCCCACCGGCTCCGTGGCGGGGACGAACGGCCCCTCCTCCCCGACCAGCCGGTCGAGCTGCCCGAAGTACGAGAACGAGATCTCCGAACTCCCCGCGGCCGCCGAACCCCGCCCGGCGGGGTTCCGCAGCAGGGCGTGGCCGATTCCGCCGCGGGGCACGCCCCGCAACTGCTCCTTCACCCGCTTGATCGCCTCCGCGGCGCCGTCGTCCGCGCCCACCTCCAGCAGCACCGGATGGACCGCGGTGAACCAGCCCACGGTGCGGGACAGGTCGGTTCCCTCCGAGAGCTCCTGCCGACCGTGGCCCTCGACCTCGACCAGGTGCGCGTCCCTGCCGGTCCACCGGCTCAGGGTCCGGCCGAGCGCGGTCAGCAGGGCGTCGTTGATCTGCGTGTGGTAGACCGCGGGCACCTCGTGCAGCAGCGCCGCGGTCTGCTCGGCGCCGAGCAGCACCGTGACCCGGTCGGCCTCGCCCACCGTGTTCCGCTCGCGGGCGTCGGGAAAGTCCACAGGCAGCACGCCGGTCGCGGCGGACGTGACCGAGGCCCAGTATCCGGCCTCCGCCGCGAGCTCGGCCGAGCGGGCGTACTCCTCCATCTGCTCGGCCCAGCTCCGGAAGGAGGTGGTCTTGGCCGGGAGGCCGACCGGTGCGCCGAGGCGGAGCGCCTCGCAGATCGTGCGGAAGTCCTCCAGCATGATCCGCCAGGAGACCGCGTCGACGACCAGGTGGTGGGCGACGACCAGCAGCCGCGGCGGCTCGTCCGGTCCGAGCAGGAACAGCGCCGCCCGCACCAGCGGCCCGCGCGCGAGGTCCAGGCCGGTCTGGACCCGGATCGCGAGCGACTCCAGCTCCCGGACCCGGGCGTCCGCCGGCAGCGCGCCGAGGTCGTGCACGTCGAAGGGGAGTTCCGCGTCGACGCCGTCGATCCGGGCGTGCACGCCGTCCGCCGCGGCCTCGAAGCGCTGGCGGAGCCCGTCGTGGTGGCGCAGCAGCTCCGCCAGGGCCGTACGGAGCAGGGTGGGGCCGTAGTCGGCGCGGACCTCCAGCAGGACCGCCATGTTCCAGTGCTCGGGCGAGGCGAACCGCTGCTCGAAGAACCAGCGCTGCAGCGCGGTGGCGGGGAGCGGACCGGTCACCGGGCCCTGTTCGGCCCGCGCCTCCGGCTCCCGGCCGGCCGCCCGGGCCAGCTCCTCGACCGTGGGGTGGCGGAAGATGTCCATCGGCGTGAGTCGCAGCCCGGCGGCGTGCGCCCGGGCGACGATCTGGATGCTGAGGATCGAATCGCCGCCGATCTCAAAAAAGTTGTCGTGCACGCCGACCCGGTCCAGGCCGATCACCTCGGCCCAGATCTGCGCCAGCACCTCCTCCGCGGGCAGGGCCGGGGCGACGAACTCCTCGGAGACCGCCGGGCGGCTGCCGTCGGGGGCGGGGAGCGCGGCCCGGTCCACCTTCCCGTGCGGGTTCAGCGGCAGGGCCTCCAGCAGGACGAAGGCCGAGGGGATGAGGTGGGCGGGCAGGCTCTGCCCCAGGAACCGGCGGAGTTCGCCGGCGTCCGGCCGTGCGCCCTCGACCGGCACCGCATAGGCGGTCAGCCGCTTGTCGCCGGGGGCGTCCTCCCGGACCACGACCACCAGTTCGCGCAGCGAGGGGTGCCGTCCCAACGCCGCCTCCACCTCGGCCGGCTCGATCCGGTAGCCGCGGACCTTGACCTGGGTGTCCAGCCGGCCGAGGAACTCCAGGTTGCCGTCCGAGAGTTGGCGGACCAGGTCGCCGGTGCGGTAGAGCCTGGCAGTGGAGCCTTCGGGGCCCTGGCCGAAGGGGTCGGGACGGAAGCGCTGCTCCGTGAGTTCCGGGCGGTTGAGGTAGCCGCGCGCCACACTCGCCCCGCCGATGTAGAGCTCACCGGCGATTCCCACCGGGACCGGGCGCATCCGCTCGTCGAGGACGTGCGTCCGCATGTTGCGAAGGGGCTTCCCGATCGGCAGGTTGTGCCACACCGACGGGCTCGCCGCCGCGGGCAGCCGGTAGGTGGTGGTGGTCACCGTCGTCTCGGTGAGGCCGTAGACGTGGACCAGTGGCACGCCCAGCCGCTGCCAGCTCTCCAGCCGCTCGGGCAGCACCCGCTCGCCGCCGACGATGACCAGCCGCAGGCAGGCGGGCAGTTCGGCACCGCTCCTGGCCAGCTCGAAGACCCACTCGTGCCAGTAGGCGGTGGGCAGTTCGAACGCGGTCAGGCGCTGCTCCCGCACCAGGGCCAGCAGGTCCGCGCTGCTGCCGAGGAAGCGCTCCGGGACCATCACCACCGCGGCGCCGCTGAGCCAGGCCGGGAAGAGCTCCTCCACCAGCACGTCGAAGCCCAGTGAGGCGAACTGCAGGATCCGGTCCGAGGGGACCATCTCGAACGCCTCGATCGCCCCCAGGGTGTAGTTGACCAGGGCCCGGTGCTCGGTCAGCGCGCCCTTCGGCCGGCCGGTGGAACCCGAGGTGTAGATGACGTACGCGAGGTTCTGCCCGGTGGCGACCGGAGCCGGGTCGGTCGCCGGGTGCTGCGCGATCCGCGGCCATTCGGCGTCGAGGGCCACCACCGGCCCCGAGTACTCGGGCAGCGAGGCCAGCAGGTGCTCCCTGGTCAGCAGCAGCCGGACCGCCGAGTCGGCCAGCATGAAGGCCAGGCGCTCACTCGGATACGCGGGGTCGAGCGGCACATAGGCGCCACCCGCCTTGAGCACCCCGAGGACGGCGACCGCCAGCTCCGGGGACCGGTCGACGCAGATGCCCACCGGCGTCTCGGGGCCGACGCCTGCCTCCCGGAGGAAGTGCGCGAGCTGGTTGGCCCGGGCGTTCAGCTCCGCGTAGGTCAGTGAGACGTCGCCCAGGACCACCGCCTCGTTGTCCGGCGTCCTGGCTGCCTGCAGTTCGAACAAGGAGTGGACGGTGGCATCGGGCACCGGCGCCTCGGTGGCGTTCCATACCGCCAGCCGGTCCAGGTCCTCCTCGGCGAGCAGGTCCAGCTCGCTCACCGGGCGGTCCGGATCGGCCACCGCCTGCTCCAGTACCGAACGCAGCCGCGTCGCCAGCAGCGCGACGGTGCCGGCCTCGAACAGCTCGGTGTTGTACTCCCAGGTGGTGAGCAGCTCCCCGGCCGGGGTGCCGGTGATGGTGAGCGTCAGATCGAAGTGCACCACGTCCAGCCGCAGCGGCACCGGCTCCAGCCGCAGGCCGGCGAACTCCAACGCGGTCTGCGGGGTGTTGTCGTAGTTGAACATCATCCGCACGATCGGCGACTGGTTCAGGTCGCGCTGGGGGTGGAGCTCCTGCACCAGCTTCTCGAACGGCAGGTCCTGGTGCTGGTACGCGCCCAGGGTGGTCTCCCTGACCCGGTTCAGCAGCTCGCGGAAGCCGGGGTCGCCCGAGACGTCCGTGCGCAGCGCCACGGTGTTCACGAAGCAGGCGATCAGCCCCTCCGTGCCGGGCTGGTTGCGGTTGGCGATGGTCGAGCCGACCACCAGGTCCTGCTGCCCGGTGTACCGGTGCAGCAGTGCCTCGGCCGCCGCGAGCAGCACCATGAACAGCGTCGCGCCCTCCTGGTCCGCCAGGGCCTTGAGCCGCTCGGTCAGGCCGGCCGACAGCGACAGGTCGTGGGCCGCGCCGGCGAAGGCCTGCTCGCTCGACCGGGGGCGGTCCACCGGCAGCTCCAGCCGCGGCGGCTCGGCACCGAGGTGCCCGCGCCAGTAGTCGAGCTGCTGCTCCAGCCGCTCGCCCCGGAGCCAGTCGCGCTGCCAGGCCGCGAAGTCGGCGTACTGGCAGGGAAGCGGTGCCAGCGGGGAGGGCCGGCCCTCGCCGAAGGCCTCGTAGAGGGCCGCGATCTCACGGATCATCACACCCATCGACCAGGCGTCCATCGCTATGTGATGGATCGTCAGCAGAATGACATGGGTGTGCTCGTCGAACTTGAGCAGCTCGGCGCGCAGCAGCAGGTCCCGGGTCAGGTCGATCGGACGGCGCGACTCGTCGAGGACCGCCCTGCGCACCGCCGGGTCCCGCTCCTCCTCGGGCAGGCCGGTGAGGTCGCGCACGGGGAGCGGTACCTCCGCCGGCGGGCGCACCAGCTGGACGGGCACGCCGCCGCGCAGTTCGAAGGTCGTGCGCAGCGCCTCGTGCCGGGCGACCAGTCCGTTCAGGGCCAGGCGCAGCGCCCCGGTGTCGAGTCCGCCCTCGATCCGCACGACTCCGGGCTGGTGGAAGGCGGGTCGGACCTGGTTCATGAACCAGGACCGCTGCTGCGCGAAGGAGAGCGCGGACGGCTGCTCCGGGTTCTCCCTACGGGGTATGTGCGGCACGGCGCGGCTGCGCTCGGCGCTCTCCTGCAGCCGTTGCTCCAACAGGGCGCGCTTCTCCGGCGGAAGCGCCATGATGCGATCCTGGATTTCGGTCATGGGTGTAGCCGCACTCCGTCCTTGTGTCCTGTTCCGGGCTGGTCCTGCGGGGCTCTGCACATGCAGCGGCCCTGGGCTTTCAGAGGTTCTGCACCATCGCGTCCGCCGCGCGCCGCATGAACGCGGTGAGGTGGTCGGTCTCCATGCCCTGGCCGAGCAGGTAGGGAATCGACCAGAAGTCGAACATGTAGCCGGGCATGATGATCGAGCTGTCGATGGTCCGGTACATGTGCTCGACCGCCGCACAGGCTTCCTGCGCGTCCATGGTGTTGTGCCGCCAGTGGTACCCGGTGCCCTTGAGGCCGTACTTGTCCGCCTGCTGGTGGATCGGGACCGCGGCGTAGTGGTAGTACATCTCGGCGCGGTAGAAGGTCGGCGCGGTCTCGGCGATGAAGTCCATGGTGGTCTTCACCGAGTCCTGGGTCTCGCCGGGGAAGCCCACGATCAGCGACGCGAAACTCATGATGCCGCGGTCGGTCAGCTTGCCGATGCCACGCCGGTACTTCTCCGCGCTGGCCGACTTGTTCATGTTCTTGAGGATCTCGTTGTCGCCCGACTCGATGCCCAGGAAGACGCCCTTGCAGCCGCTCTCCGCCATCAGGTCGAAGGCCTCGTCGTCGGAGTTGGCGCAGCGGAAGAAGGAGAACCAGTTGAAGTCGAACTTGTTCCGGATCATCATCCGGCAGAGCTGCTTGAACCGGGGGAAGGGCACGTTGAAGGTGTCGTCGATGAAGACCACGTTCTCCACGCCGGCCTCCTGGAACTGCCGGAGCTGGGACTCCACGAAATCCACCGAGTTGAGGCTCAACGGGCCGCCCAGCTGCGGGTACTGGCAGAAGGCACAGGAGTACGCGCAGCTGCGGGCGGTGCGCATCTGGACCGTCGGCGCGTAGAAGCCGGTGTCGAAGAGCGACCAGTCGACGACGCTCTCGGTGATCGGGTTCTCCTCGATCGAGCGGCCGGTGCGGCTGAAGGTCTTGCGGTCGCGGGTGTAGACCAGGTTCGGCACCAGGGCGAGGCCGGCCCACTTCCCGGTGCGCAGCGCCCGCAGCACCTGGGTGAGGGTGCCCTCGCCCTGGGAGTCGCAGATGTAGATGTCCGCGCCGATCGAACGGAAGACGAAGTCCTGGGCCTCGGCGTCGTAGGTGTTGTGGACGTTCAGGATGTGCGGGCCGCCGACGATGATCCTGGTGTCCGGGTTGTGCTCCCGGACGAAGGCGACGATCTCGGTCAGCGCGTCGTTGTCGACATAGAAGGTGCTGGTGATCGCGACCGCACGCGGGCTCCGGGCCAGCAGCTCGATGAGCTTGTCCTGTTCCCGGGTGAAGAAGTTGACCTCCTCGGAGACCAGTCCCGCCCGGTGCAGCGCGGTCTTGAGGTGACCGATCGCCAGGCTCGGCAGCTTGCACACGTGCAGGTCGGACGGCTGGCCGGTGGCGTCCGACATCATCCGGTTGAGCATGTCGTAGTACGTCATCCGCCGGCCGTCGAGGACCGACGAGTTGGTCTTGAGCACGCGATAGGCGATCGAGTCGTCGCCCATCGCGCGCAGGCCCGCCTCGTACTGGTCGAAGTCGAGCTCGTGCGGACCGATCAGGATGCAGTCGAGAGCGCTGGCCTTCTCCATGGATTCCCTGACTTCCTTGCTGGGGTTCGACGGACGGGTGGGGCCCTACCGGCCCTTGTGGGTCTCCAGATGGGTGGACAGCCGGGCCAGGCCGGTTTCCAGTTCGGCGGTCGGAGCACCGAACCCCAGCCGGGCGAAGCCCTGGTGGCCGAAGCAGGTGCCGGGGACCAGCAGCGTTCGGTGTTCCACGGCGAGACTGCGGCAGAACTCCTCGACGTCGTCCACTCCGGGGAGTTGGACGAAGGTGCAGACCCCGCCCGCCGGCGGCGTCCAGGCCACCTGGCCGGGGTGCCGGTCGACCCATTCCCCCAGCAGCGCCCGGTTCGCCGTGGCAAGCGCACGCCGCCGGCCGACGAAGGCGTCGCCGTTGTCGACCACCCGCTCGGCGATGAGCTCGACCAGCGGGGACAGGTGGAGCGAGATGTAGTCGCGCAGCGCGGCGCAGCGCTCCAGCACCTCCGGCGCGGCCAGGCACCAGCCGACCCGCAGGCCGGGAAGTCCGTACGACTTCGACAGCGTTCCGTAGCTGACGGTCCGGTCGTACCAGCCGCCCGGATCGGGCAGCGGCTCGCTGTCATGGGTGATCTCGGCGAAGGCCGCGTCCCAGACCAGGTAGGCGCCCACCTCGGCCACCACCTCCACCAACTCCCGCAGCTCGGCGAGGGTGAGCGAGGCGCCGGTGGGGTTGTGCGGGAAGTTGACGACGACCATCCGGGTCCGGGGGGTGACCAGCGCACGGAGCGCCGCGAGGTCGGCCCGGAACCCGTCCTCGAACCGCAGCTGCCACCGCTTGATCTCGCAGCCGACGGCCGCGCTGACGCTGTACAGCTGCTGGTAGGCCGGGTCGAGCGCGATGACCTCGTCGCCCGGTCGGAGCAGTGCGTTCATGGTGAGGAAGATCGCCTCGCTGGACCCGTGGGTCACCATGACCCGATCGCTGTCGCCACCGGTGAAGCGGTCCGCGACCGCCCGGCGGATCCCGGGGCCGCCGAGGGTCCAGCTGTCCTCGAAGAGGACGTTGTCCAGCTCCTCCGAGCGAAGCCCGGAAACCTCCCTGACCTGCGCCATCGTGAACGGCTGTACACCGCTGCTGCCGATGTCGAGATCGGTCTCGAAGTAGAAGTCCCGCATCCACTGCTCAAGCAGGGCGGCTTCAAGTTCCATGCCGTTCACGCCTCTCTAGATGTCTTCGGGGTCCTGCTGCTGCTCCGCCTGCTGCTACTCCAGCTCGGCCAGCAGCGCGGCCAGCTCGTCGCCGTCGGTCAGCCCGGCCTGCGCCGAGACCACCAGCAGCGCCAGTTCGGCGATGGTCGGTGACTCGAACACCTGGCGGACCGGGAGCTCGATCCGGAAGGTCTCCTGGACCTGCGAGATGAGCTGGGTCGCGAGCAGCGAGTGCATCCCCAGTTCGAAGAAGTCGTCGTGGATCCCGATCGGCTTGCTGGCGAGCACCTCCTCGCACAGCTCGACCAGGCGGATCTCCACCGGGGTGGACGGCGGGGCATAGACGGTGTCCCAGTGGCCCTCCTCCTCCGGGGCGGGCAGTGCGGTCCGGTCCACGGCTCCGTCCGTCCCGCGCGGAAGCTCGTCCAGCAGGACGATCGCCTCCGGCACCAGGTGGGCCGGCAGTCGTTCTTCGAGCCGGGCGCGAAGACCTTCCGGGTCCGGCCACTCATCGGGGTCGCCCAGGTCCCCCGGCGCGTACTCCGTGTACGCGACCAGCCGGGCATCGCCGGAACCGTCCTCGTAGGACAGCACCACCGCGCCGCGCACCCCGGGCTGCGCGTCGAGCTCCCGCTCGATCCGGACCGGATCGATCCGGAATCCCCGCAGCTCGACCAGGTGCTCCGGCCGCCCCAGCCGCTCCAGGGTGCCGTCCGCCAGGTACCGCCCGCGCTCAGCGGTCGCCGGCCCGGCGCCGTCCGGACCGGACAGCCGACCGGGGACGCCCACGGGCACCCGTCGCGACCACCGGTCGAGCACCCGCACCCCGTCGTTGCCGGACTCCAGCAGCGTCAGCGCCGCCGCCTCCTCCGGCCCCATCAGCGGCAGCTCCGAGACCCTGCACCGGGGGTCGGCCACCACGGCCGAGAGCAGCGTGCGGTAGTTGCCGAGCATCCGCCGGATGGTCCCGGCGTCGTAGAGCTCCGTGTTGTACTCCAGCAGCACGGTTATCTCGCCGCGCTGCTCGCCGCCCTGCTCGGCGTGCGGGATCAGCACCATGTTCAGGTCGAACTTGGCCGAGCGGTTGTGTGCGTCGATCACCTCGAAGCCCAGCCCGGGGATCTCCAGCGGCGGCATGGGGGTGTCCAGGAAGCTGAACATCACCTGGAGCAACGGGGTGAAGCTCAGGCTCCGCTCCGGCTGCAGCGCCTCGACCAGCTTCTCGAACGGCATGTCCTGGTGCGCGTAGTCCTCCAGGCAGGTCTCGCGGACACTCTGCAGCAGCGAACGGAAGTCCGGGTCGCCCGACAGGTCGGTGCGCAGCGGAAGGGTGTTGATCACCATTCCCAGCAGGTTCTCCACCTCCGGGCGGCTCCGGTTGGCGATACCCGCGCCCACCACGATGTCGTCCTGGTCGCTGAGCCGGTGCAGCAGGGTCGTGAACGCCGCGAACATCGTCATGAACAGCGTTCCGCCGTGCTCCCGCCCGAGCGCGCGCAGGCCGTCCGCCAACCCGGCGTCGACGACCAGCACCTCCTGGTCGCCACGCGAGGCCAGCTGCGCGGGGCGGGGCCGGTCGGTCGGCAGGTCCAGCAGCGGTGGAGCGCCCTGGAGTCGGGACTGCCAGTGCCCCAGCAGCGCCTCCAGCCGCTCGCCCTCCACCGTGGCCCGCTGCCAGACCGCGAAGTCGGCGTACTGCACGGGGAGGTCGGGCAGCTCCGGCGAGCGGCCGGCCGCACGGGCGGCGTAGAGCTCCAGGAAGTCGCGCAGGAAGACTCCCTGCGCCCAGCCGTCGTGGATCAGATGGTGCTCGACGACCACCAGCACATGCTCGCGCGGAGTCAGGCGCAGCAGCGCCAACCGCAGCAGCGGCCCCTGGGCGAGGTCGAACGGCACCTGTCCGGCCTGCAGGATCTCCGCCCGGACCCGTTCCTCCAGGTCCGGTTCCGGCACCTGCTGCAGGTCGACCATGACGACCGGCACACCTTGCGGGGGGTGCACCCGCTGCACCGGACGCCCCCCGACCGAGGGGAAGGTCGTCCGCAGGATCTCGTGCCGGCGCTCCAGGTCGTCGAAGACCTCGCGGAGGATCTCCGGGTCGAACTCCCCGCGGACCCGCAGCGCCCGCGGGACGTTGTAGTTGGTCGAACCGGGCTCCAACTGCTGGAGGAACCAGATCCGCTCCTGCGGGAAGGTCAGCGGGAGCTGCTCGGTCCGCGGCACGGGCAGCAGCGGCAGCGCGGAGGGGTCCTCGGCCTCGCCGGCCCCGGAGCTGGGGTGCTGCTCCAGCCCGGCCAGGAGCGGGGCGAGCGCCCCGACGGTGGGATTCTCGAACAGCGCCCGGAGCGGCAGTTCGACCCGCCTCGACTTCCGCAGGCGGTTGATCACCCTGGTGGCCAGCAGCGAGTGGCCGCCGAGCGCGAAGAAGTCGTCGTCCACCCCGATCCCGGGGACGCCCAGCACCTCGCCCCAGATCTCCGCGAGCAGCAGCTCATCGGGGGTCCGCGGGGCTACCGCGGTCCGCCCGGGGAGGATCGCGAGGTCGGGGTCGGGCAGGGCGCGGCGGTCGATCTTCCCGGACGGGGTCAGCGGGAAGGAGTCGAGCGCGACGAACGCCCGGGGCACCATGTACTCCGGCAGCAGCGGACCGAGGAAGGCCCGGGCCTCGGCGCTCGTGGGCAGCTCCGCGGACCGACCGGTGAGGTAGGCCACCAGACCGGGACCGGCGGGGCCCACGTGCAGGAGCACCAGTGCGTCGTCCACGCCCGGATGCCGCCGCAGCGCGGCCTCCGGCTCCCCCGGCTCGATCCGGAACCCGCGCAGTTTGAACTGCCGGTCCGCCCGTCCGACGAAGTCCAGGTTCCCGTCCGGGCGGTAGCTGGCCAGGTCGCCCGTCCGGTAGAGCCGGCTGCCGGGCGCCCCGAACGGGTTGTCGACGAAGCTCTGCTCGGTCAGTTCCGGACGGTTCAGGTATCCGGTCGCCAGCCCGGCTCCGCCCAGGTGGAGTTCCCCGACGACGCCGGGCGGCACCGGCTCTCCCGCGCGGTCCAGCACATAGGCACGGGTGTTGGCGATCGGCCTGCCGATCGGCGCTCCCGGCAGCGCGCCGGGGCCGGCGAGTTCGGCCGTGGTCGCGACGACGGTCGCCTCGGTCGGACCGTAGCTGTTCACCAGGCGGATCGAACTGTCCGTCACCTTCTGCCAGGTGTCCACCAGTTCCGGGTTGGCGCGGTCACCGCCGATCACCGCGAGCCGCAGCTGCGGGTGGACCTCGGCCTCACCGCGGCCGAGCCCGACGACCAGCTCGTGCCAGTAGGAGGTCGGCAGGTCCAGGACCGTGATGCCCCATTCGGCGCACTGCCGGAAGAAGGCCTCGGGTGAGCCGAGCATCGCGTCGTCGCGCAGCACCAGGGTCGCGCCGCTGGTGAGCGCCGGGAAGATCTCCTCCACGCTCGCGTCGAAGCCGACCGAGGCGAACTGCAGGACCCGGTCGTGCTCGTCGACCTGGTAGTGCCCGGCGGCGAACCGGGTGAGGTTGGCGAGCGCCGAGTGCGGCACGACCACGCCCTTGGGCGCCCCGGTGGAACCCGAGGTGTAAATGGTGTACGCGGGGTCGGCCGGGCCGGCCGACGGCGGCAGGTCCGGCACCGGGCCACCGGCGGATCCGTCCGGTCCGGCCAACTCGTCCGCCAGCAGCACCCCGACGGAGCCGGCGGCCAGCCTCGCCGCGGTCGGCCCGTGGCCCAGGACCACCTTGACGCCCGCGTCGGCGAAGATGCCGGTGATCCGCTCGGCCGGGTACAGCGGGTCGACCGGCACATACGCGCCGCCCGCCTTCAGCACCCCGAGCAGAGCCGCCGGCAGTTCCGGGGAGCGTTCGAGGCAGATCCCGACCCGGTCCCCGACCCCCACCCCGGCCTCGCGCAGCACCCGCGCCAGTCGGTTCGCCCGGGAGTTCAACTCCTCGTAGTCCATCCGGCCGCCGGGCCAGACCACCGCGACCGCCCCGGGGGTCGCCCGCACCTGCTCCTCGAAGAGCTGGGGCACGCAGAGGTCCGGGCCCCAGTCCTGATCGGTGTCGTTCCAGCGGCCGGTGATCTCCTCCCGCTGCTCGGCGGAGAGCAGCGGCAGCAGGTCGACGGACCGCCCGGCGTCGTCCGCGACCCCCTCCAGGAGCTCCACCAGGCACCCGGCGAAGCCCTCGACCGCCACCGGGTCGAGCAGCTCGCGCCGGTACCGGAAGGAGGCGCTGAAGGACTCGTCGACCTCGGCCATGGTGAGTTCCAGGTCGAGCGCGACGTCGCCCGGCGGAACCGCCACTGCCTCGGCCCGGAGGTCGCCGAAGGAGCAACGGGCCTCGGACTCCCCGAGGGAGAGCAGCGCGAGGTCGCCCTCGCCCCGCTGCGGCGGGCGGTTGAAGACGAACATGGCGCGGAACAGGTCCGAGCGCCCCGCCGCGGCCGAGGTCCCCCGGTCCGCCGCCATCAACTGCGCCGGGTAGTCCTGGTGCTCCAGCGCGCCGACCACCTGCTGCCGTACCTGCAGCAGCAGCTCGCGGAAGGACTCCGGACCGTTGAGGCTGGTACGGACGGCGACCGGGTTCATGCAGTAGCCGACCACCTGCTCGAACTCCGCCCGACCGCGCCCCGCCATCGGGGTGCCGACCAGCAGGTCGTCCTGCCCGGTGAACCGGTGGAGCAGCGCCTGGAAGCCGGCGAGCAGCAGCACATACGGTGTGACGGCCTCGGCCCTGGCCCGCTCCTTGAGTCGCCGGGTGAGCGACCGGCTCAGCCGCAGCGTGTGCCCGCCGCCGCTGGACGGGCGGCCGGACAGCTGCGCCCGGCCCGGCGCCGGACGCGCTGCCGCCGAGGGCAGCAGCAGCTCCGGCAGCCCGCCGCCCAACTGCTGGTCCCAGTAGGCCCGCAGCCGTGCCCCCGACTCGCCGGCGATCCGCTCCTCCTGCCAGGACACGACATCGTCGAAGGTCGCCACCGGCTCGGCGAGTCCGGCGCCGCCGCCGCCGGTCTCCGCGACGTACAGCGCCTCCAGGTCGCGTACCAGGGTCGTCATGGACCAGAAGTCGGTCACGATGTGGTGCACCGCGAGCAGTACCACCGACTCCTCGGGCGCCGTGCGGAACACCCCGATCCGCAGCAGCGGACCGGCCGTCAGGTCGAAGGGCCGGTGCGCGGCTTCGGCCAGCCGCGCGGAGAGGACCTCCGCGCTCCAGCCCTCGGCCTCGGTCACCTCGAAGCCCGGCGCGGCGTCCGGGTCGTCCAGCTGGAACGGCTCGCCGTCACGCTCCCGGAAGACCGTGCGCAGCATCGGGTGACGCTCCGCCAACGCGCCGACCGAGCGCCGCAGGGCGGAGCGGTCCAGCGCACCGTGCAGGCGGATCGCCATGGCGATCGTGTGCGCCGAGCTCTCCGGGGCGAGTCGGTGCAGCACCCAGAGCGAGCGCTGCCCCCGGGACAGCGGGCGCTCCCGCACGTCCGGCTCCGCCTCGCCGGCCGCCGGCCGGCCTTCGGCCGGAGGCAGGCCGAAGATCTGTGCGGACAGGTCCGCGAGCACGTCCGCCAGGCTCGCGCCGCCCAGCACCGCGCCGAGCGACAGCTCCGCCCCGAGCTCGGACTCGACGGTCTGCTTGAGCGAGACCGCCGCCAGGGAGTCCAGGCCGAGGGCGAGCAGCGGCTCGTCCGGCCGCACTGCGGAGCCGGGAACGCCGCAGCTCCGCCCGAGGAGCGAGGCCAGGTGGTTCCGCAGCAGCCCGTCCCGCTGCTCCGGGGCTGCCGCGAGCAGTTCCTCGCGGGTCAGCGCCGGCCACGGCTCCGACTCCGCGGCGCTCGGCGCCGTGCCCGACGGCACCGCCGGGTCGGGCACCAACTCGCGGTCGAGGTACTGCTGCCGGCAGAGGTGCCGCTGCACCTTGCCGCTGGACGTCTTGGGAATGGTCCCGCTGCGCAGCAGGACCACGTCGGACACCCGCAGCCCGGATTCCGCGGCGACGGCCAGACGGATCGCCTCCGGGATCCGGTCCGCCTCGGTGACCACCGACCGGCTGTCCAGTTCGTGCACCACGACCAGCTGCTCGCTGCCGTCCCGGTCCACCGCGAACGCCGCGCCGCAGCCCGGCCGGAGCGCGGGGTGGGCTCCTTCGACCGTGCGCTCGATGTCCTGCGGGTAGTGGTTCCGGCCGCGTACCACGATCAGGTCCTTCAACCGCCCGGTGACGACGAGCTCGCCGCTGTCCGCGACGAAGCCGAGGTCGCCGGTGCGCAGGAACGGCCCCTCCGCGCTGTCGGCGAGACGGGCGCCGAAGACCGCCTCGGTCTCCTCCGGACGTTCCCAGTAGCCCTGCGCGACGCTCGGCCCGGCCACCCAGATCTCGCCCTCCGCGCCGGGCGCGCACTCCTGCCGCGACTCCTTGTGCACCACCAGCAGCCGCTGGTCCGGGGCGCCCGTCCCGCTGCCCACCAGGTCGGCACCTGCGCCCGCGGCCGGCCTGGCGACCCCGCGGGTCGAACCCGCGCCCGAGACGATCAAGGTGGCCTCGGCCAGGCCGTAGCACGGGTGGAAGGCCGCGGGGTCGAAGCCCGAGGGGGCGAATGCCTCGGCGAACCGCTCCATGGTGTCCGAGCGGATGGGCTCGGCACCGTTGAAGGCCACCCGCCAGGAGCTCAGGTCCAGCTCGGCGCGCTGCTCCGGAGTGGACTTGCGGACACAGAGGTCGAAGGCGAAGTTGGGCCCGCCGCTGGTGGTCGCCCGGGTCCGGGAGATCTCCTGCAGCCAGCGCAACGGCTGTCGCAGGAAGTCGATCGGGGACATCAGGGTGACCGGGAAGCCCGCGAACACCGGCTGGATGATCCCGCCGATGAGCCCCATGTCGTGGTAGGGCGGCAGCCAGATCACCCCCCGGCTGTCCGCCGAGTGTCCGAAGAACCCGTGGATCAGGCCCGAGTTGTGCAGCAGGTTCGCGTGGGAGAGCAGGACTCCCTTGGGAGTGCCGGTCGATCCGGAGGTGTACTGCAGCAGCGCGATGTCCGCGGCGGCCGGCAGCTCCTGGTCCCAGTCGGCGGCCACGCAACCGAGTTCCCGGTCGGTGGCCAACCACTGCAGCCGCGCCGTCTCCGGAATGCCGGCGAGCAGCTCCCCCGCCAGGTCCTGCGTCAGCCCGTCGGTGAGGGCCAGCAGCGGGCGGGCGTCCCGCACGATCGCCTGCAGCCTGGGCAGCGAGCGCTCCAACTGCATCGGGTTCGGCGGGTACGCGGGCACGGCGACGGCCCCCGCGTAGAGGCAGCCGAAGAAGGCCGCCACATAGTCGAGACCCGGCGGGTAGAGCAGGACCACCCGCTCCCCGCAGGCGCCGCTCTGCTGCAGGCGGGCCGCGATGGCGCGTGCCTTCGCGTCCAGTTCCGCGTAGCTGAACTGCCGGATGCCGCTGTCGTCGACGAACTCGTGCGCGAGCCCGCCCGGTTGGCGTCCGGCGCGTTCGAGCAGCAGCTCCACCAAAGTGGACGTTTTAGCCATGAGGATTCCTTGGATATGCATCGCGGGAGTGCTGAATCACCGGCGGTGGAATACGGGAGGGGGGCGGTGCGGACTATCAGGGGTCGGCCGGCCAGGGTCGGCCGGCCGGGCGCATTGTGACAGCGCCCCGTTGAGTCGCCCCCCCGCCCCGTCAATGGCGGCTGCTTCCGCAGTCACCTAGCGGAAATGGCAGGTACTCGGTCGACTGCGGCACACTGTAGCCACACATCGGGACTGCTCACCAGGGCTGCCCCGGAAAAGCGAGTCGGTTCAGGAAAGGACGGGAACTGCAGCCTTCAGCGCCGCACGGTCGAGCTTTCCGTGGGCGTGGACAGGCAGTTCCCCGAGCCGCTTGATGCGCTGGGGGCGCATATGGCTGGGCAGAGTTTCCGCCCATGCCGACCGAAGCTCCCGGTCGGGCAACGAGGCACCGGGCTTCGCCACGATATAGGCGACGAGGAGTCGGTCGCCCTGCCGGTTCTGCTCCAGTCCGCAGGCTGCCGCGCTCACCCCGGGGATCGACCGCACGGCGGCCTCGACTTCGCCGAGTTCGATGCGGAAGCCCCGAACTTTCACCTGCTGGTCCCGGCGGCCGAGATAGTAGAGATTGCCGTCGGGCCTTCGGACAGCATGGTCTCCGCTGCGGTAGAACCTGGTGGCCCTGCCGTCGGCGGCGACCGTGACGAAACTGCTGGCGTTGAGCGCGTCACGGTTGAGGTATCCGTGGGTCACGCTGCTGCCCCTGACCCACATCTCGCCGGGTTCGCCGTCGGGCACCGGGTTTCCCTCGGCATCGACGAGCACCACCCCGAGATGGGGCAGCGGCTTCCCGATCGGGGACGCCCCTGGCGGTGCACCGTCCAACAGGTCCGCCGTCAGCCGGCAGTGCGTGACATGCACGGTGGTCTCGGTGATCCCGTACATATTGGTCAGCTTCGCCTCGGGGGCCGCCCCGATCGACTCCCAGCGTCTGACGTCGTCCAGGTTCAGGGCCTCGCCGCCGAAGATGACATGGCGCAGCCGCGGCAATTGCAGCGGGGCGATCTCAAGCTCCTGCGTCAGCAGCCCGAAGGGCGAAGGGACCTGGTTGAGGACGGTCACCGACTCGTCGAACAGGAGCCTCTTGAACGACGCCGGATCAATAGCGGTCCCGGCCGGAACTGTCACCGCGCGGCCGCCATGCAGCAGCGCGCCCCAGAGCTCCCAGACGCTGAAGTCGAAACTATGGCTGTGGAACACCGTCCAGACATCGTCGGGGCCGAAGTCGAAAATGTCCTCCGTGGCGTCGAAGAGCGCGAGAACGTGCTCATGCGCGACCACGCAGCCCTTGGGCTCTCCCGTGGATCCCGAGGTGTAGAGGACATAGGCGGCGCCGGCCGGAAGCGGGACCGGAGGTTTGCTGTTCAGCCTGCGGACCACCAGGAAAGGTCCGACGGACGCCACCGGGACTTCGTCATTGCGGATCCCACCGTCCGTGATGACGAAGGTGACGCCCGAGTCTCCGAGAATGTATTCCTGGCGGGCTTCCGGGTAATCCGGGTCGACCGGGACATAGGCGCGGCCGGACTGCAGAATGCCGATCATGGCCGCAGCCGCGTACTGACCTCTGCGCGTTCGCAGGGCGACGAGCTGCTCGTCCCCGCTCACCTCGCGAGCGAGGGCAGCGGCGACCTCGTCGGCGAGGTCCGCAAGCTGTCCGTAGGTCAGGGCGTCGGCGCCGGCGGAGACTGCGCGCCGATGGGGCTGCCCGTCGGCGATCCTGCGGAACCGCTCGTGGAGCGTGGTGGGAGCTGTCATGTGAATCCTCTCCGTTCGACGCTGATGTGCCGTCAAGGTCCGTCGGCCGGTTGGCGGGTCAGCCCGGTGCCACCGCAGGGAACGCGCTGCGCCAGGCCTCCGGGGTCGGCCCGGTGTGGACGGTCTCCTCCGCTCCGACGAAGTCGGCGAGTTCGGCGAGCGACGCAGCCACCGCCCGGGCCGTGCCCTCGTCGTTCGGCGCGTCCGGTTCCGCGTAGACACCCTCGATCTGCAGCACCCGCCGGCGTCGGTCCAGCCTCGGCGCGATCCGGCCGATCAGCCGATCGCCGTGGAGGACGGCGAGCACGTAGTACCCGTACTGCCGACGCTGCTTGGGGAGGTACATCTCATTGCGGAAGGCGAACCCCCAGAGGCGCTCGGTGCGTTCGCGATTGCAGATCAGATTGTCGAAGGGCGAGAGCAGCGTGGTGCGGGGCTCCCACTCGCCGGCCTCGATCCGTTCGAGCAGCGGCAGGTTGTCCGCGTGCAGGTACCACTCCTCGGTGCGGTCGACGGCTCCCTCGACCGCTACCCGCAGCACGCGTCCGGAGCTCTCCAGCTCCTTCAGCGCCGACTCCAGGCCGGGATAGCGGTCGCGGGTGAAGTGCTGGACGATGTCCGCCGGCCGGGCCACTCCCAGTGCCTTGAGCGCATACTCGGCGGCCTGGCGGACCACCTGCTCGTCCGGCAGGGTCGGCAGGTCGGCCACGCCGGGCAGCGCCCGCCCGGTCAGGTCCCACTGACGCGACCGGCCCACCCGTCCGGAGACCGTGACCTGGCCCTGGAGCCACAACAGGTCGAGCATTCGTTCGACGTTGCGGCCCGATGTCCAGCCACTGGACGTCCAGGGGACCTCGGCGACGTCCTTGAACCCGTCCATGGTGAGGGATCCGGATTCCTGCAGACGCTCCAGGACGTGGGTCCGCAGGAGTTCGTTGGAACCGAGCCAGGCCGCGACCCGCTGCCCGTACCGCGAGACGCCGCCCGGGTACCGCCGCATCGTCGCCGCGTGGATCGGGTAGTCCTCGGTGAGCACGATGGACGCGGCGTGCGCCCAGTACTCGAACAGCCAGCGGTCCTCCCACAGCAGGGTGTCCACGAGCGCGGGATCGAAGCTGCCGAGCCGACTCCACAGCACCAGCAGGTGGCTCTGCGCGACCACTTTGATCGGGTCCAACTGCAGGCAGCGCAGCGCCCGCAGCACCTCCTGGATTCCGGCGAGGTCCGCCGACCCCCGAGGGCCGGCCAGGTGCTGGCAGCTGACGGCGAGGCGGCGCGCCGTCGTCAGGCTGAGGGGTTCGCGTTCGGGCATGGGCGTGGGTGGCCTTTCGCTTGTGTCGGTGGAACGGGAGGCGCGGAACGCGGGGCGCGGCTCGCGCGGATCAGCGCGGCAGGACGCCCGGCCGATCCGCCGGGACCAGGTCCCGGACGAAGACGTCCAGCAGTTCCTGGGGGGCCTCCATGAAGCCGTAGTGCTCTCCGTGCAGCAGCTCGCTGACCGCGGTGCCGTACGCGGACCAGCCGGCCATCAACTCGGCCGGGACCTCGACGTCCTGGTCCCAGCCGATCACGGTCACCGGACAGGGCAGGGCAACCGGTTCCGCGACCCGGTAGTCGCGGTTGACCTGGATGTCCGACTGCAGGATCTCCAGCGTGAGGTCGACCAGTCCCGGCACCGGGGTCGCACCGAGCCCCTCCATCATCCGGTGGATCTCCTGCCGGAGTTGGACCGTGGTCAGTTCCAGGAAACGGCCGTAGGGGCCCTGGTGCGGGGCGACCTGGGAGGAGACGAACAGCCGCTCGGGGGCGCGCTGTCCGCGCTGCTCCAGCCGCACGACCGCCTCGTAGGCGGCCAGCGCGGAGCTGCAGTGGCCGAAGAAGCCGTAGGGACGGTCGAGGTACGGGAGCAGCCCGTCGGCCAGCTCGTCGGCGAGCGACTCGTAGCTGGTGAACGTCTTCTCCCGCATCCGGTTCTCCCGGCCCGGGAGTTGCACCGGACAGATCTCCAGCCCGCCCACGGACACCGGCCAGTTCCGGTACATGCTGGCTCCGCAGCCGGAGTAGGGGATGCAGAAGAGCCGCGCGGAGCTGTCCGGCGAGGGGGTGCGGGTCAGCCACTTGTCGGGACGTGCCTGCCTGGTGGGCATGGGGGGTTCACCTTCTTGGTTGTCGGCCTGCGGAGCCGGTCAGCGGTGCGCCCGGTCGGGCCTGGTCCGCGCGGTGATGGGCTGGTGCTTGATGCCGGCGACGAAGTTGGAGCAGAGGCGCTCCACCGGTCCGGCGGGGGCGAAATCGGTGAACCGGCCGAAGAGTTCCTCGAAGAGCAGCCGCAGGGTCACCCTGGCGACGGTGTGTCCGACGCAGTAGTGGGGGCCGATGCCGAAGGCCAGGTGTCGGTTCGACTGCCTGCGGATGTCGAAGACGAACGGGTCCTGAAAGACCTCCTCGTCATGGTTGGCCGACCCCAGCCACACCACCACCGCCTGGCCGGCCGTGATCGGGACGCCGTTCACGACGACGTCCCTGGTGGCGTAGCGGAGGAAGTGGTTCACCGGCGAGGCCCAGCGGAGGGCCTCCTCCACTCCGTTGTTGATCAGCTCGGGGTGGGCCGCCCAGTCGTCCAGCCGTGGCGTGCCGATGAGCTCCCGCAAGGCGAAGTTGGGCGAGTGGGGGGTGGTGACGTTCGCTCCCAGCAGCATGCTGTAGCAGTTGGAGACGGCCTCGCCCTGGGACATCCGCCGGCCCTCGAACTCGGTTCTGAGCAGCACGCTGACCAGGTCGTCACCCGGCTTGCGGGACCGGTCCCTGACGATGTCCTGGAAGTACGCGAAGAGCTGGCGGTGGGCGGACTGGAGGGTGTACTCGCGACCGCGCGGGTGCTGGTACTCCGGGTCGTCGGGGGCTATGCAGATCGTGGTGAGCCGGGTCAGCCAGTCCCAGTCCTCCTCGGGCAGGCCCATGAGCACCCCGGTGACCGCCATCGGCATGGAGAGCATCGCGACGGCGAAGTCGAAGCTGCCGCCGTCGGCCAGCGGTTCGATGAGCCGCAGGATCTGCGAGCGGATCACCTCGCGCTGCCGGTCGATCCTGCGGAGGCTGAGCGCCCGCTGCAGTGGTTCGCGCATGGAGGTGTGCCGGGGCGGGTCGGTGACCGCCATCTGGTTTCCGCCGGCGGGATCGTCGGTCCCGAGCAGGTCGAGCATGGTGCCGCGCTCTGAGGTGAAGGTGGCGTGGTCGCGCAGGACCAGTTCGGCGTCGCGGTGCTTGGTTATCGACCAGAATCCGAGCGCGTCGCCGACCGGGTGCCAGCTCACCGGGGCCGTGCGGCGCAGCGCGGCCCAGGCCCGGTGGGGATCCCCCTCGCTGTAGAGGCGGGGGTCCACCAGGTCTGCCGATCCGGCGAGGACGGGGCAGCCGGTGGCGGGGATGGTTTCGGTCATGACCGCTGCCGGTCCTTCCCCGCGAGAGCGGCTTCGGGGACCGCGGCGGCTTCGGGGACCGCGGCGGTTTCGGGGACCGCGGTCTGGGGGGCGGTGCGGACGAGTGCGAGCAGGCCGGCACACAGCTCCCGCACGGTCGGCCGCGTGTAGAGGAGCCGGGCGGAGAACTCCTCCGTGAACCGGTCCTGCAGAAGCTCGATGAGCGCGGCGGCCAGCAGCGAGTGCCCGCCCAGGTCGAAGAAGTCGTCGTCGACCCCGATGGGTTCGACGCCGAGGACGCCACCCCAGATCTCGGCGACCTCCGCCTCCAGCGCGGTGCTCGGGGGGACGTATTCGTTCCAGACGTTGCGGGCCACCCGGGAGGTGGCGGGCAGTGCCCTTCGGTCGATCTTCCCGTTGCGGTTGAGCGGGAGCTCCTGCTGGACCAGAACCGCGCGCGGCACCAGATGAGGCGGCAGGCTCCCGGCGAGCGCCTCACGCAGCCGGACACCGAGCATGGGGTCCGCCGCATCCGATCCGGATGCCGTCTGCCGGTCGGTCGCCGGGACCACGTAGGCAAGCAGGTGCCGGCCTCCGTCCTCGTCGGCCTGGACCACCACGGCCGCGGCTCCCACCTGCGGAAGCCTGGACAACTCGGCTTCCACCGCGCCCGGTTCCACCCGGAATCCCTGGATCTTGAGCTGCTGGTCGACCCGTCCGACGAACTCCAGCTCTCCGTCGGGCCGCAGCCGGACCAGGTCACCTGTGCGGTAGAGCCGCCCGCCGGGTTCCAGGGCGAAGGGGTCGGGCAGGAAGCGTGCGGCCGTGGCCTCGGGACGGTTGAGGTAGCCGTCCGCCAGTCCGTCACCGGCTGCCCACAGTTCGCCGCGCACACCGACGGGTACGGGTTGCATGTCCGGATCGAGCACCAGCACCCGGGTGCCGTCGATCGGATGCCCGATGGGCACCGGTCCGACCGGCGGGCTGGACGAGGTCCAGCAGGTGGTGAAGGTGGTGTTCTCGGTGGGCCCGTACCCGTTGGTGAAGGCCAGGTGCGGATGACGCTCCAACAGGTTCCGCACGTCCTGCGGCTGCACCACGTCACCTCCGGCCAGGACCTGGCGGAGTCCGGCGAAGGAGTCCAGGTGCTCGGCGACCATCCGGTGGAACAGGCCCGCGGTGAACCACGCGACGGTGATCCCCTCGCGTTTGAGGGTGTCCGCGAGCTCGGCGAGATCGAGGGGGCCCGCGGCGGCCACCACCAGGCGTGCGCCCCGGGTGAGGGGCGCCCAGATCTCGAAGGTGGAGGCGTCGAAGGCGCCCGGCGAGTGCTGCAGGACCGCGTCGGAGGCGCCCAGCTCCATCCAGTCGGGGCTGCGGACCAGGCGGGAGACGGCACGGTGCGGCACCGCGACTCCTCGCGGCTCGCCGGTGGAGCCGGAGGTGAAGCTGATGTAGGCCAACTGGTCGGCGGTGACCGACGGCAGGGTGGGCGCGGGCCGTACCGGAGCGGAGTCCAGCAGGCCGGGGCCGACCGGCTCCCACCGCTGGGTGCCTTCGGGAGCGCAGTCCGCGAAGCGGTCCTCGGTGAGCAGGAGCCGGGCATCGGACTCCTGCAGCAGCAGCTCGGAGCGGGCCGGCCGGTCGTCCGGGTTGAGCACCAGGTAGGCGCCACCCGCCCGCAGAATTCCCAGCAGCACCGTGACCAGTCCGGTCGAGCGCTCCATCAGCACGCCGACGACGGCTCCGGGGCGGACACCGCGCTCGATCAGTCCGGCCGCGACGGCCTCCGAGGCTGCCTCCAGTTGACGGTAGGTCAGGGAGGAGCAGCGGTCGCTGACCGCGATCGCCTCGGGCGCCAGGGCGGCCTGGGCCAGTACCAGGTCGTGGACGCAGGCCGCCGGCGCGCTGGCCCGGCCGCTTCCACCGGCCGCGATGAGCCGGAGCCGGTCCTCCTCGGAGACGAGCGGCAGCACCGAGAGGGCACAGTCCGGGTCCTCGGTCCCATGCCGGAGCGCGGCCGCGAGCTGCGTCGACAGCACGGCATCGGGCTCGCCCCCGGCTCCGCCGACCGGGCGCGGCGGTTCCGCGCGCAGGTCGAGGGTGGCCAACGGGCTTCCGAGCGGATCGGCCGGATCGACCGGATCGGCTCCGGAGGCGGTCAACGCCTCCGCGACCTGTCCGGCGAGTTCGGCGAACGAGGGGTCGGACTCCAGCCGGACGGACACGGTCACCGGTCGGGCGTCGGCGTCCGGTTTCAGCACGCCGACCGAGATGCGCTCCTCCCCGGTGTGCCGGTGCAGTACCTCGATCAGGGCGGCCACAGCCTGCGTTGACGGATGATTCGCCGGCAGGGTATCTGTTGCCATGGACCGAACACCCTGTTCCTGCCGGTGGCAGTCTCCGTCATCTGGTTTCACGGGCACAGGATCAAGCCTTCCGTCATTGCTCTGCTCTGCCATCCGACATTCAGGGGGCGACTTATCGTGAATGATTCGCTTGTGATCGACAGGAAGTTCAACGGGCCGCCGGCCAGTGCCAACGGCGGGTATTCATGCGGAGTCTTCGCCGTGCGCGCCGAGGAGCTCATCGGTACTTCCAGAATTCTTGTCGCACTGCATTCTCCGCCTCCGCTGCGCCGACCGGCCTGGAGATCGGTACCGTCGGCGAAGTCTCAGCGGCCGACGCGGCAGCGGCCCGGGGCAACTACTACGGTCGGTCCGGGCATCCCTTCCCGACCTGCTTCGTCTGCGGCCCCCGGGTGGACCGCCCGGACGGCCTGGCCCTCACCCCTGGCGTTCTGGCCGGGAGCCCGAACGTCACGGCGTGCGTCTGGCGACCCTCCGGTTCGCCGGGCGAGCCGGCCGGATCGAGCGTCTCGGCGGAGCTGACCTGGGCAGCGCTCGACTGTCCTGGCGGCTGGACTGCTGATCTGACGAGGACCCCGATGGTGCTGGGGCGGATGACGGCTCGTCTCGACGCCTTGCCGAGGCTCGGCGAGACGTATGTGGTGACGGGCCGTCTGGATGCCCGGCGAGGAAGGACGATGAACACCACCACGACCCTCCGCCATGTGGACGGAACGATGCTCGGGGGTGCGTCCGCGGTGTGGGTGGAGATCTGAAGGCCGGCCCGGCCTCACAGCCGGACGCCCAGCGCGGCCTGGCCACGTCAGGAGCCGGCGGTCCGCGGCCTGATGTCGGTCCAGACCGTGCCGATGTAGTCGAGACATTCCTGCTTCGGCCCCCGGGGTCCCACCGGCTGCCAACCCGGTGGCAGCTCGCGGGCGGCCGGCCAGATGGAATGCTGATTTCTATCGTTCTTCACGGCTTGGTATATCTGCGTATCCACGGGATCGTCATCCAATTTTGCACTCCTTAAGCGGTGGCCGCAACGGGCGTATTGCTCGAATGCGGCCGGCGGATAATCGAGGGCAGTCGACCCGGAACACATTCAAGCACGCTGCCCGACGATTGCGAAAGACATGAATCCGCTGCCGGGCCCGATCAAAACCTCCACTGCGCGACCGGATGCGGACCGGGTGCTCGACTGCTCGCGACGAGCAGTCGAGCACCCGGCCACCGGGGGGCCGGGAACTGCAACACACCACACAGCGCCGGTGGTTGCCACATGAATTACCTGGCCGACCTGAGCAGTGCTCGTGGCCTCGCGCTCCGGGGCGGGCCGGCGTAATCTCGCCTCACTGCGGTTCGAACGGGAGATATCCGCGCTGCACGGCGTGCACTCCCGCCTGAAAGCGGCTGCGTGCATCCAGGCTTGTGATCACGCCATTTGTGATTCGCCGTGCCGTCCGCGGCGACACCCCGAGGCTCTTCCCGATGGCTTCGTCGGTCCGGCCCTGGGCCATCAGCCGCAGCACCTCGCGCTCGGTCCGACCCAATCCGCCGGCGGCCGGCCGGAGCGCCTCCCCCACCGGCGTCGCCGCCTCCCACAGGTGCTCGAACAGGCTGATCAGCATCGTCAGCAGGCCGGGCCCGCTGACGATGTAGGCGCCGGATCCAGTGTCGTCGGCGCGCGACGCGACCAGTGCGACGCGCCGGTCAAATATGATCATCCGGTTGGGCAGGGCGGGCAAGGTGCGCGTGTTCGCCCCGTTCTCCTCAAGCCAGTTGGCATGCGCCAAAGAGGCCGCGTCCCGGCGAATGCTGTCCACGTAAATCGTCCGCATCCGTACCCCGCGCCCCAACAACCGCAGATTGAGCGGCTTCGAGGCCTCCATGTTCGCCGCCGTCTGCGGACCGCCGGGCGCGAGAGTCAGAAACTCCTCCTGCACCTGGCTGTTGAACATCTCCAGGTGGTCGCGAATGGCCTCGATGCCTTCCACGTACTGGAGTCCGAGCCCGGGGGCGAGGCTGTGCAGATGCGAGTAGTCGGCGATCAGCTGGGCGGCGGCCACCCGGGTCGCGTCCAGGCGCTGCTGCTGGGCGGCGACCTCCGCCTCCTGACGTGCCAGCAGAATCTGCATGGCCAAAGGGGGAGTGACGGCACGCGGCCCCGGCCCGTCCTCCGGGCCGCTGCGCACCAGGGTCAGTTCCGTCAGGGCGTCCAACGCCGAGCGGACCTCGGCCACGGACAGTTCGAGTCGCTCCGCCAGCTCAGCCACACCGGCGTCGGGCCTTTCCAGCATCGCCCGATATACGGCCTCAACGACCGGCTCCATCCCCAATTGACCCGACATCGGCCGTCCTCCCCCGTTGAGCACTCTATTGAGCCCCGGTTCATAGAATATGGTTCTTTCAGTTGATCTGTCCGAACGGACAGTTCCACTGCGGTCTCGCCATAAGAGCAGTGGCGGCGAGCTGCGAAAAATTCCCTCATTCACCTAGACTCCGCTGGGCATTCATATGTATCTGGTGCACACCGCACTCCATCATCCCGAAGGCGTCCCACTGCCGGCCGCCGCCGCAGTGGCCGCGGCCTGCCTGGACAACGTCGAGCACGCCAGCGTCCACCCCGACGCACGGCCCCACCCGGTCCTTGCCCTGTACATCCGGGCCGGTTCACTCACCGCCGCAGCCGCAGTCGCCGCGGACGCGTGGCACACCGCTGCGGCCCAGGGCCCAATGGAGGGTTGGGCGGTCGTTCGGATCCGCGCCCACCTCCTTGCGGCCGACATCGCCGAAAACCCGTCGAAAAGCGACTGACTGTCAGCGGACGCCATCCTGCCGCGCCCTACGGCGACACGGCGGAGTGGCCATTTCGGCCAAGGCCACTTTGCCCCGCGCAGCACCTCTTCAGCGCACCTACGGAGAACGGCCAGACTCAGCTGCAGATCCACGAACATCGCTGAGGAGAGTCTCCATGCGTTCCCTGAAGTCCTTTGCCCTTGCCGGCGCCGTTGCCGCACTCCTGCTGATCCTCACGGGTCACACTCCGACTGCTTCCGCCTCCGCCTCGGTGGCCGCCCACGCCACTGCCGTCCAGAGCGCCGGGTCCCCCGGCGACTCCGGATGGCAGTAACCCGAGCCCGGCAGTGACCGGCGTCCCACAGGAGGAGCGGACGTGACCACCCATCACCATCAGATCCACCCGGCAGCAGACGCACAGACCATCATCCGGCTCCGCGACGAGGTACTGGCAACAGCTCCCGTCGACGACGTCCCCGTCGCAGACCTCGTGGTGGCGTACAGTCCCCGGCTGGCCGGCGAGGACTCCGAGTACATCCGCGCCCTGGCAGAGAGCGAGAGTCAGCTTCCGCCGCTGGTCGTCCACCGCGCGACCATGACGGTCATCGACGGCATCCACCGCCTGCGCGCCGCGGTCAGCAACAGCCGGACCACCATCGCCGTGTGCTACTTCGACGGCAGTCTGCAGGAAGCGGCCCTGCTCGCGGTCGCTCTCAACGTCGGCCACGGCCGACCGCTGTCCCTGGACGACCGCAGCGCTGCCGCCCAACGCATCTTCGCCTCGCATCCGCACTGGTCGGACCGGGCGGTCGCGCTTCTGGCCGGACTGTCTGCCACCAAGGTGGCCACGCTTCGAGGCGCGGCGCAGTCCAGCGTCCGCATCGGCAGGGACGGCCGGGCCCGACCGCTCGACGCCACTGCGGGACGCGAACGCGCTCGGGAACTGCTGGAGCAGAAGCCCACCGCCTCGATGCGACAGATCGCCCGCGACGCCGGCATCTCCGCCGCCACCGCAGCGGATGTGCGTGACCGGATATGCCGTGGCGAGAGCGCCGTCCCGGCACGACGCGAAGGCCCGCTGCACCCGGGTCCGGTCACCCTGCCCCCGCAGCGGGTCACCGTCCCGGCCCAGCCGCGAACGGTCAAGTCGCCAACCAAGATCATCAAGGTCGTCGAGGCGATGCATCGCGATCCCTCACTTCGCCAGAACGAAGCCGGACGTGCCCTGCTTCGCATGCTCGGTATCTGCGCAGTCTTCGCCAGGGAGCACGAACACATCGCGGCGGCGATCCCGCAGCACTGCCGGGCCCAGCTCGCCGAACTGATGCACGACCACGCGCAGGTCTGCCAGGACTTCGCCGATCAGGTGAACCCCTCGGTCCAGCACGTCTCCTGACGGCGAAGTCACGTGAATGGACTCGTGGTTGGGCTCATGGCTGGACTCGTGGCCGGGCTCATGGCCGGCGGAGAGCGTGCCGAGGTGCGGTGCGGCCGGGGCACCGACAGCGTCGACGAGAGCGCCAGGGCCAGTCGCGGCCGATGCGAAACAAACCTCGCGTTCGATGCTCATGTCTGCGGTGCTTCCAGTCGGGACGAACTGAAGACGGTGGACCTTGAGAAGGCGGGGCTTCCTCTTGCTCAAGTCCATCAATTGTCATGCGATGGTCAGCTTACTTGATCGTTGTTCGTGGGTGACAGACTCCGGTTCACCCTTGAGGACCGGGCTTTCCGGACCACGGGGCGTGGCGCATCGGCGACTCGGACGAAGAGCTACACGCACTCTGCTACTGCACCCTGCAGGACATCCAGTCCTGGCTCGCGCTGGAGTACTGCTCGCAGGACGACCAATCCCGTCCGACCGGCACCAAGTCGCCCGGCTCGAAGGCGAGTTCGGCCAGAGCGCGTCCGGCCCAGTGGACGGCGCCCCCGTCCAGCCCCGGAGGGGCACATCCCCACACGACAGAGCGACCGTGGCTGCTCAACCGGTCCGGGCGCAGCAGCCGAACATCCGCAGGGACGGGAGCCGTCTGCGTGAGCTCCACCAGGAGCGTCTTCGCCTTCGCCAACGAGGTCAGCACAACAGCAGAGCGACAGCCGCCCCACGCGGACGGTTCGGACGTCAGGCGCCGTTGCGGCCGGAGTGGGGCTACCGCCGAAGGAACTACTTTCCATGTGGAAAATAGGTGCTAGTGTGCAACGCATGAGCCCTGAATTGACTCCGCAGGCGGCGCTCGCCACCGCCGTCGACGTC
>FTAK01000153.1_pt1 | contig 36639 bp, 55 predicted proteins | sample 1639071 | NCBI WGS metagenome assembly FTAK01 (sample SAMEA3914812, study PRJEB12502) | metagenome | biome: forest; material: soil | place: Canada | collected 2011-07-07 | depth 0.1 m
AAACCCCGGCGGGGGGCCGTCGCCCGGCAGCGCCCGCCGCTCGGCCGGGCGGCCGCTGGCCCAGCCGTACCCGTAGCCGGTGTCGGTGGCACCGTTGCCGCGGCCGCCGTTGTCGGCGTCCTGGTCGCTGGAGATGCCCGCGCCGCAGGTCGCGCAGAACTTCGCGTCGTCCGCGTTCCAACTCCCGCACGGACAGCGCTGGGTCGCGGTCTCCTCGGCGGTGGCCGTGGTGGCGGTGGCCTTGATCGCGGTCCCGCACTGGTCGCAGTACGCGGACGCCGGATCGTTCATGGAGTGGCACTGCGGGCACTGCGCGTCCTCGCCGGGCTTGGCCGAGTACGGGGCGGTCGGAGTACGGCGCTCGCGGCCCAGGCCGGCCGCGCGCGAGGCAGCCTCGGACACCGGGAGCGCGGTGGTCAGGGAAGCTCCGTTCGCCGACGGGTTGGCCGCCCAGCACACGATGCTGACGTCCCCGCGGTGCAGGCTGATCTCGGTCAGCCTGCGCTCCATGTAGTCGGGGCTCCACGATTGGGTGATCGCTATGAACCCAATGCTCATCTCGTCCATGTCGCCGCGCTCCATCGCCGAAGCCAGGTCCTGGACTTGGGGCGAGCGACCGTCCAGTGCCGGCACGCACACGGCCAGGCCGGTGGAGTCGGTGCCCAGGTTCATGGTGCCGGACTTGGTACGGGCCAGCGGGATACCGCCGGTGTTGTGGCCGATCAGGAACTGGGTGTCGCACTGGTTGGCCAGGGTCCGGGTGCAGGCCCGGGCGTCCAGGACCTCGGTGTAGGGGTCGCCCCAGCTGTCCCACATGTCGAAGGGCTGCTCGAACGTCGCGGCGTGGCCTTCGAATCGGAAGGTCGGGCCGGCCGCCGAGTCGGGGTTGGCGCGGAACTCGAACTGCGTCTTGACGCTCTGGGCCAGGCGCTCGCGCTGCCCGTGCATGGCGTCGCGGCGTTCGCGTAGCAGCGGCAGCGGGGTCGCCACCTGCAGCGCGCGGCCTGTACGGACAAGGGACATGGCGACCTCCTAGGAACCGATCTTCGGGGAGCCGACGGGCGGCGGGGTGGGCAGCACCAGCTTGTCGATCTGGGCCTGCTGCTCGGGCGTGAGCGGCGGCAGGTCCAGCAGGAACGCGCGGGCTTCGTCCTGGGTGATGATGCGGGCGGCGACCATCATGTGGATGGCCTGGTAGCGGGTCAGGGTGTCGCCCTGCAGCAGCGCGGTCTTGTCCAGGCGCACGTACTGCGTGCGCGGGGTGAACTCGCCAAGCCACCGTTCCCAGCGGCCGATCCAGTTCGCGATGCCGTACTTCAGGAAGTCGATGCTCCTGGACTCGACGTTGGCGTAGGTGATCGCCGAGCCCTCCGAGGCCTCGCCGACCAGTTCCGGGGGCATCCCGAAGAACCCACAGATCTGGCTTCCGGTCCACTTCTGGGTGGACAGGAACTGGGACTCCTCCGGCGAGATCTTGATCTCGGTGTAGTCCCAGCCGCCGCCCAACACCACCGGTTCCCGGGAGCGGGAGGCGGCCAAGAAGCGGGTCTTGATGATGGATGCCTCGCCCTGGTCGACGACCTTCTTGGTGTTGGCGTTGGTCAGCACCCCGCCCGGGTGCCCGCCGGCGTCGAACCAGTCGGTGGCGAACCGCTGGGCGGCCATGGACTGGCGGGTGGTGGCCCGGGCGTAGGTGATCGGCGACAGGCCGGTGTGCATGCCCGGCATCCGGTAGGCCATCTTGTGCCACACCTGGTCCGGCTTCATCTCACGCGAGCCGAACTTGTACACCGTGTTGCCGTCCAGGTCGGTCTTCACCTTGACCCGGTCCGGGTGCTGCAGCTCGACCTGCGTTGCGAAGCGGGTCACCGGGTCGCGGTCCAGGACCTCGCCGTACGCGTTGCCGCGCAGCAGGAGACTGACCATGGCCATGTAGACGTAGTCGGCAATGTCCGCGTCGGCCGACGGTTGCGTCAGGATCCCCGGTGCCGGCAGGCGTTCGGCCCCCACCATCCCGGGCTGCCCCCGGTAGACCATCGGCGTCATGCACGACAGCACATCGGCCAGCAACCGCACGCACTTCCACACCACCGCGTGCCGCATCGCACCCTCGACCGACCCAGTCGAGTAGTCTTCAGCGGCCTGGATGTGCGCGCCGATCGGCGGCGCGATGAAGCTCAGCGAGCGCGACTCGCGCGGCGGCTGGCGGAAGAACACGGCCATCAGTGCTCACCACCCGCCCGGCGCGGCCGCGCCGGGATCAGGGCGTCAGCGGCCAGCAGGAAGCCGCCGGCGACCATCAGGCCGGCCGGCAGCCAGGCCATCGCGGCGCCCCAGCTCACCAGGGCGGCCCCGGCCCAGCCGGGCGCGTACCGGGCGGCCGTGCGGCTGATCCGCACGGTATGCCCGGCGCCGGCGGCCGCCGCGCCGGCGGCCGTCTCGAGAATCTTCTTCACCAGATCACATCCGATGCGTTGGGTTCCATCTGTCCGGACAGCTCAGCCAGGGTCCACACGCCCATGCACATGGACACCGCGGCGTCGATGTGCCGCTTGGAGCGGCCCTTGGACAGGGTGAAGCCGCGCTCGCCTGCCCTCTTGGCGGCCGCCGCGACCTGGCTGGCGAGGTCGGGGTCGCCGTCGTGCACGATGGTGCCCGCGATGACCATGTCGTAGGTCAGGCCGACTGCCGGGGCCATGCGCTCCGGGGACTGGGGCATCTCGATGATCAGGAAACCCTCGTCCTCCAGCGCCAGCGCTGGGAGTTGGAAGAAGCGGGGGTCGTAGACCAGGCCGGCGAAGTCGGCGCCGAGCGTGGTGGCCTCCGCGGTGATGTAGGCGAAGACCTCGGCGTGGTCGATGTTGCTGCCGTCACGCGGGTACCAGATCTTCGAGGTGACCGCCATCCGTTCGTCGGGCAGGAGGCGCACTTTGGTGACGGCGACGGAGTCGTGCTTCAGGGCCATGTCCACAGCCATGACGACGAGTTGGCCGCTGGCCTCCTGCCAGCTGCCCTTGCACGCCGCCCAAGCGCCGGGGTGGTCGGAGAGCCAACTGTCGGCGGCCTGCTCGACCCAGGTGTTCGCGTAGTAGCGGATCCACTCGTGCTTGGGCATCAGCGGCGTTCCCCAGTCGTCGACCCGGGACTGGATGTCCCACAGGACGCCCGCCGCCGGGGACGCGGCGACCACGGCGATGCGCCGGTGCTCGGGATTCTCGTAGTCCAGGCCGGGCGGGGCCTCGAAGTGGTCGAAGAGCAGGCGTGGCGCCTTCGCCGGGTCGTGTTCGGCGCTGCGGGCGTGGGTGACCATCTGCCCGAACAGCGAGAACTGGATGTCGAAACCGGCTGTGGACAGGCTCAGAAGGCGGCCGGGACCGCGGTGAACGACGCGGATTGTGCCATCTTTCTGGGGGATTTCGTGCCGACAGTTCCGCTTCTTGGTGGATTTGCCGACGACGGTGTGCACGCGGGCCTTGTTGGAGCCCACGTCGCCCCACTCGTGCATCTCATCGCCGACGAACAGCGTCGGGCCCCCGCCTTCGTTGGTTCCGTCGGCTGCCGCGATGCGCTCGACCTTCCCCGGGCGGCCGTCCATGTAGCCGATCTTGGTGTCGTACACCTCGAAGAACCCGCACAGCGGGCTCTCCTTGGCGGACTCGTCGCGGCCGCCGAACATGGTCGCGGTGATGCCGTACAGGAGGTTGGCCTGCTTGAAGGAGGCCGCGCTGATGATGATGTTCGGGCTGGCCGGTGAGATCTCGGGCGGCCCGGCGAACTCCAAGGCGACCAGGGCAGCGACGAACGTCGTCTTGCCGCCGCCGGTGGCCTCGGTCCGGATGGCCTCGCCGTAGCGCCAGTGGTCGCAGCCCGGACAGTACTCGTACCACCGGTAGACGAACCGCTTCTGGTCGGGGCGCAGCTTGATGAGCTGGCCGTAGTAGTCGCCCTCGCCGCAGATCGCGTTCGCCTGCATCCATCGCACGGCCATCGGCCCGTAAGTGGGCCACAGCTGGCCCGGCGCTGGCGCCCAGCCGCAGTTCTGGCAGCCCGCTTCAGCCCGAGCTGAGGCGCGGGTCCGGCTCGTCTTCGGCAGTGCCATGGTCTACCTCCCTGAACTGCTGATTGAGGTCGGCAAGGCTCTTCTTCTCCGTCAGCATCGCGATCCCCAGCGAGGCTCTGTTGGCCGGCCCGATGCCGATCTGTTTCTCGCACGCCTCAACGGTGCGCAGGGCGATCTCGGCCGCCTTGTACATGGGGTTCAGCACGTCCTGACCCTGCGAGCCGATGGACATCGGCGCCCGGTCGGCGGTGCGGGACATCAGCAGGTAACGGTTGAGCGCCTCGAGCCAGCGCAGGACCAGAACACCGTCAGCTGGCGTCAGCGCGGCCGACACCAGGTCGTCCCAGTAGGCGTTCCAGGCCGCCACGACATCGTCGCACCACTCAACACCTGCCGGAGGCGCGGGCAGGTCCAGGCGCTCGCCGGTGATCGCGATGAGCTCCTGGCGGCCGTTGCGCGGGTCAACGGTCGTGCCGGCAGCCTTCTTGGTCCTGGGCACCTGGGTCCTCCTCCCCGAAACGGTCGCCGCAAAAAACAGAAGCGCTTGGTACCACCCAAAAAGGGAGCCAGGGGCGCGGGGTCAGGCAAACGATCTTCCTAAAAAGATCATCTACCGGCCTCGGGCCCCCAGCAGGGGCCTATCGGCCCCGCTTGCGCTGCTGGGCCCCGCGCCGGCTGTTGCAGGACCGGTGCGCGGGGAGCAGCGGACTGTCGGCGCCGCCCTGTGCGCGTGGTGTCTGGTGGTCGGCGGTGATCGGGTCGGATTCCGTGCCGGGTTTGCCGCACTGCCAGCACGTCATGTCTGGGCTGGTCTCCTGGCGGGCGCGCTGCTGGTGTGCCCAGCCCAGCCCGCGTGCTGTCGTGTTGCCCTTGGGCCTGGAGTTCATCCGGGATTCCAGGGCGGTCTGGCATTGCGGGCATCGGCTCTTGCCGGTGTCGGCCGGGAACAAGGTCTTGCAGTCGAGGCAGAACCGCTTGGGCATCCGTACCTCCTGGTGGTCTACATGATTGTAGACACTGGGTGATCCAGATGACTGGGTTCCAAGGACGATCCGTTCCGGTCCTGGTCGGCCAGGTCGTCAGGTTCCGCGAGCGGCCAGCGATTCCCTGCACGACGAAGCGGCCATCAGCGCCGGGTACGCCGATGGCCGCTTGGGTCGATGCGGGTCGTTCAGGTTCGAAGCTTGGTGATCTGCTCCTCAGCAGCGGCTCTGTTTGCCGCTGAGCACGCCTGGCAGTCCAGGGCAATGGTGGTCACACGCCAGAGCGTGCTGCCGACGAGCCGCGCCGCGGCGGTGTTCCGCTGATGACGGTGCTGTACATCCACAGCGACTTCTGCTGCTCGGTTGGCTGGCTCATGTAGGCAGCGTCCCCGAGCGCTCGATCAGTTCGGCGAGGTGGATCTCGTCGCCCCAGCAGACGGTCGCCATGCGGCCTGCAAGCTGCTCGCCGAACTCCAACGCGGTCTGCCGGGGCGCGATGAGGCCGAGGAAGTCCAGGCTGACCTGCTCATCGGGGTTCGGCGGCTCGTAGGCGCGCGTCCCGTCAGGGTGGCCGTAGATCAGCCGGTTCGTTACCCGGGTCACCACCTGCTCGTTGCAGCCCTCGGCGCGCAGGGCTTCGACTGTCGCTTCCACCGAGCGGCGCAGCATCTCGACCTGAGCGGCGGCCAGTGGGTCGGTGAGGTACTTCGGGATCGATGTCTCGCTCATGGAGTCAGTCTCTCGCTTTCTGCGCCGTTGTGGTTCACGGATTCGCGTTGAGTGCGGCTCGGATGCGCTGGGCGCGCTGCTGGCCGATCTGCAGCTCGCGCTGGAGTTGGCGCAGCGATGCGGGTCGTCCGGTCGCGGCGCTGGCGGCCGCGTCGATCAGCGTGGCGGGCTGCAGCAGTGGGTCCGGTGGCCCTGCATTCGGTGCTGCATTTGTGGCGGATGCAGGGGTGGTTGGTGTCCAGGTGGCGTGTACGCCGAGGCTGGTCTGAGCTGCGGGGATTGCGGCGGGATGCGGTGTCGGATGCGCGGTTGTCGGGGCGTTGGGTGGCCATGGAAGCGGCCGGAAGCTGGCAGCGGCAGGTTGGACGTCGCCTTCCGGTAGGTGCGGTGCATTCGGCTCGGCGGATGCGGGTGAGTGCGCATTCTGCAGTGCGTGAATGCGCCAGAGTGCGGCGACCGGAAGCAGGGAGACTGCGATGGTCAGGCGGACGTCGACGGCGACCTGGTGGGCTGCTGTGAGGTGTCCCAGGGTCTGGGAGATGGCGGCGACCAGGAGTGCGCCGGCCGTGTCCCGGTGGCGGCCGGTGCGCAGCGCGGCGAGTAGGTAGAGGTCGACGGACAGCGGCAGTGACGCGGAGACGAAGCTGCCGGCGCCGACGATGTCGGCGAGGTGGTACTCGGCGGACGCGCCGAATGCTACGGCGGCCGCCATGGCGGCGCGGAGCAGCCGGACGGCCGTACGATCGGGTTGAGCCATGGAGGTAGGTCTCCTGGTCGGGCCCGGCCGGGATGCGCGTCCTGGCCGGGCCTGTTGACGTGGTGGCGGGCTACTGATGTGGTGCGGTGGTCTCGCCGCGGTACACCTTGAGGGCGTCTTGGACCTGGTCCTCGCTGTAGTCGCTGGAGTCCCACCACTCGACGGCCTTCCAGACGTCGCGCAGGCGTTCCATGCGGACCTCGGCGCGATTGCGCCACTGGCGGAGCTGGACCAGGAGTTCCTCGGTCTCACGGGCGGCGTCCTGGGCGTAGCCGAGGCCTGCAAGGCGTTCGGACATCTCCTCCAGGTCGGCGTGGCGGTCGAGCAGGCCTGCGAGGTCGTAGGTGTGGCACAGGTAGTTGTAGCTGCCGCCGCTCATCGGTGAGCCTGCGCTGCGGGGATTTTGTGCCAGCGGCCGGTGAGCCGGCCTTCGGTGTACCAGCTGATGCCGCTGCAGTAGATGCGCTGTTCGTCGCCGTGCCAGGTCGCTCCCCATTCGAGGTCCGCCATGGTGGCGTCGAGGGGCGCGCCGGGGATGTGGACGTCCAGCTCGACCATGGTGGCGATGAGCAGCGGTGTGCGGCGGTCGATGCGTGCTCGGTCGCCGAGCAGGTGGAGATGCTCGCGGAAGGGCTGCTCGACGGCGGGGTTGCACAGGACTTTCACGGTGTGGCGCTCAGCGGCCCAGAATGCTGCGCGCTGGCGGCGTTTGGCGTTGATGCGGCGCTGGCCGGAGGTGGGGATGCTCATGGGGTCCTCTTGTGGCGGCGGTCGATGGCTTCGGTCCAGGCGACGGCGTGTGCGGCGACCTTGACGAGCTTGTCGCGCTGTCGGGCGGGGTCGGTGGTGGCCATGGCGTCGTAGACGGCCTCCAGGAGCACGGTCTGCCACGTTCGGGTCTGTGGAGCAGCGTTGAGGATCCGCATTCGACGCTGGAGTTCCTGTGCCTGGGCCCGGTCGCGGTCGGGCAGTGTGTCGCGGTGGTTCGGTCGGCCGTGGGCGTCTTGGCGGCCGCGTTCGACGGCGATGGCGGCCTGGACGTGGTTTCTGGGCCAGTCGGCGGCGAGGAACTCGTCTCGGTAGCCGTGCATCAGGCCTGTGGCGGTGGCGGCGTCGCATCCGCTGTGTCGCAGGACGTCGGTCAGCAGCTGGGTGCCGCTGGGGACCGGGGTGGTCATCTCTTGTGCCTCCTCTTGGGCCGTTGCGGGTTGGCGTGGCGGTAGGGGACGTGGTTGCCGCGTTGCAGGTCTACGAGCCAGCCTTCGCTGTCGTCAGTCGCTGGTTCGTCGGTGCGCCACTGAACGGTTCCGTAGGCGTGCCACGGGTCGTCCGGTTCGTGGCCGGCGCCCTTGGTGCAGTGTGTGGTTTCGCCGGGCACGAGCTCGATGGTGTCGCCGCACTGGCCGCGGTCGGTGACGTCTGCGGCGATCTCCATCACGGCGTCCATGAGCTCGGCGGTGATGTACGTCCCCGGGGTCAGCTGGCTGAGCAGGCCGCTGCTGCTCAGCGCGGCCTGCTGCTCGGGGCTGAGCCTGTCGCTGGATAGGGGGTGTGGCGGCTCGTGGTCGCTCATTCCTCGCTCACCGCCGTGGCGTTGGCGGGGTGGTTGGCGGTGAGGCTGTGGCAGGTCGCGCTGAGGCTGTGGATGGCTTTGCCGAGGGTCAGGCCCTCGTCTGGTGTCAGCTGGCGGCGTTGGGCGACGGCGACCAGACGCAGGAGGTCGGCGGTCGTGGTGCGGCGGCGCTTGCTCATGATCGTCTCCGGGTGGGCGAGTTACGGGATGACGGGTCGGAGGATGTTGCGGATGACGTCCTCGGTGACGTGGTAGCGGGTGGCGAGGGTCGTCAGGGTGCTGCCGTCGCGGCGGGCGGCGATGATCTCGCGGCGTTGCTCGTGGGTGAGGGAGCGTTCGGCTTTGGTGGGCCGGTGGGTGGGCATCAGGGGTCCTTTCTGGCGGGTCTGGTGCGGCGGTGGGCGTCGAGGCTGGCCACGCCCGCCGGTAGGGCCTGTGGCGGGTTCTGCAGGGGTAGGGCGAGCTGGGCGGCCTTGCGGGCGCTGCAGGTGGCGGCGTGCGGCATGAAGCGGCGCTCGAAGGCCGCCTGGGGGCGGTCTGGGGTGGGTACGCGGCTGTACCACTGGGCGAGCGCGCCGAGGCGGGCGACGGTGTTGCCGTCCTCGTCGGGTTCGGGGTTCAGGGCCTGCCGGCGGCCGGCCTCGGTCTGGGACCAGCGCACGGGTTGGCCGCAGTCGCGGCAGCGGCCCAGGCCGTGGCGGGAGATCGTCATCGCGGGTCCTCGGCCACGGCGTCCCACAGCCGGGCGAGGCCGACCTGAAGCGCGACAACCAGGGCGACGGCGACGACAGTCCACGCGGCCGGCAGGTCGATGGTGGGGCGCTGGTGGGCGAGCTCGCGCAGACCTTCGGTGCCCGCGATCGACAGCAGGGCGGTCCAGGGCATGGCGAGGCAGAACACGATCATCAGGCGGCGGCCGTAGCGGGTCATGGGGGCTCTCAGGAGGTCTCGGTGGTCGGGTGGTCCGGGCCGGCCAGCGGCGCCCAGACCGCGCCGTCGACGTCGCGGTGGTCGGGCTCTGTGTGGCCTGCAGGCCGGATGCAGCCAAGGTGCTTGGGGCCGTTCCACAGGTGGAAGACGGCGGTTGCCGGACACGTCGCGGGTTCGAGCAGCGGGGCGACCATGGCCCAGGTCGCGACCATCTCCCGTGCCTCTTCGGCGCGTTCGGTGAGGTCGGCGGCGGCGTCGAGGTGGTCCTCGGAGCTGCCGGGGGTGATGGCGGCCGCGGTGCGCTCGGCCAGGGCGGCCTCGGTGAGCTCGTCGGCGCGCTGGGCCCACGCGAATGCCTTCGCGGCGGCGTTCTGGCGATTGGGATTCATGATCATCCTAGGCGGTGTTGAGTTGGCGTTCGCGGCAGCCCCGGCACAGGCCGGGCTCCTCGCCGCGGTAGGGGCGGCCGCAGTCGAGGTCGGGGCAGGTCTGCCAGGGCGGCTGCAGCGGGTGGGTGCTGCGGGGCATCTCGTGGGGCCAGCGCAAGTCCAGACCGCCGGGCAGGCCCATCAGGAGCGAGGCCTGGCCGGTGTCGGTCGGACGTTCCCGCTCGGCCCATTCCTGCCAGCGCGCGCCCCATCCGCCGGCCGGTGCCGGTCGCTGGTCGGCGCGGCAGCGGCGGACGAGTTTGCGGGTGACGTCCGCGAGCTGGGCACCGGTCAGGGTGGGCTGTCCGGCGGCCATCCGGGCGGCCTGGGCGGCCTGGACGTCGGCGGGTGAGGGTTGCCACTCGGGAGGGATCAGAGAGAGAGCCACGGGCGCCGGGACGCCGGGATGGGTGCCCTGTCGCTCGCGTGCGCCCTCTCTCTCTGCGTTCTCTCTGCGTTTAACTGCGTTAACTGCGTTATGGGGTCCGGATTTCGGACCCCTGGGGGTCCGGTTTTCGGACCGGGGGGGTACGGATTCCGGACCCCCAGGGGTCCGGTTCTCGGACCGGTCCGGATTCTGCACCGGTCCGGATTCCGGACCCCCAGGGGTCCGGTTCTCGGACCGGTCCGGATTCTGCACCGGTCCGGATTCCGGACCCCCTGTGGAAAAGTCCTGGCGGGTGTGACCGATCGCGCCGGGCAGCCGGTAGCGGGTCTCACCGCGTGGCCCTGTGCGGCCGGGCACGATCTCCAGCTCGCCGCTCGCCAGCAACTTGTCGACGGCGGCCACCACCGAGGACCGGGCCGCGTTCGCTCGCTGAACCAGCATCGTGGTGCCGGCGTAGGCGGAGCAGTCCGGGCCCGAGGCCTTGTCCGCGATGGCCAGCAGCACGGTGCGGGCGGTTCCCTTGGCCCGGGAGTGCTCCCACACCCAGTCCTGCGCGTCCAGGCTCATGCGCACCGTCCCCTACGCTGGAGCAGCCCCGGCCGTGCCCGGCCGGCGGACCTCAGACCTGTCGGAGAACCGAGATGATCGATCCCACGCGGAAGTTCGTCCAAGCCGTGCTGGAGGCGTGCAAGCTGGACGCCATAGCCCGATCGACGCGAGTGCAGGAAGCCGAGGCCGCTGGACAGCGGATCGTGAACGGCGGCCAGACCGGCTCCTACAACGACGCGACTGGCGGCGCACCCTGGGAGATCACGGACTGGCGCACCGGCAGCGTCCTCGCGTCGGGCACAGGTGATCTCGCCGAGGAGGAGGCCGCGATGGCACGGATCGACGCCGATGGCACGTTCATCCACATCGATGCCCTGTGGGAGGACATTGAGCCAGCTCACGTGACGTCTGATGAACTGCCGCCGAGTCTGGCTGATGCGCTGGAGGAATGGGTGCAGTCCACCGGCACTCCGGACGAGGACATTGCCGAGTGGGCAGGCTGGCCGCTGGACCAGGTCAGGCTTGCCCGCGCCGAACAGGCGCAGGCGTTCGGGCAGCCGACCTGAAGCGTGACCGGCGCAGCCGCGGGGGTTGTTGATCACGTGCTCTCATCTCTCGGGAGCCGGCAGGACAACAGGCGCGCGGGTGGCGCGCGCGGTAAGCGGTGCACCGCGTCACTGGCCTCTGCTGGCGGGCCCGTTGTGGACGACCACGCCGTCGCGCACGACCGTGATCCGGTGCGGGCCGGCCTCCATCCACACCTCGAACAGCGGCTCGTCCGAGGGATTGCCCGCGAAGGGCCCGATGCCCTCGGAACCCGGTGCGCTGTTGTGCAGGATCCGCAGGGCGAGGTAGCCGGCGGGCGCGACCGGGCACTGCTCGACCACGTAGGTCTCGCCGAAGGCCGGCAGGGGGCAGCCGGCGGCCTGCGTCTGGTCCTCGTAGTGGACGTGGACCACGTCGCCCGGGCGCGGCGGGTACCAGGGCTGGCGTGCCAGAGCGGCGGAGCCGCCCAGGAGCGCGCCGAGCTCCCTGCCGAGATCACGGGCTGCCTTCGCGGCTGCGGCCTGCTCGACCGGGCTGGTGGTGTGGCGCTGGTTGGTCATTGGTCTTCCTTCTGCAGGTAGCGGATGGCGCTCTGCGCCGCAGCGGCGTCGGCGATGGCCTCGGCGCAGACCTTGTGCTGCGGTTTCTCGTTGTCGTTGACGCACAGGGCCGGGCGGCCGCAGGTGATGCAGGGGCGCGGTGTGCCGCCGCCCCAGTTGTCCTTGCCCCAGGTCAGGAGCACGGCGGCCGCCTGGCCAGGGCGCGGCGCTCGTCGGGAGTCAGGCCGCCGCGCACGCCCCAGCGTTCGGACTCGATGAGCCGGTCCTCGATGGCCAGGGCCTCGGCCAGGCAGGGCGCGGAGACCGGGCATTGCGCGCACCACCGCTTGGCCTCGCGCGTCGTCAGGGACTGGGGGCTGGCGAACCACAGGTCCGGGTTGCTGTGCCGGCGGCACAGCGCGCGGGTGACCCAGTCCGTGTCCCTCACCCGTCGGTGTCCGGTGGATCGCAGCGTGCACCGACCAGGAGCAGCGTGTCGCCGCCGGGCTGCTCGGGGTCGGCGAGGACGACGCTCGGGGATTCACCGCGCTGCCAGGCGGCTAGGCCGTCGAGGATGCGGGCGTGCAGGTCCGGGCGCAGCGCGGGCCTGCCTGGGGTGTGTACGGCCTCCAGCAGGAGTTGGGCCTCGACGAGCTCGGCGGCCGCGACGAGATCGTTGCGGCGCAGGACCTCGGCGGCCTCCAGCAGCGCGTCCGGGCGGGCCTGGTTCAGCGCGGTGGTCAGGCGGTCGACCTCGGCCAGGCAGTCGCGCAGGTAGGCGGCCCAGGTGTGCGGCATCGATGCCGGGTGGGTCTCGTGGCGGACGCGGTCGCGGATCTCGGCCAGGCGCACGGCACGCCTGCAGCCCGGGCAACGAGCGGTCTCGTCGCAGTTGGGGCACGCGGTGGACGGGGTGTCAGTGGTCATCAGCCCTCGGCTTTCGGGTCGTAGGCGACAGCGAGGGTGAGCGGCAGGACGGTGTAGCCGGTGCCGTACTCCTCACCGGCGACGGTGGCGTACAGGCTGATCGGCTCGTCGTTGCTCGGGCCGGACGTTTCCGGGCGTTCCCAGGTCCAGGCCGTCACCGTCAGGTCGTCGACGTTGGGGATGTCGGCCTGCTCGGCGAGCCACTTGATCAGGTCGCTGTCGAGGTGGCGGGCGTGGTGTTCGGCGTGGGCCTGCGCGGCCCGGGCGGTGGTGTACAGGCCGAGCGGGACGTCCTGATCCATCGCCCGGTACACCAACGTGTCGGTCGCGGTCAGGACGGAGCCGGCGACGTGCGCTTCGGCCTCGGCCCGGGTCTGGAAGCCTTTCGCGGCGCGGCGGTGGTCGTCGGCGCCGGTCCAGCGCACACGCCACTGGCCGCTGTCGTCGTGCTCGTAGACCGCGTGGTCCACCTGCATGGGTTCCTCTTCCTGGTGCTGCAGAACGGGATAGGGCGGGATGGGGCGCTGGTGGCGTGCCGCGTCCGCGGTGCTCTTCCAGCGCCCCGGGGTGGGTCAGGACGCTGCGCGTGCCCAGAACGGCCTTGTCCCGGTGCCCGATTGGGCGATGGCGACCTGGTCGGCCAGGTCCTGGACGTGCTGCCAGTGCGGCGACCCCAACGGCACGACCTGCACCTGAGGGATGGCCTGGGTGCGCTCGGCCGCGCCGGTCGGGTGTGGGCGCGCGGCTTGCCCGCGCAGATCAGCGATCAGCTCGCGGGCCTGCCGCAACCGCTCACGGTCCAGCACGGACTGGTCGTGTGCGCGGCGGGCGTCCTCGCGGGCGAACTCGCGTTCCTCGACCAGGTGGCCCATCAGGTCATCCGCCAGGAGCCGCAGTCCGCGCTCAGCGTCGAGTGCGGCCTGCAGGCGGCCGATCTCGGCGTTCGCGAGGTCCAGCTGACGTGCCGGCGGCGTACGCCGGTGCACGCCCCGGCCGCTCACCGCTCGCCGCCTCTGACCGCTTGCGCGGCCGCCTCCTCGGCGCGCACCACGGCCGCGTTGTTGACGACCACGTTCAGGGACTTGCCGGTGCGGAACCTCGCCACGGTGCGCGCCTGCACCTCGAACTCCTCACGGGTGCGCTGGTTCCGCTCGATCCGCCGGGGCTGGTGAACGGTCTCGAACAGGCCCAGGTGCGCGATCGATACCGTGCGGCCGGCGCACAGCTCGGCCACGATGGCGCGCCGCACGGCGTCGACGGCGGCGATCCCGGCCTCGGGACTGCCCAGGATCTGGCCCACCACCACTTTGAGATCGGTTGTGGTCGTGCGCGGTACATCGCTCATGCGTCGGGGTCCTTCGGTACGTAGGAGATGCCGCAGGCCATGCACGTGTGCAGTCCGTTGCGGCCGATGTGCACGATCGGGTCGCTGGCCGTCGCGCAGCCGCACGGCAGCGACTCGGCCAGCGGTACCGCCGGCGGCGGGGTCGGCGCGGGCGGCCGCGGCCGGGTGTAGCGGTCCGGGACCAGCCACACCAGCAGGGCGACCAGGGCGAACGCTCCCAGTCCGGCGATGGTGCTGAGGGTCTGCTGGTTCACCGGGCACCGCCCCGGGCCTGGCGGGCCGCGCGGCGGTCGCTGGTGCACCGGTGCGCGCAGCACGGCATGGTGGCGCGGCGGCGCTGCAGGTAGAGCTCTCCGGCGGCCACGGCCAGCAGGGCCACGGTCACCAGGGCGGTCATGATGGTCAGCCAGATCTCGGTCGGGCTCACCGCGCGACCACCTGTCCGTACTCGGCGACCCAGGCGTCGGCGGCGGGCTCGTCGGGCAGCGTGACAGACCTGTGCTCGCCGCCCTGCTCGTAGCGCACGAGCCAGCCGGCGTCTGTCTCCCAGCACACGCCCGCGTTCGTGATCGGGGTCCGGACGATCGACCACACGTACACCGGTACGCCGTCGATCTCGCCGACGGCGATGTGGCGCAGCTTCCGGGGGTCGTTCTGGTTGGGACGGATCTCCACGGTCGCCGTGAGGCGGTCCGCCCACCGCTGGACGCCCGCGGCGCTCTGCGGCTCGGACCACAGACGCAGTCCGGGGACCTCATCGACGCCGAGCAACGCGAACTGGGTCATCGCGAGGGGCCAGTCGGGGTCGGCGGCCAGGCGCCGGCCGAGGGCGATCGCGGCCGCACACTGGGCCTCGACCGTGTCGAGGTGCATGAGGGAACGCTGCGTCGGCGTCAGCTCGAGGTCGGTGTAGGTGTCGGTCATGCCGGCACCCCGTTCAGCTCAAGCCACGTGGCGGCGGCGACGGCGCTGCCGAACACGCGGTCGTCGGGCTGGCCGGTGCGGGAGTCCAGGACGACCCACTGGTCGTCGGCCTGCCGGCGGACGCGGGTGGCGACGGTGGCGGTCAGGGTCTGGAACGCGGCGAAGTTGCTCGGGGCCCAGCGCGAGACGTCCGGGTCGTGGTCGGCGACGAACGCCTGGTACGCGATGATCGACACGTCCGCGGCGGCCGACACCGGCTGCAGCTCGGGCGAGACGCGGGGGGTGTGTTCGGGCTGGTGGTCGGTAGGCTCGGTGATCGTCACGGCCTACTCCTCTCCTATGTCTGTGAGTGGGGTGTGGCATGGGTCGTCCCGGGTGTCCCTCCGGGGCGGCCCGCAGAGGTTCAGGCGGTCTTGCGGCCGGTGCGGGTGTCGGGGTGCCTCACCGAGTCGGCGAGGATCTTCTCGATCTGGACGCGCGAGAACCGCAGGGCGCCCTTCTTGCTGCCGACGAGGTTGAGGTACGTGGCCTCGATCGACCCGCTGGCGGCGGCCTTCTGCAGCCAGCTCTTCGAGATCTCCCACATCGCGGCGACCGTCTCCACCTTGTAGAGGCGCAGGTCCTCGTCCGGCGGCGCGAGTACGTCCGTCTCGGTCGTCATGTCCGGTTCCTTCCAAGCGATGGCATCACCGGGGACAGCGAGCGCTTCAGCGATGCGCTCTACGGCGCTCACGCGGGGCCGTTTCTCGCCACGTTCGATCTCGGCGAGGTAGCCGGGCGAGATCTGGGCTGCAGCCGCGCAAGTGCGCAGGCTGAGCCCCTTGGCCTCGCGTAGGGCTCTGATCGCCGTGCCGTTCGCTGTCCCATTCGGTCTCACATCCACACCATGCGACGTGATGCGACGTCGCGTCAAGCAGAAGTGCAGAACTCCGTCGCTTTTCGTCGCAACAGGTCGCGTGTTACGTCGTGCCAGGTCTACTTGCAACGCAGCAGTGGTGCATGTTGGACAGGAGTGCACGCCCGTGACGTGGATCGGCATATGCCCCATGGCCGGATGGCAGGTCAGTGCCGCACTTTTCGACCTCAAGTACCCTTCGGGCGTGCGCTGCGATGGTGCATGATGTGGATATGAGTCGTGATTGGGGACGCCTGGGGCCAGCCGTTACCGCGGCATACCTGTCCCTGGGCTACGGGCAGGGCGAGTTCGCCTCTGCCGCCGGCGTCTCGCGCAGCACCACCAGCCGGCTGGAGAACTGGACCAACGGGCCAGCCCCGTCGCCCAAGACGCAGGCGGGCATCGAGCGCGTGCTGGGGTGGCCGCCGGGCACCTGCGCGGCCATTGCTGACGGCGCGGATGCGCCACCGGCAACTGGGGCCCGGACGCTCACGGTTGCGAGGCCGGCCGAGCTTGACGACCCCGGAGTGCTCGATCGGCTGCCGGAGCAGATCCGCGACGAGCTGGAGAGCGGCGGCGACCTGATCGGGGTCGACGTCATCGACCTCGGACCGTCCGAGTCCGGAGCCAAGATCATCGCGATCGTCAAGCGGGACGCCGGCGCGCCCCCGCTCGACGATGCCGACCGACGCTCGCTACTCGCAGAGTGGCAGGCGAAGCGCCGCCAGATGTGGCAGCAGCCACCTGCCGCCGAAAGCGGTGCTCGGTAGTTCCGTCCACGACTGTTTACATCTGCACAAGTTCTTTTCAAACCCATGACACGAACTGGCAGGAGTGGTTTCATCTTCCATACGTCGGTGAAAATGCCGACGCCGAGGAGATGTCGTGAGTGCACCATTTCCAGAAAGGCGATCGCTGCCGGTCCTGGTGGCAGTGGTCGAGGTTCCGGCAGAGGAGGCGATCCTGGTAACGATCACTGACAGTGAAACATCCGCAGGTCTGCTCACTGGTGCTGTCCTGCGAGGCCTCGGAGCAGTCGGAGGCCGGGGTACCGAGAAGTAAGGTACTTGACTAAAGCGCTACGGGCCGGGCAGCGGAGATATGGGGATCTCTGAGCCCGGCGCTTTCATTGAATGACGAGTCGACAGAACAGGGGGTCGACAAATGGCCCATGCCGAAAAACTGGTGAAATCGTGGCGTGTCCATTATCAGCTGCCGAATGGCAAATGGGACAGACTCAGTGGTTTCCCCACTAAAAGCGCCGCCCTGAAGAAGGGTCGCGAGCTCGAAGCTCAGGCCGCTGCCGGCACGTACGTCGACCCGCGCAAGGCTCAGACGCCGTTCGGGGTGTGGGCGCCCATCTGGATGGAAGCGCAGGCCGTCGACCCGAACACGGTCGCTCGTCGGAAGCGCCACCTGAAGCTACTGCTGCCGCACTGGCAGGACGTGCCACTCTGCGAGATCAACCTTTTCACCGCGAAGGCGTGGGCCAACAAGCAGACGCACGACCCCGTCACCGTGGGGCACGCCCTGACCCTGCTGAGCATGATGCTGACCGGGGCGGCCGACGCCGATTACCTGACGGGCAATCCGCTGGCCCGCCGCCAGCGGACCGGCGGCAGCAACCGGACCGCGGAGGGCGCCCGAAAGCGCGTGGCGAAGTCCAAGGCGGACGAGGTGTGGGCGCACCCGGAGGACGTGCGCGCTCTGTACGAGCGCCTGGGCGGCGTGCCCGGCCTGATGGTCCTGACCGCGGCGTACACGGGCCTGCGCTGGGGCGAGCTGACCGGCATCCACCAGTCCAACTGCCTGCAGCTACGCAGGGACCGACTGCCGGACGGGAAGTACCTCACCCGGAGGGTCATCCGGATCGACCCCGACGTGGGGACTCTGCACGAAGTCGAGTTCGAGCTCAGCGAGGAGGAGTTGGCCGCCTGGCGGGTCGCGGAGGATGCCCGGATCGCGAAGGGCATCGCGGCCGGCCGCACGCCGAAGCGGAAGAAAGAGCCGGAGGCCCGGGTGCGGATGTACCTCGGGCCACCGAAGAACGAGAAGAGCGCGCGCGAGGTCGACGTCCCGCCGTTCCTGGCCGAGCTGCTGGCGGTGCACATGGCCGTGTGGCCATCGGAGTACCCCTTCACCACCCCCGGCAAGTCGCCCACGTGGTGGCGGCGCGGGAACTTCGGCCGCTCCCACCTTCGGCCGGCGGCCGACGGCCGGACCGCGCTGAAGGCCTCGCGGGGGCACGCGCCGCGTGAGGCCTGGGCACCGATCCTCCCGGGGCTGACGATGCGTGGGCTCCGGCATACGCACTCAACCTGGATGAAGGAGGACAAGATCGACCGGGCGCTGCGGTTCGAGCGGATGGGCTGGGTCGTGGACGACATCGAGGGCACGTACGAGCATGTGACACCGCAGATGCGCAAGGAACTCCTGGACGCGCTGCAGGCGCGGTGGACGCGGTCTCGCGAGGCCGCGACAGCCGTTTCGTAGTTGATCTCCAGATCGCATCCAGATGGACCGCAAAAGGCCCCCTCTCATGATCGAGAGGGGGCCTTTGACTTGCTCGGCGCCTGGTCAGGCGGGTGGGCGCAGACGGGATCGAACCGCCGGCATCTGCTTTGTAAGAGCGGACTCATCAGGGGCCCGACCAGCGGCTATGGGGCATTCATGCAGGTAGAGCCAATTTGATCAAGGGATATCGCGGATGCCATCGCATGATGTAGCACGTTGTCGAAGTCGCTCGCATCCAGATCGGATCCAGATTGATCATGTAAACCTGCAGTTCAGCGGCCATTTCGGACACTCTCCAGAATCCAGACAGACCGCTGGCCCGCAGCCGAAGGGGCGGCTACGGGCCAGCGGGACCAGGGGGACACGCCCAAGGGGCATGTCCAGTATTCGATCAGGCGTTCGATCGTAGCGTTCGGCCCCTAGGCCCGTCATCCATGATCACAAAATGCCTGATCTCTCATGCAGACGAAAGGTTACGTTCCCCTTCAGTGTCGGGGAATGCACGACGACTCCGATGCCCGGCGTGATCGCCGCCGCGGCGAGCTGGGGAGCCGTGTCCGCAGTCTGCGGCTCTGGCGCGACCTGCCGCAAGACGCCCTCGCCTACCGTATCGGCGTGGCTCGAAGCACTCTGCAGCTGATCGAGTACGGCAATGCCGCGCCCACCGTCGACACGCTCTGGGACCTGGCTGACGTCCTCGGAGTGCCCGTGGCCTGGTTCCTCACCGACGACTGGACGTGGCCCGAGGGATGGCGCGGCGCCGGCGGCCTACCCCTCGACCCGCCGCCCGTGCGCCATCCCTGAGCGGATCCTGTGAATCGGAGCGCGGGGCGTGCCCGGGCGTCGTGCGCGCCCCCGCCGCGCGCTCATATCAGGACGGGTACCGTCGGCGAGTGGGCGTCTTCGGTGCCGGCGTCCCGGGCTTCCGCCCGGTCGTACAGCAGCCGCAGGGCGAAGCACTCGCGGCACAGCAGGATGGCGAAGCCCGGTCCGGAGTTCTGCTCGACGTGGCCGACCTCGGTGGTCGGCCGGTTGACGTGCTGGCAGATGATGCAGGCCTTGCCCACGCACACCCAGTCCAGGCCGTCCAGGAAGGCCACGTCGTCGGGGTGAGGCTTCATCATCGCAGGCTCCCGAGGGTCGTCTTGATGGCGGCGGCCAGGGCCTCGGCGTCGACCAGGGATTTGGGCGAGTCCGGGTCCGGCGGGCAGAGCCAGTGCGGGCCGGGCGGGTCCAGCGTCGTCGGCCCGGGCACGCCCACGAACGTGGTCGGCCCGAGTGCCTCGGCCCCCGCGGCGTCCCAGGCGTCGCTCGTGCCGACCGGCACCAGGAAGTAGAGGCGCGGCCGCGGCGGGTTCTGGTCCCAGATCACTGGACCGGGCGTACGCCCGGTCTTGTGGTCCAGGACCTCCAGCACGTCCAGGCCGAGCGTCTGCGGGATGACCACGGCATCCCACCAGCGGCCTACCTCGCACATGCGGATGGTGTTCGGTGGCGGCATCCACGGCAGCCCTAACACGTGCGTCAACATGTCGTCCTCCCTGTCGAGTGGGAACACTTCCAGGGTGACGCCGTGTCAGGCCCACAACTACCACAGTTATGTGGCAGTTTCGCTACTCAGGGTTACGGAGTGCCGACCCAGGACGCGAGGTTGAGCAACGTGTCCGGCGCCGCCCGCTGGGCACGCATGAGGCCGGCGACCGTCTCGTGCACGGTCGGGCTGTAGCGCACCTGCTGCGGGGCCACGCTCCGCGCCTTGACCAGGCTGCGGAGCGCGGCGTCCGTGCGCCCGGTCCACAGCTGGGCGCGGGCGACCTCTGCGATGTGGTGGCTGGCCCGGGATGCGGGCCAGTCCTCGGGGAGGCGGATGGACTTCGCGACGTCGAGGGCTTGGGCGTACTTGTCCTGCTCGGCCAGGACGCTGAACCGGTGGGTAGCGACGTTCGTCGGACCGAACGACAGCCAGTGAACCTGCGGGGCCTCTCCGGTGCGGCCGGCCATCCGCTCAGCCTCGGCCAGGTACTCGCTCGCCCGCTCACCGTCCCGGTCCCGGGCTGCCAGCACGGCGCCACCGAGGTGCATCTGGCCCATCACGGCGTCCCGGACCATGCTGGGGTCGGCCAGTTCGGCGGTGGCCTGCCCGACGGCGACCAGGCGCTGCCCGGTCCGGTACTGGCCGGCCCTCAGGTAGGCCAGAGCCCGGAGGTACTGGCGCACCGAGGCGACGATCGGGTCCGACGCGCGCTGAGCGGCCCAGTCCATGCGGTCCAGGGCGATCGCGGCCAGGTCCGCGTAGCCGAGCTTGGTGGCCACGTCGTAGGCCGTGCGGTAGGCGGACGCGAGCGTCGCCCAGGCCCGGTCGGACTGCTGAGCGTGCGCAGCGTTGGTGAGCTCCAGTATCAGCGACGGCAGCTCGGAGGCGACCGTGCGCAGGTCGGTAGCGCGGACCAGGAGGCACAGACGGTTCGCGTCAGCCGCGAGCTCGCCGAGGCGGCGCGGGGTGACCTCTGGGTCGGCGCCGAGGTCGTAGACGTCGAGGGACTCGCGGATGGGCTGAATGAGCGAGTCGAGCTGGTCCGCCTGCAGCTCGGCCAGGTACGGCTGGCCGGTCAGGTCGGTGACGGGGACCGCGAGCGCGCGGGCGATGGCTGCGACAACGCCCGGGGTCGGCTGCCGCTCGCCCTGTTCGACCTTGGTCATCAGGCTGTAGGAGATGCCGGCGGCACTGGCCAGGGCCCGCTGGTTCAGGCCGCGGATCTTCCGCTGGCGCACAATGCGCGCGGCGGTGCTATCAGGATCGGTGGAGAGCATAATGGGCTCCGTTCTGACTCGATACCAGAACGGTACCTGCCTCTGCACGGTGGGTCATATAGCAGTCCGCCCCCCGGACCCAGTCCGGGGGGCGGTTGCGCGTTGTGGTTCACAGGCGTCGGTTGAGGGTGTCCAGGCCGGTCTCGACCCGGGCGATGGCGTCTCGGGTCGAGCCGCCGCCGTTGGGCCGCAGCTCGGCCTCGATCCGCACCGTGCGGGCCTCGATGTCCCGCATCCGCTGGACCAGACCGGGCGTGCCGTCGGCGGGCTGCAGCAGGTCTGCCATGCGCTCGACGACCGACAGCAGCCGGCGCAGCTTGCTGTCCGCGCGGGCCAGGGCCCGCGCGATGGCGGCGGTGGCCAGGACGGCGGCCAGGATCGCGCCGTACAGGTCCACGGCGCTGGTCATGAGGTCGGTCCGCTCACCGCGGCTCCGGTGGTCGGCGGGGCTGCGGCGGTGAGGTCCTGGCCGAGCTTGGCCAGGGCGGCGTCCGCTCCGACTTCCGCAGCGGCCTGGGCCTGGGCTGCGGTGAGTCCGCCGTCCTTGGCCAGCGCGGTGACCACGGCGGTCAGCGCGCCGAACTGGGCGGTGAGCGCGGTGAGCTGCGCGGCCAGGGCGCCGAGCTGGGTGTCGCTGGTCTTCGCGCCGTTGAGGCAGTCGGCGACGGTGGGCACGTAGCCGTTCGGCATCTTGGCTTCGGGGATGCGGGTGCCGAGCAGCAGGGTCATGTCGGCGTCGGTGAGTGGCATGGTGTCCTCCGGTGGTGGGGTCTGGCCGTAGTCGTCGGCCATGGCCTGGTCGACGTCGGCGTCGCCGTCGAGGGTGGTGGCGCCGGTCTGGCGGATCGTGGCGTGGGTGGACCAGCGGCCGGCGGACCAGGCGATGGTCTGCCACAGGTAGCGGTAGCCGGCGGCGGCCGCGCCCTCGATCACCGCGTACCCCCCGTACACCCCGACCCGGTCCTTGCCGATGACCGAGGCGGCGCCGGCGAAGTAGGGCTCGACCTGGTCCCAGGCGACGTCCTCGTCGACCGCGAAGTGGTGGACGTGCTCGACGGCCAGGCCGACGCGCTCGCGCTGCTGCTCGGCCGCCCAGGCGTCCGCGGTGCCGGCGGCGGCGCCCTGGGTGGCGCGGCCGGCGGTGGTCTCCCAGACCGTGACGATGGCCAGGCCCGCCGCCGGGTACGCCTCGACCTCGGCAGCGGTGAGGTCCTTGGTGTCGTCCGTGCTGAAGTACCGGCCGACCCAGCGCGCGCCGGTGGCGCGGATCTGGTCGGTGGTCGGGCGGGGCCAGGCGATGTCCACGCCCATCTGTTCAGCCATCGGTGCCTGCCCGGGCGGCGATGGCCGCGCGCACGAACGCGTCCTTGGCGTCCAGGAGGTGGCGCAGGCCGATGACGAGTTCGGGATCGTCGGGGATGCGCTGCAGCATCTGCTCGGCCAGGTCGTGGCAGCCCTTGCTGATGGGCTGCAGGTCCGGCAGGAGGTGCTCCCAGCCGAACCAGCGCGTGACGGCGACGGTGCCCGGGTGGCGGCCGGTCGTGTCCATGAGGGTGCTCCGATCAGGGGTTTTGGAGGGAGACGAGGCGGCCGGTGAACACGCTGCAGCCCTGGCCGAGGGCGGTGTACGTGAGGAGCGCCGCGCCGGTGTTCTGGAAGACGTACAGACCGATGACGTCGCCGACGTTGCACAGCACGCCGTTCGCGGTGACGTCCATGACCATCACGCCGGAGAACTCGTTGAATTCGGGGCCGGCTCCGTTGATGTAGGTCCCGTTCTGCAGGATGCCGGGCTGGCGGATCCCGGTGGTGTTCGAGGCCATGCCGACGGTGCCGGCGAAGTCCCAGACCCCGGCGAACGGAATGACGTAGCTGTAGGGGCTGCTGGTGGACAGGCCGCTGTCGGAGTCGTGGACCGTGGTCTCGCAGGTCACCTGCGTGTTCGCGTTGTTGGGGATGGACTGGCCGCCGGAGACGTGCTGTTCGGCGCGGAAGCACGGCGGCGAGGACCAGAACTCCTGGTAGGTGACCAGAGCGTTCAGCTGAGTACTGGTCAACTCGGAGTTGGCGCCGAAGTTGGGCGCGGTGGGCAGGCTGCGGGCGGCCATGTCGTCTCCTCAGTAGGCCAGGGTCAGCGACGGGTCGTCGAGCAGCCCGAGGGTGGGCGAGTCGAGCTGGATGGTGGGGCCCTGGGTGGGTGAGGTGGTCCAGGCGAAGAGGTGTGTGCCCTGGCCGATGGTCTCGGTCCAGCCCTCGATGTAGTGGGTCGAGGTGCCGCCGGCGCCGTAGGGGGACTGCTCGACCCAGTTCTGCACCTCGACGACGCTGGAGATGGTCATGGCCAGGACCGCGTCGTACCAGGCGGCGCCGTACCGGGACTGCACGGCCAGGGTGGCGACCTCGCACGCCAGCGGGGCAGGCCTTGGGGGCGGGTTGGCGCCGGCGCCGACGACGGCCTGGCCCAGGCTCACGGCCTCCAGCGGGTTGAGGCTGACGCTGTTGACCGGCGCGTCGTAGACCCCGTACAGGGCCTGGGATGCGGCGCCGCCGGTGTCCACGGTCACCTGGCCCTGGCCGGACGGCGTGACCTGGGCCTCGTTCACCAGGTACTGGAAGTCGTCCGCCCAGTCGGTCGAGGTGTCCAGGTCCTGGGCCGCCAGGATGGTCACCGCGGGCGTGGGGTTCTGCCGCAGCGTCGACGCCTGCAGCGTGATGCGGCCGTACGCGTCGACGAACAGCGGCATGTTCTCGGTGTGGGCGACGGCGCGGATCGCGTCGAGGGGGTTCTGGCCGGCGATGGCCTGGGTGCCGACCGGGTGCGCGGTCACCCCGACCGTCATGGCGGTGCTGGTGCCCAGGGCGGGCATGTAGGCGGGGTTGCCGTTGCTGGGCAGCCCGAACTCGACGGTGGGTGCGGGGAGGCCGGCGTAGGCGACCAGGCGGGACAGGCGCAGGCCGGTCGACTCGCCGCTGTGCCCGGTCAGCGCGGCGACCGCCGGCGAGTACCAATTGGGGTTGATGGTGGAGTTCGGCATCAGATGCACGACGACGTCGCTCAGGTTGCCGGTGAACAGGCAGTAGCCGGACGCGGCGACGTCGCCGTTCCAGCCCTCGGCCGCACCCAGCAGCAGCCGGGACACGTTGGCGGACGGGCACAGCTGTCCGGCTGGTGTGGAGGGCGAGTTGCCGAAGTAGTACCAGACCTGGGTGCCGTCGACGGTGACCGCGACGTAGGACTGGTTGGTGGACGTCTGCGACGGCAGCTGGATCTTGACGGAGACCTGGTGCCACAGGCCGTCCGCGAGCGGGACCTTGGAAAGCGCGCCCGAGACGAAGTTGAGCGCGTAGCTGGTGTTGCTGCCGGACAGCGGGGCCTGCCAGACCTGCAGGTAGCCGTTGGCGTCGACCTCGATGCCCATGGCGTAGTTGGCGGTGGGGTCCGACCAGGACCAGATGGGCTGATCCTTGGTCGTGGTCTGGACCCAGCAGGTGATCTGGGCGGACGCGGTCAGCAGGACGGTGCCCTGCAGCCAGGACCCGGACGACAGCGCGCCGGAGGACCCGCCGCCGAAGGCCGGGATCGCCGTGCCGGACGGCGCGAACGCCACGGTGCTGACCTGGTCGAAGCCGGGGCCCGGCACGCTGGACCAGGTCAGGCCGCTGCCTAGGGACACGCCGTGGGAGCGGATCGCCAGGGTCTGCGCGCCGGCCGGGGCCTGCCCGGAGATGTCCGAGGCGTAGGCCGCGCCGGCGGGCTCGTGAAGGGGCCAGTAGCCGGCGATGTAGGCGGCGCCCTCGGGGTCGGCCAGCCACTCCTCAATGATCATCGTCTGGTACTTGGGTGCCTGGGTGAGCGGCACGAACTGGTCGGACGCGGTGATCTGGGCGGTCGAGTCCAGGCCGGTGATCACGACCGGCAGGGAGGTGATGTAGCCGGTGAACCTGCGGGACACGGTGCCGGACAGGGGCAGCAGGTCGATGCGCAGCCAGATGCCCTTGCGGATCAGCCCGAACCAGGCACCACTCGGGTTGGTCGCCGTCCAGCGGCCGTCCGAGTTGTCGACCGTGATGGTGCAGGTGGTGGCGTTCGGATCGGACAGGCCATCGGCGCGGCCGGGGTTGATGGAGATGCCGGCCTCGGCGTTCATGAACCCGGTGCAGTCCAGCCAGGCGGGGTTGGCGGTGGTGGGCCCGTCGAACGCGATGTACAGCTTGGGCTGGAAGGCCCAGCCGGCCAGCTGCACAGTCAGGGTGCTGCCGGTGCCCCGGGGCGCCGCGGTGACGTCGCGGCGCGGGGCGCGCGCGTGTGCCTTGCGCGGCAGGGGACGGATGATGTTGCGGGTTGCGAAGGGCATCTCAGGCCACCGCCATCTGGATCGCCTGCAGGCGGTTGCCCTGCAGTTGGTACTTCACGAGGACTTTGTCGATCTGTTCGCCGTTGAGGGTGATGCGGTGCTCGACGTACAGCGGGCTGCCCGCGCTCATCCCGGCGCCGCCGGCGCCGCCGCCGGGGGCTACGTGGCCGGCGGCGACCAGGGCCGCGGTCATCGCGGCCTGCATGGCCGGCAGCGGGGTGACGATCTCGGCCTGGCCGGCCTCGGCGACGGTCACCTGCACGCCGCCGGGCTGCGGCATGACCAGGCCGCCCGAGGCCAGCATCGGGATCTTCGGGATCGACACGCCGAAGCTGTCGCCGCCGACGACGGGGACCCAGGAGGGGATGGAGACGTGCAGGCCGTCGAGGTAGCCGATCGCGTCGTCGACCAGGCCGATCACGCCGTCGATGGGCGCCTTGACCAGGCCGACCAGGTCGCCGAAGCCGGCCGAGACGAAGCCCTTGACGGCCCCGAAGATCACCCGGCAGCCGTTCTCGAAATCGGCGAGGGCGGTGTGGACCGGGCCCACGAACGTGGACTCGAAGGCGTGGACGCCGTCGTCGAACCACTGCGGGATGTCCTTGGTGAACAGGTACTTGATGTCCAGGAGGCCGTTCTCGAAGTCGGTGACGAATGCCTTGGCCTTGGACTCGATCGGCTGCACGAACCGGGAGTCGAAGAAATGGACCGAGTCGTCCCACCAGCCAGGGATGTCCTTGGTGAAGAACCCCTCGATCACGTCGAGGGCGTCGTCCCACCAGGACACCAGCGCGCGCCAGGTGTCCTCGATCGGCTCAACGAACTCGGTCTCGAAGAACCGCGCGGTGTCGTGCCAGGCGGCCGACAGGTCGTGCTCTACCTCGCCCCAGTGCTCGACCAGCTCGGTGACCCCGTCGATGATCAACCCGACGCCGGGCAGCAGCGCGGCGACGAAGATCTTCCAGTGGTCGCGCACGAAATCGAACCCGACGGTGAACGCGTGTTCGACATCGCCCCAGTGGTGGACCAGCTCCATGAACCCGTACGCCAGGGCGGCGACGATCGCGATCGCGGCGATGAACGGGGCTGCGGCCAGGGCCGCTTCGCCGGCTGCGACACCCAGCGCGCTGACCACGCCCCACAGGGACGGCAGCAGGACCCACGCGACCGCGATGCCCAACGCCTCGACGACGGTTTTGTGCCGGCCGAGCCAGTCCACGCCCACCTCGGCCGCGCTGGCCACGTGGGTGAACCCGCCGACCAGGCTGGTGACCGGCGGCAGCAGGATCGTGCCGATCTTGATGCCGAGGGTTTCGACGACCTCCTTGGCCTGGTCCATCTTGAAGCCCAGGGTGCCGGTGACCTGCGACCAGCCGTCCACGTGGGTACCCGCGTGGGTGGCCGCGTCCCCGATGGCCTTGACGTTCGAGGCGAACGTGGAGGAGTTCTCCCCGGTCAGCATCAGCGCCGTGGACAACCCGGTGGCGCCGCCGACCATCTTGCCCAGCGCGGCGTTGTAGGTCTGCGCGGCCGGGCCGCCGGAGGACAGGAGGTCGTTGAACTCGTGGGCCTTGTTCGCCACCGAGCCGAACTGGTTCATCAGGTTTGCCTGGACCGGGTCCAGGCCCTTGAGGTCCGTCTTCCACTGCTGGCTGGAGACCGACCCCTGCAGGTAGGACTGGGCGAGTTTCTGCAGCGGCGCCGGCAGCGAGGCGATCATCGTCTTGGCGTCGGCGGCCGCCGACGTCGAGGACGCGAACGCGTTCTGGATGACGGTGCCCGCCGGTCCCATGTGCGAGGTGATCGCCGAGGTGAGCTCGCCGAGCGTCCCGGTCAGGCCCTTGGACCCGAGCTGCTGGGCGACCTGGACCGAGTTCAGGCCCAGGGACTGCATCTCCTTGACCGCGACGGCGTTCGGACTCTGCAGCGAGCGGATGGTGTTCGCGAGGTCCTGGGCGGACTGCTGGGCGGACATGCCGTGCCCGGTCATGGTCGCCAGCGCGCCGGCCACCTGGTCGAACCCGATGTGCGCCGAGGACGCCAGCGGGACGACCGCGGACAGGGAGCCGCCGAGTTCCTCCATGGTGGTCTTGCCGCTGGCCACGGTCTTGACCAGCTGATCGGTGACCGCGACGGCTTGGCTGGCGGGCAGGTGGTAGTCGTTGAGGACGTCGGTGAGCGCGTTGCCGACCGTGGACAGGTCGGCGTTGCCGACCTTGGCGCCCTCGGCGGCGGCCTGCAGCACCTTCAGACCGTTCGCGCCGTGGAACCCGGCCGACTCGATCATGTACATACCGGCGGTGAGCTGCTCGGTCGTGGTGCCGGTCGCCACCGCCATGTCCAGGATGCCGCTGGACACCAGCTTCATGTTCTTCTGGGACTCGCCCGCACCGGTGACCAGGGTGGTCATGCCGGTCTGGAACTTCTGGGCCATGTCGACGCACTTGGCGCCCACGACCGCCGCGGCGGCCGCGACGGCCAGCAGCCCGGGCGAGATCGAGGACAGGCCGCCTTCCTCGGCGCCGGCGTCGCCCTCGGCCGAGGCCTCGTCGCGGGCTGCGGCGGTCTCCTGGCTGGACTTGACCAGGGAGACGTTCGACTCCCGGATGGCGGCCGCGGACTCCTCCTGGCCGGCCGCGGCGGCGGCCGCGGACTCGGCCATGGAGGCGTTGGCCTCGTCCACGCCGGCCGCCATCTCACTGGCGGAGGCCTGGACCTCCTTGAAGGTCTTCTGGGCCTCGCTCATCGCGAGCAGGCGGAACACCAGGTCCGTGGTGCCCATGGTGTCCCCCTTCTCGTCTCAGCTGCCAGTGCCGGCGTTGCGTTTGTCGATGTACGCGATCAGCTGGTTGACCTCCGCGAGGGTCAGCTGGTCCCACTCCCAGGGGCGGATTCCGAAGAGCTCAGCGAAGACTCCGAGATGGGCGCGGCGGACTCGGTCGGGGGCGTCTGCTCCACCGCCGGTGAGGGCGGCTCGGATGTGTCGGGGGACGTGCTCTCCGGCAAGCCAGCCGACGGGACCGCCGGCACCGGGTCCGCCGACACCGCCAGGTCCGCCGCCGGCTCCTCCCACCCCTGCGGGAGCGCCTGCGGCTCCGCTGGCGCCGCCGGTTCCTGCGGCTGCGCGGGCGGCTGGGTAGGGTCCGGCTTGCTCGCGTTCTTGACCGTGGCGACGGCCTCGTGCAGGTTCACGTCGTACTGGTCCCACGGGAGTTGCTTGACCGCGTCGCGGATCGGGCAGCCCTGGGCCGCGGCCAGGGCGCGGACCTCGGACAGCCAGAACATCAGCCCGTAGGACAGGGTGTCGCCCTTGCCCAGGCCGGACTCGTACTCGACCGCGGACATGCCGGTGGCCCGCTGGATCTCCATCGCCTCGGAGAACATCAGCCGCTCGTTGTCGTACTCGTGGTCAATACCGTTGATCTTGAAAGTCAGCACAGGGGATTCCCTTCCAGGGCGGGTCAGAGGGTGCCGGACAGGATGCGTTCGGGCACGGCCATGGCCTGGCGCACCCCGGCCTCAAGCACGGGCTGATTCGCGCGAATGACCTTGTCGAAGTACGGGCGGCCGAGCTGCTGGACGTACACGTCGTGGCCGAACACCGGGTGCCGCCACCCCTTGGCCATGTTCCACCGTTTGCCCAACGTCCTTTGTGTGGGCGGGAGTTGGGACGACTTCATGCGGAAGGTGACGTTGGTGCGGTCCGGTCCGGTGGTCACCGAGGACCCGGTGGCGGCCGCGATGGTGGCGCGCAGCCCCGACCGCTTCTCGGCGGACGCGGCCGCGCTGGCGCGGGTGCTCTTGGAGCGCGAGAGCCGGTACGCGGCCCGGGCCTGCGAACCGGACCCGGTCGATCGGCCGCCCGGTCCTTTGACCTCGGCGCGGATCTCGGCGACGACGGGTTTCGCGGCCGCGCGCAAGCCCTTGGTCAGGGCGGCGCGGACCTCTTTGTCGCAGCCCGCCAGGCGTGCGGCGAGCTCGCGCAGCTGGTCGGCGCCCTCGATCTGCAGCGGCATCAGACGGTCGCATCCGTGGACTGGATGATCGTGGTCAGCGGCTCGTTCGTCAGGTCGTAGGTGGCCACGAACGGGAACGAGTTGTTGACGATCTCCTTGCTCGGCGCGCCCGGGCTGCCGTCGTTGAGGAACAGGTTGGACATCACGAACTGGATCGCGGGCGCGGTCGCGACCAGGGCGCCGAAGGTGACGATCGCGAACAGCGGCGTGTCGGAGTAGAAGGCGTCGGCGAAGTAGGTCTTGTTGATGAAGTCGCTGGTCAGCGTGCCGCTGATGGCCACGAGGTCGTTGGTGATCGGCTCGTCCTTCAACCCGGAGTTGCCGTAGTACTGGCGCGAGGTGTTGAGCTTGCGCTCGACGCTGAGGTCGAACCCGGTCAGGCCGTCGATCGCCGACGCGTTGGATGCGGCGGTGATGCTCGTCCCGATCTGGATCTGCGCGTTCGCGAACGACCAGGGGGTGGCGACCGCGTAGCTCGGGGTGGCCTGGGTGTAGGGCGTCTGGGAGTCCGCGCCGCCCGGGGGCGTGGCCGGGTAGGTGGTGTCGATCAGGGGATCGGCCAGGTACCGCAGGTCCCAGCTGAGCGTGGCGGTCAGCAGGTCGCCGGCTTTGCAGGACCACGCGATCTTGGTGAGCTTGCCGCCCAGGCCGTCGTACTGCCGCAGGATCCCGTCGGTGGTCGGGATACCCATCTGCAGCGCGGTGGAGCGGCCCTCCAGCTTGTTGCGGTAGCTGTGGGTGTACCCGTACACCGGCGCGGCCGGGGTGAGCCGGGCGCCGGCGGCGTAGATGCCGCCGCTGGCGGCCTGCGAGCCGGCGGCACCGGACGCGTAGCTGCCGCTGATCTGGTTCACGATCGTGGTCATGTGCGAGGCCTGGCACCAGTCCAGAGGCACCTCGACGCTGCCGGAGCGCTCGACCACGACGCGGCGCTGGGTCTCGTCGACCAGCCGGCCCGCCGCGAGTCCGCTGGACTGCTTGGTGACCTTGGTGCGCTTGGGCGTGAAGGAGTTCGGCTCGAAGAACATCCAGGACGGGGTGGCGACGACCCCGCTGTACTGGGTCTCGGGCACCATCGCGAAGGACGCGCCGAGGCCGGACCCGACCGTGGTGATAGTCACTTGTCCTCGCTCTCAACTGCAGGGGCGGGCAGGGCCTTCGGCGCCGGGCCGGCGGGCGCGGCCACGGTGGCCGTAGGCGCCGGCGGTACCGCGGCGGCAGGCTGCCGGGCAGGCACCGCCGCGGCGGCCGCGGCCGGCTCGGGCTCGGCCGGCGGTTCGGCTGGGGGCTCGGGTTCGGGCTTGGGGCGCGGGTCGGGGTCCAGCGCGGTCCAGCCGCCGGCGTCCCAGTGGTGCCATTCGTCGTCTGGCACCTCGACGACCTGGCCGGGGGCGATCAGGGTGAAGTAGAGCGAGGGCACCACGCGGGGCTCGCCGAAGTCGTTGCGGAAACGGGCCATCTGCGGTCTCCCTAGGTGGCGGTCAGGACGTTGTGGCACTGGATGTGGAACTGGATCATCACGCTGGCGCCGTTGGTGGTCTGGGCCTGCGAGACCTCCAGGGCGCCGCCGATGCCAGACCACAGGACGTTGCCGCCCAGCGTGGTGTCGCCCGGGTTGCCGCCGATGCCGCGGATCAGCGTCTCGACGGCGGCCAGCAGCGCGAACGCCCCGTCCCGGATGGGCTGCATGGCCGTCTCGCCGGTCCAGTGCTCGACCGCGCAGACGATGGCGTAGTCCTCGTCGCGGCGCAGCGCGCCCAGGCCGTGGAAGTCCTGGTCGCCGGCGGCGGCCGGGGTCTGCGGGTCCAGGGGGCTGTAGCCGATCCACACCCGGTCGTCGAAGGTGAGTTGGGTGTCGCTGGTCGGCGGTCCGTCGAAGACGTTCGCGTTCGGCATGGCGGTGGTGACCGCGGTGACCAGGTAGTCGATCGCGGCCGCGATGGACGAGGTCGTGATGCTCATCGGGCATCACCGCTGCAGCTGCAGCCGGGGCAGTGGGAGTTGGCGGTGCGGGTGACGTGGGCCTTGAGCTTGCGGTGGCCCCACCACACGGCGCCGATCGAGGGGGCGGACGGTGCGAAGACGTTGGGCCACATCAGGGCCCAGATGTCCTCGTACAGCCAGCGGTGCAGGAAGGTGATCACGCGATGCCTCCCGGGTCGCGGGAGCCCGGGGCGTCCAGGATCTCCAGGGCTCGGTTGGGGACGGCGTAGCCCATGATCATGGTGGTGTCATCGCTGGCGTAGCCCTGACTGTTGGCGCCGGCTCCGCCGCGGACCAGGGACCACAGGTGCCGCAGGATGATCCGGGAGCCTTCCAACTGGTTGTCGGGGATGATCGGGCGGCCGCACATGTAGCTGATGTCGTAGGGCCCGTTCCAAAACGGCAGGCCGGCCTCGTGCCGCAGGGTCCCGATCAAGGGGTCCACGGTCAGCAGGGACAGGTCGTAGGTCAGGCCGTAGGTCAGGACCGGGGTGATCGAGATGATCGGGTAGGGCTGGGTGACCGGCTGGTAGACCGGGATCCGGCGGAGCATGATGATCTCGGCTTCGCCGGACTCCAGGTACCGCTCGGTGACGGTCCTCACCACGACCGCGCCGCACAGCTTCTCGACGATGCCGGTGACGGCGGCGTTGTAGCCGCGGATCCGGCTGTCAAAGCTGGTGTTGCCGCTGGGGATGTTCAGTTCCTCGTGGCAGTCGGCCAGGGACAGGATGCTGCCCGACAGCATCGAGGTGACGTCGAAGCTGTCGGCCTCGGCGCCCACCCCGACGCCCGGGCCGGGTGTGCCGGTGGCCAGCCACCGGTAGGTGTGCCGCCCGGGCTGGGTGGTCAGGTACCAGGCGCTGTAGACGCCGGTGGCCCCGTCCTCGATCGTGGGCGTGGCCGTGGAGCCGTCGGGCAGCGTGATCGTCAGGCTGATGTCCGCGGCGGCGGCCGGGTCGCCGTCGACGTCCAGCGCGGTGAAGTTGAGGACGGCCACGCCGCCCAGGTCGTATGGCACAGCCGTCCCCCTCTACTCCTTGAAGAGCACGCCGCAGGTCGCGGTCGTGGTGGTGATCGCCGAGCCGGGGGTGATCCGCAGGCGCCAGAAACTGCCGCCGGGCACCCACAGGGCGGTGTCCTCGGTCTCCCAGACCGCGAACGGGAACCCCTGGGGCGCGAGCGAGTGCAGCTCGCCGTTGGCCACCCAGGTGCCGGCGCCCTCCGAGGTGGCGTTGACGCCGGCCGCCGTGTTGGCGGCCGAGTCCTGACCCCGGTAGTCGATCGGCAGCGGCGTCGCGGCGGTGTTGGTCGTGACCGCGGCCGTGAACTTCCCGGCCTGGACCAGCACCGGTGGGTTGCTGGACGTCGCCGAGTTCAGGTCCACCCACCACTTGAGGATCTGGATGGGCGTGCTGGACACCGGCCGCAGCTCGATCGCCGTGTAGGCGGTCGCGGCGACCAGCGTCGCGGTGGTCGTGGAGACCTGGAACGTGGCCACGTCAGCTCGCGGTCCCGGTGCCGCTGGCGGTCGGGGTGGCCGGTGCGGCGGCCGCCGCCTTGCCCGCGGGTGCGGCCGCCGGGGCGGACGCGGCGGCGGGGGCGGCGGCCGCGGCCTGGCCCTGCTCGACCGGTGCGGTCGGGGTCTGGTCGCCGGTGGTGCCGTGCAGTGCCCCGTACAGGGCGCCGAGGACCTCCTTGGCCTTGGTGTCGGCCGTGGCGGTGTCGTTCTCGACGGCGCCGGCGATGGTGTCGATGTGGTTGTCGATGGTGACCAGCTGGCCGGAGTTGACGTGGGCGGCGACCTCGGCGCGGAACTCGTCCAGGACGGCCAGGAACTTCTCAGCGAGGGACACGGGGACTCCTACGGGACTGGGGCTTGGGCTTGGGCTTGGGGGCGGGCTTGGGCTTGGCGCCGGTGGTCTCCCGGCGCGGGCTGTCGGCCGCGGTGGTCTCGCGCCGCGGCGGGGTCGGCGAGGACTGGGCGGACAGTTCGTCGATGCGGGCCTGCAGCCGGGCCGCGAGCAGCTGCTCGCCGGCGTCCTGGGCGATCCACAGCTCGCGCTGCAGGATCCCCAGGGCGTCGGTGCGCGGCACGGGCGGCGGGATCGGTTCGCGGCTCATCCGAGCGGCCCCGTCCCGGTCGGGACCGCCAGCGGGGACCGGCGGGCGACGACGATGTGGTCCAGGCAGTGCGGGGTGACCGGGCCGTGCTGGCCGGCCATCAGGGTGACGGCCGGCCGCGGGGTCGGCAGCGGCCCGGTGTGCTGGCCGTCGGCCTTCGCCTGCTCGGCGAGCTTGCGCTCGATGATGCACACCAGGCACAGCCACTGGTGCTTGGTGGGGTCGTTCCAGGTCATGGGTGTCCTCCTGGGCACAGGGGGGGTGGATGGGGCTGCGTCGGGCCCGGCGGTGCCCCACCGGGCCCGACGCAGGTTCAGGACCGGCTCAGGACCACGTAGGGGATCAGGCCGGTGGAGGGGGCGGTGACCGTGGTCCCGGAGCTGGACCCCACCGTCGGCGGGGTGCCACTGAGGGTCGGGAGCTTGGTCACCAAGGGGATCTGGCCGGACAGCAGGCCCTTGAAGGCGGTGGTGCCGCCGGCCATGGCGTCGAACTGGGAGGCGCTGGTGGTCCATGCCTCGACGATCGCCACGCCCAGGACCAGCGGGCCGTTGCCGGTGGTCGAGGCGACCGCGTTCTGCGGCGTGCCGACCGTGGGCGCCAGCACCACCGGCGCGCTCAGCTGGATCTTGTTCGCGCCCGCGGTGAACGTGGTGACCGCAGAAGCACCGAGCACGATCGCGGCCGCCGAGGACGTCGGCATCGCCGAGTACACGACCACGAACGAGCTGGCGCCGGGCGTGCCCGCCAGGGTGCTGATGCCGAAAGTCACGTAGTTGATGACGTCGCCGACCTGGGCCGGGACCGCGACCACGTAGGGGATGTTCGTGGCCGCGCCGGTGACGGCGCCGGTGTTGATGTCGCCGCGCGAGATCGAGCGGCGGTAGGGCGGCGACGGCTGCCCGTCGAGCAGCCATTCCTCGTTGTAGTCCGCGTAGCGGCCACCAGCAAGATCCATGATCAGAACCCCGCGTTCGTCATGTTGAGGACGCTGTTGGCGGCCGTGCCGGAGTACTGGGTGAGGGTCGCGTAGGACGTCGAGGTGTTCGCCGCGGCCACCGTGGTCGACCCGGAACCGGTCACCACCGCGCTGTATGCCTGGTAGCGGTTGGTGATCGCCCCGACGTAGTTGTAGAGCTGGAAGCGGACCTGCAGGTTGCCCGAGAGGACCTCGGTCAGCGCGCGGGTGCGCATCTCGCCCTCCCACAGGAACAGGTCGTTCCACAGGCCGGCGAGCAGCGGGGTGAACACGCCGCTGCCGGCGGCGGGCGCGAACTGCCCCGCGCTGATCGTGGTGATCTGCGGGTTCGTGCCGCCCGAGGCCGGGAAGGTGACCGGGACCTGCGGGTCCAAGATGACGGGCAGGCCCATGTACCAGCCGACCGGCCCGGAGACCACCGGTCCGTCGTCGTCGACGGCGGCCTGGTTGAAACCGGTGTTGTCCGGGGTGCCCGGCACGACCAGGGGGCGCTGCTGGCCGTCGACCTGGGTGAGCAGGTAGTACCAGACCCACGGGTGCCAGACCCAGTGGGTCGGCGGCCGCAGCCGGGTCCGCGCGATGACCGACAGCATCTGCCCCGACGCCTGGAAGACCGAGTTGGTGACCGACGGGCTCGCGCCACCGCCGTTGACCCAGGTCTGGGCGACGGTGTTGTTGGTGTTCGGGATGTAGATCCCGGACGCGTTGGAGATGGCCCCGGCCGGCCAGACGCCGGGCAGCTGGCCCGCGGTGTTGGAGCCGACGTAGCACTGCCCGGACAACTGGCTGTTGTAGTCGGCCGCCAGGTCCTCGAAGATCAGCTCGTCGAACGCGATCGGGGACTGGTCCAGGAGCTGGATGCCCACGTCCTCCTGGCCGGCGATCGTGCGGACCTGCGCGTTCACGAAGTTGTCCGACATGTCGCGGCCGGCCACCGTGCCGCCGTCGGCGACCTGCGGGCCGGTCGCGGTACCGACCATGATCCGGGGGATGTTGATCGAGTCGGTCCCGGCCGGCAGCGGCATCCCGCGCCACAGGTCCGCGAAATCCCTGCCCGCGCGCAGGTAGGGCACCAGCTCGTCGATCAGCCACAGCGGCGGCACCAGGTAGCCCCCGGAGCCATCGACGCGCGACAACGCGCGCTTCTCGAACGGCGAGACGCCCTCGCGCTGCATCATGGCCATGGCCCGGGCCTGCGCGCGGCGCTCGCGGGGACTGCCGGACTCGTGGGCCCGCTCGAATGCCTTGAGCGCTGCCTGCTCGCGGCGCTCGGCACGGCCCTTCATGTCGACCCGCAGCTCGGCGGAGTGCCGTGCGAGGCGCTGCTCGGCGGCGGGGACGCCGCCGTCGCCGTCGCCGCGCTGGGCGGATGTGCGGGCCAGGTCCAGGAAGTACGAGTGCCCCGAGTCACGGCCGTACACGGTGGGCTCGGAGCCCACCGACCAGCCGGAGCCCGAGCGCTGTTCACTGTCGACCGCAGAGCCGGTGTTGCCGGACGCGGCCCGGGCGGCGGCCGCGCGCTGCTCGCGCTCGGCCTGGCGCTCGCGCAGCTCCAGCTCGCCGTCGATGGCGACGACCTCGGTGTCGAGCTCGGCGAACCGGGCGCGCTCTTCGATGGTCAAGGTCGCGGACTGGGAGAGGGTCTGCATCTCCCCGATCAGGCTCTCGCGCCTGGTCCGGATGTCAGCGAGTACGTCAGGGGGCACGACAACTCCTCTACGTCGGGGGACGTAGCCGTAGAGGAGTGGTGGCGGGCCGCTCGCCGAGTCGTGCCCCCAGGATCTGGCGGGGGTCGGGGTCGGGGTTGCGGGTGCTCCGAGTCGTAACGGCTGTACGGTGATCAACTGCTGTGACCGATGGTAACACCGGCGCGCGAGGGGCGCCCGGGTTGCGCCCCGGCGCCCCCGGCAGTCAGTGCCTCGCGGTCAGCGCCAGGACCCGGACGCGGGCCTGACGCGCGGCCAGGGCCTCCTCGGCGTCCTCCTCGACGATGCCCGAGGCGTCCGAGACGACGTCGTCCATGGAGCCTACGGAGGTGACCAGGCCGCCCTCGTCGTACAGCGGGCCGCCGCACTGGTCGCAGTACGCCGCATCGCTCGCGTTCGCGGCACCGCACTGGGGGTCCGGGCACTGCGGGGAGCCCTCGCCGTGCGCGGCCGCGTCGTGCGCCGGCTTGCCGGAGAAATCCGGCTGCGGGCCGTCGGCCGGCAGCGCCCGCTTCTCGCCGGACCGAGCGGCCCACCCGTACGGCGACGGCGCGGACGTCGCACCGTTCCCGGAGCCG
>FTAK01000233.1_pt1 | contig 36521 bp, 34 predicted proteins | sample 1639071 | NCBI WGS metagenome assembly FTAK01 (sample SAMEA3914812, study PRJEB12502) | metagenome | biome: forest; material: soil | place: Canada | collected 2011-07-07 | depth 0.1 m
ACCGGTGAGGATGGCGATGTCGCCGAGCATGGCCTTGCGGCGGTCGCCGAAGCCCGGGGCCTTGACGGCGACGGACTTGAAGGTGCCGCGGATCTTGTTCACGACCAGGGTCGACAGGGCCTCGCCCTCGACGTCCTCGGCGATGATGACGAGCGGCTTGCCGCTCTGCATGACCTTCTCCAGCAGCGGGAGGAGGTCCTTGACCGAGCCGATCTTGGAGTTGGCGATCAGGATGTAGGGGTCCTCGAACGAGGTCTCCATCCGCTCCAGGTCGGTGGCGAAGTAGGCCGAGATGTAGCCCTTGTCGAAGCGCATGCCCTCGGTGAGCTCAAGCTCAAGACCGAAGGTGTTGCTCTCCTCGACGGTGATGACGCCTTCCTTGCCGACCTTGTCCATCGCCTCGGCGATGAGCTCGCCGATCTGGGTGTCAGCGGCGGAGATGGAGGCGGTGGAGGCGATCTGCTCCTTGGTCTCCACGTCCTTGGCCTGGGCGAGCAGCTGGTCGGAGACGGCCTTGACGGCCTTCTCGATGCCGCGCTTCAGGGCCATCGGGTTCGCGCCGGCGGCGACGTTGCGCAGGCCTTCCTTGACCAGGGCCTGGGCGAGCACGGTGGCGGTGGTGGTGCCGTCACCCGCGACGTCGTCCGTCTTCTTGGCGACCTCCTTGACCAGCTCGGCGCCGATCTTCTCGTAGGGGTCCTCCAGCTCGATCTCCTTGGCGATGGAGACACCGTCGTTGGTGATCGTGGGGGCGCCCCACTTCTTCTCAAGGACGACGTTGCGACCCTTGGGGCCGAGCGTGACCTTGACAGCGTCGGCAAGCTGGTTCATCCCGCGCTCAAGGCCGCGGCGAGCTTCCTCGTCAAACGCGATGATCTTTGCCATGTGAAGTGGTCCTCCGAGACGGCGGTGAATGCTCGGACCGGAGGGTGCCCGCGACGGACGGCCCTGGTGTGCGGGGGTCCTTTCCCCTACCGCTCCCGGGGGCCTCACCGACCCGGTCCGTTGTCACTCTCAAGCTGTGAGTGCTAACGCCAATGATTAGCACTCCGGCATGGCGAGTGCAAGCCCAATCGGCGATCGGGCCGTACGCGTCCCCGCGCCGCACCGGCTCCCCCGGACATGCCGACGGGCCCGTACGACGTGTGTCGTACGGGCCCGTCGGTCGAAGCGGATCACCAGCTCGTGGGCCGAGCCGAGGCTCCGGGGTCCGGAAAGGTCAGACCGCCGCGCGGACCATGTCCGCCTGCGGGCCCTTCTGTCCCTGGGAGATCTCGAACTCGACCCGCTGGCCCTCCTCGAGGGTGCGGTAGCCGTCCATCTGGATCGCGCTGTAGTGGACGAACACGTCCGCACCACCGTCGACCGCGATGAAGCCGTAGCCCTTCTCCGCGTTGAACCACTTGACGGTGCCCTGAGCCATTCCGAACTCCCCTAGTGCTGTGCTGGCCCTTCACGGATCCCGCAGGTCGCGGGCCCGGGTCTGGTTTGAGGCCGGCCCGGGGAACCCCCCCTGGGCGTGGCCGTGCACGCCGCAGCTGCCCGCCGAGGGCCACCGGACGGTGACCGGTCGAGCGGGTGACTGCGTCGACCGCGGCTGAATGTATCCGGATAGAAGCCCTCTGCAACAGGCCCCACCGACGGGAATTCACGGAGGCCGTCAAGGGGCAATGCGGCAGGAATGCGGAGAAATTCCGCATTCGGCGCCGGACATACCGGACGATCTGTGTGAATCGCGGCAGGAATTCTGACACCTGCCTGACATGTTCCGCGGTGGCGGCCCACGCCGGTCTCAGCGGACGGACGGTCACGGGTGCCACGGGGCGCGCACGGGCGCGGAAGAACACTGGAAAGGGGGAGGGGGCCCCGTCATCAGCTGTCGGACACTTTACTCCGCCGGAACGCCCCGAATTCCCACCGGAACGCCGCGAGCCGCCTTCACGACCGGAGAAAGCGATTCCGGTAGTGAAGGCGGCTCGGTGCTGCTGCCGTGAATGCGGCAGCGGGGTCCGGGTGGCGGCGGTTCAGCAGCCGCCGGCGACCGCCGGGATGATCGAGACGCTGGCGCCGTCCTTGATCTCGGTCGCCAGGCCCTCCGCGAAACGCACGTCGTCGTCGTTGACGTAGATGTTGACGAAGCGGCGCAGCTTGCCGGTGTCGTCGAGCACCCGGGCGGCGATGCCCGCGTGGTTCCGGTCCAGGTCGGCGATGATCTCGCTGAGGGTGGCGCCCTCGGCGGCCACCTCGGCGGCGCCGCCGGTGTAGGTGCGCAGGATGGTCGGGATGCGGACGTTGGCGCTCATGGCGGTGGCTCTCCTAGCGGGAAGGGGGATCAGACGGAGGCGAGGCCGGCCGCGCGGAAGGACTCCAGCGTCGGGCGGATGGTCGTGGTGAGACCGGCATCGGCCACCGCGTCCAGGGTCTTGAGGCCGTCGCCGGTGTTGATCGCGACGGTCTCCTTCGACGGGTCCAGCTGGCCCGTCTCGACCAGCTTCTTCAGCACGCCGATCGTCACCCCGCCGGCGGTCTCGGCGAAGATGCCCTCGGTGCGGGCGAGCAGCTTGATCGCCTCGACCACCTCGGCGTCCGTGACGTCCTCGACGGCCCCGCCGGTGCGGCGGGCGATGTCCAGCACGTACGGGCCGTCGGCCGGGTTCCCGATGGCCAGCGACTTGGCGATGGTGTCCGGCTTGACCGGGCGGATCACGTCGCGACCGGCCTTGAAGGCGGCCGAGACCGGGGAGCAGCCCTCGGCCTGGGCGCCGAAGATCTTGTACGGGCGGTCCTCGACCAGGCCGAGCTTGATCAGCTCCTGCAGGCCCTTGTCGATCTTGGTGAGCTGCGAGCCCGACGCGATCGGGATGACGATCTGCTCCGGCAGGCGCCAGCCCAGCTGCTCGCAGATCTCGTACGCCAGCGTCTTGGAGCCCTCGCCGTAGTACGGGCGCAGGTTGACGTTGACGAAGCCCCAGCCCTCGCCGGCCGGGTCACCGATCAGCTCCGAGCAGAAGCGGTTCACGTCGTCGTAGTTGCCCTCGATGCCGACCAGCTCGCCGCCGTACACACCGGCCATCACGATCTTGCCCTGCTCCAGGTCGTGCGGGATGAACACGCAGGACTTGAAGCCGGCCCGGGCGGCGGCCGCGCCGACGGCGCCGGCCAGGTTACCGGTCGAGGAGCAGGAGAGGGTGGTGAAGTTGAACGCCCGGGCGGCCTCGATGGCGCAGGCCACCACGCGGTCCTTGAAGGAGTGCGTCGGGTTGCCCGAGTCGTCCTTGACGTGCAGCTGGGCGGTGAAGCCGAGCTCGCGGCCCAGGTTGTCCGCCTTCACCAGCGGGGTCCAGCCCGGGTTCAGGTTGGGCTTGGAGGCGACGTCCGCCGGGACGGGCAGCAGCGGGGCGTAGCGCCAGACGGACGCCGGGCCGGCCTCGATCTGCTTGCGCAGCTCGGCGGCGTCCAGCGAGCCGAAGTCGTACGCGATCTCCAGCGGGCCGAAGCACTCCAGGCACGCGAAACTCGGGCCGAGCGGAAAGCGGGTGCCGCACTCGCGACAGGAAAGCGCGGTGGCGGGGCCGAGGTCGACGGTGGTCGTGACGTCTGCGGCAGGGGTGATAGCCATGATGGCGGAGGCCTCTCTCCTCATCTTCCCCGTGACGCGGGCGCGCCACAGGACGGAATTGGCACCTGTCCCGCCGGGGCCGCCGAAGCTGCCGCGCGAGAAGGTTGCCGGGACGTCGACGGGCCGTTCCCTCAGTCCCTCTGGATGAGCTCTGTGAAGTTGTGGTCCTGCTCAGCGGGGGACCCCGGCGTGCGAAGGTCTGAGCGCTGTACGAAGACTGTATCCGAAGGCGTCAACCGCGAACCGGACCGTCCGCCACGCGAGATGCCGCCACCAGCGTGAAATTGCTCACCACTCGCGGGCGTTGCCGTCGCCGTGGAGTGCCTCACCAAGGAGTGTGCCGTGCCTGCCGAGCTGCCCCCCGCGCTTCTCCCGGAGGTGGCGTCCTGGCTGCGCCGCCGGTCCTGGAGCGCGGCCGACCGACCGCTGCGCGGCCTGCTCGCCGCCAAGGAGGCGGCCGGGCCGGCCGGCACGATCAGCGTGGTGCTGCCCGCCCTGGACGAGGAGTCGACGGTCGGGGAGATCGTCCGGGTGATCCGCCGGGAGCTGATGGAGCGGGTGCCGCTGGTCGACGAACTGGTCGTGATCGACTCCGGCTCGGCGGACCGCACCGCCGAGGCCGCCGCCGAGGCCGGCGCCCGGGTCGTCCACCGCGACTCGATCCTCCCCCGGCTGCCCGCCGAGCCCGGCAAGGGCGAGGTGCTGTGGCGCTCGCTGCTGGTCACCAGCGGCCAGATCGTCTGCTTCGTCGACGCCGACCTGCGAGAGTTCGACCCGGCCTTCGTCCACGGCATCGTCGGCCCGCTGCTCACCGAGCCGCACATCCAGCTGGTCAAGGCGATGTACGACCGCCCGCTGACGCTGTCCGACAGCGACGGCCCGGACGGCGCGGGGCCGGTCGATCCGGTCGGCGGCGGCCGGGTCACCGAGCTCGTCGCCCGTCCGCTGCTCAACCTGCACTGGCCCGAACTGGCGGGCTTCGTCCAGCCGCTCGGCGGCGAGTACGCGGCCCGGCGCTCGCTGCTGGAGCGGCTGCCCTTCCCGACCGGGTACGGCGTCGAGCTGGGCCTGCTGGTGGACGCCCTGGAGGCGGTCGGCCTGGACGCGCTCGCCCAGGTGGACGTCGGCGTCCGGCGCCACCGCCACCAGGACAGCCAGGCCCTCGGCCGGATGGCGGCGACCATCTACCGCACCGCGCTGGAGCGCCTGGACCGCACCCACCGGCTCAAGGCCTCCGAGGACCTGGTGCACCCGCTGCTCACCCAGTTCACCCGGACGGACCGCGGCTTCACCGCCCACACCCACCCGGTCGGCGCGCTGGAGCGGCCGCCGATGCACACGGTCGCCGAGTACGCGGGGCGTCACACGGCGCGATAGGCCCGCCCGGGGGTTTGGGGGTGCCGGAGCCCGGCAAGGTTCCCCCCATGGGCGATCTCACGACGACACGTTCGAGTCCGACCGGCAGCGCCCCGATCCTGGTGGCCTCCAACCGCGGCCCGGTTTCCTTCAGCAGCGGGCCGGACGGCTCGCTGACCCTGCGGCGCGGCGGCGGCGGCCTGGTCTCCGGGCTGTCCGCCATCGACGACCCCTCGGCGGTCTGGGTCTGCGCGGCCCTCGGCGACGCCGACCGGACGGCCGCCCGGCAGGCCCCCGACGGCCGGCTCGACCGCGCCGGGCACGACGTCGGCGGACAGGCCGTCCGAATGCTGGACATAGCTCCCGACACCTTCGCGCGCGCCTACAACGGCGTCGCCAACTCGACCCTCTGGTTCGTTCACCACCTGCTGTACGCCACCCCGACCGCGCCCGCCTTCGACGCCGGATTCCGCACCGAGTGGCAGGCCTACGAGACCTACAACACCGCCTTCGCCGACGCGCTGGCCGCCGAGGCCGCGCCCGGCGCCGCCGTGCTGGTGCAGGACTACCACCTCTCACTGGTGCCCGCCCTGCTCCGGGCCCGGCGCCCCGACCTGCGGATCGGCCACTTCTCACACACCCCCTGGGCCCCGCCGGACTACTACCGGATGCTGCCGGACGACGTCGGCGAGGCCGTCCTGACCGGCATCCTGGGCGCCGACCGGGCGGGCTTCCTGACCCGCCGGTGGGCCCTCGCCTTCGCGGACTGCTGCGAGGCCGTGCTCGGCGCCGAGGTCGACCGCGAGGCCCTCACCGTCACGCACGCCGGACGCACCACGCGGCTGGGCGTGCACGCGCTCGGCGCGGACGGCGACTTCCTGCGCGAGCGCTCGCACCGCCCGGACGTCGAGGAACGGCTGGCCGCCCTGCGGGAGGCCGTGGGCGGGCGCCGGACGATCGTCCGGGTCGACCGCACCGAGCTCAGCAAGAACATCGTCCGCGGCCTGCTGGCCTACCGGCACCTCCTGCGGACCAGGCCCGAGTGGCTGGACCGGGTTGTCCACATCGCCTTCGCCTACCCGTCGCGGACCGACCTGGCCGAGTACCGGGCGTACACCGCCTCGGTCGAGGAGATCGCCCGGGAGATCAACGCGGAGTTCGGCACCGACACCTGGCAGCCGGTGATGCTGCACGTCAACGACGACTTCCCACGGTCGCTGGCGGCCTACCGGCTGGCCGACGTCGCCCTGGTCAACCCGATCCGGGACGGCATGAACCTGGTGGCCAAGGAGGTCCCGGTGGTCTCCGACGCGGGCTGCGCACTCGTCCTGTCCCGCGAGGCGGGCGCCCACGCGGAACTCGCCGAGGACGCGGTCAGCGTCAACCCGTACGACGTGATCGCGACCGCCGAGGCCCTGCACACCGCCCTCACCATGCCCACCGCCGAACGCACCGAGCGCACCAAGCGGCTCGCGGCGGCGGCGACCGCGCTGCCGCCCCAGCAGTGGTTCCTGGACCAGCTCAACGCCCTCGGCTGAGCCGCCCGGCCAGCGCCCCGGCCAGCGCGACCACACCGGCCGGGCCGGGGACGACGACGTCCGCCCGGTCGGCGAGGTCGCGGACCGGGGCGTCGCCGAGCGCGGCACTGCACACCAGCAGGCCGGGGACGCCCTCGGTGCGGAGCTTCTCGACGGCGGCGAACGCCGCGAGGTCGCCCAGGTCGTCCCCGGCGTAGAGGACGGACCGGGCCCCGCGCTCGCGCAGGAAGGCGGTCAGGGCCGCGCCCTTGTCGACGCCCGGCGGCCGCAGCTCCAGCACCAGCCGGCCGGGCTCGACGAGCAGGCCGTGGTCGGCGGCGAGGCCCGCCAGCGGCTCGCGCAGCAGGTCGAGGGCCGCCTCGGGGGCGTCGGTGCGGCGGGTGTGGACGGCCAGCGCCCGGCCCTTGTCCTCCACCCAGGTACCGGGCGGCGCGCCGACGCCGGCCAGCCACTGCGGCAGCAGCGGGCGCAGCGCCGCCACGCCCGGATGCGGCGCGGGCGCCCGGACCTCGCCGCTCGCGGCGTCCCACCGCTCGACGCCGTACTGGCCGAGCACGACCAGGCCGGGCACCTGCGCGAAGCCGCCGTACTCGACGGCCAGCGCGGCCGGGCGGCCGGTCAGCACCAGGACGGCCTCCACCAGCGGGGCCAGTGCGGCCAGTGCGGCGGCGGCCCCGGGGTGGGCGCGGGCCTGGGCGGGGTCGGGGACGATCGGGGCGAGCGTCCCGTCGAAGTCGAAGGCGAGGACGGCGCCGGCGGGGTCGGCGAGCAGGGCGGCGAGCCCGTCCCGTCCGGCGGCTGTCACTGGCTCCGGCAACTCGGTGATGGCCATGTCCGGACCCTACCCACGGCTCCCCCGGTCACACCGGACCCCTGCGGGCGCGTCCCGGGGCGGACCGCTACCGGGCCTCGCGCTTGCGCTCGCGGATCCGGCGCAGCCGGTTGACCAGCAGCGGGTCGCGCGCGAGCGCCTCGGGGCGGTCGAGCAGGGCGTTCAGCAGCTGGTAGTAGCGGGTGCCGGAGAGCCCGAGCTCCTCACGGATCGCCCGCTCCTTCGCCCCGGCCGTCCGCCACGGCCTGGCCTCCAGCGCCAGCACCGCCAGCTCCCGCGCATCGAGTCCGGCCACCGCTGCCACCTCACCGTCCGTCGGCCCCTACGAGGTGTCATTCTCCCCCGCCGGTCCGACACACTGTGCCGCCCCCGCCGGGCGGCCGGGGCGGGTTAGCGTCGGGGCATGACCGACAGCTTCGCCCTGCACATCCCGACCGCCGAGCTCCAGGCGGACCCGCTCGACCCGTCCCAGATCGTCTCGGGCACGCCCGAGGTGTCCGGCCGGGTGCTGTGGGAGTCCGAGGACGGCCGCCAGCTGCGCGGCATCTGGCAGATCACCCCCGGCGTGGTCACCGACACCGAGGCCGACGAGCTCTTCGTGGTGCTCAGCGGCCGGGCCAGCATCGCCTTCGAGGACGGCCCGACCCTGGAGGTCGGCCCGGGCGACTGCGCGGTCCTGCACGCCGGCGACCGCACCACCTGGACGGTGCACGAGACGCTTCGCAAGGCGTACGCGATCACGCTCGGCTGACCGGCCGCGCCGGCTACCTGACCTTCTTGGTCTCCGCCAGCGCGGCGTTCTGCAGCCCGCCGAGCACGTCCTTGGCGCTCCCGGTCGCCGCGCCGCCGATCTGCTTCTTGATCTGCGCGCTGATCTGGTTCCAGGCGGGGTCGCCGAGCGGGTAGAAGCTGGCGTTCGGCAGGACCGCGAGGAACTGCTTGAGGTCGTCGTGCTTCCCGTCCGCGCCCATCTCGGCGAGGGTGTCGTCGGTGACCGGCAGGAAGTTGTACTTCTCGTCGAACGCGAGCTGGCTGTCCTTCGCGTAGACGAGGCTCAGGAACTTCTTGATCTCGTTCTTGTGCCCGTTCGCCTTGAAGGCCATCATCCAGTCGGCCACGCCGAGGGTGCCGGTCTTCGCCAGGCCGTCCTTGCGGGGGACGAGCGAGGTGCCGAAGTCGATGTTGCCGGCGGCGGCCTTGCGCAGCAGGGACGGGTGCCCGTTGAGCATCGCCACCTTGCCGGCCGCGAAGTCGGCGAAGGCGGTCTTGCGGTCGACCGCGCCCGGGTCGGAGTAGGTGAGGCCCGGCTCGACCAGGTTGGTGTGCAGCCAGCTGAAGGTGGCCTGGTTCTGCGGGCTGTCGATGTTGTAGTTGCCGACGTCGTCGGAGAGCGCGCCGCCCCCGCTCATCGCCCACAGCATCGACTCGGCCTGGGCCTCCTCGGGCCCGAGCGGCAGCCCGTACGGGATCACGCCGGGCACCTTCGCCTTGATCTTGTCTGCGGCGGCCCGGATCTCGGACCAGGTGGTCGGCGGCTGGGTGATGCCGGCCTTCTGGAAGATCGCCTTGTTGTACATGAAGACGCGGGTGGACGCGACGAACGGGATGCCGTACTGGGTGCCGAGCACCTGGCCGGCGTGCGAGAAGCCGTCGTCCAGGTTGGCCTGGACGTCCATCGAGAGCACCTCGCCGGCGGCGTACAGGCGCCCGGCGGCGACCTGGTCGGCGAAGCCGCCGGTCTGCACGAGGTCGGGCGAGGAGCCGCTCTTGACCAGGTCGGCGACGTGCTGGTCGATGTCGTTCCAGCTGACGACGTCGACCTTGACCTTGACCGACGGGTTGGCCGCCTCGAAGCGCCGCGCCAGGTCGTCCCAGAAGGGCTTGGAGCTGGTGGCCTCGCTGTCGCCGTAGTCGGCGGCGACCAGCTTCAGGGTCACGTCCGAGCCGGCGGCGCCGCCGCAGCCGCTGAGCAGCAGCGCACCCACGATCGCTGTGCCGAGAAGCCGACAGGAGCCGTGGGCACGTCTGTTCACCGCGGTAACCGCCTTCGTGGGGAGATTCGGCCGCAACAGTCCCAAACCCGCGGCAGAGAGGTCCATACCTCCCGGCGGTAGTTACCGAAGTGCCGGATCACGTTGCAGTACGCGCAATGACAATCCGGCGATAGCGGACAGAACGCCCGGCCGTCCGTTCGGGGTTCAGGCCCGGATCACCTGGACGCCCGCCTCCGTGAAGGCCGTGGCCAGCTCGTCGTCCACCTCGGTGTCGGTGACCAGGACGGCGATCCGGTCGAGCCCGCAGATCCGGGCGAAGACCCGGCGGCCGAGCTTGGAGGAATCGGCGACCACCACGACCCGGCGGGCCCGCTCGGCCAGCAGCCGGTTGACGCTCGCCTCGCCCTCGTGGTGCGCCGTCGCCCCGTGCGCCACGTCGAGCGCGTCGACGCCCAGCACCGTGACGTCCAGGGTGAGCTCATGGAGCACGGCGGCGGCGAGCGGGCCGATCAGCTCGTACGACTGCGGGCGGGCCACGCCGCCGGTGACCACGATCTTCACCTGGGGGCGGACGGTCAGCTCGTTCGCGATGTTCAGGGCGTTGGTGACGATGGTCAGCAGCCGGCCGGGGCCGCCGTCCGTCCGCTCGACCAGATCGGGCCGCAGGGCGAGCGCGCGCGCCACCTCGGTCGTGGTCGTGCCGCCGTTCAGGCCGACCACCTCGCCGGGGGCGACCAGCGCGGCCGCGGCCGCGCCGATCCGCTGCTTGGCGCCGGTGTGCCGGGCGGTCTTGTAGCGCAGCGGCAGGTCGTACGAGACGTTGTGCGCGACCGCGCCGCCCCTGGTCCGGGTGACCATCTGCTGGCGGGCCAGCTCGTCGAGGTCGCGGCGGATGGTCGCGGCCGAGACGTCGAGCGCCCGGCCGGCCTCCTCGACGTCCAGCCGGCCGTGCTCGGCCAGCAGCTCCAACAGTGCGTTCCACCGCTCGTACCTGGACACGCGCCACCGCCCTCCGCCACGCCGTGCCGCGCGCGGACACGCGCGGACGGCGCTCAGCCTCGCACATTCCGCCGCCGCCGGAGCGGGCCGTCCGGGACACGCGGGCCGCACCGCGGCTGTGCTCCGCGGACCTCACCGGGGTCCCGGTACGGTCCGGAGATCCGGCAAATCGCCCGAAGTGCACCGGCAGCGACACATCTCACTCGTTCTGGCTCGGACCAATAGGGCAACTGGACTAGACCTCTTCGCCCTGGCCAGGGGAAACTGTCCCCCGTGAAGTACGTCATCGCACTCGATGTAGGCGGCACCGGCATGAAGGCCGCGCTGCTCGCCCAGGACGGCTCCGTGCTGTTCGAAGCACGCCGACCGACCGGGCGGGAGCACGGCACGGACGCCGTGGTCACCGCCATTCTCGACTTCGCCGCCGACCTGGCGGACGAGGGGCGCCGCCGCTACGGCTGCGACCCCCTCGCCGCAGGCGTCGCCGTCCCGGGGACGCTCGACGAGAAGAACGGGATCGCGGTGTACTCCGCCAACCTCGGTTGGCGGGACCTACCACTGCGCAAACTTCTCGGCGAGCGCCTGGCCGGCCGGGACGGCACCGTCATCCCGGTCGCGCTCGGCCACGACGTCCGCTCCGGCGGGCTGGCCGAGGGCCGGCTCGGCGCGGGCCGCGGGGTCGACCGATTCCTGTTCATCGCGCTGGGCACCGGCATCGCCGGCGCCATCGGCATCGGTGGCCGGATCGAGGCCGGCGCCCACGGCTACGGCGGCGAGATCGGCCACGTGGTGGTCCGCCCCGGCGGACCGCTCTGCGGCTGCGGCGCCCGCGGCTGCCTGGAGACCCTGGCCTCGGCCTCGGCCGTCTCCCGGGCGTGGGCCGAGGCCACCGGCGACCCGACGGCCGACGCGGCCGCCTGCGCGGACGCCGTCGACGCGGGGGACGAGCGCGCCCTGGAGGTCTGGCAGCGCGCGGTCGACGCCCTCGCCGACGGAATCGTGCTGGCGCAGAGCCTGCTCGACCCGTCCACCGTGATCGTCGGCGGCGGCCTCGCCGAGGCCGGCGACACGCTCTTCACGCCCCTGCGCGCGGCCGTGACCGAGCGGCTGACCTTCCAGATGCCCCCGAAGGTCGTACCGGCCATGCTCAAAGACACCGCCGCGTCCCTTGGCGCCGGGCTGCTCGCCTGGGATCTGCTCTCGATGGAGGTGACCGCGTGACAACCGCGCGGAATCAATCTGCGGCCCTGCCGCGGGGTACTGCTCTGGCCGGCGCCCGACTCGTCCTGCCCGGCGGGGTCGTCGACAACGGCCGGATCACCGTCGACGGGCCGCTGCTGGCCGGTTTCGGCGGCGACCGCGAGCCCGGCGACCTGGACCTGACGGGCTACACCGTCGTCCCCGGGTTCGTCGACCTGCACGTGCACGGCGGCGGCGGCGGCTCGTACGCGTCCGGGATCGCGGAGGAGGCGATCACGGTCGCCCGTACGCACCTCACCCACGGCACCACCACCACGATGGCGAGCACCGTCACCGGCGAGATCGACGAGGTCTGCCACCAGGCGGCGGTCCTCTCCGAACTCGTGGAGGACGGCGTGATCGCCGGTATCCACTTCGAGGGGCCGTTCATCTCGCACAACCGGTGCGGCGCCCACCGCCCCGACCTGCTGCGCGACCCCGACCCGGCGCTGGTGCGCAAGCTGGTGGACGCCGCGCGCGGCCACGCCAGGATGGTCACCCTGGCGCCCGAGCTGCCCGGCGGGCTGGAGTCCGTCCGGATGCTGGCCGGTCTCGGCGTGATCGCCGCCGTCGGCCACACCGACTCCGACTACGCCAAGACCCTCGAAGCCATCGAGGCCGGCGCGACCGTCGCCACCCACCTGTTCAACGCGATGCCGGGCATCCAGCACCGCGCGCCGGGCCCGATCGTCGCCCTGCTGGAGGACGAGCGGGTCACCGTCGAGCTGATCAACGACGGCGTCCACCTGCACCCGTCGGTGCTGGACCTCGCGTACGGCACCGCGGGCGCCTCGCGCGTCGCGCTGATCACCGACGCGATGGGTGCGGCCGGCATGGGCGACGGGCTCTACCCGCTCGGCCCGCTCCAGGTGAAGGTCGAGGACGGGATCGCCCGCCTCGTCGAGGGCGGCTCGATCGCCGGCTCCACGCTCACCCTGGACGTCGCGTTCAAGCGCTCCGTCACCGTCAACGGCCTCAGCCTGAACCAGGCCGCCGAGTCGCTGTCCGCCGTGCCGGCCCGGCTGCTCGGCCTGGGCGACTCGATCGGCACGCTGGAGACCGGCAAGAACGCCGACCTCGTGGTCCTCGACTCCACGACCCTCGACCTCGTCGCGGTCATGCGGCGCGGCCACTGGGTCACCGGCGCCGACCGCTTCAGCCCGGTCGCCGCGTCCGTCTGACCGGGCCGCCACCGGCCGCCACCGGCCGCCCCGGCGGCCCCGGGAGCGGACCCCCTGGGACCGGACGTCCCGGCCGGACACCCCGGCCGGGCCACGGTCAGCCGCTCGGGCTGACCGTGATCTGGTCGACCAGGACGCTGCCGCCGCTCCCGGCCGGGACGGACACCGTGACTGTGTTCGACCCGGCCTGCAGCTGCGGCAGGATGTAGGTCGTGTACCAGGAGTTCGACTGGTCCTGGCCCGGCGCGTAGTTCTGGAAGTTCAGCCCGCCGTCGCGGTCCTTGCCGTTGACGGACACCGTGCCCTTGACGTCGGCGGCCGGGTTGTTGAAGTGCACCGAGAACTTGTAGGTGCCCGCCGCCGGGACCTCGCCCGTCCAGCTCACCGAGGAGCCCGGCTGGAGCGTCAGGTACCCGCCGTCCGCCGACTTCGCGCCCTTGACGGTGTTGCCCACCGGGGCGTTCTGTCCCTGGAGCTGGCCGGCGTCGGTGGTCGTCGGGCCCGCCACGGTGGCCGAGGCGGTCGGCGCGGCACTGGCCGACACCGTGGCCGAGCCGGTCGGGACGGCCGGCGCGCTGGTCTGGCCGCCCTTGGCGTTCTTGTCCGGGTCCGGATCCCCCGAGGACAGCGCGATGCCGGCGCCGATCGCGATCGCCGCGACCACCGCCACCGCACCGATGACCGCGCCCTTGCTGCGTCCGCCGCTCGGCCGGTCCTCCCCCGGCTGCGGGCGCGAGCGCTCGGCGTACCGGGTCTGCTGGGTCGGCAGCTCGCCGCCGTACGACTGCTGGTACTGCCCCTGCTGCTGGCCCTGGTACTGCGTGGGCTGGCCCTGGTCCGGCTGCTGCCGGGGCTGCGGCTGGGGCCGGTAGTTCGGCTGGCCGTACTGGGTGCGCCCGACCTCCACCGGCCGGTTGTACGAGGTACGCGGCACGCCGGGCTGCTGGCCGCCGCCCTGGCCGTTCTGCTGCGCGGGCTCGCCCTCGGCCGGGCGGTAGAGGTAACCGAACGGGTCGTCGTCCTGCGGGGCACCGCTCTCAGGGCCCTCGGGCGCTCCGTTGCTGCCGGCGCTCGTCACGGTGGTCAACTCCCCATCGCAGTGCGCCGCACGGCAGCCTCGCCGTAGCGCAATGTTGGACGCTCGTACCCGGGAACCCTACCTTCCGAAGGTGACGCGGAGAAAAGACCCCGAAACGGCGGTCAGCCCGCGCGGCGGTGGGAGCGCTCACCCCGGGCGCCCCGGACGGCGCCGCCGCGGGCCCGCTTCTCGTCGTACATCCGCTCGTCGGCGGTGTGCAGCACCTCTTCGATGCTCATACCGCAGCCGGCCCAGCCGATGCCCAGGCTGACGCCCACCCGCATCGCCCGGCCGTCGATCCGCATCGGCGGGATGATCGCCGTCCGCAGCCGGTCGGAGAGGTCCTTGGCCTCCTCCCGGCCGATGCCGTCGGCCAGCACCACGAACTCGTCACCGCCGAGCCGGGCCACCGTGTCGCACTCCCGGACGACCTGCTGGAGCCGGCGGGCGACCTCGACCAGGACGGCGTCGCCGGCGTTGTGGCCGTGCCGGTCGTTGATCAGCTTGAAGCCGTCCAGGTCGCAGAAGAGCACCGCGAGCCCCTTCTCGGCGGCCGCCGCCGCGCCGCCCGAGCGCAGTGAGCCGCCCCACAGCTCGTTGCCGGCCGGCAGGTCGGCGGGCACCACCGCGTGCGTGTGGTCGGCGGACCCGCCGCAGGCCAGCCGGCGGGCCTCCTGCTCGGCGGCCTGGTCGTCGGGGCTGCCGTAGCCGTGCACCGGCGCGGAGCCCGCCCCCAGGCCGTCCAGGCCGTCGAAGGCGGCGTGCGAGCTGTACGAGCCGGCGCCGGCCACCGTCGCGTAGCCGGGCGCCGCGCCGTACGCCGCCGCCTCGTGCGAGGACGGGCCGGCGGCCGGCGGCAGGCTGCACAGTCGGCGGCCGAGCCGGGCCTTCAGCTCGGCGCCGTTCGGCAGGCCGGTGAGCGCGTCGTGGCTGGCCCGGTGCGCCAGCTGGAACTCGTGCCGCTTGCGCTCCTCGATGTCCTCGACGTGGGTGAGCAGGAAGCTCGGGCCCTCGGCCGCGTCGGCGACCACGGAGTTGCGCAGACAGACCCACTGGTAGCCGCCGTCCCGCCGGGACAGCCGCAGCTCGGCGCGGCCGCTCTCGGCGCTGGTGCGCTCCAGCAGCCCGCGGTCCTCCGGGTGCACCAGGTCGGCGAAGCTCTGCTGGCGCAGCACCGCGCGCGGGCGGCCGAGCAGGCGGCAGAGCGCGTCGTTGACCCGGGTGAGCTGGCCCCGGCCGGCGCCGTGCAGCTCGGTGATCGCCATGCCGCTGGGCGCGTACTCGAAGGCCTGCCGGAAGCTCTCCTCGCTGGCCCGCAGCGCCTGCTGCTCCTTCTCCAGCCGCGCCAGCGCGCGTTGCATCTCGGCGCGCAGGCGGGCGTTGCCGATCGCGATGGACGCCTGCAGGGAGAACATCTCCAGCGCCTCGCGGGTCCACGCGCCGGGCCGCTTGCCGCTGCGCGGGCGGTCGACGGAGAGCACGCCGAGCAGGTCGCCGCCGGCGCTGTACATGGGGGCGAGCAGGCCGTCGCTGGGATGCCAGTCGTTGGTGTAGACGGGCAGCGGGCCGTCCCCCGTCCAGCGCGGGATGTCGCTGCCGACGGCCCAGCCCCGGTCGTGCGGGAGGAAGCGCAGGGTGCCCCAGTGGTCGCTGACGCCGAGCAGGCGGTCCCAGGACTCCCGGGAGCCGACCTGGCCGAGCAGGACGGCCGGGCCGCCGAGGGTGCTCTCCTCCAGCTCCCAGACGGCCGCCACCACCAGGTCGCCGTCGGGGCGGACGAGGCTCACCGCGGCGGCGTCGAAGCCCAGCCCGTGCACCGCGCCCTCGACCACTGCCTGCAACGTACCCGCCAGGCTGCGGGCAGCATTGAGGTCCGCCACGACCCGGTGCAAGGTGCGGAGGGTCGCCAGGCGGACGTACGGCTCCGACTCGGCTTCCATGCGGGGGCTCCCCGGCTGCTTCGGATAGTTCTTGATTGGTTATCGTCCGATTGCCAGAAGAACTGAATCACAGGGAGCACAACGTTCGGCACTCTCGGTCAGCAATAGGCTGCCACTTGTGACCCAAATCACACCACGGGTATGCGCCCTTATTCAGTTCATCCGCCCAATAACGGGACATATCGCAACATCACGACCTTTCAGCTGGTCGGTCTCGATAGCCCGGGACTTAAGCGGAGGGACGGCAGGCAGTCTCCCCCTTTCACTCCTGCGAGTGAGCCGGGCCACGTACCCGTGTCCCGGCCCGAAGTCCTACGACCAGGGCCCGATGCCGCCCGGCCCGCGCGACGACTACCGTGCCGTACGTGTACTCGTCCCCGCAGCCCGCCGCTGCCCCCCTCGCGACGCCCGACGAGTTCCGGGCGGCCCTGTCCCAGCTCGCCTCCGGCGTGACGCTGGTGACCGTCCACGACCCGGAGGAGGGCCCGAACGGGGAGGACGTCGGCATGACCGCGACGTCGTTCCTCTCCGTGTCGCTGGAGCCCCCGCTCGTCCTGATCTCCGTCCGCGAGGACTCCCGGATGGACGAGGTGCTCTCCCGCGTCGACACCTGGGCCGTCTCGCTGCTCGCCGAGGAGCACAAGGCCCTCGGGGCGCGCTTCGCCATGAAGGGGCGGCTCAGCGACCGACTGCTGTTCGCGGACACCCCGCACCACCGCGGCCCGCTCAGCGGGGCGCCGCTGGCCGACCGCGCGCTGGCCACCGTCGAGTGCCGCACCGAGCAGCGGATAGCCGCCGGCGACCACACGCTGCTGCTCGGCCGCGTCCTGGAGGCCCGCCTCCCGAACCCCGGCGGCAGGCCGCTGCTGTACTTCCGCGGCGGCTACCACCAGCTCGGCTGAACCACCTGCCCGCACACCGCCGGGCGCCGGCTACTCGCCGCGCTGCAGACGCCGCCCCTGCTTGACCTCCGAGCGGTGCCGCTTGTTGGACAGCCGCCGCTCGACCATGCCCTTGCTCGGCTTCGTGGCGCGCCGGGCCTTCGGCGGCGGCGCGGTGGCCTCGCCCAGCAGCGAGGCCAGCCGGGCCGCCGCGACCTCGCGGTTGCGCCACTGCGAGCGGTGCTCGGAGGCCTTGACCACCAGCACCCTGCCGTCCACCAGGCGGCTCGCGAGCCGCTCCAGGGCGCGCTGCTTCCACACCTCGGGCAGCGCGGACGAGGCCGCCAGGTCGAAGCAGAGCTCGACCTGGGTGTCGGAGGTGTTGACGTGCTGGCCACCGGGGCCGGAGGAACGGGAGAAGCGCCAGACGAGCTCGGCGTCGGGGACGACCACCGATCCCCGTACGCGGATGGGCTCGGGCATGCCCCCATCATCCCGCGCCCGGGGCGGGTGGTCACGCGGTTATCCACAGCCGCCCGCACCCCCGACAATGGCGTACGTGATCGAGCTCGGCTACTCCCTGTCCAACCGCTTCCCCGACCCCCCGCAGACCGACTACCGCACCGCCTCCGTGCAGGCCCTGCGGTACGACCTGTTCTGCGGCGACGTCTACCTCGACGCCGACGGCGCGGAACTGTCCACAGCCTGGGGATGGGTGCCCGTCCTCGACTTCGCCTGGGCGCTGTGCGACATCGCCGAGGAGCTCGACCGCGACCCCGACGGGAACCGCGCCGCCCGGGTCCAGAGCGCCGACCTGGACTTCACCCAGAACACCGAGCTGCTGAGGTTCGCCCGCCGCTTCAACTGGGTCGAGGTCAGCGCCACCTGGCTGCCGGACGAGGCGCCCGCCGTGATCCGGCACTCCGAGTTCAAGCGCGAGGCCAGGGATTTCCTCCAGGACACGCTCGCCGATCTCTTCGACATGCACCCTGATCTGGCCGACAATCCGAACATCTGGTCGCTGCAGGGCAGGTTCCGGCGAATCTGAGCTCAACATCGGGCGACGAAAAGATTTGGACGACCCGGGGGCGGAACCAAGCCCGGTTGCTCCCGCGTTATCCCCGAAAAGCAACGAAGGGACAGCAATCACCATGCCAGTGAGCCTCTCCAAGGGTGGCAACGTCTCGCTGACCAAGGAGGCCCCCGGCCTGACCGCGGTCACCGTCGGCCTCGGCTGGGACGTACGGACCACGACCGGCGCGGAATTCGACCTGGACGCCAGCGCCATCGTGCTGAACGCGGACGGCAAGGTCCTGTCCAACAGCCACTTCGTGTTCTTCAACAACACCAGCACCCCGGACAGCACCGTCGTGCACACCGGTGACAACCGCACCGGCGAGGGCGCCGGCGACGACGAGGCGATCAACGTCAACCTCGCGGGCCTGCCCGCCGAGGCCGTGAAGATCACCTTCCCGGTCTCGATCTACGACGCGGTCGCCCGCTCGCAGAGCTTCGGCCAGGTCCGCAACGCCTACATCCGCGTGCTCAACGCGGCCGGCGGCGCCGAGATCGCCCGCTACGACCTCTCCGAGGACGCCGCCACCGAGACCGCCATGATCTTCGGCGAGCTCTACCGCAACGGCGCCGAGTGGAAGTTCCGCGCCGTCGGCCAGGGCTACGCCTCGGGCCTGTCCGGCATCGCCCAGGACTTCGGCGTCCAGCTCTGACGCACCCGGCACCCCGCAGTACGACGGACGCCCGGCACCCGAGGAGGGGGCCGGGCGTCCGTCGTACTCCCGTCGTCGCGCTGCCGTAGCGCCGTCCCGGGGCTCTGCCGCCCGCTCAGCGGCTGGCGCGGAGCTCCGGGAGCTCGATGACCTCGGTCTCGTCGTCGGCGGTCAGATCGACCACCGCGGGGCGGCGGTGCTCCGCCGCGGCCTCCGCCGCCGGAGCCACCACGCTCTCCGCGCTCGCCTCGGCCCGCGCCGCCTGCGCCTCGTAGCGGGCGCTCGCGGCGACCGCCTCGTCGCCCAGCACGTCCGCCAGATCGGCACGCTCGCCGAGCTCCGTGACACTGCCCACCGCGGGGGCCGGCGCCGCCGCGCGGACGGCCGCCCCGCCACGGCCGAAGAAGCTGAAGTTCTGGCCCCGGGCCGCCCCTGCCTGCGGCGTACGCGGCCGCTGGCGCTCCGGGCGCAGCACGCTCACCTGCGCACCGCCCAACTGCTCCACACTGGCCGTCAGCGCCGGCCGGACGGGCGAGGCCCCGACCGCCTTGGCGCCAGTCGCCGTCCGCTCCCCGGCGGCGGCCGCAGCCGGCACCGCCGCACCCGGCACGGGCTGCGCCGGGACGACCGGAGCCGGGGCGGCGACCTGAACGGCGACCTGAACGGCCGGAGCATCCGGGACGGCCACGACCGGAGCGGGCACGGGAGCGGCCACGGAGGCAGGCACGGGAGCAGGAGCAGCCACGGGAGCGGCCGGCAGCGCCCGGGCCCGCAGCGACAGCTCCGCGCGGGCGGCCCGCTCGCGCTGCGCGTCCCGGGCGGCCGCCTGCCGCTCCAGGTGCCGCAGGGCGGACGCCGCACGGACGTACGCGGCCGGGCTCGCCTGGTGCTTCGGACGGGCGGCGGCGAGCGCCCGCTGGGTCGCCTCGGCATCCTTGAGGGCCTGCGCGGCGACCATCACGGCACGCTCGCGCAGCAGCCCGGCGATCTCCGTCTCGGCCTTCGCAAGCCGTGACTTCTCCGCCGTGAGCCGGCGCCCGAAGCGGGTGGCCCGCTCCTCGGCGACCTCGGCGGCGTACTCGGTCTCGGCGAGCTGCTCCTCGAGCCGCTCCTCGGCGCGCAGCCGCTGCGCGGCGGCCACGTCGGCGGCCGCCCGGGCGGCCCGGTCGCGCCGGCGCAGCAGCACCACGATGCCGAGCGCCGCGAGCACGGCGGCGACACCCACCGAGCGGACCAGTGCCTGATCCTGACTGAATACCAGCGCGGTCACGGCGGCCACGACGAGCACGGCGGCGGCGGTGGGGGGAACGGCCCGGCCGAGGACGGAGGAATGACGATGACGTCCGCGAGACATGCACAAGAAACTAGCGTGCGAATTGGGGCCGTGTCAGCCCAGGGTGCCATTACAGCCTTGACACGCCGTCGGCTTTACCGCCCGTACTCGTGATCTCGCCCAAGGTCACGGAATCCGGCCCGGGGCCTCCAGAACCCGCCGGGACCCGCCCTGACGGCTCCCCCGTGCCCCGTCGTGCTCAGCGCGGCGAGGCGGAGGGGGCGGTCGGGTCGTCGTGGTCCTCGGGCAGCCTGCAGACGTGCTGGAGCCAGAGCGCGGCCGCCATCACCGCCACCCCGGCGAGTACCGCGAAACCCGCCGTGACGGCCTGCGTCCGGCGGGCCGCGACGTCCAGCTCGGTCAGCAGCTGGATGCCCATGCCCGCGTAGATCCCGGTCACGACCGCCGAGACCAGCGCACTCGCCTGGCCCAGCACCAGCGCACGGGCGGCCCCCAGCGGGTCGACCCCCTTCGCGCCGGGCTGCCGCTCGCGCGCCGCCTTCAGGCGGGAGCGCAGCGAGATCGCCGTGGCCAGCAGCACCACAGCCACCGCCGCCAGCACCAGCGGCGCCGCCGTCGGCACACCCGGCAGGGTGTCCAGGGAGGCCCACAGTCTGGCACCGGCCCAGGCCAACGCCGTCGTGGCGATGGTGATGCCGGCCAGCAGACGGATGCGAAGCAGCTTCACTCGGACGAGGTCCTTCCCGGAGGCCGGAGAGACAGGGCGGCCGCACCGGGTGGCGCGGGCACCGACGCCAGGCCACCGTACCGGGCCCGGACGTGCGGACACCTACTCGTACGGCCGGGGGGCGTGATCGGTTCCCGCCGGAGGCGGGTGATGGGCAGAGCCCGCCGGAGGCGGGTGATGAGTACAGCCCGCCGGAGGCGGGTGAGAAGCAGAGCCCGCCGGAGGCGTCAGGTGCAGAGCCCGGCCGCAGGGCGCTGCCTGCGGCCGGGAAGTGCGGAGGTGCGACGGCACCGGTCACTCGGTGGCGCGGGTTACTCAGGCAGCCGCAGCTGGATGTCGTCGCGGCGTACGACGCCCTGGGCGGCCTCGCCGCCGAGACCCTTCAGCAGGTCGGCGACCGGGCCCAGGCCCGGCAGCTCGGCCGCCGGGTCGGCGTCCAGCCACGGGGCGAGCACGAAGGCCCGCTCGTGCGAGCGCGGGTGCGGGAGCAGCAGCTCGGGATCGTCGCTGGTGACGCCCTCGTACGCGAGGATGTCGACGTCGAGCGTGCGCGGGCCCCAGCGGACGGTGCGGACCCGGCCGAAGGCGTCCTCGACCGCGTTGGCCCGCTCCAGCAGGGAGCGCGGCGGCAGCGTGGTGCGCAGCACGACGACGGCGTTGTAGTAGCTGGGCTGCTCCTCGGGCCCGCCGAGGGCCTCCGTCTCGTACACCCCGGACACGGCCTTGATCCGCAGTCCGGGGGTGTCGGCGAGGGCGTCCACGGCCCCCTGAAGGGTTTCCAGCCGGTTGCCCAGGTTGCTGCCGAGGGCGATCGCGGCGTAGCGCGGGTTGTGCAGGGTGGTGTCCGCCGAGTCCACCCGGCGCTCCAGGTCGAACGTGGTCGGCGAGGCGGTCGGGTCACTGGTGCTCATCGGATTCCCTCTGCAGCTGTGGCGGCGGGACTCGGCGCGCAGGTCATGCGCGGCCCCGGTGGATGGTGACGGTGACGTCGTCGAACGGCACGGTGATCGGGGCGTCCGGCTTGTGCACGGTGACCTCGACCTCCTCGACCGCCTCGTGCTTGAGGCACTGGTCGGCGATGCGCTGCGCGAGAGTCTCGATCAGGTCGACGGGCTCGCCCGCGATGACCGCGGTGACCTCCTCGGCGATGACGCCGTAGTGGGCCGTGCGGGTGAGATCGTCGCCGGACGCGGCCGGACGGGTGTCCAGATACAGCACGAGGTCCACCACGAAGGTCTGGCCCTCGGCGCGCTCACGCTCGAAGACGCCGTGGTGGCCCCGGGCACGCAGACCCCGAAGGGTGACGCGGTCCAGCAAACGAATCACTGCTCCCAGTCGGACAGGCCCTGCCTGGGCAGGGCGAAGGCGGGCCTCGTCGCCCGCCGGTCAACGAATCTACCCGCGAGCGCTGACAACGCCTGACCGTCCTACCCGGCACAGTGCGGCGTCACGCACGCCGAAGCGGCGATTGACGTGAACGTTCGGTGCCTGTCCCAGGATTCCCGCCCCGCCGCGCGGCGGCCCGCCGGGATCAGTCCTCTTCCTCGTCGTCCCCGCTGGTCAGCACGGGTGAACCATGGTGGGACCAGAGCTTCCAGCCGTCCTCGGTACGCCGGAACAGGTTGGTCGAGACGACCTTGCCGCCGACCAGGGGGCCGAGTTCGCCCTCCTCCTCGGACTCGCCGCCGGAGAGGATGTTCTCGGTACAGGTGACAAGGGCCACATCGCCCTGCACCTCGGCCTCGACATCCGTCAGGAAGAACTGGATGTACTCCGTGTTCATCATGATCAGCATGTAGGAGCGGGTCACCTGGGCCCGCCCCCGCAGCACCGGCCAGCCGGGGTGCACGCACACCACGCCGCCCTTGTCGTCGGCCTCCGCGGCCCCGAGCCAGGCGTTCTCGACCGCCTCCAGGTCGCCGTTCTCCAACGCCTCGTACAGTGCCTGGTTCGCGGCCAGGACGGCGTCCCGGTCCGCCTCCGGCGCCTGCTTTCCCGACGTCTCCCCGCTCAACCTGCCGTCACCCGCCACAGACCCTCCCATTCGCGCCGGCCGTCCGGCCGACCGTTCAGTTCTGCCTGCCGTCCAGTTCCGCCGGCCGTTCAGTTCTGCCGGGCCGCGTGCTGCCAGGCCGCCACCACCCGGACGGCGTCGGCCGTACCGGCCACGTCGTGCACCCGGACCGCCCAGGCGCCGGCCTGGGCCGACAGTACCGACACCGCGGCGGTCGCATCGTCGCGCTGCCGGGCCGGACGCAGCTCCCCGGTTTCCGGGTTGGCGAGCAGCGTACCCAGGAACCGCTTGCGCGAAGCGGCCACCAGGACGGGCCTGCCGAGCGCGGTGAGCGCGTCCAGGCGGCCGAGCAGGGCCCAGTTGTGCTCGGCGGTCTTGGCGAAGCCGAGACCCGGGTCGAGGACGAGCTGCTCCTCCTTGACACCGGCGGCCAGCAGGGCGTCCACCCGGGCGGCCAGCTCGGCGACGACGTCGGCGACCACGTCGCCGTACACCGCGCGGCTCTCCATGTCGGCGGACTGCCCGCGCCAGTGCATCACCACGAACGGTGCGCCGGTGGCGGCGATCACCTCGGCCATCGCCGGGTCGGCCAGGCCGCCGGAGACATCGTTGACCAGCCGGGCACCGGCCGCGACCGCCTGCTCGGCCACGGCGGCCCGCATGGTGTCGATGCTGACCACGCCCCCCGCCTCGGCCAGCTCCCGCACCACCGGGATGACCCGCTCCAGCTCCTCCTGCTCGGTCACCCGCAGGGCGCCCGGGCGGGTGGACTCCCCGCCGACGTCGATCAGGTCCGCGCCGAGGGCGCGCAGAGCGAGCCCGTGGGCGATGGCCCGGGCGGGGTCGTGCCACAGGCCCCCGTCCGAGAAGGAGTCCGGGGTCACGTTGACCACGCCCATCACGGCGCAGCGGTCGAGATGGGGGAGGCCGGCCGGCAACGGGTGGTTGTTCATGCTCCCCATTATCGAGCCGTGCCCCTCCCGGCAACCGCCGGGAGGGGCACGGCCCTCCCCGCCCGCTCCGGCGCCCCGAGCCGAAGGGGCGCGCCGCTGCCGAAAGGGAGGAGCGAGGAAGGGAGCGAAGCGACCGCGGGAGCGACGAGTGTCGGCACCGGATCCAAGCGCCCCGGAGGCGAGCGGGCGCCCCGTCAAGCAGCCTCGGTGACCTCGGGGCGGGCGGGCGCCGGGAGCAGGCCCTGGCGCTGGCGCTTGCGGCCGAACCTCGGCATGCCGAGGGTGATGAAGGCCTCCGCCTGCATCGCGGCGAAGCCGATCCGGGGCAGGTCCCTGGTCTGCGGGTAGATCAGGAAGCGCGGCTCCCACTCGGGCTGGAACTTGGCGTTGAACTTGTACAGCGACTCGATCTGGAACCAGCGCGAGGAGAACACCAGCAGCCCGCGCCAGGCCCGCAGCACCGGGCCCGCCCCGATCCGCTCGCCGCGCGCCAGCGCGGAGCGGAACATCGCGAAGTTCAGCGAGACCCGGCGGACGCCGAGGGCGGGCACCGCCTGGAGGGCGGCGACGATCAGCAGCTCGTTGAGGCCGGGGTCGGCGGCGCGGTCGCGGCGCATCAGCTCCAGCGAGATGCCGTCCGGCCCCCAGGGGACGAAGTGCAGCACGGCCTTGAGGTCGTCGTCCGAGCCGAAGCCTGCCTCGCCCTCCGCCGCCGCCTTGTGGGCGGTGACGACCACGCACGCGTCGTCGCCCGGGTCGCCGAAGCGGCCGAGCGCCATCGAGAAGCCGCGCTCGGTGTCGGTGCCGCGCCAGCGGGCGGCCGCGTCGGCGATCCGCTCCCGCTCCTGCGCGGTCAGCTCGGAGACCCGGCGGACCTTGCAGCTGTAGCCGTTGCGCTCGATCCGCTTGACCATCTGGCGGACGTTGCGCATGGCCCGGCCGGCCAGCGAGAAGGTGGTCGCGTCGACGATCGCCTCGTCGCCCAGTTCGAGCGCGTCCAGGCCCGCCTCGCGGGTCCAGACCTCGCCGCCGGTCTCGCTGCAGCCCATCACGGCCGGCACCCAGGCGTGCTCGCGGGCCTCCGTCATGAAGACCTTGATGGCACCGGGCCAGGCCTCGACGTCACCGACCGGGTCGCCGGAGGCGAGCATCACGCCGGAGACCACCCGGTAGGAGATCGCGGCCTTGCCGGTGGGCGAGAACAGCACGCTCTTGTCCCGGCGGAGCGCGAAGTAGCCGAGCGAGTCGCGCTCGCCGTGCCGCTCCAGCAGCGCCCGGACCTTGTCCTCGTCCTCGGCGGTGAGCTCGGGCTCGGGCTTCTCCGGGCGCAGCGCGAGGTAGGCGGTGGTGCCGGCGGTCAGCAGCCCGAGCGCGCCGAGCAGGTACGCGACGAGGTCGGAGACCCGGTCGTTGGTGTAGTCGAGCGGCCCCTCGAAGCCGAACAGACCGTAGACGACGTGCTCGAACCGGTCGAACATGCTCGGGTCGTGGATCTCGGCCTTCCACCGGACGCTGACGATCACCATGCCGAGCAGCACGCTGACGGTGCCCATCACGACGAGGTTGACGACGGCCCGCCAGCGGGTGCGCGGGTCGGCCTTCGCGTAGAACTCCTGGCGGTGCACCAGCACCACGACGAGCAGGACCAGCGAGACCACGGCCGGGCCGACCTGGTGCCAGCGCAGGATGTGCAGTGCGGCGCCGATCGGCAGCAGCACGCAGACGGCCCGCCAGGCGCGTCGCTTGCGCCGCCGCAGGGCGTGCGCGAGCAGCACCAGCAGCAGGCCGACCATCAGCGTGCCGACCGCCGCGAGGGTGGTGGTCCCGCCGGGGAACTGGCCGGCGAACGTGTGCATCCGGGTCCGCCGGAACTTGGGGAACACCGCACTGGCGATGTCCAGCAGTCCGATCAGCAGACAGGCATAGCCGACCGCGCCGGGGAGCCAGGCTCGGGGCACGGCGGCCGCTTGGGTACGAAGCGTCTGCAGACCCCGGCGGCGGGGCTGCTCGGACGACGGCTCAACGGACACGGGAACGCTCATGGAAGCTCAGGGTAGAGGTTGCGGAGCACTGTCCTGACACCCCGAGGGGGGAGCTGTGATGGACTTTCATGTTCATTCCTCGATCAAGCAATGCGCGCATCAATTCCCGGAAAACAGGTGGTAAACCCGCTTTTCGGTCCCGCGCGACGGTTGGGCCATGGGTGGGGACTGCCCGCGGTGCCGCGCGGCGCGCAAAGCGGCTCGCACCCGCGGTACGTACGGTGGACGCCGCGTTCCGGCGCAGCGGTTGCGGACGGCCCGTACCCACTTCGGCCCCCGGCCACTGCCCGGTCAGCCTAGCCCCGATGGCCCGACCTGACGCTCTGTCACACGATGAATACCGAAACGACAGTGATACACCGGAGGGCGACGGGATGGAACTGACCAGCGATGCACTGGTGGACACGCTGCTCGCGGCGGGCGCGCTGTCGCTGCTCCTGACGCTCTGGCTCTGGCCCAGGCTGGCCCGCCAGCGGCCGCTGCCACTGCTGGGCCGGGTCGCCCTGCTGAGTGTGACTCAGGCGACCGTCCTGGCCGTGCTCGCGGTGTCGGTGAACAACTCCTTCGGCTTCTACACGTCCTGGGACGGACTGCTCCACCCGGGCGGCGCGGCCCTGAGCCTGACCGGTTCGGCTCACCCGAAGGGTGCCGCCCCGAACAGCGAGGCACTCGTCCAGCCGACCACGGAGGGCGGTCTGGAGACGGTCACCGACCTCCCCAAGGGCACCCCCGAGGAGGTCGGCAAGGTGGAGTCGATCCGGGTGACGGGCAAGGAGAGCGGCCTGTCCGACCAGATGTTCATCTACCTGCCGCCCGAGTACTTCAACCCGAAGTACTCCCGGATGCGCTTCCCCGTCCTGCTCACCCTGGCCGGCTTCCCCGGCTCCGCCCTGCACCTGCTCTCGGAACTGCACCTGCCGCAGACCGCCTCCGAACTCCAGAGCACCGGCCAGATGGCGCCCACCATCATCGTGATGGCCCGCCCGACCGTCGCCGAGCCCCGCAACACCGAGTGCGCCGACGTACCCGGCGGGCCGCAGAGCGAGACCTGGTTCGCCAAGGACATCCCCAACGCCCTGCGCGCCACCTACCGGGTCAGCCGCTCGGCCGCCTCCTGGGGCACCTTCGGCTACTCCACCGGCGGCAGCTGCGCCCTGCGCCTGACGATGCGCTTTCCCGACGTGTACGGCAGTGCGGCCGGACTGCACGCCGACTTCGCGGTCACCGAGGACTGGTCGACCGGGGGCAATCTTTTCGCCGGAAACCGTGCCCTCATGGACCAGAGCGACCTGACCTGGCGGCTGCGGAACCTGCCCGCGCCGAACGTCTCCCTCCTCGTGGTCAGCACCCGCAAGGAGGAGGGCTACCCCGCCACCCAGGCGTTCGTGGCCGCCGCCCAGCAGGTGTCGGCCGAGCACCCCGAGCTGCAGGCCGACTCGCTCTACCTCGACGACGGCGGCCACAACTTCGACAGCTGGGTGCGTGAGCTGCCCGCCTCCCTGCAGTGGCTGAGCGACCACCTGGCCCCCCCGCAGGACCGCGAGCCCCGCGCGTAGCCCGCCGGCGGCCGCGCCGGTGGCACCAGCCGGGCCGGCCGCACATCAGACCGATCCGCCCGACCGCCCCGGTGGGACGCGTACAGGAGGCCACATGCTCACCACCCGTTCACTCTTCGACGAGATCTACCGCAACGACGAGGCCTACCAGCTCTTCTGCAGCATCGCGGCCGGCGGTGAGGACCAGGGTGGCTGGGAGAACGAGCGCATCCACGCGCTGGCCGGTGACCCGGTGCTGGCGCCCAAGATCGCCCGGCACGGCGCCGACGAGCGCAAGCACGGCCGGATCTTCACCCAGCTGCTCCACAAGCGCGGGCTGGAGAAGGTTCCGGTGCCCCCGGCGGCGGACTACTGCATGCTGCTGGAGCGCCAGGGCATCGGGCTGGCGCACGAGCGGCTCACCTCGGACACGCCGCTCACGGAGCGGGAGATCGTCACGTACCTCGCGCACAGCCGGGTCACCGAGCAGCGGGCCTCCGAGCAGATGCGCCAGCTGATGACGGCCTACCGGGACAACCCGGATCTCGGCCGGGCGATGCAGATGATCTCCGCCGACGAGGACAACCACCTCGCGTACTGCCACGAGGAGCTGCTCCGGCTGGCCGACGAGGGCCACGGCCCGTACATCCGGCACACGCTGGAGCACATCGCCAAGGGCGAGATCCGCACCCACCGGGACGTCGGCCTCGCGGTGATGGCCGCGATGGGCCGGATCCTCGGCTGGCCGCGCGGGCGCCGGGTGCTGCTGGCGGCCGGGCTGTACGGGCTCTACCTGTACGAGAGCACCGTCGGCTGGCGGCGGATGGTGCGGCTGCGGATGCCGGAGCGCCGCAACGCGCTGGGCACCCCCGCCCCGCCGCACGCCGCGCACGACATCTGAGGACCGGCGCCCCTGGCCCGGGCGGCCGGGCCAGGGGGCGGCTAGCGGCCGATGATCAGGCTCATCGCCTCGGCCCGGGTGGCCGGGTCGCGCAGCTGGCCGCGCACGCACGAGGTGATGGTCTTGGCGCCCGGCTTGCGGATGCCGCGCATCGACATGCACATGTGCTCGCACTCGATGACGACGATCGCCCCGCGCGGCTCCAGGATCCGCATCAGCGCGTCGGCGACCTGGCTGGTGAGCCGCTCCTGCACCTGCGGGCGGCGGGCGTAGACGTCCACCAGCCGGGCCAGCTTCGACAGGCCGGTGATCTTGCCGGTGACGGACGGGATGTACCCGACGTGCGCGACGCCCCGGAACGGCACCAGGTGGTGCTCGCAGACCGAGGTGAGCTCGATGTCCTTGACCAGCACCATCTCGTCGTGACCGATGTCGAACGTGGTGGTCAGGACGTCCTCCGGCTCCTGCCAGAGCCCCGCGAATATCTCCTTGTACGCCCGGGCGACCCGCGCCGGGGTCTCCATCAGCCCCTCGCGGTCCGGGTCCTCCCCCACCGCGAGCAGCAGCTCCCGGACGGCGTTCTCGGCCCGCTTCTGGTCGAAGACCCCGACAGTGGGCGGGCCGTCGAAGGTCACCGGGTCGATCATGCGGGCCTCGCTCATTCGTGGGACAGGTACGGCTGTGGACAGGGGACCGGGCTGGACAGGGCAGGTCACGCCCGGTGCGGAAGCGGCGGGAAAAGCCGGATGCCGCGCCTCCAGGGTACAAACCCCGGTGACGCGGCATCCATTCCGTACGGTTGTTCCACTCAGCCCTCCGCGGGGGCCTCCGGAACGGGCGGCAGCTTCACGGTGCTGACCGTGTCCACCACCGGCGAGGCCTCCGTCAGGGCGGCGGCGCCGTTGGTGAGCGCCAGCTCCTTCGGGGACTGCACCGGCGGACGGGTGGACGGCGTACGACGGGACGAGCCCGTCCAGGCCGGCCGGGCCGGGCGCTTGACGATCGTCGCGAAGACCTCGGCGATCTGCTCCTTGTTGAGGGTCTCCTTCTCCAGGAGCTCCAGGACCAGGTTGTCGAGCACGTCGCGGTTCTCGACCAGGATTTCCCAGGCCTCGTTGTGCGCGTTCTCGATGAGCTTCTTGACCTCTTCGTCGACCAGCCCGGCGACCTCTTCCGAGTAGTCGCGCTGGTGGCCCATCTCGCGGCCCAGGAACGGCTCGGACTCACTCGAACCGAACTTGATCGCACCCAGACGCTCGGTCATGCCGTACTGCGTGACCATCGCGCGGGCGGTGGCCGTGGCCTTCTCGATGTCGTTCGAGGCGCCGGTGGTCGGGTCGTGGAAGACCAGCTCCTCCGCCGCGCGCCCGCCCAGCATGTACGCGAGCTGGTCGAGCATCTCGTTGCGGGTGGTGGAGTACTTGTCCTCCTCCGGCAACACCATGGTGTAGCCGAGGGCCCGGCCGCGGGACAGGATGGTGATCTTGTGCACCGGGTCCGCGTTGGGGGAGGCCGCCGCGACCAGGGCGTGACCGCCCTCGTGGTACGCGGTGATCTTCTTCTCCTTCTCGGACATGATCCGGGTCCGCTTCTGCGGGCCGGCCACGACGCGGTCGATCGCCTCGTCCAGGGTGAAGTTGTCGACCAGCTTCTTGTCGGAGCGGGCCGTCAGCAGCGCTGCCTCGTTGAGGACGTTCGCCAGGTCGGCACCGGTGAAGCCGGGGGTGCGCTTGGCGACGGCCCTGAGGTCGACGTCCGGTGCGACCGGCTTGCCCTTCTGGTGCACCTTGAGGATGTCCAGGCGGCCCTGCAGGTCCGGGCGCTCGACCGCGATCTGCCGGTCGAAGCGGCCCGGGCGCAGCAGCGCCGGGTCCAGGATGTCCGGGCGGTTGGTGGCCGCGATCAGGATCACGCCACCCTTGACGTCGAAGCCGTCCATCTCGACCAGCAGCTGGTTGAGAGTCTGCTCGCGCTCGTCGTGGCCGCCGCCGAGACCCGCACCGCGGTGCCGGCCGACGGCGTCGATCTCGTCGACGAAGACGATCGCCGGGGCGTTCGCCTTGGCCTGCTCGAAGAGGTCGCGGACGCGGCTCGCGCCGACACCCACGAACATCTCGACGAAGTCGGAGCCGGAGATGGAGTAGAACGGCACGCCCGCCTCACCCGCGACCGCGCGGGCGAGCAGGGTCTTGCCGGTCCCGGGCGGGCCGTAGAGCAGCACGCCCTTCGGGATCTTGGCGCCGACGGCCTGGAACTTGGCCGGCTCCTGCAGGAACTCCTTGATCTCGTGGAGCTCCTCCACCGCCTCGTCCGCACCGGCGACGTCCGCGAAGGTCGTCTTCGGGGTGTCCTTGGTGAGCAGCTTGGCCTTGGACTTGCCGAACTGCATGACGCGGGAGCCGCCACCCTGCATCTGGTTCATCAGGAAGAGGAAGACCAGCACGATGATGACGATCGGCAGCATCGACAGCAGCAGGCTGACGAAGGTGCTCTGCTTCTCCGGGCTGATGGTGTAGCCCTGGGGAAGGGTGTTCGAGTCCTTGTCGTCGATCTGCGTCTGCAGCCTCGCCGCGATGTCCTTGCCCTGGTCCCCGATGTACGAGGCCTGGAACTTGCTGCCCGAAGGCGTCTTGCCCGTACCCGAGGTCGGGAGGCTCGTACCGTCCTTCAGCTGGATCTTGACAGTGTTTGAATCACCCGTGGTGATCTGCGCCGATTTGACGTCGCCGGCATTGATTGCCGCGACGACCTGCCCGGTCTCCGCCGTCTTGTAGCCGCTCGAGTCCGAAACGACCTGCATCAGCACAATGACGGCGAGGACGGCCAGCACGATCCACATGATCGGCGCACGGAAGTATCGCTTGACGTCCATCCATGCGGGGCGTTGCCGCCCCGTCCCTCCTGCCACTCAACGGCGCAGCGCGGCCGTGGGCCGCCGGCGCATCCGGGTCTGTGCTCGTATATGGAGAGCGGTGCTCGTCTGAAGATCTGAGGAGCGGTTGCTCATGTGAAGAGCGGTTTTATTGGACCGTACCGCAGTCCGTCCCACTCCTGGCGGGAGCACGGCGACACGAGCTGTTTTCTTGTCCCCCGACCCAACGGGCGAGAACGGGGTACTGTTCCCGCCCGTCGCCCGAACGAGGTCTCAGCCGCCGTAGACGTGCGGCGCCAGGGTGCCGATGAACGGCAGGTTGCGCAGCTTCTCCGCGTAGTCCAGGCCGTAACCGACCACGAACTCGTTGGGGATGTCGAAGCCGACGTACTTGACGTCGATCTCGACCTTGGCCGCGTCGGGCTTGCGCAGCAGCGTGCAGACCTCCAGGGAGGCCGGGCGGCGCGAGCCCAGGTTGCCGAGCAACCAGGACAGGGTCAGGCCGGAGTCGATGATGTCCTCGACGATCAGGACGTCCCGGCCGGCGATGTCGGTGTCGAGGTCCTTGAGGATCCGCACCACGCCGGAGGACTTGGTGCCCATCCCGTACGAGGAGACGGCCATCCAGTCCATCGTCACCTGCGAGTGCAGCGCGCGGGCCAGGTCCGCCATGACCATCACCGCACCCTTGAGGACGCCGACGATCAGCAGATCGCGTCCGGCGTAGTCCCGGTCGATCCGCTCGGCCAGCTCCAGGAGCTTGGCGTCGATCTCGTCCTTGCTGATGAGCACCTTCGCCAGGTCGGCGCCCATGTCCTTGTCGTCCACCGGGGATACGTCCTCAAGCGTTCGGGGTCTGTTTCGGCGGCGGCCAGGCTGCCCCGGGGCCATGCCTGCCCGTCAGTCGCCCTGTCGCCGAAACACCAGGTTGCCACACCTGCGGGTGGCCTCGACGCCCCCGGGTAGGTGCAGGGGCCCCTGACCACGCCAGCCGGTGACCAGCAGGTCGACTGTTTCGAGGTGCCGGGCGAAGAGGTCGCCGGCCGGGCAGCCCGCCCGCAGCGCGGCCCGGCGCAGCACCCGGCGGCGCACGGCGGAGGGCAGTTCGGCGAGCTTGGGGACGTCCAGCGCGCCCTCGCCCGTTCGGAGGTCGCGCTCGGCGAGGGCGGCCCACTGGTCGAGTGCGTCGGCGTCGTCGCGGAACAGCCGGGCGGTGCGGGCGAGCGCCTCGACGACCCCGCCGCCCAGGTGCTTCTCCAGCACCGGGAGCACCTCGTGGCGGACCCGGGAGCGGGTGTAGGCGGGATCACAGTTGTGCGGGTCGTCCCAGACCGGGATGGCCTGGGCGGTGCACGCCTGCCGGGTCGCGGCACGGTCGAGTTCGAGCAGCGGCCGGCGGTAGCGGCCCTTCTGCGCGGGCATGCCGGCCAGCGAGCGGGAACCGGAGCCCCGGGCCAGGCCCAGCAGGACCGTCTCGGCCTGGTCGTCGCGGGTGTGGCCGAGCAGCACGGCGAGCGCCTGGTGGCGTTCGGCGGCCTCGTCCAGCGCGGCGTAGCGGGCGTCCCGGGCGGCCGCCTCCGGGCCGCCAGCCCGGCCGACCAGCACGGGGACGGCCTCGACCGGGTCGAGGCCCAGCGAGCGCAGGCGTTCGGCGACCTGGCCGGCCCGCTCGGCGGAGCCGTCCTGCAGGCCGTGGTCGACCGTGACGGCGCCGACCCGCAGGCCGAGCTTCGGCGCCTCGAACGCGGTCGCGGTGGCCAGCGCCATGGAGTCGGCACCGCCGCTGACCGCGACCAGGACGAGCGGGGAGCCCGGGGCGGCGGGGGTGCGGGGCAGCCCGGAGGGGTGCCGGTGGGCGTTGCCGATCAGCGTGGTGACGGCGCCCGCGTGCGCGCCGGCGTTGACCAGGGCGGCGTCCGGCCGCCCGAGCGGGGCGCGGGCGGGCGGGGTGAAGGTGGTACCGGCCTCGGCGGCGAGGTCGGCGAGCGTGCGGCGTACGGCCAGGCGTATCGCGGCGACGGCGGGGTGTGGGCCCACGGCAGAGCACTCCTTGGCGGAGGGGACAGACGGCGACGGGACGCGGCGGGGAACCGCGCAACTGTGAGCGCCTTGTTACCGGGCGCTCACAGATGGTGGCAGAAATGAGGCTCCGGCTACGCCACCCGCGCCACCAGTACGACCACCGTCCCACGTACGGGTGAATGAAAAAACGTATCTCCACCCGCCGTCTGCACGAATGGACCACTCGTGCGAACGTGTCCGGCCGTCAGCGGCCGACCCGGGCGACCCAGGCCGCGGGGTTGTGGATCTCGTCCTTGGTGGGCAGCGTGTTCGGCGACGTCCAGACCCGGTTGAAGCCGTCCATCCCGACCCGGTCGACCACGCCGCGTACGAACACCGCGCCGTCCTGGTACTGCCGCAGCTTGGCGTCCATCCCGAGCAGCCGGCGCAGCAGCAGGTCCAGCCGGTTGGCCCCGCGGTCGCGGCGCTGCTGGAACTTCTCCCGGATCTCCGAGACGCTCGGCACCACGGCCGGCCCGACGCCGTCCATCACCACGTCCGCGTGCCCCTCCAGCAGCGACATCACCGCCGTCAGCCGGCCCAGGATCTCGCGCTGCGCGGGCGACTGGACGACCTCCAGCAGCCCCGCCGAGGGGGAGCCGTCACCGCGGGCCCCCAGGCCCGTCAGCCCGCCGCCCAGCGAGCCGGCGGCCTCCCGCACGCGGTCCAGCAGGGCGCCCGGGTCGACGTCCGTCTCGGCCAGGAAGGACTGCACCTCGGCCTGGATGTGGTCGCGCAGCCACGGCACGGCGGTGAACTGGGTGCGGTGGGTCTCCTCGTGCAGACAGACCCAGAGCCGGAAGTCGGCCGGGTTCACGTCCAGCTCGCGCTCCACCTGCACGATGTTCGGCGCGACCAGCAGCAGCCGCCCGGGGCCTGGGCCTGCCGGGCCGAGCCGCGGCTTGTCGAACAGCGCCGCCGGGCTGTCCGGGGTCTCCACCGAGGCCTCGCCCGGGGCGAAGGTCTCGTACTGGCCCAGCACCTTGGAGGACAGGAACGCCAGCAGCGCGCCCACCTCGATGCCGGTGGCCTTCTCCCCCACCGAGCCGAACACGCCCGCGGCCGGGCTCCCCGACCGGCGGGCCTGGAGCTTCTCCACCAGCGGCTGGACGATCGTGCGGAAGCCCGCCACGTTCGCCCGCACCCAGCCCGGCCGGTCCACGATCAGCACCGGGGTCGCGGCGGCCGCGCTCAGACTGGTCGAGCGCATCCCGGTGAACCCCCGGACGTGCTCCTCGGCCTCCAGCGCGTGCCGGCGCAGCTCGGCGACCACCTCGGCCGCCTGCGCCCGGCTCACCTCGGGGCCCGGCCGGACCAGCCTGGTCGCAGTCGCGACCGCGAGATTCCAGTCGACCATGTCAGCACCGCCGCTCACGCTCGTCATGCCCTCACCGTACGTGCTCCGCCGCAGCGTGGGGAGCCGCATGCGCCTACCCGCTGCGGGCAATGCGGGCCGGGCCGGCCGGCCGTCGGCCGTACCCGGCCCGGCCGGTGGCCGGTCAGTGGCAGCCGCAGGCGGCCAGCCGGGCGACGATCCGGTCCATCGCGGCGCGGGCGGTGTCGGCCGCGGCCGTCGTCCGCGTCATGACGGCGAAGGAGAGCAGCCGCCCGTCCGCGTCCACCACCGTGCCCGCCAGCGTGTTGACGCCGCTCAGACTGCCGGTCTTGGCCCGGACGATCCCGGCCGCCTCCGCCGCCCCCGAGGCGGCACCGAAGCGCTTGCCGAGCGTGCCGGTGAAGCCCGCGATCGGCAGGCCGGTCAGCACCGGCCGCAGCTCGGGGTGGGCCGGCGCGGAGGCGAGGCCCAGCAGTTGGACCAGGACGGCCGGCGGGATCTCGTTGCCCGGGTGCAGCCCGCTGCCGTCGTTGAGCACCACACCGGTCAGCTGGACGCCCAGGCCGGTGAGCGTCTGGGTGACGGCGGCGGCCGCGCCCTCGAAACCGGCGGGCTTGTGCGCGGCCAGCGCGACCTGCCGGGCCACCGCCTCGGCCAGGGTGTTGTCCGAGGTGGTCAGCAACCGCTCCACCAGCCGCACGATCGTCGGCGACTCGACCTGACCGAGCACGGCGGCGCCGGCCGGGGCGGGCGCCGCCGCCTGCTTGGCCCTGCCGTCCACGGTGACACCCTGCGCCCGCAGCAGCGCCGCGAACTGCTCGGCCGCCGCCCCGGCCGGATCGGCGACCCGCGGCGGCGCCTCCTCGCGGCTCTTCGGGTCGGCCTTGCCCTCGTCCACCATCAGCGGGGTGACCAGGGCGATGTTGGCCGCGTCGTGGTTCGCGTGCTGGGGGTTGCCGGTGTAGAGCGAGGTGTCGTAACCGAGGTGGACGGTGGTGGTACCGGCCGCCCTGAGCGCGGCGGCGGTCTGCCGGGCGAGCGCGTCCAGCGAGGCGGGCGCCGTCTCGGCGTCCGCGGCCACCCCGCCGATCTGGACCTGGTCGGCGGGCAGCGCGGTCAGCGTCGGGTCGCCGCCGCCGACCAGCGTGATGTCACCGGCGGCCGCGCCGGCCACGACCCTGGTGGCGATCCGGGTGTCGGCCGGGATGAGCGACAGGGCCGCCAGCGAGGTTGCCAGCTTGGTGGTCGAGGCCGGGGTCGCCGGGGTGTTCTCCCCCGACCCGTACAGCAGTTGGCCGCTGGTGGCATCGCCGACGGCGAGCGTGACGGTGCCCAGCGACTTGTCCTGCAGCGCGGCGGCGAGGGCCTGCTGGAGGCCGTGCACGGTCGGGATGCCGACCGCCGCGCCGTCGGCCGGCTGGAGCACCAGCCCGGCGGGGGGCGGAGCCGTCCGGCCCGCAGCGGCCGCGGTGCTCGCGGAGACCGGCACCGGCGTGCCGCCGTTCGAGGTGTTGTGCGATCCGCCGGAGCCGGTGGCGGCGGCCGTCGGGCTCGCCGAGCGGCTGCCGTTGTCGTGCTTCTTGCCGTCGCCGCCCTGCCCGGCGCCACGGCCGTTGCCGTCACCTGCGCCGGTGCTGTGCCCGCCCGACGCCGGGGAGGGCGTCGCGTACGCACCGCCCCCGCCCAGAGCCGCCCCGCCGGTCAGCAGCGCCGCCCCCAACAACCCCGCCGCCACGTGCCGACGCCGCACCGCCCCCGTACCCGCTCCCACCGACCGGCCCCTTTCCTGAGCACTCACTCCCGTAGGAGACACTTGGATTCTGTCAGTCCCTACCTTGGAGGAACCGTTGGAGTTCGACGTCCTGATCGAGATCCCGAAGGGCTCCCGCAACAAGTACGAGGTCGACCATGAGACCGGTCGCCTTCGTCTTGACCGGATGCTCTTCACCTCGACCCGCTACCCGGCCGACTACGGCTACGTCGAGGGCACCCTCGCGGACGACGGCGACCCGCTGGACGCGCTGGTCATCCTGGAGGAGCCGACCTTCCCCGGCTGCCTGATCAAGTGCCGCGCCATCGGCATGTTCAAGATGACGGACGAGGCCGGCGGCGACGACAAGCTGCTCTGCGTCCCGGCGACGGACCCGCGCTGGGAGCACCTGCAGGACATCCACCACGTGTCGGAGTTCGACCGCCTGGAGATCCAGCACTTCTTCGAGGTCTACAAGGACCTGGAGCCCGGCAAGTCGGTCGAGGGCGCCGACTGGGTCGGCCGCGCCGAGGCCGAGGCCGAGATCACCGCCTCGATCAAGCGCCTGGCGGACTCCGAGGGCCACTGAGCCACGGACCGCTGATCTCGTACTTTCGAGACTGCTGAGGCCGGGTGGGCGGAGCGATCCGCG
>FTAK01000123.1_pt1 | contig 35798 bp, 22 predicted proteins | sample 1639071 | NCBI WGS metagenome assembly FTAK01 (sample SAMEA3914812, study PRJEB12502) | metagenome | biome: forest; material: soil | place: Canada | collected 2011-07-07 | depth 0.1 m
CGCGCGGCCGACGGCCAGCTGGGCCAGGCTGTGCGCGGAGGCGAAGATCAGGTCTCCGCCGGCGGCGAGGACCACGGCGGGCAGCACCATGGCGCGGCGACCGAGGTGGTCCGACCAGTGCCCGACGGCGAGGAGCACCGGGATCAGCGCGAAGACATAGACGGTGAACAGGACCGTGGTGTCCACGGCGGTCAGGTGCAGGCTGCGCTGGAGCGCCGGATAGAGCGGCGTGGCCAGATTGGCGCCGATCATGAGCAGTAGCAGCACGGACACGGTCAGGCCCACGCGGACACCGCGCAGGGCGTTCCATCGGCTCACGGCCGGGGCGCGCAGCAGCTCGCGAGGAGCGAGTTCGCGTGGAAGCAGGGCTTCGGAAAGTCTCGACCCGACAGGGGTGAGTTCCGCCATAGCAGGGATCTCCTGGCATACGGGCTCCGGATCGGCCCGACGGGGGTGTGTCGAGGCTGGCCCGGGTGGAGCGGGTGCGGATGTGCGGGAGGGAGCGCGATTGCGCCCGGGGCTTCGGCGGAGTGGTGTGCGCGTCGGCCCAGCGGAGGATACGGGGCGCCGGGCGCCATGGAAAAACGGCGGCGGGGGCCGGAGCCGACGGCCGGGCACCGGCAGGACCACCGGCTCCGGGGCGCGCGGTGTCCCGCTGTCCGCCGAACGGCGGTCACGGCAAGGACAGTTCGGTGCTTCCGGGAGCCCGGTCCGGGCAGCCGGTCGGCGCGGACCGCCCGGCGACCGCAGGGCAGAGGCGGCAGCAGAAGTAACCGAAGTAACAGTGCGGGCGCCGATCGGGCAGCCGGGCGCCTGCCCCGGACCAGGTCACCCGCCACCCGATCGGGCGTTCGGCCGGGCGGGGGAGGAGAGGGGTCCGCTGCGGAGTCCCAGCATGGACATGTGACTCATAAGCAGACTAATTTCACTGTGGGGATGACAGATTGATAACGCCCTCACTAGTCTCAGCTCTCGAACCTCCGCCCTGACTGACGCTCGACCGGGCGAAGCGGGGGTTCCCGTCCTGGTTCCGGGCAACGCCTTCGGGCCGCGCCTCAAGGATCTCGGCGGTTGCAGGAAGGGAAACCCGCCCGTGGCCTCACATCGTCGTCCCAAGCCGGCCGGCCGTGCGCGTGCGTCGGTCTTCACCATGGCGGCGGTGGCGGTGGTCGCGGTGTCCGCGCAGAGCAGCGCCCAGGCCGCGCCCAAGCTGACCCTGAGCCAGGCCAAGGCCGAGCTGGCCGCGGACCGACAGGCCGCGGACGCGGCGGCCAACCAGTACGACACCGCCCAGGGCAGCGCCCAGGCGCTGCAGCAGAAGGTCAGCATCCTCCAGGACGAGGTGGCCGAGCAGCAGGCAGTGATCAACAAGGAGCTGGTTCAGCTCGGCGCGGTGGCGGCGGCGCAGTACCGGACCGGTTCGGTCGACCCGGCGGTCCAGCTGATGCTGTCCTCGGATCCCGCCAACTTCCTGGACGACGCCTCCGCGCAGGGCGAGGTGGACGCGACCCAGCAGGCGGAACTCGGCCAGTTCAAGGAGCAACAGGCCATCCTCGCCCGGGAGAAGGCCGAGGCCACGGCCGAACTGGCCCAGCAGCAGGCACTGCTGCAGACCATGCAGAATGCGAAGTCCGCCGGTCTGGCGAAGATCAAGGCGGCGCAGTCGCTGGTGCAGTCGCTGACCCCGGCCCAGCAGGAGCAGGTGAACGGCGGCGGTCTCGGGGGCCCCGGCCCCGGCACCACCGGCGGCTGCGGCAACGACTGCGGTGGGGACCTGGGCTACGACGGCTCGCTGAACAAGAGCCAGATCGACCTGAGCGGCATATCGTCGCAGGCCGCGACCGCCATGGAGGCGGCCATGGGCGTCATGGGCGACTTCTACCACTGGGCCTACGCCGGTCCGACCCAGTTCGACTGCTCGGGCCTGGTGATGTGGGCCTACGCCCACGCAGGGATCACCCTGCCGCACTCGGCGGCCGGGGACGCCTCCGAGGGCACCGCCGTCGACAGCCTCGCGGACGCCAAGGTCGGCGACATCATCGTGCTCGACGGCTACCAGCACGTCGGCCTCTACGCGGGCAACGGAATGCTGCTGAACGCGCCGACGACCGGCTGGGTGGTCGAACTCATGCCGCTCAGCGACTTCGGCCCCATCGACGCCATCCGCCGCATGTGACGGCCGTGTTCGGCCGAGGACGGGTGCCCTGGTAACGTCGCTCCCTTCGGCGGGCGCGGCTCGCCGGAGTAGACGTCGGGAGTCGTCGTGGCCACCTCGGATGCTCGTTCGCTGCAGCTCGCGCTCGCCCGTGTCGCGGAGGTCTTCGCCGGCATGACGGCCCATCCGGACGAGGTCGGCTGCGGTCGCTGCTACGGCGCGGACGAGGTCGCATTGCTGCGGACCGCGGATGCGGCTCTGCCGGCGGAGCTGGTCGACCTGGTCGCGGTCGAGGCTCCCGACCACTGGGACGACCAGCCCGCCGTGATCCGGCGGGTGCTGCCGCAGCTCGCCGTGCTGCTGGCGGAGGGCTCGACGTCGCCGGATCTGGCCGCCCGGGGTCTGGCGGCCGCCCGCTGGTCCCAGTGGCCCGAGCAGCAGGTCCAGGCCGTGCTCGGCTTCCTGGAGGCGTGGTGGCGCTGGACCCTGCGGCAGGACTCCCCGCCGACCCCGGCCCGGGAGGTCTTCGAGAGCTGTGCCACCGCGAGTTCGTCCGTGGGCCCCTGGCTGAGCCTGTGGGAGACCGAAGAGGCCCCGGCGGCCGACCGGCACCTGGCCGAGTGCGCCGAGGGGTGGTGGGACGACCTCCGGGTCGACGCCTCGCCCTTCGCCTGGTGGTGGGGTTCGGCGGAGGAGGAGCGGACGGCCTGCCTGGAGCTGGGGGCCTGGCTGGCCGCGCGGGCTCCGGCCGACGACAGGGCGCGATGACGGGTTCGGCGTCCCCGATGGTCAGCGCGTTCTGCCGACCTTGCGTTCCAGTCGCAGCCAGAGCCGGAGCAGGAGGCCCGCGATCAGCAGGGTCACCACGTTGAGTACGAAGAGGCCCTGGTACTGCGTGCTGTTGCCGCCCAGGGAGCCGGGGTGCGCCGGGTCGACACGCAGGGTCTCGGTCGGGCCGTTTCCGAAGGCTCCGCTGTCGACGTACTCCCGTCCTCGCACGGTGTACCGGTAGTAGCAGAACCAGTCCGCTTCCTCATGCTCGTAGGCCGAGTCGTCATCCTGCTCCCACTGACAGTGCTCTGTCGTCGCCTGGACGCTCAGGGTGGCGCTGTGGTCGAGGTCCAGGCCGCGGAACCAGGCGCTGAGGCTGAGGGCGAAGCAGGCCAGCGCGACGCAGAGGAACAGCGCGGCAGTCCGCGACGCCTGGATGGCGCTGCCCCGCTCCAGGTCGCCGGCGCGGTGGACCGCCTTCACCTGCCGAACAGTCATCGCGCCCGCGACGACCAGGCCGGCGCCCGCGACCTGCCAGCCGGTCACCCACTGCTCGGAGAACCAGGTGGCCGACGCGGTGACCACCAGCCCTGCCAGGGTGACGAAGACCGCGGCGGTCACGACCCCTTGCCCGAGCCGCACCGGGTCGGTCTGCGGTGCGGGTGCGGGTGCGGGCTCGGTGGCGGACGGCCCGGCGCGCGGCATCAGCCGCCGCCGGGCGCGCTGTCGATGAGCACGACGGCACGGAGAACGCCGATCACGGGTTGGCCACCTCGGCTTGGACGGATACGTGCTGAGTGCCAGCCTTCCCCCAAGTCGCCGTGAGCGTCAATGTCCGGACGACAATCCATGACGCTGCATCAAGATCGGTAGCCCACGCCGGAGTCGAGTGGTCTGTGGCTACGCTCCGGCGCTCGGCCGGAGGCGTACCTTCAGGCTGCTGTAGCCGCGGAGGAAGGTCGAGTACACCGGCTCGGGTTCGCCCAGGGCCTCGATCGTGTCCACGCTACGCAGCAGGGCGTCGACCACGGCGGCGATCTCGGCCCGGCCCAGGTAGGCGCCGATGCAGAAGTGCGGGCCGTAACCGAACGTCAGATGCCTGTTCGGGGTGCGGGCCGGATCGAAGGAGTAGGGGTCGGTGAAGACCGCCTCGTCCCGGTTGGCGGACACGTTCCAGGCGGTGACGGTGTCCCCGGCGGCTATGGTGCGGCCCCCGATCTCGACCTCGGTGGTGGCGGTGCGGCCGAGGTGCATCGCCGGGGTCGTCCAGCGCAGGATCTCCTCCACGGCGACCGGGAGCGGCACCCGGCCGCTCCGCAGCGCCTCCCAGTCGTCCGGGTGCTGGCTGAAGTGCCAGACCGCGCCGGTCGCCGCCAGCCGGCTGGTCTCGTCCCCGGCCAGGATCAGCCCGTAGCAGTTGAGGACGAGCTCCTCCTCGGTCAGCGGAGCGCCGTCGACCTGGGCCGTGGCCAGCGTGCTGATCAGGTCGTCCTTCGGCACCGACCGGCGGAACTCGGCGAGTTCGGCGAAGTAGAGCAGGATCTCGCTGCGGGCCAGCCAGACGTCGTCCTCGGACTGGTCGGCGTCGTCGGAGCTCAGGGCCTGCTTGCTCAGCCGCAGCAGCTCGGCCCGGTCGGACGTCGGCACGCCCAGCAGGTCGCAGATGGTTCCCATCGGTACGTGCTCGGCGACCTCGGTCGCGAAGTCGCAGGTCCCGGCGGCGAGCGCGGCGGCGACGCGCTCGTCGGCCCGCGCCCGCACCTTGTCCGCGACGGGCTGGAGGGCGCGGGGGGAGAAGGACTTCAGCAGGGTGGTGCGCAGCGCGGTGTGGCGCGGCGCGTCCATCACGGCCAGCAGCTTCCCGCCCGCCGGGTCGCCGCCGCTCATCAGCGAGGTGAGCATGTTGCCGCGCTGCGAGACGAATCGCTCGGGGTCCTTGTAGACCGAGAGGACGTCCTCGTAGCGGGTCAGCACCCAGAACTCCGGCGTGGTCTCGGTCGCCGGGTGGAGGTGGACGGGATGCTCCTCGCGCAGGAGCCTCCAGACGTCCTCCATCGCGGGCTGGACGAAGGTGGCCGGATCGGTGAGGTTCACATGGCCGAGGTCCTCGGCGACCGTACGTGGCGACATGGTGACTGTTCTCTCAGGTGGCTTGGATCGAACGGCGGTTGGCCGGCATCGGAGGGTCGGGTCAGGCGGTCTGTTCGAGTCGGCGGGCGAGGATCGGACCGACGACGTCCAGCGCGGCGGGAGTCATCAGCCGAAGGTGCTCGACACCGACGACGTGGCGGTCGATGGACCCGCCGATGTGCGGCCGCCACACCTCGGCCAGTCCGCTCGGCTCCCCGTCCCGGCCGGTCGCCTCGAAGAAGAGCAGGTCCCCGTCGAAGTGGGCGGGGCGCGCCGCCTCGCTGACCCGGAGGTTGTTCGCGGTGACGGCGGTGATCGCCTCGATCACCCGGGGCCCCACGCCGGCCAGCGGGCTGCCCTGCTCCTGGAGGATCTCCTGGATCCGCGCCGCGCTCAGCGGTCCGTCGCCGGGCTCCGCGTGGAAGGCGTCGAGACCGTCGAAGGCCAGGTGCAGCACCTCGCGCGGGGACGGCGGCCGGGGAGCGGCCCCGACTCCGCCGTGGTGCGAGTCCAGGACGGCGAGCAGCGCGACCTCCTGGCCCTCCGCCCGCAGCCGGGCCGCGACGGACTGGGCCACGTTGCCCCCGAACGACCAGCCGACCAGCCGGTAGGGGCCGGTCGGCTGGAGCCGGCGGATCTGGTCCAGGTAGTCGCCGACCATCTCCTCCATGGTCTGCGCCACGGGCTCGGTGCCCGCCAGGCCACGTGCCTGGAGCCCGTAGACCGGGATGTCCCTGGGCAGGTGGCGCAGCAGCCCCGAGTAGCACCAGGCCATGCCGCCGCCGGGGTGGACGCAGAAGACGGGCGTCCGCGCGCCCGTCGCCCGGAGCGCGAGCACCGGGGTCAGGACGTCGTTTCCGCCGTCCGCGCCACCGGACCTGTGCACGGCGCCGGCCAGACCGGCCGGGGTGCGCAGCTTGAGCAGGTCGCGCATGGTGAGCCGGACGCCGAGCTCGGTCCTGATCCGGCCGACCAGCCTGGTCGCGCCCAGCGAGGTGCCGCCGGCCTCGAAGAAGTCGGTGTGGACGCCGACCGTCGGCACCGCGAGGGCCTGGGCGAACAGTCGGCAGAGGACCTCCTCGCGCGGATCGCGCGGTCCGGTGTCGGCGTCGGCGTCGGGCCGGTCCGGCTCCGGCTCCGGCAGCGCCCGGTAGTCGACCTTGCCGTTGGGCGTCAGCGGAAGGGCGGCCAGCACGACGAAGGCGGACGGCAGCATGTAGTCGGGCAGCAGTTCCGCGAGCCCGCGCCGGACCGCCTCCACCTCGGGCGGAGCGGCGCCCTCCTCCGGCACCAGGTAGGCGAGCAGGCGCTTGTCGTCGGCCTCGCCCCCGCGCGCCACGACCACCGCCTGAACCTCCGGCGCCACGACGGACAGGGCCGTCTCCACCTCGCCGAGCTCGACCCGGAAGCCCCGGATCTTCACCTGGTTCCCGACCCGGCCGAGGAACTCCAGCTCCCCCTGCTCGTTGTACCGGCCCAGATCGCCGGTGCGGTACATCCGGGTCCCGGGGTCGCCGAACGGGTCGGCGACGAAGTGCTCGGCGGTCAGCCGGGTGCGGCCGAGGTAGCCGCGGGCGACGCCGGTGCCCGAGATGTAGAGCTCCCCGGCCTCGCCCGTCGGGGCCGGCTGCAGCTTGTCGTCGAGGACGTACACCCGCATGCCGTCGAGCGCGCGGCCGAGCGGCACGTCACCGCCGGGCCGGCCGGTCATCGGGTGGTGGGTGGCGAACAGCGTCGTCTCGGTCGGCCCGTACATGGCCCGGACGACCGTGTCGGGGCAGGCGTCCAGGACCCGCCCCACCGCCGTCGGGGAGACCACGTCCCCGCCCGTCATCACCTCGCGGACGCCCGCGAAGATCTCCGGCGCCTCGTCCGCGACCACCCGGAACAGACCGGCGGTCAGCTGGAGACCGGTGATGCCCTCCTGGCCGACCAGGGTCCGCAGGGTGTCGACGTCGATGTCGGGCGGGGCCATCACCAGCTGTCCGCCGCGCAGCAGCGGCACCCACAGCTCGTAGGTCGACACGTCGAAGGCGTACGGGGCCAGCATCAGCACCCGCTGGTGGGCGCCGCCGTCCCACAGGCCGTCGTCGACCAGGGCCAGCACGTCCCGGTGGGTCACCGCGACGCCCTTGGGGGTCCCGGTCGAGCCCGAGGTGTAGATCACGTAGGCCAGTTGGTCCGCCCGCGACTCCACGCCGGGGTCGGTGGCGTCGGGCCCCGCTGTGGCGGGGTCGAGCACCGTGAGACCGTCCGGCGACGGCAGCCCGCGCCCGCGCATGGCCTCGTCGGTCAGCAGGACCCGGACCCCGGCCTGACTCATCGTCAGTCGGAGTCGCTCGGACGGGTTCCCGCTGTGCAGTGGCAGGTAGGCGGCGCCTGCCTTGAGCACGCCCAGGACCGCCACCGCCAGGTCGACCGAGCGCTCCATCAGGACCGCCACCGGCTCCTCGGGGTGCACGCCCAGTTCCAGCAGCCGGTGCGCCAGTCCGTTCGCCCGTCGGTCCAGCTCCGCGAAGGTCAGCCGGTTCCGGCCGGCGGCGACCGCGACCGTGTCCGGCGCGAGCCTCGCCTGCGCGGCGAAGCGCCGCTGGATGGACTCCTGAGGCATCACTTGCTCCACTCCGTTATCAGGGCCGCGAGGCGGTCCAGCCCGAGGTCGATCTGTTCCGGCGTCACGGCACTGATGGAGAGCCGCAGTTGGTGCTCGCCGCCGGGCCCGTCGTAGAAGTGGCGCATCGGCGTCCACAGCACGCCGTACTCCCTGGCCGAGTGCTCCAGCAGCGCGTCGTCGACGGGGAACGGCAGGGTCAGCACGACGAAGAACCCGCCGGCCGGGGCGTTCCACTCCACCCGCTCGGAGGCGGGGGCGCCCGCGGGGAACCTGGCGGCCAGCCCGTCGAGGACCTGCCGGAGGTTGCGGGTGTACGCCTCGTGCTCGCGGACGTTGGCGGCGACCAGGCTGCACCCGTGGGCGACGAGCTTGCCGCCCACCACCGCCTGGGCGATGGGCGAGGTGTTCACCGTCAGCATGCTCTTGATCTTCGAGAGCTGGTCGGAGAGCAGGCCGATCCGGCCGGCGCCGTCGGCCACCCGCTGGTCGGCCACCACGTAGCCCACCCGGGCGCCGGGCAGCGCCGTCTTGGCGAACGAGCCCAGGTAGACCACGCTGCGGTGCTCGTCGAGCGCCTTGAGGCTCGGGGTCCGCTCCCCGCCGCCGTGGAACAGGCCGTACGGGTTGTCCTCCAGCAGCAGCACGCCCTCCGCCCGGGCGATGCCCAGCAGCCGTCGCCGCATGGCGTACGTCAGGCTGAGGCCGGAGGGGTTGGCGAAGTCGGGCATGACGTAGCAGGCCCTCGGCCGCAGCCCGTCGCGCCGGGCGCGACGGATCACCGCGACCAGGTCGTCCAGGTCCACGCCCTCGACCCCGCCCGAGACGGGCAGGACCGGCATGTCGACCAGCCGCGCCGCGCCGGTGAGGCCGACGTAGGTCGGCGCCACGGCGAGCAGCACGTCCTCGGGACCGGCCCGCAGCGCCCGCAGGACCAGGTACATGGCCTCCTGGCAGCCCACCGTGACCACGACCGCCTCGGGGTCGGTCTCGATCCCCTCGTCGACCGCCAGGTTCCGGGCCACCAGCTCGTGGACGACGCCCTTGGTCCGGCCGTACTGGTAGAGCGTGCGGGTGACCTCCGCGGGCGACATGCCGCGGTCGCGGGCGAGGTGGTCGGTGAAGGCCCGCAGGTAGGTGTGGACGTCCTCGACGTCGAAGAACTCCTCGCTGGGCCGGCCGGCCGCGAACTGGACGGCCAGGGGATAGTGGTTGGCTATCTCGTTCAGCAGGTTCATCGAGGACAGCGCGGGGTCCTCCAGCGCCCCGTGCAGGTCCGCGGTGCTGAGGTCGACCGTCAGCCGGTCGGAGATCTCAGTGGTCATGTGCGCCTTCTCCGCATCCACTCGGTCCTTGTCGCAGCACGGCCTTCGGGCCCAGCAGTGTGCGCAGTCCACCGGCCTCGCCGGGATCGGCGCAGCCGGCCAGGGTCAGGCAGTCGGCGAGCTCCGCCCGCAGCAGCGACAGGACCTGCCCGGCGCCCGCCGCACCGTCGAGCGCCAGGCCCCACAGCAGCGGCCGGCCCACCATGACGCCCGACGCTCCCAGGGCGAGCGCCCGCAGGACGTCGGTCCCGCTGCGCACCCCGCTGTCCAGCAGCACCTGGCAGCCGTCGCCCACGGCCGCGCGCACCTGGGGCAGCACCGCCACGCTGGCCGGTGTGCCGTCCAGCTGCCGGCCCCCGTGGTTGGAGACCACCACGGCGTCGGCGCCGCAGGCGACGGCCCGGGCGGCATCCGCACCGGAGAGGACCCCCTTGACGATCAGTGGGAGCGCGCTCTGCGCGCGCAGCCACTCCAGGTCCTGCCAGGTCACCGCGGGGTCGAACACGGTCCTGGTGTGCTCGGCGACCGCCGACCCGCCGGCGACCCGCCCGTGCGCCTCGGAGGGGCCGGCGTCCAGGTTGACGGCGCTCACCCAGGAGGGGAGCACGAACTCGTTGCGCAGGTCCCGCAGCCGCCGCCCCATGACGGGCACGTCGACGGTGATCACCAGGGCCTGGCAGCCGGCCCGCTCGGCGCGTCCGATCAGGTCGAGCATCCGTCCCCGGTCGCTCAGCCAGTACAGCTGGAACCAGAGCGGAGCCCCCACCTGCGCGATGCTCTCCAGCGAGCAGCTGCTGAGCAGGCCGACGGTGAACGGCACGTCCGCGGCCAGTGCCGCGGCGGCCATCGCCAACTCGCCCTCGGGGTGCAGCAGCCGGTGGTAGGCCATGGGCGCTATCGCCAGGGGCATCGCGCAGCCGGTGCCGACCAGTCGGGCCCGGGTGTCGCCGGCCCCCGCTCCGCGCAGCACCCGGGGCACCAGGGCCACGTCGTCCAGCGCGGCCCGGTTGGCCCCGAGGGTGTGCTCGCTGCCGCTGCCGCCCTGGACGAAGTCCCAGACGTCGGCCGGGACCCGGGAGGCGGCCAGCCGTTCCACGTCGTCCAGGCAGACCGGGAGCGGCTCCGCGAGCGCGGTCCCGGCCCCGGTCCGACCGGTGTCGGTGGGGCTCACCGGAACGCCCCGTCGTTGGCACGCTGCAACTCGACCGCCTCGTAGAGCGCCTTGATGTTCCCCGAGCCGAAGGTGCGGGCGCCGGCGCGCTCGATCACCTCCATGAAGAGGGTCCGATTCGGGTGGACCGACCTGGTGAAGATCTGGAACAGCTGCCCGTCATGGTCCTCGTCGATCAGGATGTTGTGGTTCCGCAGGTCGTCGACGGAGTGCCAACGCACCGTCAGCCGCTCCGAGAGCAGGGTGTAGTAGGTCCCCGGGGCGCTGAGGAAGTCGACTCCGCTCGACTTCATGCTCCGGACCGAGCGCACGATGTCGTCGGTGTTCCAGGCGATGTGCTGGACGCCGGGACCGTCGTGCCGCTTGAGGAACTCGTCGATCTGGCCGGGCTCGCGGGACAGGTCGGGCTCGATCAGGGTGAGCGTGACCGCGCCGGACCTGCTCTGCACCACCTTGGAGATCATCGCCTGGGAGCCGACGACGATGTCCTCGGCGAAGATCACGTCGAAGCCGAGGACCTGCCGGTAGTGGTCGACAGTCCCTTCGAGGGTGCCGGCCTCCAGGCAGACCGCGAAGTGGTCCACCTCGGTCAGCCCCATGTCCTTCGCCGGCTCGCGCCGGGGGACCGGACGCAGGCCGGGAAGCGTCCGGTCCGGAATGCCGGCCCGGCGCTCCACGAAGGTGTGCGCCACATCGCCGAACGCCGTGATCGACGCGGTCACCACGCCGTCGCGGGCCACGGGCCGCGCCAGCGGGCGCGCCCCGCGGCGGACGGCCTCGTCGAAGGCGGCGGTGGCGTCGGACACGCGCAGGGCGATGTTCCCCACGCCGTCGCCGTGCCGTGCCACGTACACGGCCGCCGGGTGATCCTCGTCCAGGGCCTCGGTGAGCAGCACGCTGATGCGGCTGCTGCCGAGGGCCACCGAGCGGGCGCCGGCCGGAACCGCCTCGTGCTCGTTGTCGGCCTCGACGGTGAGGCCGTACTGGTCGACCAGCCAGGCCGTCTTCGCCCGGATGTCGCTGACGTACAACTCGATGTGATCGACGGTCATGTCATCGAACGGAACTGCGGGCGCCGTGTTCATCCGGGCATTCCCCCCTAGCTCTTCAGCGGCCGTCAGGCGGTCGCGTCCAGTTGCGCCGCGAGGGTTCGCGGCCGCATGTCGGTCCAGTGCTCGTTCACGTGGTCGAGGCAGTCCGGCCGGGCGGCCGGGCCGTAGGCCGTGTTCCAGCCGTCGGGAACGGGGGCGAACACCGGCCACAGCGAGTGCTGGCCCTCGTCGTTGACCAGCACCAGGTACTGGGCGTCCGGGTCCTCGAAAGGGTTGCTCATGCTGACTCCTCGTGTTCACGGGTGGTTCGGTCGGGTGCGGAACGGCGGTGCATCAGGCTTCACCGAGAACGTGGTAGATCGGACGGGTCCGCTCGGCCCAGCGCACGACCAGGGGCATCGCCAGTCCGGCGAGGAGGAACACCGCCCCCATCACCAGCCAGCCGGGCGCACCCCAGGTGATGCAGAGCAGACCCAGGACGGACGGCGCGCCGGCGCTCGCGAACCCCGGGCCGAGCCCGAACAGCCCCGAGTACTGCCCCTGCGCATGGGCGGGCGCGAGCGAGAAGTTCAGCTCGAACGAGGCCGCGGAGACCCAGAGTTCGCCGAAGGTGTGCACCACCACCCCGGTCACGATCAGCACCGCGGCCAGCCAGCCGGGCATCCCCGCGGTCACGGCGATCAGGACCATGCCGACCAGGAACACCACCCCGGCGCGGCGCATCGCGCGTCCGGCGGCGGACGTGGTGTCGATCCCACGGCTCGCCCTGACCTGGAGCAGCACCACCAGGCCGGTGTTCAGCACGGCGCTCGCGCCGACCAGCCACCTGGGCGCGTGGCTGTGGTCGACGATCCACAACGGCAGGGCGAAGACCAGGACGTAGCCCTGGATCGACATGATGCCGTCGAGCACGGTCACCAGCACGAACGGGGCGTCCTTCAGCGCGATCCACCGGTCGCTGTCGGGCGGCGCCTGCACCGGCGGCAGGGTCGGCAGCCGGAGGACCACGGCCGCGCTCACCGCGAACGACAGGGCGTTGCCCAGCACCAGGGCCAGATAGGCGGCGCGGGTGTCCATCTGCACCGCGACTCCGGCCGCGATGGCGCTGGTGCCGCCGGCCAGGTTGCCGATCGCGCGCAGATAGGACCGGTACCGGACCGGGTCGGGACCGGCGAAGCCGCGGATCAGCGGCCCGCGGGCCGCCTCGCTGGACGAGGCGGCGACCTGGGTCAGCGCGATGACCAGCACGAAGATCCAGAAGGAGTGGACCAGCACCAGCGCCGCCATCGCCAGGGCCTCGACGGACAGGGTGACCAGGTAGGTCCGGCGCGGCCCGCGCCGGTCCGCGACATGCCCGATCGGGATCCCGGCCAGCAGCCCGGCCAGGGCGGCGACGCCCATCCCGACCCCGACCTGGGTCACCGAGAGGCCGACCGAGCGGGTGAAGAAGATCGCGGCGCTGATCATGAACAGACCGTTGCCGATCTGCCGGACGAAGCTCGCCAGCGCGAGGGTGCGCCGGGGGCCGCGCTCGGGGACCAGCCCGCGGGCGACCCAGAAGCTCTGCCGCGGCGGCTCGCCGCCGGTCCCGCCGTCGTCGGACCGCGTCCCGGCGTCCGTGAGGTGCGCTGTCATCGGTTTCCGGTTTCGTCGAGGAGCCGTTCGGTGAGCACGTGTCCGATCGCGGCCGCCGCCCGCGGGGTGGTCATCTCCACGTGCTCGCAGTCCAGGCGGTGGACCTCGACGGCGCCCGTCACCTGCCGCCGCCACTCGTCCGGCAGGGACTCCGAGGACGGGGTGCGCTCGGCGACGAACAGCAGCACGTCGCCGTCGAGGCCGGGCGCCCGGTACCGGGCGCCGAGCCGCTGGCTGTTGAGCAGGACGTCCACCAGGGCGTCGGAGGTCCCGGCGTCCATGTCGGACAGCTCGGGGTAGGTCTTGTGGAGGGTCTCCAGGAACTGCGCCCGGGACAGGCCCTGGTCCGGTTCACCGTCCGGCAGGATGCCGAGCCCTTCGAGCACCTCGGCCATCAACCCGCCCTCCTCCGCGCCGTCCTGCTCGGTCGCGGGGACCGGAGCACCGGTCCAGTCGGGGTGGGCGTCCAGTACGGCGAGCAGTTCCACCCGCTCGCCCCGGGCCTGCAGGAGGGCGGTGATCGCCTGCGCGACCATGCCGCCGAACGACCAGCCGAGCAGCCGGTAGGGGCCGGTCGGCTGCACCGACCTGATCTGGTCGAGGTAGTCCGCGGCCATCTCCTCGACCCGGTCCGGCAGTCGGTCCGTGCCGTTCAGCCCACGGGCCTGCAGCCCGTACACCGGCACCTCCGCCGGGAGGTGCGGGAGCAGGTTGGCGTAGCCCCAACTCACCGCGAGGCCGGGGTGGATGCAGAACAGCGGCGGGCGTCCACCGGTCGGCCGCAGCGGCAGCAGCGGTCGCAGGCCGCCGGCGGCGGCCTCGCCGTCCGCGCCGGACAGCCGCTCGGCCAGTGCGGCGACGGTCGAGGCGTCGAACACGGCCCTGACCGGAAGGTCGCCCCCCAGCTCCGTGCGGATCCGGCTGACCAGCCGGGTCACCAGGAGCGAATGCCCGCCCAGGGCGAAGAAGTTGTCGTCGATGCTGACCCGGTCGAGTCCCAGCACCTCCGCGAACATCGCGCAGAGCTGTCGCTCCTGCTCGGTGCGCGGACCCCGGCCGGCCGACAGCGCGGCGAAGTCGGGGGCCGGCAGCGCCCGCCGGTCGAGCTTGCCGCTCGGGTTCAGCGGCAGCGCGTCCAGCAGGACGAACGCCGACGGGATCATGTACTCGGGCAGCTCGGCGGCGGCCAGCTCCCGCAGCTCGGAGGTCCGGAGTTCGGCGGTCCCGCTGGGCACCGCGTAGCCGACGATCCGCTGGTCGCCCGGCTGGTCCTCGCGGACGACGACGGCCACCTGGGCCAGCCCCTCGTGCCGGGCCAGCACCGCCTCGATCTCGCCCAGCTCGATCCGGAAGCCGCGGACCTTGACCTGGCTGTCGGTGCGCCCGAGGTAGTCGATCTCGCCCGCGGCCGTCCAGCGCACGACGTCGCCGGTCCGGTACATCCGGCTGCCGGCCGGACCGAAGGGATCCGCCGTGAAGCGCTCCGCGGTGAGACCGGGGCGGTTCAGGTACCCCCGCGCCAGGCCGGGTCCCGCGAGGTACAGCTCGCCGGCCACCCCGGGCGGCACCGGTTGCAGCGCCGCGTCCAGGACGTACGCCCGGGTGTTCCGGATCGGCCGGCCGATCGGCGGTGCGCCCTGGGCCTCCTCGTCCGTGTACCAGGCGGTCGCGTAGACGGTGACCTCGGTGGGTCCGTAGATGTTGGCGATCCGGCTGCCCGGCACCGCCGCCCGGATGGTGTTCAGCGCGTGCGCGGACAGGCCCTCGCCCGCCAGCACCACCATGTCCGCGGTGACGGCGCCCCGGCCCTGGCCGATCATCTGGGACATCGCCGAGGGCACCGCGCTGACGAGGCTTCCGCTCCACCCGTCCGGGTTCTCCAGCAGCGCCAGCACATCGCGGACGACCTCGATGCAGCCACCGCCGAGCAGCGGACCGAACATCTCGAAGACGGAGACGTCGAAGTTGAGCGAGGTGGCCGCCAGTACCTGCGAGAGCCGCTGCGGGCCGATGTCGCGGCCCGCCCAGGCGGCCAGGTCGGCGACGTTCCGATGCGGCACCACCACGCCCTTGGGGCGGCCGGTGGAGCCCGAGGTGTAGATCACGTACGCCGCGTTCGCCGGGAGCAGCGGGGCGAGCCGGTCCCGGTCCGTCGGCGCGGTGTCCGGCAGGCCGCGCAGCCGTTCCTGCACCTCGGGGGCGTCCAGCAGGATCCGGTTGCCCGGCGTCGCCCCGGCCGGAAGCACCGAGGCGACCACACTGCTCGTCAGGGTCAGCGCGGGCCTGGCGTCCTCCAGCATGAAGGCGATCCGGTCGGCCGGGTAGCCCGGGTCCACCGGCAGGTACGCGGCCCCCGACTTCAGCACGGCGAGCAGCGCGACCATCATCTCCGCCGAACGCGGCAGCGACAGGGCGACGAAGGACTCGGGCCCCGCGCCGCTGGCGATCAGCAGCCGGGCGAGCCGGTTGGCCCGCGCGTCCAGCTCCGCGTAGCTGAGGACGGTGCCCGCGAAGCGGACGGCCGGCGCCTGCGGTGTCCGCCGGACCTGCGCCTCGAACAGCTCCGGCAGGGTGGTCTCCCGCACCTCGGCGTCGGTCGCGTTCCACTCGACCAGCAGCCGCCGGCGCTCCTGGGCCGAGAGCACCTCCCAGCTGCCGACGGGGGCGTCCGGGTCGGCGGTCACGGCCGCCAGCAGCCGCTGCAACCGGGCCACCAGCACCTCGACCGAGTCGCGGTCGAACAGGTCCACCGCGAACTCCACGCTGCAGTCGAAGGCCTGACCGTGGTCGGTGAACGAGAAGGACAGGTCGAACTTCGCGGTGTCCGCGCCGCTCTCCAAGGGCACCACGGTCGCGCCCGGCAGCTCGACCTCGCCCGCCGCAGCCGCGTCGTCGACCGAGAGCATCACCTGGAAGAGCGGGTGCCTGGACATCGACCGCACCGGGTTGAGGACCTCCACCAGCCGCTCGAACGGCACGTCCTGGTGCGCGAACGCCGCCAGGTCCGTCTCGCGCACCCGGCCGATCAGCTCGCGGAACGAGGGATCGCCGGAGACGTCGGTCCGGAGCACCAGGGTGTTCACGAAGAACCCGATGAGATCGTCCAGCCCCGCGTCCGGACGTCCGGCCACCGGTGTGCCCAGCACGATGTCGGTCCCGGCCCCCAGCCGGGACAGCAGCGCCACCAGCGCCGCCTGGACCACCATGAACACCGTCGCCCCCGACTCCCCGGCCAGGCCGACCAGGGCATCGCGCAGCTCCCGGCCGAGCTGGAACTCCAGCAGGTCGCCGCGGTTGCTCGCCTCGGCCGGACGGGGCCGGTCGGTCGGCAGCTCGATCAGTTCGGGCAGGTCGGCGAGGGCGGTCCGCCAGTGGTCCAGCTGCGCCGAGATCAGGCTGCCCCGGTCCTCCTCACTGCCCAGCAGCTCCCGCTGCCAGAGGGTGTAGTCCGCGTACTGCACCGGCAGCGGGGCCCACTCCGGCGCCCGGCCGTCCAGCCGGGCCCGGTAGGCGGTACTGAGGTCGGCGCCCAGCGGCCGCCTGGACACGCCGTCTCCGGCGATGTGGTGGAAGAGCACCAGCAGCACGTGCTCGTCCGCGCCCAGGGAGACCAGGGTGCCCCGGACCGGCAGCTCCGCCGAGAGGTCGAACGGGTGGCCGCCGAGGGCCTTCAGCACCTCGGGCAGCTGCTGCTCGGTGCAGTCGGCCCGGTGCAGGGCGACCGGAGCCGGCTCCAGGACGACCTGGACCACCCGGCCCCCGTGGTCACGGAAGACCGTGCGGAGGCTCTCGTGACGCTCGACCACATCGCCCAGCGCACGCTCCAGGGCGTCCGCGTCGATCCGGCCGGAGACGCGGTAGGCCACCGGCAGGTTGTAGGTGGCGCCCGGCCCCTCCAACTGGCCCAGGAACCACAGCCGCTGCTGGGCGTACGACACCGGCACCTCGGCCGGGCGCTCCATCGCCGCCAGCGCCGGCCGTGCCGTGCCCGCGGCGTCCAGCCGCCGTGCCAGCTCGCCCGGGGTCGGCGCCTCGAACACGGCGCGCACCGGCAGTTCCAGGCCCAGGGTCGAGCGCACCCGGTTCACCAGCCGGGTGACCAGCAGCGAGTGACCGCCCAGGGCGAAGAAGCCGTCGTCGATGCCCACGGCCGCCGCGCCCAGGATCTCCGCGAACAGTCCGCACAGCACCTGCTCGGTGGGCGTGCGCGGCCCCCTGACCGACACTCCCGTGTAGCTGGGCGCGGGCAAGGCCCTCCGGTCGAGCTTGCCGTTGGGCGTCAGCGGGAAGGACGGCAGGGCGACGAACGCGGCCGGGACCAGGGCCTCGGGCACGGCGGCCGCGACGTGGCGGCGCAGCTCGTCGGCGGGCGGGAGCTGCTCCCCGGCCTGGGCCACCACGTAGGCGACGAGGCGCTTGTCGCCCGGCCGGTCCTCGCGCAGCACCGTCGCCGCCCGGGCCACCCCGGGATGGCCCGCGATCACCGAGTTGAGTTCCCCGAGCTCGACCCGGATGCCCCGGATCTTCACCTGGTCGTCGGCGCGTCCGTGGAACTCCAGGGTTCCGTCGGACCGCCACCGGACCAGGTCGCCGCTGCGGTACATCCGGTCGCCGGGGGCGCCGAACGGGTCGGCGACGAACCGCTGCGCGGTCAACCCGGGCCGGTTGAGGTACCCGTGGCCCAGGCAGTCGCCGGCCAGGTACAGCTCGCCGACCACCCCGACCGGGACCGGGTGCATCCGGTCGTCCAGGACATAGGTCCTGGTGTTCCAGATCGGTGTGCCCAGCGGCGCGGTGACCGGCCACGCGTCCACCGCGGTCGGCAGCGTCGCGCCGGTGACCACATGGGTCTCGGAGGGGCCGTAGTGGTTGTGCAGCAGCAGCTCCGGCCGGGCCGAGTGGAAGTCGACCGCGGCGGGCGTCAGTTGGAGCGACTCGCCGGCCTGGAGCACGTTCCGCAGGGCGTCCAGCTTCAGCCCCTGCTCCAGGACGGCCTCGTAGACGGCCGCGATCACCAGGTCGGGGGCGTGGAACTCGGTGATCCGCTCGCGGTCCAGCCACTCGGCGAGCTTGGCCGGGTCGAGCCGGGTCTCCTCGTCGGGCACGCACAGGGTCCCGCCGGTCAGCAGCGCGGAGAGGATCTCGTGCTCGGACACGTCGAAGCTGACCGCGCTGAACTGGGACACCCGGGAGCCCGGCTGGACCGGGACCACGGAGGTGCTCCAGGCGAGCAGGTTGACCAGGACCCGCGCCGGGAGCACGACCCCCTTGGGGCGCCCGGTGGAGCCCGAGGTGTAGACGACGTAGCTCGGGGTCTCCCGGGTCAGCGGAGCCGGCCGGTCGGCGTCGCGCGGGTCGTGCTCCGGGGACGCCGCCAGCTCCGCGCCCACCGAGGGGGCGTCCAGCGCCAGGACCTCCCCGGTCAGGGCCCCGGCGGCGGCCTCGGTGGTCAGCACCAGCGCGGGCCGGGCGTCGTCCAGGATGAAGCGGACGCGGTCCTGCGGATATCCGGGGTCGATGGGCAGATAGGCGGCCCCCGCCTTGAGGACGGCGAGGAACGCCGTGATCAGACCGGTGCCGCGGGGCAGCACCACGCCGACGTGGTCGCCCGGTCCGACACCGCGGGACAGCAGCAGGTGCGCCAGCCGGTTCGCCCGCTCGTTCAGCTCCGCGTACGAGAGCTCGCCCTCCTGGGCCGAGACCGCCGTGGCGCCGGGGGTGCGGCCGACCTGCCGCTGGACCAGCTCCGGCAGCGAGGTGTCGGGGAGCTCCACCCGGGTGGCGTTCCAGCCGGTCAGCACCCGGCTCCGCTCGCCGTCGAGGAACAGCTCCACCTCGGACAGCCGCCGGTCGGGCTCGGCCACCGCATCGGCCAGCAGGATCCGGAGGCGCTGCGCCAGCAGCTCGGCGGTGGTCGCCAGGAAGAGGTCGGTGGTGAACTCCAGCCGGCCGGTGATCCCGGCCGCCGAGCCGTCCGGGCCGTACTGCTCGGTGAAGCTGAACAGCAGGTCGAACTTGGCGGTGTCGGTGCCCAGCTCCTCGGACTCGGCCTCCAGCCCCGGGAGCGAGAAGCGGTAGCCGCCGGGATTCTCCAGCACCAGCATGATCTGGAAGAGCGGGTGGAGCGCCGGCGAGCGGCTCGGGTTCACGGCCTCCACGACCTGCTCGAAGGGCACGTCCTGGTGCTCGTACGCGGCCAGGTCGGTCTGCCGGACCCGGCCCAGCAACTGGCGGAAGGTGGGGTCGCCCGAGGTGTCGGTGCGCAGCACCAGGGTGTTGACGAAGAAGCCGATCAGCTGCTCCAGGGCGGAGTCGTTGCGCCCGGCGATCGTGCTGCCGATCGGGATGTCCGTGCCGGCGCCCGTCCTGGTCAGCAGGGCGGCCACGGCGGCCTGCAGCACCATGAACACCGTCGTGCCCGTCGCCCGGCTGAGCCGGCCGATCAGGTCGTGCAGCTCGGGACCGATCACCAGCGGCACGGCGCCGCCCCGGTGGCTGGTCACCGGGGGGCGGGCGTGGTCGAAGGGGAGTTCCAGCTCCTCGGGGGAGCCGTCCAGGGCGGTCCGCCAGAAGTCCAACTGGCGCGAGGCCAGGCTCTCCCGGTCCTGCTCGGAGCCCAGCAGGGCGCGCTGCCACAGGGTGTAGTCCGCGTACTGGACCGGCAGCGGCGACCGGTCCGGCGCCCGCCCGGCCAGCCGTGCCGCATAGGCCTCGTTCAGGTCGCGGGTCAGCGGCTCCATCGACCAGCCGTCGCTGCCGATGTGGTTCATCGTCAGCAGCAGCACGTGCTCGTCGGGCCCGGCCGAGAACAGCCGGGCCCGCACCGGCACGTCGGTGGTCGGGTCGAAGGGCGCCAGCGCGGCCGCCCGCAGCGCGGCGGGAAGGTTCTCGACCCGTTCCAGCGGCAGCGCCGGACGGACCTGCTCCACCGGCAGCACGAGCTGGTGGGGCGTGCCCTCGTGCTCGGGGAAGACGGTGCGGAGGCTCTCGTGCCGGGCCAGGAGATCGCCCAGGGCGGCCTCCAGGGCGGTCCGGTCCAGCTCTCCCCGCAGCCTGACCGCGATCGGCAGGTTGTAGGCCGCGGAGCCGCCCTGCAGCCGGCTGAAGAACCAGAGTCGGTACTGGGCCGCCGACAGCGGGACCCGCCCGCCCCGGTCCGCCGGCCGCAGTGCCGGTCGCGCGGTCGGGGCGTCCTCCACCAGCTCGGCCAGCGCCGCCACCGTGGGGTTCCCGAAGACCGCCGCCACGCCCAGGTCGACGCCGAACGCCGAGCGGATCCGGCTGACCAGCCTGGTCGCGTGCAGCGAGTGGCCGCCGAGCTGGAAGAAGTCGTCGTCGATGCCGAGCCCGGCGACCCCGAGAACGTCACCGAGGAGGCTGCAGAGCTCCTCCTCGCGCCGGTTGCGCGGCGACCGGCCGCCGACCGGGGCGGCCTCCTGGCGCGGGGCGGGCAGGGCACGGTAGTCGACCTTGTGGTTGGCGGTCAGCGGCAGCCGGTCGATGGCGACGATGGCGGAGGGGACCATGTAGGCGGGCAGCTGCTGCGCCAGGTGGTCGCGGACCGCATCGACGTCGGCGGGGGAGTCCTCCTGCGCGACGATGTACGCGACCAGCTGCTTGTCGCCCGGCCGGTCCTCGCGAACGGCCACCGCGACCTGACGGAGGCCGGGGAAGGCGGCGAGCGCGGACTCGACCTCGCCGGGCTCCACCCGGAAGCCGCGGATCTTGACCTGGTTGTCCACCCGGCCGACGAAGTCGATCAGCCCGTCGGCACTCCAGCGGGCCAGGTCCCCGGTGCGGTACATCCTGGTGCCGGCCGGACCGAAGGGGTCCGCGACGAAGCGCTCGGCCGAGAGCCCGGGACGGTTGAGGTAGCCACGGGCCAGTCCGGCTCCGGCCAGGTAGAGCTCACCCGTCACCCCGGTGCCGGCCGGGGTCAGGGCGTCGTCCAGGACGTACGCCCGCATCCCGTCCAGCGGACGGCCGATCGGCACCTGGTCGGGCACCGACGCGGCCACCGTCCACGGCGACTGCGAGGCGAAGAGCGTGGTCTCGGTGGGGCCGTAGGCGCCGCGGACGATGGTGTCCGGGCACGCTTCCAGCACCCGGCGCACGGCGGCGGCGGAGATGACGTCACCGCCGGTGATGACCTCGCGGACTCCGGCGAAGCACTCCGGGTGCTCCTCGGCGATCAACCGGAACAGTCCGGCCGTGATGTCCGCGCCGGTGATCCGCTCCTCGCCGAAGAGCCGGGCGAGGCGGTCCACCGTGAGTTCGGACTCCGCGGCGATCACCACCGTGCCGCCGTGCAGCAGCGGGTACCAGATCGCGTAGGTCGAGGGGTCGAAGGCGTAGGAGGCCAGGAGCAGCACCCGGTCGTGGGCGCCGGGAGCCGCGAACATGCCGTCGTCGACCAGGTCGACGACGTCCTGCTGGGTGATCGCCACGCCCTTGGGCGTGCCGGTGGAGCCCGAGGTGAACATCACGTAGGCGAGCTGGTCGGGGTGGGCGGGGAGGTCCGGGTCGGTGGCCGGGGCGTCCGCGACCGCCTCCGGATCGTCCACCAGGACGGTCACCGGGACCTCCGGCAGCCAGCGGTCCCGCATCGTGGTGTCGGCCAGCAGCACGGAGGCCCGGCACTCCTCGGCGATCCACTGCATCCGGTCCTGGGGGTAGGCGGTGTGCAGCGGCAGGTAGTACGAGCCCGACTTGAGGATGGCCAGCAGTCCGACGACCAGGTCGACCGAGCGGTCCGTCAGTACCAGCACCGGACGCTCGGGACCCGCCCCCTCGGCGATCAGCCGATGGGCCAGCCGATTCGCCCGGTCGTCCAGCTCCCGGTAGGTGAGGCTGCGGCCCGCGCACCGCACCGCCACGGCGTCGGGCGTGCGCTGTGCCTGCTCCCGGAAGGACCCCTGAACCGAACTCACGATCATCTTTCAGTCTCTCCAAGAGATTTGCTGGTGGTTCGACGTGCACCTGGTCCGGGCGTCCGCCCACGGACGCCCGGACGGGCTCAGGAGCTTCCTCAGACGGCTGCCGCGTGACCGGCCAGCAGTCCGCCGGCCTCCGCCCCCTGCTTGACGTTGATCACGAGGTTGCCGCTCGCCGTGTCGGCCTGGCGGACGAAGGTGCCGGCGTACTCGCCGCCGAACACCAGTGGGCCGAGACAGACGTAGTAGTCGCGGTACTCGGCGCCGTTGAAGGCCCGGCTGGTCCACAGCTGGTCCAGCCGCTGCTGGCAGATGAAGCCCGACTCGGCCGCCGCGGCGCCGATGGCCGCGGTCCACTCCTCGTCCGACACCTGGTCCCCGAAGACGATGCCCCGGCCGCCGTAGTCGGAGCCCGGCTTGAGCACCATCCGGCTCCGGTGGGCGATGGCCTCGGCAGCCGTGCCCTCGGTCACCCGGAACGTCCTGGGGATGTACCGCCGGACGAACTCCCGCTCGGCCTCGGTGAAGCTCTCCGCGAAGGAGTCCGAGGTCAGCAGCTCCAGATTGGCCTTGTTGTCGAACAGCGCGCTGGTCGGCGGTGCGATGAAGTCCACCAGCCCCGCTGCGTCCGCCTCCATCAGTCCGACGGTGACCTCGGCGGGGACGAACTTCCGGGTCTCCAGCCAGGTGTACATGGTGAACACGACGTCGACGCGCCGGCCCTCGTAGTACACGCCGTCGGCCCGGACGTCGAGATCCTGCACCAGGCCGTTGGCGTAGCCGAACCCGAAGGAGCCGACCAGCCGTTCGAAGGCCTGGCGGCCCGAGTTGATGTCGGCGCTGTCCGCGATGGCCTCGAACACCACGGGCCGGCCGGCGGACTCCCGCGGCCGCACCAGGGACTGGAAGGCCTGGCCCCAGATGCTCCGCATCTCGGGGGCCGAGACGTCGTAGCCCGCCTCCTGGAGGTACTGGAAGTAGCCGGAGCCACGGAACTGCTGCACATACGGGTCGACGGTGTTCATCCCGCCCAGCGGCGCCGAGACATTGACCTCGACCACCTTGGGACCGCTGGTGGTGAGCACGAAGTCGGGGCGGGCGAACTGGCTGGCCATGTGGAGGTTGCGCTTGTTCAGCGACCGGGTCAGCAGGTCCGACTCCTCGCGGGCGAGCCCCTGGAACTCCATCCAGGCCGCGATGTCGCCGCCGAACACCCGCTCCGGGATGGCCTGCAGCAGGCCGACCACGGTCCGGGCGGCGTAGGAGAGCTCGTCGACGAACCCGGTGGAGAAGAGCGGCGGCGGGAAGATGTGCGGCCAGCCCTTGCGGTAGATGCCCGCCGCGAAGGCGTCCGCGTCCTTCCGCGCCGTCTCTAGGCCCACCGTCTCCTGGTACTTGCCCCAGCTGTCCGTCAGTTCGGGGGCGAGCAGGGTGGCCTGCTCCTCGGCGCGCGTCATGCCGACAGCGCCTTCAGGCGGCCGTCGCGCACCAGGGCTGCCAGCAGGTGGTCCAGGACCTCCGGGGTCTTGTCGACCCCGGTCGCCAGCATCGTCCACTTGGTCGCACCCGGGTTCTCCAGGTTCAGCTCGAGGACGTAGGGGAAGGCCAGGTCGATGCCGGCGAAGTAGATGCCCTGGCGCATCAGGGACTCGCCGAGCTCGCGGCAGAACGCGTCCTCCTCCGGCGTGAGCTCCATGTCGGCGAAGCCGTTGCCCAGGGTGGCGTTGGCCCGGTGGTCGTCGCCGTTGTGGAACCGGCGGAAGCCGCAGACCGGCACGCCACCGGCGATCAGGACGCGCTGCTCGTTCTCCACGACGTTGGGGACGTACTCCTGCATCGTGATGTAGTTGCGGGACAGGCCGATGTTCTGCCGGCCGTAGTTCTCGTACCGCGACACCTCGTTGCCGGTGGCCGACTGCAGCAGGGCGCGGAAGTTCTTCTCCCGGGCGTTGACGTAGTAGATGTCGGCGCCGCAGCCCTCGTTGCCCGGCTTGATGATCCACGCGGTCTCGGGATCGTCGGTCACCACCTTGTTCAGCTCCTTGAAGCTGTTCGAGACGTAGGTGGTGGGCAGGTGGTCGCGCGGCACGCCGCCGGGCAGGCAGGTCTTGCTGTTCAGGAACAGCACCCCGGCCGCGTCGTTGACGAAGGTGACCCGCTGGTTGAGCACCCAGAGCAGCTGGTAGGTCTCCAGGAAGAGGTTCGGGTGCGGGCTGGTGAGCAGCCAGACCAGATCGAAGTCCTCGCAGCTGGCCTGTTCCAGCCGCTCCTCCGGGAACGGCATGCCGTCGAAGTACTCCCGGTCGGCCTGGAACATGTCGCACACCACGGTGCCCTCTTTGATGCCCAGCGTCTCGATGTCGGCCAGATGCACCTCGTGACCGGCCCGGAACAGCCCGTTCGGCATGATGGACTGGTTGTCGAGACGCCACTGCTGCATGTGCGATATCAGCACGAGAACTTTGTAGCCCACGGTTCAACTCCCCTTCGAGTCGTACGGGTTCAGCTGCGCAGGTCTTGCGCTAGCACATCGAGGTCGGTGCTGATCGCGGCCGGGTCGGGCCCCGCCAGCAGCACGTATCCGATTCGGTCGTAGTTGGTCTGCGCCGTGCGGTCGGACGACAGCGCGCCGGGCTGCACCCGGCCGCGCCGGAAGGTGGGCAGCCGGGTGAAGGACTCGTGGACGTCCTCGTGCGTCTTGCCGTCCGCGACCTCGTCCGGCAGGACGAACCTGCTGGAGGCCGCGGCGAACTCCGGCGCCGAGCGCTGCTGCGGCTCCGTCTTGTGCAGGTGGAAGTCGAGGTAGTGCGCGACCAGGTCGATCCCCGTGCACCAGGCGACCAGCTGGGTGATGTGACCGCCGGGCAGCCGGGGATTGATCTCGATCAGGTGCGGGCCGCTGTCGTTGATCCGCAGCTCCACATGGGCCGCTCCGCAGCGCAGCCCGGTGGCCTCGACCCAGCCGACCACCTGCTCGCCGACCTCCTTCGCCTGCTGCTCGGGGAGCGGCGCGGGAAAGATGTGGCCGCGCTCGACGAAGTTCGGCGGGTCTCCCAGGAACTTCCTGGTGAGGCCGGCCACGCGCCACCCGTGCCCGGCCTGCCAGTACAGCTCGCAGCTGTACTCGTCGCCGTCGATGAACTCCTCGAACAGCACGGCCCGGACCGGCTTGTACTCCCGGACGTTCACCACATGGCTGCGGTAGCGCTCGGTGCACGAGACGACGTCGGCGGGCGTCCGGCACAGCTGCACCGAGACGCTGCCGCTCTCGTCCACGGGCTTGACGATGACCGGGTAGGGGAGTGAGTCGAGGTCGACCTCGTCGAGCTCCTCCTCGGGGACCGTCAGGGTCCAGATCCCGCCGGGCAGGTCCCTGGTCAACTCCCGGGCGACGTCCTTGTACCGGGCAGCTACCAGCCCGGACACATCGGCGTGCGGCAGGCCGAGTGCCATGGCACAGAGCGCGGCCGTCACCAGGTGGTAGTCGTCGAAGGAGATGACCGCTTCCACGTCCTCGTTGCGGAGGGCGCGCAGGATCTCGGCCACGTTGTAGGTGTCACAGGTGACCACCGTGTCGCAGAGGTCCAGCGGGTTGTCCGGGAGCGTCTCGTAGAACCCGCGCTGCATGGTGACGAAGACGGTGCGGTAGCCGCGCCGGGTCGCCAGCCTGATCGCGTCGGACGTGGTCCCTGTTGAGTTTGCCTCAAGAAAAACGATTGCCATGTGCTGTCCGAAAACCCTTTGATCGTTCAGTCGTTGGCGAGCGTGGCGGTCCGGAGCCCGTACTCGGTGGGCACCTGCTCGTTGGTCGGGCGGGAGGCGGCGGCGACGAGCCCCTCCGGGGTGGTGATCCCGGCGGCCTCGATCTTGTCGGCGAGACCGTCGGCCCGCAGCCAGTCGGGATGGAAGGACTCGCCGAGGTAGTTGACGCCGCCGTCGGCCGCCATGACGACGATCCGGCTGCCGGGGTACCGGTAGGCGTGGTGCACGGCGGCGAAGACCGCGGCGCCGGCGGACTCGCCGACCAGCAGGCCCTCGTTCCTGGCCAGGACGCGCATGGTGGCGATGCCCTCGTAGTCCGCGACCAGGTGGACCCGGTCCACCACGGAGTGGTCGAGGTTGCCGGGCTTCCAGGCCAGACCGAGACCGCGCATCGAGTACTTGGCGAACGGGTACCCGAACGCGGCCGACCCTGCGGCGTCCACACCGACGGTGATCGCGTCGGGCAGCGCCTGCTTCACGGCCGCCGACAGTCCGCTGATGTGGCCACCGGTGCTGACCGCGGTCACCAAAGCGTCGAACTCCGGTACGTCGTTCAGGAGTTCGCGACTGGTGAGCTCGAAGTGGGCCCTGACGTTGTCCGGGTTGTTGTACTGATCCGGCCAGAACGCGTCGGGAGTCACCGACAGCAACTGCTGGACCCGCTCGATGCGCGGCCGCTGGTAGCCACCCGACTCGTCGGGCGTGTCCACCATCTCGATCTCGGCACCGAGCGCGGTGGCGAAGTCGACCATGCTTCTGGGCGCCTTGGGATCGATGACCAGGATGACCCGGTAGCCGCGCGTCGCGCCGATCAGCGCCAGCGACTTGCCCAGGTTTCCGGACGTCGACTCGATGATCGTGCCGTGCGGCTTCAGCCGCCCGTCACGCTCCGCTCCGGTGACCATCGAGACCGCCGCGCGGTCCTTGATGCTTCCCCCGGGATTGAAGGATTCGAGCTTTATAAGAATTTCGGAGGCGAATGCGCTAAGGGTGCGCAGCCTGACCACGGGGGTGTGGCCCGTGGTCTCCAGAATCGAGTTGTAAATCACTGTCATCCCCCGATGACTTAGAGAACGTCGTTCTCGACCGGAACGACCGGGGTGGTGTCCCGACTGACCAGGAACTCCGGCCGCCGAGAAATATCGGGTGCATTGCTGACTGCGTTGTAGGTGATGAGCAGAAGCGCACGACGATCGGGTGACAGATTGTCGGACGAGGAGTGAACGATGCTTGGATGGAAAGCGAAGACGGACCCGGCCGGGCCCACCCCGAGTTCCCTCCCGTACTTCTCCGCCAGCTCTTCGGCCTTTTCCGTCGGCACGGTGTGCTCAAGGGCCGCGGACACGTGCCGGCGCCAGTCCCCGCTCGGCTCGGCAGCCGTGGCGCCGTCGGCTTCGACGAGCCCCAGAACATGTGTACCCGGGAGTAGTTGGAGCGGGCCGTTGGCCTCGTGCGTGTCGTCGAGCAGGACGGCAACGGTCACGGCATGGGGTTTCTCCATGCCGTCCTCCTTCGCCCAGAAGGCGAAGTCCTGGTGCCACGGCCACGCCGCACCGTCGTGCGGCTGCTTGAGGTTGACCTTGAACTGGTAGACGTACACCGGCTCCTCGAGGAGCTCCTCCGCCAGTCCGGCCAGGAGCGGGAGCGCGACCAGTCGGGCACATACCTGATCAAAGAGGTGACACCCGTGAATTGCGCGGACCGTTTTTCCGTCGGCTTCGAGGACGACCTCCGGGCGAATTTCCCGGCTCATTCGGTCGATGCTTTCCCGGAGCTTTTCGAGACTGGGTCCGCCGAGTGAAGTGGGCGACCTGTGCCAGCCATTCTCGGAATAGTCGAGACTAGCGGTTTGAAGTAATTCGTTCGGTGCAGTCATATCGCAAAACCCCCGAATGACGGACGTTTACCAGGACATTTACTGGCCGCTCGCCGAGACGCTATCACCCGGGTCGGTTCTATGGCCAGCATCAATGGCGGCGACGAAGGCTTGAATGGCTTGATCTGGACATGACCAAAAGCGACCAAATGGACAATCCGCTCAATTTTCCGGTTTGTTGGCGGATTTGTGTCCACCCGGTGTGCGAACCGTGAGGCCGGGCGCCGGTGAAAAAAGACTTCCGTTCATGGCAGGGGTGTTGCAGCGCCTCCGAGTGTTCCGGGAATGTCCGGTTTGATCACCGGCTGCCGGGCCGGACGGGCCCGACGGCGGGGCCGGCGGCCCGGTGCGGAGCGGGTACGACCTTGCGCGGCGGGGTGAGCGGCCGGACGGCGCGGGTTGGCTGATTGTTTGTCATGAGGAGTGCTCGGTACCGCTTTGCTCCTCCGCCGGTGGCCAACCCGTCGGCGCGGGCGTCATGGTGGGGCCTCATGGTGCGGGCGTCATGGTGCGGGACCGGTTCACCGCAGCCTGATGGGCCCTCATCAGCCTTCGGCCTCAAGGTGGCTGTCCCGGTCCTGGCCCCGACTCCGCCCCGTCTGACGGTCCGTCTGCCATGGTCGCTGCCTCATCGAACGCGGAGAGTAATATACAACGGCCTTGTTCACTGCTTACACTTCTCGGCGACCGTGCAGTACTACTGAGGGGGTCCTGTGTTCGCCCTGCCCAGCCCGACATCCGTGTCGCGAGCCGTGAAGGGTGCGATGTCCGGCCTGCCGAGCGAGTTCTGGTGGCTGTGGACGAGCACACTGATCAACCGACTCGGTGGATTCGTCACCACTTTCATGGCGCTCTACCTGACGGCGGACCGCGGTCTCTCCGCGGCCTTCGCGGGCCTGGTCGCCGCCCTGTACGGGGCCGGTGGGGCGGTCGCCTCGGTGCTGGCCGGCGTGCTGGCGGACCGGGTCGGCCGCCGCCCCACCCTGCTGATCTCCCAACTCGCAACCGCGGCGGCGATGGCGGTGCTCGGCTTCGTGCGGGAGCCCGCCCTCATCGCGGTGCTGGTCTGCGTGCTCGGGGTCGCCGCCAACGCGGCGAGGCCCTGCATCCAGGCCATCATCGCTGACCTGGTGCCGCAGGAGGACCGGGTCCGCGCGTTCTCCCTCAACTACTGGGCCGTCAACATCGGCTTCGGCGTGGCGTCGGCCGCCGCCGGGCTGATCGCCGAGCACGGCTATCTGCTGCTGTTCCTCGGCAACGCGGTGTCCGTACTGGTGTGCGCAGTTGTGATCTTCTTCAAGGTCCCCGAGACCCGGCCGGAGCGCGTGCCCGCCGCGGCCGGCGACCCGGCCGACGCCGCGAAGGCCGACTCGGCCGGCGCTCCCTCCGTCGGACTCGGCACCGTGCTCCGCGACACCAAGTTCATGGCGGTCGTGGGCCTGGCCTTCCTGGTCGCCATGGTCCTCATGCAGTACACCACCTCCCTGCCCGTCACCATGGGAAAGGAGGGCTTCTCCAGTGCCGACTACGGCGTGGTCATCAGCATGAACGGACTGGTGGTCGTCCTCGCCCAGATCCCGGTGAACAGGGGGCTGCGGAAGGCCAAGCCCATCACCATCCTGGTCGTGGCCTCCCTGCTCACCGGCTTCGGCTTCGGACTCACCGCCCTCGCCCACTCGGTCCCCGTCTACATCCTCACCGTGTGCGTCTGGACCCTCGGCGAGATCATGCACAATCCCACCAGCATGGCGCTCGCCGCCGCACTCTCCCCGATCCACGCCCGCGGGCGCTACCAGGGCGTCTACTCCCTGGCGTGGGCCGGTGCGACCTTCGCGGGACCGCTGCTCGGCGGCATCCTGATCGACAGCTTCGGCGCCGACACCCTCTGGGCCGGGTGCGCGGTGGCCGGTACGGCAGCCGCTGCCGGCTACTGGCTGCTGCGGAACCAACTGGGCGACGTGATCCCGACGGACGCCCCGGCCGAGGCCGAGCCGGAACTGGAGCAGGAGGTCGGCCTGGAGGCGTAGCCCCCGGCTCTTCCGCCCCGGCCCCCTCCCGCCCGGCCCCCTCCCGCCCCGCTGCGGGAGGGGGCCGCACACTGTCAGGGTGCTGAGCGCGGGCGGCGCCGCGGCAGTGGTCCCCGCGTCCTGAGCGCTTTCGGGCCAACAGAAGTGACGGTTCCTCAGGGGACGGCCCGGCACTGCGGGGTACTGGACGGCATTGTGAATAGTGAAATATTATATGTGACATGTGCGATGGCTGATGCGCCGGGGGCTCGGGCAGCGGCGCAGGTCATCGCAGATCAGGACGCCCCGGAGACCGTGGCGTTGCCTACTCGGGTTCAGCGCGGCACCGCAACGCAGCACCTCGACGCAGGTCCCGCGCGTCCACCAAGCGCGGACGGTCGGGGCTGCGGCCATCCGCCGCGACTCCACAGCGGCACGACGACAATGCCCTGCGGAAGACCCGGGCCCGCGGGAGACATGGAGAACCATGCCTGCAAGAAGCCGACCACGAGCGCTGAGCACCTGGACGGCGGCGACGGCCACGCTGGCTGCGGCGGTCTCGCTGAGCCTCATCGGCGTCGCCCCGGCGACTGCCACCGCGGCGGGCGCCGCGCCCGCGGGCAGCAGCCCGCTCGGCGGATCCGTGCCGAACTGGGCGACCCCGCAAGCGGTTCGCGGCGCCACCCCGGCCGGAACCGGGGTGTCGGTCGAGGTCTATCTGACCTCGCGGGACCCGGGCGGCCTGGCCGCCTACGCGAGCGAGGTCTCCGACCCGACCAGTTCCCTGTACCGCCACTACCTCACCCCCGCCGCGCAGGACGCGCGCTTCGGCCCCACCGCCGGCCAGCAGTCGGCCGTCAAGGCCTGGTTGGCCGGTGCGGGGATGCGGGTCACCGCCGACACCGAGCAGTACATCTCCGCCACCGGCAGTCCCGCGACGGTGCGGGCGGCCTTCGGAACCCCGCTCGACGACTACGCGGTGTCGGGGCACACCTACTACGCGCCCCAGCACTCGGCCGTGGTGCCGAACGCGGTCGCCCCGGACGTGCTCGGCGTGGCCGGCCTCGACGACGCGCCGCGGGTGGAGAGCTCCACGGCCGTACCGGTGGTCGCCCCGGGCACCGGCAAGCTGACCACCGGGCCCAACGGGGTTCCGTACATCGGCGTCGAGCCGTGCACCACCTACTACGACCAGAGCGCCCCGACCGACCTGCCGTCGGCCTACGGCCACCAGGCGCCGAGCCCCATGTGCGGCTACCTGCCGAAGCAGCTCCAGGACGCCTACCGGACCGGCGCCAGCGGGCTGACCGGCAAGGGCGTGACGGTCGCGGTCGTCGACGCGTACGGTTCGCCCACCATCGCCTCGGACGTGGTGGAGTTCGACGCCGCCAATCACTTCCCGACCTTCAAGCCGGGCCAGTTCAGCCAGGTGGTCACCCCGTCCGCCTGGCAGAACCAGTCCGCCTGCGGCGACTGGACGCCGGAGGAGTCGCTCGACGTGGAGGAGGTGCACACCATGGCCCCCGGGGCCAAGGTCGTCTACGTCGGCGCGAACTCGTGCTTCGACAGCGACCTGATCGCCGCCGAGGCCGACATCGTCGACAACCACCTGGCCGACGTGGTCTCCGACTCCTTCGCCGAGGACATCTACGACACCAACGGCAACACCCCGGCCTCGACCGAGCAGGAGTACACCCAGGAGTTCGAGCAGGGCGCGACCGAGGGCATCGGCTTCAACTTCTCCTCGGGCGACTGCAGCACCCAGGCGCCGGCGATCGTGGCCGGCGGCGTCAACTGCGACGCGTACTCCTCCGAGCCGCAGACCATGTTCCCGGCCGAGGACCCGTGGGTGACCGCGGTCGGCGCCAGCGCCATCGGCATCGGCAAGCACGGCAACTACGAGTTCGAGACCGGCATGGGCGACTCGCAGGCCGACCTGCTGAACGGCACCACCTGGTCCGGCCTGCCGGGCACGTTCACCTTCGGCAGCGGCGGCGGCACCAGCTCCGACTTCGCCCAGCCCTACTACCAGAAGGGCGTGGTACCCCCGGCGCTGGCCGACACCCTGCTGAACGGTGAGCCGGCGGCGGCGCCGATGCGCGAGGTGCCGGACGTGGGCATGGAGGGCGACCTGCTGCTGACCACCATGGTCGGCTTCACCCAGAAGCTCCCCGACGGCACCACCGGCTTCGCCGAGCAGGGCTACGGCGGCACCAGCGTCGCCTGTCCGCTGTTCTCCGGCGTCCAGGCCGACGCACAGCAGGCCGCGGGCCGGCCGCTGGGCTTCGCCAACCCGGAGATCTACGCACGCTACCGTGCGCTCGGCACCCGGGGCTTCCACACCGTCACCGACGACCCCGGGGGCCGGACCAGGGCCGTCGCCTACGACAACGGCCTCACCAACGGCGTCCAGCAGGGGTGGCTGTTCACCCTGGGCACCGACTACACGCTGAAGGCGACGCCCGGCTACAACGACGTGACCGGTCTCGGCTCGCCCGAGCTCGGCTACCTGCTGTCCTTCCGTCACTGAACCAGGCCCGGCGTCACCCGGGGCCGGACCGCGCCGACAGCCGCGGTCCGGCCCGCCGGGCCGTGCTCAGGCCCGCGCCCGCGCTTCCAGGCCGGCCGCCCCGGCGGGCTCGGCCTGGACGGGCCTGCGCCGGAGCAGGGCGGTGGCCACGAGCACGGCGGCGGCGCCGAGGAGGACGCTCCAGCCCAGCGGGTCGCCGAGGACGATGCCGCCGAGGACGACGGAGACCACGGTCATCAGGTAGATGACGGTGGCGGCCGCCGCAGCTCCGTCCCTGCCGATGATCACTGTGTTCAGCAGGACCGCGAAGCCCGTGCAGACGACGCCCAGGACGACCAGCGAGACGGTGGAGTCCGTGCGCCAATGCACGGTCGGCAGCCCCAGGAAGGGGAAGGCCAGCGCGGTCAGCACGGCCGCGACCGCCAACTGGCTTCCCGCCAGCATGAACACCGGGATACCGCGGCCGGCCAGGAACCGGCCCACGTAGGCGAAGCTGGATCCGAAGCTGACCGCTCCCAGGACGAAGCAGACGACGCTGGAGCCGGTGAGGTGGGTGCCGCTGCTCCACGGGGCCGAGACGAGGACGACGCCGAACATGCCGACCGCCATCCCCCAGCCGCGGGCCCGGCCGAGCCGCTTCTCCTGTCCGAGCAGGACAGCGGTGGTGAGCGTCCAGACCGGGCCGGTGCCGCTGATGATGCCGGCGACGGCGCTGGAACTGCTGCGCTCGCCCTGGGCGAAGAGCAGCCACGGGACGGTGTTGCCGAGGAGGGCGGCCACCGCGATATGACGCAGCGTCGTGAACTCCCTGGGCGGTCGCATCCCCTTGGCGAATCCGATCGCCAGAATGACTGCCGCACCCAGCGCGAGACGGGCGAAGACCATCTCTGCCGGAGCGAACGCGTAGCCGGCGATCTTGATCCACATGAACACCGAGCCCCAGACCAGGCTCAGCACGCTCAGCCGCAGAACGGTTCCCTTGGACATCGCTTCCCTCTTTCCGCTGCCGGGTGTCTTCCGTTTCCGGGTACGGGAAGAGCCTGGCCGGGGGAGTGCGGGCGCGTCCATCGAGGTCTTCTTCCGATGAACGTTCAGGGATCCTTACGCCTGGCGCGCGCCGTCGACCAGCATGGCCGAGGCGTCCGCCAGGGCTGCGAGGGCGACCGCGATCTCCGGTGCGTGCTCCTGCCCGGCGCGCACCGCGGCGAAGATCCGGCGTGCGGGCGCGTCGGCGAACGGGCGCACCACGACGCCGTCCCTTGCGAAGGGGCGGGCGAGGCGTGGCACGAGCGAGATGCCCAGCCCCTGGGCCACGGCGGCGAAGGTCGCCTCCCAGTCGCCGATCGCATGAGCGGCCTGCGGGGTGAACCCCGCCCGGGCGCAGGCGGCCAGTGGGATCTCCTGGCACATTCCGACCGTGGCGAAGATCCACGGCTCCTTCGCCAGGTCATCCAGGCGGATCGACGGAGCGCCGGTCAGCGCGTGCCCCGTCGGCAGGGCGACGTCGAAGACCTCCTCCAGCAACGTCACCTTGTGCAGCCTGCGGTCCAGGACCGGAACCTGTGCCGACTCCGCGGCGACCACGATGTCGGTGCGGCCCTGGGCGAGCAGGTCGTAGCTCTCCGGAGGGTCCACCTCGGACAGCAGCGTGCGCAGCTGCGGTCGGCGCTGCCGGAGCAGGCCCGCTGCGGGCAGGATCAGCGGGGCGAGGGTCGTGGCGAACCCGGAGATGCAGACCTCTCCCGCTGCCCCCTCCCGCCAGGCGGCAAGACCGGCGTACATGGCCTCCACCTGGTCGGAGATCTGCCGGGCGTGTTCCAGCACCACCCTGGCCGCGCCGGTGAGCCGCAGCCGCCGGCCGTTCGGCTCGGTGAGCGTGACGCCCAACTCCTTCGCGAGGGCGGAGAGCTGCTGCGAAACGGCGGAGGGGGTCAGGTGCAGTGCGGTTGCCACCGCGCTCACGGTTCCGCGTTGCTCCAGCTCCAGCAGGACACGAAGTCTGCGCAGGTCCACCTCGGCTGCTCCCATGCTGACGCCAACGTCACCGCGGCCGCTCGTGTTCCGCCGGTCGCACGCATCTCACCTGCAGCGCTGACCTCTTGAGCGCTCAGCACGGGCCGCGCCGCCGCTGGGTGATCCATTCGGCGGGGAGTGCGCACTCACTGGCGTGACCGCCTCCCGGCGATCGCCGAGGGATGGGGGCTGCGACCGGAGCCGGTCGCGCCGCTGCTGGACCCACCCCGAGGGATGGCCGCGGCCAGGCCGACCGGGTCGCCCGGGACCGACTGGTCGCCGAGGACGCGGCTCGGAACGCCCGCCGCCTCGGCATCCGCGTCATCGTGATCGACGGCACGCTCGACGCGGCGGCGGTGGCGGCCGAGTCGGCCGAGCAGTTCGCCCCCTGCCCGGACGTGGCTGCTGCCTGACGGCTGGGCGCCGCAGCCGGGCTCAGCCCGTCCTGGCGGTGGTGGCGACGGCCGGGAGGCCCGCCGAGGCGCGCTCCACGAAGCGGATCTGACGCCGGGCCAGCCACAGCGGGACCGCGCCGAGGACGCCGAAGGACATGTCGACGGGCAGCCACCAGAGCGGCAGCCCCCGCAGCGGTCCGCAGACCAGCGCGAGCGGGATGACGCCGGCACAGGCGATCAGCCCGAAGTCCAGCACCCAGAGGTTGCGGACCGGATCGCGCAGCGGCCCGATGAACGCGACGGCGATGGTCAGATGCGCGAAGGCGAGCCAGTCGGTCCCGTAGGCCAGGAAGGGGTAGTCGGCCGAGGTGACCTGGAGACCCTGGTGCACCCGGCGTATCCAGGCGACGGCCGACGGCAGGTGACCGGCCAGGCCGGACAGCGGTGACCGGTGGTCGGTCGCCCACCACACCAGCCAGCCCGACTCGGTCACCAGCGGAAAGGCCGTGATGCCGGCGAGCACCAGGCCGATCATGAACAGCACGATCCAGATCCTCGCGCGGCGGAGCCGCTCCCCATCGGTCATGGGGACATCATGGACCCACTTTTGAACATGTTCAACTTTGTGTCGGCGGGGCCGCTACCGGCGGGCCGCTGCCGGATCGTGCTCCACGACCGGCTCCGGGGCGGCGGGGAGCGGGCGCTGGACGTCGTTGCGGGTGACGACCGCGTATCCGACCAGGGCGACGATGGCCACGGAGGCAACCGCGGCCACGGTGCCGTCACCGAAGCCGAGGCCGCCGATGGACCCGGGCTTGCCCAGGTAGTCGGCGAAGGAGGCGCCGAGCGGGCGGGTGACCACATAGGCGAACCAGAACGCCGGGATCGCGTTCAGTCGGAACTTCCACCAGGCGACCAGCGGCACCGCGATCAGCACGGTGAAGGCGATGGCCGAGTCCAGGAAGCCCAGGTCCAGGGTGGAGGCGGTGAAGTCGCCCAGCGCGGTGCCGAGCGCGAAGGTCGCCAGGACCGTGCACCAGTAGAAGACCTCCCGGCGGCGGGTGGTGATGCTGTGGATCGACAGCGTCCCCTCGCTGCGGTACCAGGCGAGGAGCACCGCCGCGAGCGCCACGGCGTAGAGGGTCACCGTGCCGGTGTAGGGGACGCCGAGGGCCACGTGGACGCCGTCGGCGACCATGGTCCCGAAGACCGCGACCGACACCGCGGCGAGCCAGTACACCGCCGCGTAGTAGCGGCGGACCCGGAACTGGAGCCACAGCGCGAAGCAGAAGCCGCCGAAGCCCACGATCCCGGCCACGGCGGGGGTGCCGTTGGCCAGGAAGTCCGACGTCGCCTCGCCCATGCCGGTGGTCAGGATCTTCACCACCCAGAACAGCACGGTGATCTCCGGAACCTTGGCGGCCAGCGGCTCC
>FTAK01000281.1_pt1 | contig 30217 bp, 25 predicted proteins | sample 1639071 | NCBI WGS metagenome assembly FTAK01 (sample SAMEA3914812, study PRJEB12502) | metagenome | biome: forest; material: soil | place: Canada | collected 2011-07-07 | depth 0.1 m
GACGACACTCAAGGCCTCGGCCGGGTACGTCTTCAACCCCGCCACCGGCAACACCGTCACCATCGCCGTGCCGACCAGCACGGTGCGCCACCTGCGGCTGAGCTTCACCGGCAACAGCGGCTGGCCCGCCGGGCAGCTCTCGGAGTTCCAGATCTACTCCTGACCCGCTCGGGCCCCGGCGGTCGGCCGTCCACCCCTCGCGGGCGGGCGGCCGGCCGCCGTCGCGTGGCCGCCACCGTCCTCAGACCGCCGCCGCGACGCGGAACCCGATGTTGCCCGTCGAGCTGTCCGGGGTGTTCGAGCTGCGGGCGGCGACCCGGTAGCGGTTGCAGTACGAGTCGTGGCAGAGGTGCGACCCACCCCGCATCACCCGGGCGGTGCCGTCGGCAGGCCCCGCCGGGTCGGCGCGGGGGCCGGTCCGGTGGTGGTCGGCGCTGAACCAGTCCGAGCACCACTCCCAGACGTTGCCGACCGCGTTGTACAGGCCGAAGCCGTTCGGCCGGTACGCGCGGGCCGGCGCCGTGCCACGGTGCCGGCCGGTGTTGACGGTGGGGAAGACGCCCTGCCAGATGTTGAGCATCTCCCGCCCGCCCGGGGCGAGTTCGTCACCCCACGGGTAGCGGCGCCCGGCCAGGCCGCCGCGCGCGGCGTACTCCCACTCGGCCTCGGTGGGCAGCCGGGTGCCGGACCACCCGCAGTACGCCTGCGCGTCGTTCCACGACACGTGCACGACCGGGTGCTGCTGCCGGGCCGCGAAGCCCGAGCCGGGGCCCTCGGGGTGCCGCCAGTCGGCGCCGCCGACCGCGTGCCACCACGGCGTGCCCGCCACGGTGGGCGAGCCGGCGCGCAACCCGGCCGGCAGGAAGCCGCCGAAGACGTAACTGAAGCCGTACCGCTCGGCGTCCGTGACGTACCCGGTCTCCTTGACGAAGGAGGCGAACTCGGCGTTGGTCACGGTGGCCGCCGCAATCCGGAAGGCGCCGACCCCGACCTCGCGGACCGGCCCCTCCCCGTCGGCGGGGAAGCCCTCAGGGTCGTCGGTACCCATCAGGAACCGGCCGCCGGGCAGCTCCAGCAGCTGCCGGCCGGCCCGCAGTGCGGCGGCGCTCGCGGGCCTGCGGGTGGCGGCGGGGTCGCCGGCCGGGGTGATGAGGAGCAGCGTCGGCCCCTGCGGGTCGGAGCTCTGGTGGCCGGGCGTGCAGCAGTCGGGCATCGGTGTCCCCTGGTGGAAGCCTGAGAGCGTGGAGGCGTGTAGGCGTGGAGGCGTGGAGGCGTGCAAGTGGCCTGGCATGGAAGCGTGGAGGCGTCGAAGCGTGCAAGTGGCCCGGCATGGACGGCGTCGGGCCCCGGCGAGGAACGGCCGGGGCCCGACGAGGCGCCCGCGTCAGGCCGCGCGGTCGGCCGCCAGCGTGGCCGCGAGCGCGGGGATGCCGAGAGCCTGTTCGTCCTGCGCGGTGGCCTGGTAGAGCTTGTTCGTGAGCTGGTGCGGGTCGTTCGCCAGGTCGTAGTACTCGCGGAAGACCAGCGAACCGGTGCCAACGGGCTTGCCCGCGGCGTCGGTGTGGATCTGGTAGTACTCCGTGTACTGCTCGCTCGTGCTGACGTACGACGACCAGGTGTGCGGGCCTCCCGCAGCGGTGCCGTGCTTCCACCACTCGACCAGCAGGTGGTCGCGACTGTGGCCGCCGAGCAGCGAGTGACCGTCCTGCGGGGTGGTCGGGGTGATGCCGGCGGCGTCCAGGATGGTCGGTGCGATGTCGATGTTGGCGACGATCCGGTTGTCGGTGGTGCCGGCGCCGAGGCCGCCGGCCGGCCAGGAGAGGTAGAACGGCACCTCGATGGACGGGCGGTAGGGCACCGACTTCTTCAGCCAGCCGTGGTCGGCCCAGGTGTAGCCGTTGTCCCCGAGGTAGACGACCAGGGTGTTGTCCAACTGGCCGAGTGAGACCAGCTTGTCGTGGAACTCCTGCACCGCGTCGTCGACCGACAGGAGCGTGCGCAACTGGCGCCGGCGCAGCGCCTGCGCGTCGGCGAGGGTCGCGGTGGCGTTCTGGATGTACTGCGGCTTGTCGCTCCGGTCGGCCTCGGGGACGGACGGCCGCCCGTTCCAGGCCGGGACGACGGTGTCGGCGTACACGGCGTCCGGGGTGTTGGGCTCGTGCGAGGCCTTCGGGGCGACGAACGCGAACCACGGTCGGTGGTCGGTGGCGGCCTTGTCGAGGAACGCCAGCGTGCGGTCCTTGATGACGGTGGTGCTGTAGCCGGGGATGGTGTGCACCGTCCCGTTGTCGTTGTAGGCACCGTCGTTGTAGACCACCGGGTCCTCCAGCAGCCACTCCTCGAAGTGCGGCGGATTGTCGGCGGCTTGCCAGGCGTTGAGGTACTTGCCGAACAGGCCGGTGCGGTAGCCCGCCTGCTGGAGGTACCGCTGCACGGTGGTGTTCTGGTCCAGGTTGTACGGGCTCGAATTGTCCAGCACGCCGTGGTTGTGCGCCTGCCGTCCGGAGAAGATCGAGGAGCGGGACGGGGCGCAGAGCGGCGTGGCGACGTGCCCGTTGCTGAACCGCACGCCATGGCCGACGAGCCAGTCGACGGTCTTGGGGGTGGCCCACTCGGTCTGCTTGGGCTGGTCGTCGGTGAGGACGACCAGGATGTTGGGCCTGGTCGCGGCACCTGCCGCGGCGGCGGGAGTGGCGCCGGCGAGTGCGGTGAGAGTGGGGACGGCGGTCGAGGCGGCGACCGCCGCGGCGCCGGCCAGGAATCCTCGGCGGCCGACCTGGGGCTGATCGTTGCGGCTCATCGTGTACTGCCTTTCGTGGCTGCGGGCACGGACTACGAGCGGGGCGGAGTCACCCCGGACGGGCCCGTACACAGCGCGCTCTGCAGTCGCCCGAGATCGACGTGCAGGCGGGCGAAGAGCATCACTTCAGCTGCCATGGCAGCGAAGCTAGGGCTCCTTGGCAGGTACGCACAATGCATCCGGGGCACGCAACACGCCGAATTCACACCGCCGTTGCGGTACGTCACGAACGTCGCCCGGCCGGCCGTGCGGGCGGCTGTGCGGGCGGCTGTGCGGGCGCCTCCTCGCGGAGCACGGGCCGTCCGTGGCGCTGACGTCGCCACGGATCTCGCCGGCGGCCGTGACGGCTTCCAGCAGCGAGCCGGGAACAGCCCGGTACCGACGTCGGCCCGCTCGACCAGGCCTACACCGGTCGGGCTGCTCCCGGTACGGCAGGCTGTGTCAGATGCGAGTGGTCAGCAGCATCGGCTGCGGAAGCTGCTGCTTCGCGTAGTTGATCGTGCCGCTGACAGTCACCTCACGCCCGGCGGCGGAGACCTTCCACGGTGAGTACGCCGTGCCGTCCACCGGCGCAGGGAACCCCAACGACGTCACGCGCGCGTCGGACACCCGCAGCGCACAGCCGCTCTGGCGGTCGACGGTCTGTCCGACCGCGACGATGCCGTCCCGGGTGGCGGCCACGCCCGTCAGCGGGCCGGCGTCGGCGGGCCCGTCCGTGCGCGTCCACGTCCGCCCGTTCCAGTGCATGATCAGCGCGTGGCCTCGGTCGTTCTCGGTCAGGAGCGTGCGCCCCACCACCCACACGTCGCGCGGCCCGTTCGCGACGACGTCGTTGAACTCGCCGTACAGGCCGCCGTACGGCGGTGTCGGCAGTGCGGTCCAGGAGCGCCCGTCGTAGTGCAGGACGACCGGCCGGTCGTCCTCGCCGTAGCCGCTGCCGACCGCCCAGACGTCTTCCGGGCCGGACGCCGAGATCCCGTTGAGCGCCCAACTCCCGTACGGCTGGGGCAGGTCGACGCGGTTCCAGGCGTGTCCGTTCCAGTGCTGGACGAGGCCCTCCTGGTGGTCGACGATCTGGCCCGGACCGCCGTCCGGATCGGGGATCCGCTCGTCCAGGACCTGCGTCCAGCCAGCCGCCCACGCGTTGTCCGGCGCGAGCGCGGCAACGCTCAGCAGGCCGCCGCCGAGCGAGTCCGCCGGCATGGCGGCCGGCTTGACCCGCCACGAACGCCCGTCCCAGTGCTGCGTCATGACCGGCTCGCCCTCGCCGCCGGCATCACCGACCAACCACGCGTCCCGGGCCGAGGCCGCCGCCAGTGCGTTGACCCGGCCGACGGCCCCGGGCGCGGTCGCCATCTCGGTCCACGGGCCGCCGCGCCGGTCGTCGTGCGTGTAGAGGACGGGCAGGAACGAGAGGCCGTCACCCTCCTGGACCAGCCGGAACCCGGCCGTCCAGGTGGTGTCGGCGTCGGGCCTGACCGAACCGCTCAGGACGGTGTCACCGCCCGGCAGCTTGGCGGCGGTCCAGCGCGGCACGGCCGCGTCGGACGCGTCGGCCGCGGGGGCCACCACGGGGGCCGCCGCGGCGGTTGCGGGCAGACCCCCGCCGAAGACGAGCGCGGATACCGCGCCCGTCAGCAACAGTCGGGCGCGTAGGCCGACAGCCATGTCGCATCTCCAGCCTCGGGGCGAGGCACCCCGTCCCTTGTAGTACGCCCGAACCGTCGGTCGAGGTTGCTGCCCGCGCCGATCCGGTGTCCCGCGTGACGGGAGGGACGTACGGGTCGACCAGGGCGGTCCGCAGCGCGTACCGGCCTGACGCCGAGCCGGCTCCGGGCTAGGAGCGTGGGTCGGTCTCGGACCACTCGTCGGACAGGCCGAGGTGGTCCCGGAGTGCGCGTTGGCCGGTGTCGGTGAGAGCGACGGCGCGGCTGGTGCCGATCCGGGTGATCCAACCGGAGTCGAAGGCGTGGCGGCACACGGCGGCACCGACGGTGCCGGCCAGGTGGGGGCGGCGTTCCGTCCAGTCCAGGCAGGAGCGGACGGGCGGACGCCGCCTGTCGGGCGGAAGCGTGATGCCGACCTCGTCCAGCCAGGCGGTGCCGGCGCCGGTGAGCGTCAGCCCTTGCTCCCAGTCCAGTAGCCCCCGGTCGGTCATGGCGGTGGTGATCGCGACCCCGAGGGTGCCGGCGAGGTGGTCGTAACACGTGCGCGCGCGGGCCAGCGCCCGGCTGCGGTTGACCGCCGGCAGCGAGTGGGGCGGCGCGGCGCGGCGGGGAGCCCTGGCGGCGAGGCTCTCGATCAGCTCCGCCGTGGCGGGGTCGGCCAGACGAACGTAGCGATGACGGCCCTGCCGCTCCTGTGCCAGCAGTCCTCCGGCGACGAGGAGGTTCAGGTGCCCGGTCGCGGTCGAGGCGGCCACCCCGGCGTGGCGGGCCAACTCGATCGCCGTCCAGGTCCGGCCGTCCAGCAGCGCGAGGCAGAAGCTCGCGCGGGTGCTGTCGGCCAGAAGACCGGCCAGGGCGGCCAGGTCCGGGCCCTCGGCATGCGCGTCACGGGTGTTCATCACCGTCCATCATCCACCAGCGACTCTTCGGCGCGCGCCGAAGAGTCGCCGCCCTACCGTCGACTCCCATGAACACCATGACACCCGGCCGCGCGCCCGCCGACACCTCGGCGGAGCGCGTGGCCATCACGCCGAGCATCCTGTACTTCGGGACGCCGGTCGTGCTGCTCTCCACCGAGAACGAGGACGGCTCCTTCAATCTTGCGCCGATGTCCTCGGCCTGGGCCCTTGGCCAGGTGATCGTCCTGGGCGTGGGAGTCGAGGGGCAGACCGCTCACAATCTCCGCAGCCGGCCCGAACTCGTGATCAACCTGCCCGCGCCGGCCCAGTGGCCGGCGGTGGAACGGCTCGCCCCGCTCACCGGGCGCACCCCCGTTCCCGTACCCAAGCAGGGCAGCTTCCGCTTCGAACGGGACAAGTTCGCGGCTGCGGGCCTGCGACCCGAGCCCTCGGAGCTGGTCCGGCCGCCCCGGGCCGCCGAATGCCCCCTGCAGTTGGAGGCCCGTGCCGTCCGGGTCCAGCCCGACGCCTCCGGCGGGTTCCTCATCGTCGAGGCCCATGTGCTCAAGGTCCACGCCGACCCGCGCATCGTCGTCCCCGGCACCCAGCACGTCGACCCGGCCGTGTGGAGCCCGTTGATCTACAACTTCCGCCACTACTACGGCCTCGGCCCGGAGCTCGGCCACAGCTTCCGCTCCGAGACGCCGCGCTGACCGGGAAGCGGGACGTCCCGCCGATGTGGAGGGCGACGCCTTCACCGCGCCCTTCACATCACCTCACATCACCCGCGTTCGTCCCGCTGCCGGATCAGTTCCTCGACGGCGCTCGGGAGGGTCGTCTCGAAGTCGATCAGCTTCGCCCACGTCGGGGTCACGGTGATCCGGACCATGCCGTCGTAGAGCGAGCGGACGCCGGCCTCCCACTCGACCCGCTGCTCGGGCGTCATCGTGTAGGTGCCGTTCATCTGGAGGAACTCGTCCGGGATGCCCTCGACGACCTCGAACTCGGCCCGGCCACGGATGAGCAGGATCTTCGGCGGGTGCACCTCGGTGTCGATCGTCAGGGCGACCGTCGGGCTCTGCCGCAGGGCCGGTAGCTTCGGGGCGTTCTTCGGCGTGCACATGATGATCTCCGAGCCGCTCCAGACGAACGCGATCGGGACGACCCGCGGCGTGCCGTCCTTGGCGACATAGGCCAGGCGGGTCAGATCGCGGGCCAGGAGCTCCCGGCTGATCGGACGGTTCAGAACCTCGGAGATCTCGCTCGGCTGCATGGTCGGACCCGCCTTCCAACGGTCGTTCGCCATGGCCATTCCAGCATCAACCATGCGGCGGAACCGGACAAAGCCCGTCCAAGGGCGCACACTTCACCCGCATGGCCGCCTCCCGTCGCCGCGCGGGTGATCAGTTCCAGGGGTTGGCCGGCCGGTCGTCAGGTCGCCGGCGGCGCCAGGGGCGGGTGATCACGAGGACGCACCCGCCCCGGCGCGGCGGCGTCAGCCGGCCAGCTCCGCGCGGACCTCGCGGGCCGCGGCGACCAGGTGCTCCAGCGAGGCGCGGGTCTCGGGCCAACCACGGGTCTTCAGGCCGCAGTCGGGGTTGACCCAGAGCCGCTCGGCGGGGATGGCGGCCAGCCCGGCCCGGAGCAGCGCGGCGGCCTCCTCGGCGCTCGGCACCCGGGGCGAGTGGATGTCGTAGACGCCGGGCCCGACCTCGCGCGGGTAGCCGGCCCCGGCCAGCTCGTGGGCGACCTGCATGTGCGAGCGGGCCGCCTCCAGGGAGATCACGTCGGCGTCGAGCTCGTCGATCGCGGTCATGATCTCGCCGAACTCGGCGTAGCACATGTGGGTGTGGATCTGGGTGTCCGCCCGGACCCCGGAGGTGCTGAGCCGGAACGCCTCGGTGGCCCACGCCAGGTAGGCCGCGCGGTCGGCGGCGCGCAGCGGCAGGGTCTCGCGCAGCGCGGGTTCGTCGACCTGGATGACGGCGGCGCCGGCGGCCTCCAGGTCGGTGACCTCGTCGCGCAGGGCGAGGGCGACCTGGCGGGCGGTGGCGGCGATCGGCTGGTCGTCGCGGACGAAGGACCAGGCGAGCATGGTGACCGGGCCGGTGAGCATGCCCTTGACCGGACGGTCCGTCAGATCCTGTGCGTAGCGGTACCAGTCGACGGTCATCGGGTGCGGGCGGGAGAGGTCGCCGGCCAGCACGGGCGGACGGACGTAGCGGGTGCCGTAGGACTGCACCCAACCGTTCCGGGTGGCGAGGTAGCCGGTGAGCTGCTCGGCGAAGTACTGGACCATGTCGTTGCGTTCGGGCTCGCCGTGCACCAGGACGTCGAGGCCGGCCTTCTCCTGGTAGGCGATGACCTCGCGGACCTCGGCCTCCATCCGGCCCCGGTAGCCGGCCTCGTCGAGGCGGCCGGCCCGCAGGTCGGCGCGGGCGGTGCGCAGCTCCGTGGTCTGCGGGAAGGAGCCGATGGTGGTGGTGGGCAGCAGCGGCAGGCGGAGGCGGGCGCGTTGGGCGACGGCGCGCTCGGGGTAGGCCTGGGCGCGGCGGGCGTCCTCGGCGGTGGTGGCGGCGGCGCGGGCGCGGACGGCGGGGTCCCGGGTGAGGGCGGATCCGGCGCGGGAGGCCAGATCGGCGCGGTTGGCGGCGAGTTCGGGGAGAATCGCGTGGGTGCCCTCGCGCAGGCCCCGGGCGAGGGTGGTGATCTCCGCGGTCTTCTGGCGGGCGAAGGCGAGCCAGCGGGCCACCTGCGGGTCGAGGTCGCGCTCGGCGGTCGCGTCGAGCGGTACGTGCAGCAGGGAGCAGGACGGTGCGACGTCCACCCGGTCGGCGAGGCCGAGCAGGGTACCCAGGGTGGTCAGTGACTTCTCCAGGTCGTTGATCCAGATGTTGCGGCCGTCCACCACGCCTGCCACCAGGCGCTTGCCGGGCAGGCCGCCGACGGCGGCGAGGTCGTCCAGGTTGGCGGCGCCGGGGCCGGTGAAGTCCAGGGCGACGCCCTCGACGGGGGCCTTGGCAAGGACCTTCAGCGCCTCGCCGGCCCGGTCGAAGTAGGTGGCGACCAGGATGCTCGGCCGGTCGGTGAGCGCGCCGAGTTCGCGGTAGACCCTTGCGGCGGCGTTCAGTTCGGCGGGGGTGCGGTCCTGGACGAGGGCGGGCTCGTCCAGTTGGACCCAGTCGGCGCCGGCGACGCGCAGGTCCGCGAGGAGTTCGGCGTAGACGGGCAGCAGCCGGTCGAGCAGGGTGATCGGCTGGAAGTCGGCGGCCACGCCGGGAGCGGGCTTGGCGAGCAGCAGGTAGGTGAGCGGGCCGACCAGCACCGGGCGGGCGCGGTGGCCCAGCGCGAGAGCCTCACGCAGCTCGGAGACCGCCTTGGCGGAGTTGGCGGCGAAGACGGTGTCCGGCCCCAACTCTGGTACCAGGTAGTGGTAGTTGGTGTCGAACCACTTGGTCATCTCCAGTGGCGCGACGTCCTGGGTGCCGCGTGCCATGGCGAAGTAGCCGTCCAGCGGGTCGGCGTCGACGGCGGCGCGGTGGCGCGGCGGGATCGCGCCGACGGCGACCGTGGCGTCCAGTACGTGGTCGTAGAGCGAGAAGTCGCCGGTGGGCACCTCGGTGACGCCGGCCTCGGCCAGCCGGTGCCAGTTGTCGCGGCGCAGGCCTGCGGCGGTGGCACGGAGGGCATCGGCCGCGACGCGACCGGCCCAGTATCCCTCGATCGCCTTCTTCAGCTCCCGGTTCGGGCCCTGCCTCGGGTAGCCGTACACGGTGGCCTGCGGGGTGGTGGTGCTCGATGTCACGGAACTCTCCTTCGCGAGTCGCGTTGCGATCCCGGGAGAGCACGGAGGCACGAGGGTACGAGGGTGGGACGCGACACCAGGATGTGCCCGCCCACTCCGCCGACCCGCCCACGAGGTCACCGAGATCACCGCATGCGGGGTGCACGCGGGCAGTGGGCAGGTCTTCGGACTCATGGGCACAGCCGCCCTCGAAGGGCGGACACCTACTGGCCGTCGCTTCCCGGGCCCCGGTCGGAGCCCAGTGCATGTGACGGCGGTCGTTCCCACTCACCGCTGCGGGGCAGTCCCGGATTCACACCGGGTTCCCTCTTACGACGCACCTGCCTGGCGGGCAGGGCGAACCGACTGCAAGGCACAGCCTAGGCCCATCCGACAGCCCCGTCGGCGTACATCCGGATGGCGGACGGTGTCGCAGGCCCGGAAGCCGGCACCTCAGGCGGGCCGGACCTCTGCACGGGCAGACGCCCCGCAGGCCGAACGGCCGCGCCGACTCCCGCTGCCTGTTGGGGTCGGGCCGACTGTCCGAACGGGCATCGCGCCGCCCGTACGCCGCTTCGGACCAGCCGTCCTCCGGATTGCGAACCAGCAGGTCAGACGGCCTGTTCCGGATGTGAGCCGGGCCGCCCACCGGTACGCGGGGACAACCCCGCGGCGCTCCGGACGACGGGCCGGGCCGCGCCCTCGCGCTGCTACGGTCCCCGGCAGGCCATCATCCTTCCGCCTCGCCGGCCCAGCACCTTCCCGCTCTCACAGGAGGCGTCATGCAACGACGGACATTTCTCACCGGCACACTGATCGGCGCGGCCGCCGCCGCCGTACCGCTCTCCCTCCTGCGGCCGGCCACGGCGGCAGCGGCCACGGTGACGGTCGGTTCCCTGACCGACCTTCAGGCGGCCGTCGACCGGGCCGTCCCCGGCGACCGCATCGTCGTGGCCGACGGGACGTACACCGTCCCGTCGGGGGGCTCCATTAGGGTCGCCGGCCGGAACGGCACCGTCGACGCGCCGATCACCATCGTCTCGCAGTCCCGTGGCGGCGCGGTGCTGCAGGGCGAGCGCGGCTTCGTCCTCAGCGACTCCAGCAACATCACGGTCAGCGGCTTCGCCTTCCGGCAGAGCAGCACCCTGGAGATCCCGGCGAGCTGCCCCCGCATCCGGCTGACCCGCAACGACTTCCGGTTCGCCGACGTCAGCGGGCTCGACTGGGTCGTCGTACGGGGCGACGACGCCAAGATCGACCGGAACCGCTTCCACGACCGGACGACCGAGGGCATCTTCGTCGTCGTGGACGGCCCCGGCTCGACCGCCGTCGCCCAGCGGCCGCAGATCCTCAAGAACCACTTCGCCGACCACAGTTACACGGGCGCCAACGGCGGCGAGCCGATCCGGCTCGGGGTCAGCAGCCGGGCGCTGTCCAGTGCCTACGCGGTCGTGGAGTACAACCTGTTCGAGCGGTGCGACGGAGACCCCGAGGCCATCTCGGTGAAGTCCTCGGACAACACCATCCGGTACAACACCGTCCGCGACAGCCGTGGCGGCATCGTGCTGCGGCACGGCAACCGCTCCACGGTGGAGGGCAACTACCTGCTCGGCGGCACCGACGGCCTGCGGCTCTACGGCAACGACCACCTGGTCGTCAACAACTACCTCGCCGGCCTGTCGGGCCGCGCCCTGGTGATCGGCAGCGGCACCACCCGCGACCACAACTCCGGCGAGACCACCGAGGAGCGGCGGGGCAACGACGCGTGCGACCGCGCGGTGATCGCGTACAACACGCTGGTCGGAAACGCCGGAACGCTCTCGGGCGAGACCCGGGCCTACGAGCCCCGCGACGTGGTCGTCGCCGACAACATCCTGGCCGGCAGCACCGGCAGCCTGGTCGCGATGGCGGCGACCACCGGCTTCACCTGGCAGTCGAACATCCTGTGGGGCACGGCGGCCAACGGCACCATCCCGTCCGGCGGCTACCGCCGGGTGGATCCGCTCCTGCGCCAGGAGTCGGACGGGGTGTACCGGTTGTCGGCCGGCAGCCCCGCGATCGACGCGGCGACGCTGACGAGTCCCGCCGTGACCCAGGACCTCGACGGCCACCCGCGCGGCACCAGCCGTGACGTCGGCGCCGACGAGTACACGACCCTGGCCCCGGTCCGGCGCCCGCTCACCACGGCCGACGTGGGCCCCGACGCCCCCTGACCGGCCGCCGCGGCCGGGCCGCGAGCCGGGGCACCCGCCCACGACCGGTCGGCACCGGAGCAGCACCCCGAAGACCTGAACCCCCGAAGGCCGGGCACCACACGGTGCCCGGCCTTCGGCGTGGGTCGGCGGATTCCCGAGACCCGGAGGCCGCTGGGCCGCCGCGTACATCGCCACCGCGGTGCCGGCGGTTCTCGGTCGCCGGCTTCGCAGGCGGGCGACGGCGGCGGTGACAGCGGTGACAGCGGCTCAGGCCGCGAAGACCTCGCGCAGCTTGTCCTCGTCCTTCTGGGAGAGGCTGCTGCTGATCAGCTGCGCGCCACCGGCGGGCAGCGCCTCGTGGATCTTGTCGACGACGGCGTCGGAGGTCAGCAGGAACAGCGCGGAGGTGCCCGGCTTGATGTCGGAGCGGACGCTGTCGATGAAGTCGTCGTCGATGCCGACGTCGGTCAGCGAGCCGGCCAGCGCGCCGCCGGCCGCACCGAGTGCGGCGCCGAGAAACGGCACGAAGAAGATCAGCCCGAACAGCAGGCCCCAGAAGGTGCCGGCCAGCGCGCCGGTGCCGGCGAAGCTGTTGAGCTGCTTGGTCCTGGGCTGCTTGCGGTCCTCGGGCCAGGTGACGATCGCGGCGTCGTGGATCTGGACGAGCTGCTGCTTCTGCAGGGCGATCAGGGTCTGCTCGACAGCGGCGGCGGCGTCGGCGGTCGGGAACTTCCAGGCGGTCAGGGTGGCCATCGGAACAGGTACCTCCGGGAGACGGGCATGGCGCAGTGCCGGCGGGCAGCGCGTCCACGGCCTTCCTCACCCTTGGCAAGAACGGAGCCGGTCGCACCCCGGGCCGGTCCCAGGTGTGGCATCCGGGTGACGCCCCGCCTCCGGACACCGGCGCCGGACACCGCCTCCGGGCACCGCCTCCGGGCACTCGCGCGCCGTGCGACGCCGTTCAGCGAGAGGGTGGGATGCGGGCCCGGCAGCGGAGAGTGATCATGGAAGAATGCCCGCGACGACGGCCACGAGGGAGAACCGCACGGTGCACAGCCAGCCAGCCGGTGACGACGGGGCGCCGGCCCCGGCCCCGGTGACCGACAGTGACACCGAACTGCTGCGCGCCGCCCTCGACCGCGCCCCGGCCGCGATCGCGGTGGCGGACGCGGACCTGCGCTGGCTGTACGCCAACCCCGCCTTCGAGCGCGCCACCGGGCTGCACTCGCACGACCTGGTGGGCCGACCGGCGGCCGCGACCCCGCTGGCGGCCGTCGCACCCGCCCTCGCGCGGGCGCTGGCCGGCACCGACAGCGACAGCGACAGCGACAGCGACAGCGACAGCGACAGCGACAGCGAGGAGACGGCGGGCCTGCGGCTGGAGTTCCAGCGCATCGTGCTGCACGGTGACGCGGCCGGCGTGGTCGTGGTCGCCGCCCCGGCCGACCGGCCCGACGGCCGCCGGGACACGGCCGAGGCCCGCCTGGCCCTGATCGAGGCCGCCGCCGACCGGATCGGCACCACCCTCGACGCCGACCGGACGTGCGCCGAGCTCGCGCACTTCGCCACCGCCGAAGGACTGGCCGACATCGCCGCGGTGGACCTGCTGCCCGACGGCCAGGCCGTGCACCTGGGCGACCGCGTGCGCCTGCACCGGGCGGCGCTGGCCTCATCGCCGCGGCTCGCCGCCGACACCTCGGGCCTGGCCCAGCCCGGCGAGAGCGTCCGCCACCGGCTCGGCTCCCCCACCGCCGAGGCCCTCCGCACCGGCGGGACGGGGAGCGTCGACCTGCTCGCCCCGACGGCGCCCGCCACCGAGACCCGGCACGGCGCCGATCCGGCCGCCCTCCGCGCCCTCGGCGCGAACCGCCTGCTGGTGGTCCCGCTGACCGCCCGCGGCCGCACCCTCGGCGTGCTGCATCTCGCACGGCTGCGCGGGGCGAGCCCCGGCTTCACCGGGCACGAGCGCACGCTGATCGGCGACCTCGCCGCCCACGCGGCGCTCGCCCTCGACAACGCCCAGCGCTACACCCGCTCCCAGCACGTCGCCCTCGACCTCCAGCGCGCCCTGCTCGCCGAGCCGGCCAACCCGCACCCCAACCTCGAACTCGCCACCCGCTACCTGCCCTCGGGCAGCAGCTCGGTGGTCGGCGGCGACTGGTACGAGACCGTCCGGCTGCCCTTCGGCCGCACCCTGCTCGTGATCGGCGACGTCATGGGCCACGGCGTCGAGGCCGCCGTCGACATGAGCACCTACCGCTCCATGCTCCGCTACACCGCGAGCATGGACCTGCCTCCGCACCGCATCCTGCGCCAGCTCGACACCCTCATCTCCGAGAACGAGTCGGCCCGCCCCGCCACCTGCCTGCTCGCCCTCGCCGACCCGGCCCGCGGGCGCTGGACGCTCGCCAGCGCGGGCCATCTGCCGCCCGCGCTGATCACCCCCGGGCAGCCCACCGAACTCGTCCGGCTCCCCACCGGGCCGCCGCTGGGCACCGGCCTCGCCGACTACGAACAGGCCACCCGCACCCTCATCCCCGGCCAGATCCTGCTGCTCTACACCGACGGCCTCGTGGAACGCCGCGGCGAGGACATCGACGTCTCCCTCGCCCGGCTCGCCGACCTTGCGCTCCCTGCGGCCGGCGACCTGGAGGACCTCCTCGACACCGTCCTGCACCACCTGTCCACCCAGCCCGCCGACGACGACACCGCCCTGCTCGCGGCACGCACCCGCGCCCGCTGAACCGGGCCGGGGCGGTGATTCGCCCGCGGAACACCGGATGCGGCACAGTGAGGCCATGAGGGCGGACACGGATCAACGGGAGCCGGCCGGCCACGGAGCCGCCGCCAGACGGCGGCCGGTGCAGCAGCGCAGCCAGGAGCGGTACGAGCGCATCCTCGACGCCTGCGCGGGCCTGCTGGACGAGGGCGGTGCCAACGCCCTGACCACCAAGGCGGTGGCCCAGCGCGCCCGGGTGCCGATCGGCACCCTCTACCAGTTCTTCGCCGGCAAGGAGAGCCTGCTGGCCGCGCTCGCCGCGCGGAACCTGGAGCGCTACCTGGAGCGGCTCGCCGGCCGGCTGGCGGCCGGGGCTCCGCCGGGCGTGCCCGGCTTCGTGGACCTCGCCGTCGAGGAGTTCGTCGCCATGAAGCGCGCGGTGCCCGGATTCGGCCAGGTCGACTTCGGCCTGGTCGACCCCACCCCGCCGGGCGTCCTGGACGACCAGCACCTGCTCGACACCACGCTCGACAACAACGCCGCCGTCGCCGTCCGGTTGCAGGCGCTCGCCGGCGAGCTGTTCGCCGCCGCCCCCGGGCAGCCGGGCAGCACGCTGACCCTGCGGGTCGCGCTGGAGTCGGCGGACGCCGTCCTCAAACTGGCCTTCCGCAGCGACCCCGACGGCGACCCCGTCCTGATCGCCGAGTGCAAGCGCCTGCTCCGCTGCTACCTCTCCGACCGGCCCGCGAGCGCCTGAGCGGGCGCACCGAAGCGTTGCGGACCCACCCGCCCGGCAGCACAGTGGAAGCAGGACAGCTGCCGAGGCCCCGGCCGGCCCGGGCGCGGCGGCCGGTCTTTCGGCAGCACGACAGCCGTCACTACCTAAGGAGCAGATCGTGCATGCAACGGTAGGTGACCAGCTCCACATCCACAGCAGGTCGGTGGGCATGGCGGACCGCACGGGCGAGATCACCGAAGTGCGCGGCGCCAATGGGGAGCCGCCGTACCTGGTCCACTTCGAGGACGGCCACGAGGGGCTCGTCTACCCGGGCCCGGACACGGTCGTCGAGCACAGCAAGAAGATCAACTGACGCGCACCGTCCGTCCCGCGCCCGCCCGGCACGGGACGGACCACTAGCGTGTCCGCACCCCTGCCCGGCCCGCTGGCCGGCCTCGCGCCACTGCTGGAGCACTACGGCTACCCGGCGGTGGCCGCGTTCGTGCTGCTCGACAACTGCGGCATCCCCGCGCCCGGCCAGACCATCCTGGTGCTCGCCGCCGTCTACGCCGGCACCGGGCACCTGAACCTCGCCGCCGTGATCGTCATCGCCCTCGTCGCCGCGATCGTCGGCAACAGCCTCGGCTTCGTCATCGGGCGCACCGGCGGCCGGGCCTTCGTGCACCGCTGGGGCCGGTACGTGCTGCTGACGCCGGCCCGGATGGAGCGCGCGGACGGCTTCTTCGAGCGGCACGGCGGCAAGGTCGTCACGGTGGCCCGCTTCGTGGACGGGCTGCGCCAGGCCAACGGCATCATCGCCGGCACCACCGGGATGGACGCGCGCCGGTTCACCGTCTTCAACATCCTCGGCGCGGTGCTCTGGGTCGGCGTCTGGTCCGCCTTCGGCTACCTCGCGGGCGCCAACATCGGCTCGGTGTACGAGCGCGTGGTGCGCTACCAGCTGTGGCTGCTGATCGCGCTCGGCGTCCTGCTCGCCGCCGTGGCCGTGCACCAGGTGCTGCGCCGTCGCCGCCGGGCGGGCCGGTAACGGCGACGACGGCGCGGCAGCGACGGCGCGGCGCCCGGTCAGCCGAAGCTGAGCTGCAGCACCTCGAACGGCGAGGCGTACCGTACGCCCAGCCGGGTGCCGGCGGTGCGGGCGAAGCCCTCCAGGAAGTCCGCCGCGTTCGCCATGTCGCCGCCGAGCCCCTCCAGGTACGCCTTGTGCGCCCGCAGCGAGGCGACCCCGACATCGAAGAAGTCGGTGGTGTCCACCGCGTGCGCGGCATCCGGGGAGCCGGCCGCCCAGAGCTCGCGGACCCCGCCCCAGGGCTGGTGGCCCTCGTCGATCAGGTCGGGGAAGACCCAGCGGTTGCCCGCGTCACGCACCGCGTCCAGGGTGGAGCGGCCGGTGGCGATGTGGTCGGCCTGGTTGGGCATCACACCGCCGTAGGTGTCACGGAAGTTGCTGGTGATGACGATGTCCGGGCGGTGCCGGCGGACCACCCGGGCGATGTCGCGGCGCAGCGCCAGCCCGTACTCCAGTACGCCGTCCGGGTGACCGAGGAACTCCACCTCGTGGACGCCGACCAGCGCCGCCGAGGCGACCTGCTCGGCCTCGCGGACGGGCCGGCACTGCTCCGGGGGCAGCGAGTCGATGCCGGCCTCGCCGCTGGTGACCATCACGTAGACGACCCGCTTGCCCTGCGAGGTCCAGCGCGCCACGGCCGCGGCCGCGCCGTACTCCATGTCGTCGGGGTGGGCGACGACGGCCACCGCGGTCTGCCAGTCCTCGCGGAGCGGCTGGTACGGGTCGGGCTGCTGCTCGTTCATCGGGACCTCGTTCGTTCGTCTGCGGCTCGCGGCCGGAGCGCTCGTCCTGCTGGCAACGGTACGCCGGGACGATCAGCCGGCCGAGCGGAGCGAGTAGTTGAAGTCGGTACTGCCGAAGTGGCCCATCAGCCGCAGCCAGAACGGCATCAGCATCTCCATGCCCCTGGCCCCCTTGATGTCGCCGAGGTCCAGCACCGAGCCGGCCGGCCAGCCGAACTGCGCCAGCAGGGCGGTGACCTCGGCCTTCGCGTCGGGGTCGTCGCCCGCGACGAAGGCGTTGTGCTCCCCCGGCACGCGGCCCGGGTCGACCATCACCGGGGCGCTCATCGTGTTGAGCGCCTTGACCACCCTGGCCTGCGGGAACTCGCGCTGGATCCGCTCGCCGACACTGTCGGTGCAGACCGGGTCGAGGCTGACCTCGCCCTCCGCCGAGAAGACCAGCGGGTTGGAGACGTCGATCAGCACCTTTCCGGCGAGCGGGGCGGCGCCGGCCGCGTGCAGGGCCTTGAGCGAGACGGTGCCGGCCGTGGCGTTGACGACCGTCCCGCCGAAGGCGGCGGCGTCCGCGAAGATGCCGCCGTGGCCGTTCGGGCCGGCCTTCTCGGCCCAGGCCGAGGCGGCGCTGTTCTCCCTGGTCCGCGAGCCGAGCATCACCTCGTGCCCGAGCGTGAGCAGCTTGTCCGCCAGGGTCCGGCCGACCGTCCCCGTCCCGATGATCCCGTATCGCACCGCAGTCTCCCGTTCGTCACGCCCTGCCGGCCGGGTTCTTGGCCGGTTCGGCACGGTGACGATACGTCATACCGGCGGCGCGGCGGGCCGTGTGTCCCCCGCGCCGGGCCGGGTTACTCCACGGTGACGCTCTTCGCGAGGTTGCGCGGCTTGTCGACGTCCCGGCCGAGGGCGACGGCCGCGTGGTAGGCGAACAGCTGCAGCGGGATGTTGAGGAGCAGCGGGTCGAGCTCCGGCTCGCTCTTGGGGACGAGGATGGAGGCGTCGGCGAGCCGGGCGTCGGGGGTGCGGTGCGCGACGGCGATGACGCGCCCGGCGCGGGCCTTGATCTCGCCGAGGGTGGTGAGGTTCTTGTCGAGCAGTTCGTCGTCCGGGACGAGGGCGACGGTGGGCAGCTCGGGGTTGATCAGCGCGAGCGGGCCGTGCTTCAGCTCGCTGGCGGGGTACGCCTCGGCGTGGACGTAGCTGATCTCCTTGAGCTTCTGCGCGCCTTCACGGGCGACCGGGAAGCCGCGCACCCGGCCGATGAACATCATGCCCTCGCACTCGGCGTACTCCTGGGCGAGCTTGGCGATCTGCCCGTCGTTCTCCAGGATCTCTCGGATCTGGCCGGGCAGGGCCTTGAGGCCGGCCACGATGCGCCGCCCGTCGGCGGGCGACAGGTCGTGGATGCGGCCGAAGTGCAGGGCGAGCAGGGCGAACGCGACGACGGTCGAGGTGAACGCCTTGGTCGAGGCGACCGAGATCTCGGGCCCGGCGTGCAGGTAGATGCCGCCGTCGCACTCGCGGGCGATGGCGCTGCCGACGGTGTTGACGACGCCGAGGACGCGGCCGCCCTTGCGCTTGATCTCCTGGACGGCGGCAAGCGTGTCGTAGGTCTCGCCGGACTGGCTGACCGCGACGTACAGCGTGTCGGCCTCGATGACCGGGTTGCGGTAGCGGAACTCGGAGGCGGGCTCGCTGTGCGCGGGGATCCGGGACAGCTCCTCGATCAGCTGGGCGCCCATCTCACCGGCGTAGTAGGCGGATCCGCAGCCGAGGATCTTCACCCGGCGGATCTCGCGCAGCTCGCGGGCGTCGAGGTTGAGCCCGCCGAGGTGCGCGGTGGCGAAGCGCTCGTCGAGGCGGCCGCTGAGGGTGCGCTCGACCGAGCCGGGCTGCTCGTGGATCTCCTTGAGCAGGAAGTGCTCGTAGCCGGCGGTGTCGTAGGAGTCGATCTCCCAGTCCACGGTGGACGGTTGGCGGTGCGTGGTGCGGGCGTCCTCGGTGAAGGTACGGAAGCCGTCGGCGCGTACCGTCGCGAGCTCGCCGTCCTCCAGGTGGACGACCTGGCGGGTGTAGCGCACCAGCGCGGACACGTCGGAGGCGACGAACATCTCCTTCTCGCCGATGCCGAGCACGATCGGGCTGCCGTTGCGGGCGACCACGATCCGGTCGGGCTGCTCGGCGTCGAGGACGGCGATGCCGTAGGTGCCGACGACCTTGCCGAGGGCGGCGCGGACGGCGTCCTCCAGCTCGGTGCCCTCGGTGGCGTGCGCGGCGATGAGGTGGGCGAGCACCTCGGTGTCGGTCTCGGAGAGGAAGACGGCGCCGTCGGCGGTGAGCTTGGCGCGCAGTTCGTCGGCGTTCTCGATGATGCCGTTGTGGACGACGGCGATCCGCTCGGCGTTGTCCAGGTGCGGGTGCGCGTTGGCGTCGCTGGGGACGCCGTGGGTGGCCCAGCGGGTGTGGCCGATGCCGGTGGTGCCCTTGAAGCGGGCGGGCACGGCGGCGGCGAGGTCGGCGACCCTGCCCTTGACCTTGCGCAGCTTGAGGCCGCCGGTCCGGCCGCTGACGGCGACGCCGGCCGAGTCGTAGCCGCGGTACTCAAGCCGCTGCAGGCCCTCCAGCAGGAAGGGGGTCGCGTCCTTGGGGCCGATGTAGGCAACGATTCCGCACATGGGTCGCTGGCTCCTCGTGAATCGGGTCGGGTGGGTGCAGTGCAGGGGCGGCCGGCTCAGCCGTAGACGATCCGGCGCAGCTGGCGGGCCGACAGCTCGGGTGCCGCGACCCGGCGCGCGGGCAGTTCGTCGGCCAGCCGGGCGAAGATCTTCTCGTTGGTGAGTCCGCGTGCCTGGAGCTCACCGTGGCGGCGGCGGACGTACTCCTCGGTGCTCTCCGAGAAGTACGCCAGCACCTCCGCGACGACCCGTGCTGCCTCCCGCGGCCCGAGCGGGCTGGTGCGGGTGAGGTGGGCGAGCAGGTCCTCATGAGGGTGCGGTGAGCTGGACACGAGTGGGGAGCCTAGGCGGCCCTCGGGGTGGAATCAAAGATCCTGCCCGATATCGGGCAGATCTTCAGACATTCGGCTCAGCAGCCCGGCTTGCGGCCGTCCGGAGCGGACTCGGCGGGCCCGCCGTCGGCCGCCGCCATTCGGAGCACCGCACCGGACCGGCCGTCCGGGCCGTCCTGACGCGTACAGGCCCTGTGCCGCACGGGTCGAGGGCACGTCAGGGGTCCGGCGCGAGGTGCGGTAGCGTCGCCGACATCTCCCGAATGGTGGTCAGAAACCAGGGTTGCCGATCCGGTTCCGTCAGGATGGGGGACGAACCGTCCGTCTAGATCCGCCGGGGGATCAACGCCATGCAGCCGCGAGTATTCGCGATTCTCACCGCCTTCCTGCTCGGGGTCCTGGGCCTGGGGTCGGTGGCCGTCACCGACTGGACCCCGGCCGCCTCCTCGGCCGCGTCGGCGCTGCCCGCCGCGCCGTCGCCCGGCAGCGCGGCGCCGCCCGTGGCGGCCCCCGCCGTCTCGGCGACCCCCACCGGCGACCCCGCGGTCTGGACCCGCAGCACGCTGCGGAACAAGATGATGGCCGAGATGGAGAAGACCGACCCGGGCGTCGCGCTGGCCGATCTGGACAAGATCACCAAGGAGCAGCCGTACACCGTGCGGTTCTGCCACCCGATCGCGCACGAGCTCGGGCACCAGGCCGTCAAGCGCTACAACGAGGACTTCCAGAAGGTCATCTCCTTCCCGCACGAGACCTGCGCCGCCGGCTACCTGCACGGCGCGGTCGAGGAGATGCTGAACGCCTCCAAGCAGCCCGAGGTGGACCTGCTCAAGCTCTGCGCGCCGGCCAACAAGGGCGCCTGCATCCACGGCGTGGGCCACGGCACCATGTTCGTCGCCAAGCAGGACGTCACCGCCGCCCGCGCGCTGTGCAACAAGTTCACCTCGGACACCAACCGGATCCGCTGCTCCGAGGGCCTGTTCATGCAGCTCTTCGGGCCGGACGAGGAGGACGAGAAGGCGAAGGCGAACCTGCCGGCCGACAAGATCGCCGCCGAGCCGCTCTACCCGTGCCCCGAGCAGCCCGCGCTGTTCCAGTCGGCCTGCTTCTTCTACGCGCCGACCTACTACCTCAGTTCGCACGACTACGCCAACCACCCCGAGGCCTTCGCGGACGCCCTCAAGTGGTGCCTCAACGCCAAGGCCAGCGGCGGTATGTCCGACTGCAGCCGCGGGGTGGGCTCGCGCACCATGAAGTACAACCTGGACCGCGAGGACTGGGCCGCCCAGCAGTGCGCGACGGCCGCCGACGCCACGCAGCGCAAGAACTGCGCCGAGGGCCTGGTCAGCTACTACACCGTCAACTACACGGACGGCGGTGCGGCCGGCCGGCTCTGCGCCAAGATCACCAACAAGGAGATGCAGGGCTACTGCCGCTCGGCCGCCGGGCTCTCCGGCACCCTCGACTGACCGGATCCGCCCGCAGGGGCCCCCGCCGTCCGCTGACCGGACGACGGGGGCCTCTCAGCGTTCACCGCCGTCCCGGCGCCCCGTAGGATCGGGGCATCCAGGTGCGCCGAGGACGCCGCGCCGTCAGGCCCCCACCTGCTGGAGCAGCACCATGAGCCCCGCCGCCTCCCCCGTCTCCCCCGTCTCCCCCGACGACTTCCGCGCCGCCGCCCACAGCGCCGCCGACCTGGTCTCCGACTACCTCGCCGGTCTGTCGGACCGCCCGGTCTGGCAGCCGATGGACCCGGCCGACCGGCAGGCCCTGCTGGACGCGCCGCTGCCCGAGGACGGGACGGCGCTGGCCGGGCTGCTGGAGTTCATCGGCAAGCAGGTGATGCCCGCCCCGATGGGCAACGGCAACCCGCGCTTCTTCGGCTGGGTCAACTCCGCCCCCGCCCCGGCCGGGGTGCTCGCCACCCTGGCCGCGTCCGCGATGAACCCCAGCTCGGCCGGCGGCGACCACGCCGACGTCCACCTGGAGCGGGCCGTGGTGCGCTGGATCGCGGAGCTGGTCGGCTTCCCGCACCCGGCCGGCGGCGGGCTGCTGACCTCCGGCACCTCGATGGCGACCATCGTCTGCCTGGCCGCCGCCCGGGGCCGCGCCGCCCGCCGGGCCGGCTGGGACGTCCGCGAGGACGGCCTGGCGGGCATGCCGCCGCTGGTCGCGTACGCCACCGGGGAGACCCACTCCTGCGTGCGCAAGGCGGCCGAGCTGCTGGGACTGGGCAGCAGGCACCTGCGGACGGTGGCGACCGGCCCGGACGGCCTGCTCGACGTCGCCGAGCTGCGCGCCACCGTCGCCCGCGACCGCGCGGACGGCCTGCTGCCCTTCCTGGTCGTCGCCTCGGCCGGCACCGTCGGCACCGGCGCCGTCGACGCCTTCGACCCGATCGCCGACCTCTGCGCCGAGCAGGAGCTGTGGATGCACGTGGACGGCGCGTACGGCGCCTTCGGCGTGCTCGACCCGGCGTCCGCGCACCGCTACGCCGGCCTGGAGCGCGCCGACTCGCTCGCCCTCGACCCGCACAAGTGGCTCGGCGTGCCGGTGGACTGCGGCTGCGCGCTGGTCCGCGACACGGACGAGCTGCGTGGCACCTTCAGCCTCGTCCCCTCCTACCTGCGCGACGAGGCGGCCGGCTCGCTCGGCTGGTTCTCCGAGTACGGCATGGAGCAGACCCGTCCGTTCCGCGCGCTGAAGGTCTGGGCCACCATCGCGCACCGCGGCCGCCAGGGCATCGCGGACGACATCGCCCGCTGCACCGCGCTGGCCCGCCGGCTCGGCGAGCTGGTGGAGGCCGCGCCCGAGCTGGAGCTGCTGGCGCCCGTACAGACCTCGATCGTCGCGTTCCGGTACCGCACCCCCGGCCTGGACGAGGCGGCCGTGAACACCGTCAACCGCGAGCTGCCGGTGGCCGTCCAGCTGCGCGGCCGGGTGTTCGTCACGGGGGCACTGCTGGAGGGCCGCGAGATGCTCCGGGCATGTCTGCTGAACGCGGCCACCACCGAGGCCGACCTCGAACTGCTGGTCGCCGAAGTCGTCGCCGCCGGCGCCGGACTGACGGGCCGTCCGGCCGGGCACTGAGCCGTCCCGGATTCCGGCCCGCCGAAACGGGCCGGAATCGCGGCGGAAATGATCGAGTGCGCGTGCGAATGATCCGGGAAGACATTTACCCACAGGTCACGGGGGATTCGTGATCGTGAAACACCGGCCCGGCAGCATCGTGGCATGGAACATCTGACGAACGGCCCGTCCCTCACCCCGACGACCTCCCGCGCGCACCGGCGCGGCGCCAGAATCCACCGCTGGCGTCGCGACAGCGTCGAGCTCGCCGCGATCTTCCTCTCGGTCACCGCCGCCGACCTGGTGGCCAAGATCGTGGTGCACGGCCCCGACGGTCCTCTCGTACTGGCCGCCTCGGCGGCCGTCCTGCTCGCCACCGCGCTGTTCCACACCTGGTGGGCACACCGCCACCTGCACGGGCCGCCGCCGACGCCCGCGGGCGTCGCACCGCCCGCCGCCGACCCGGCGGAGCTGAAGGGCCCGCTGCACGACTTCGAGCAGACCACGCTCTGGCGGGTGCGCACCACCGTCGAGGACTCCCCCGGCAGCCTGGCCCGGGTGTGCACGGCATTCGCGGCGCAGCACGTCAACATCATCTCGATGCAGTCCCACCCGCTGCCGACGGGCACCGTCGACGAGTTCCTCGTCCGCGCCCCGCTGACCCTCAGCCGGGCCGAACTGACCAGGACGGTGGCCTCGGCCGGCGGTCACGACATCTGGACGGACCCGGCCGACGCGCACGACCTGGTCGACGTCCCCACGCACGTGCTCGCCCTCGCGACGCGCACCGCGCTGGATGCCGCCGAGCTGCCGATCGCGCTGCGCCAGCTGTTCGGCCAGTGCACCATCCGGCAGTTCCCCGACGCCGGGAAGCGGGCGACGGCCGGTGTCGACGGCCACGTGATGCGGCTGCCCGCCCCGTCCGGGGACCTGATCGAGCTGACCCGCCCGCACCTGCCGTTCACCCCGACCGAGTTCGCCCGGGCCCAGGCCCTGGTGGAGCTGGACACCCTGCTCGGCCCGCGCGTGCCGCAGGTCAAGGCCCGTCTGACGATGCCCGCCGGGGCCGACCTGACCGTCCGCCGGGCCGACGACGGCGACAAGGAGGCGGCGCTGGCCATGCACCGGCGCTGCTCCCCCGACACCCTGCGCAAGCGCTACCACGGGCCGGTCGGCGACGCCGAGCGCTACCTCGACCACCTGCTGGACGCCCGGCACGGCCAGACCCTCGCGGTCGAGGCCGCGGACGGGCAGCTCGTCGCCCTGGGGCACCTGATGTGGGACGACGACAGCGCCGAGGTCGCCGTCCTGGTCGAGGACGACTGGCAGCGCCGGGGGCTGGGGCTCGACCTGCTGCGGCGGATGTCCGCGCTTGCCCTGGAGGCCGGGATCGAGAGCGTGTACGCCATCACCCAGGCCTCCAACACCGGTCTGATCGCCACCATGCGCAAGCTCTCCGCACCGCTCGACTACCAGGTCGAGGACGGCACCCTGGTGATCACGGCGCACCTCGCCGAGGCCGCCGCCGAACTGCCCGCCCCCTGGCCCAGCCGCCCCGGCCGCTGACCGACGCACGTCTCCTCGCACCCTCACCCGCTGCCCCGCACCCGTCCCCGGCGCGGGGCAGCGGCGTGCCCCCGGCCCGCTCCGGTGCTCGACGGCGGCTGCGCTGCCCCGACGACTGCTCCGGCGTCCCCGGCGAGGACGCCGAGGCGCGTACGAGTTCCGTACGGTGACGCAGATCACGGACCTCACGGCGGGTCACACCGGCGGGCCCGACGGCGGGCCGGAGCCCACCGGGGTCGGGGCGGGCCGACCGGCCGTCTCCGACGGCGAGCCGGTGGCGGAGATCCGGCGGCCGATCCGGGCACGCGCCCGCCGGGGCGGGCCGGCGGGAATCGCCCTGGTCGGGCCGCTCGGCGGGGCCGGGCCCGCGCGGGGCGCTGCGCCGGACGTCCGCGCCCGGGCCGTCCAGCGGCGCGACAACCACCGCCGTCCGAGGGGCCGTCAGGGCTCAATCCCGGCAATCCCGGCAGGCAGTGCAGGGTGCGGGGCTCCGTCCCGGGGCATGGAGTCGGTAGGCTGGCCCCGTCCCCGCCGCCCGACGGTCCGTTCACCGGCCCCCGGGCGGTGCCGCAGCAAGGAGGAACCACTGAGCATGGCAGGCACCGAAACGGAGGCCACAGGCGCGCGCGACGCCTCGCTGCCCGCCCGCGCCAAGATCGCCGTCACGGCCGGCCGGGTGGCCGCCGCCGTCTCACGCAAGGCCGGCCGCGGCAGCGGCTCGGTCATCGGCGGCAAGATCGCCCTCAGGCTCGACCCCGATCTGCTCGCCACTCTCGCCGACCACCTCGACGTCATCCTGGTCAGCGCCACCAACGGCAAGACGACCACCACCCGGCTGATCGCCGAGGCGCTGGGGGCCGCCGGCCCGGTCGTCTCCAACGCGCTGGGCGCCAACATGCCCGCCGGCATCACCTCCGCGCTGGCGGGCGGCTCCGACGCCCGGTTCGGCGTGATCGAGGTCGACGAGAAGTACCTCGCCGGCGTCGCCCGCGACACCCGGCCGAAGGCGATCGCCCTGCTCAACCTCTCCCGCGACCAGCTGGACCGCGCGGCCGAGACCCGGATGATGGCCGAGAAGTGGCGCGAGGGCCTCAAGGACTCCGAGGCCGTGATCATCGCCAACGCGGACGACCCGCTGGTGACCTGGGCCGCGTCCTCCTGCAAGAAGGTGGTCTGGGTGGCCGCCGGACAGGCCTGGAAGGAGGACGCCTGGTCCTGCCCCGCCTGCGGCGGCGTGATGCAGCGCCCCGGCGACGACTGGTTCTGCCAGGACTGCGGCTTCCGCCGGCCCAACCCGCACTGGGCCCTCCAGGGCACCCACGTGGTCGACCCGCAGCGCGGCGCCTGGCCGATCCAGCTCCAGCTGCCCGGCCGCGCCAACCTCGCCAACGCCACCAGTTCGGCCGCCGTGGCCGCCGTGTTCGGCGTGCCCCCGCAGGTCGCGCTGGACCGGATGCGCGCGGTCACCGCCGTGGCCGGCCGCTACGACGTCGTCCAGTACCAGGGCCGCGACATAAGGCTTCTGCTGGCGAAGAACCCGGCCGGCTGGCTGGAGACCTTCTCGCTGATCGACGGCCCGCCGACCCCGGTGATCCTCTCGGTGAACGCGATGGACGCCGACGGCACCGACACCTCGTGGCTGTGGGACGTCGACTACGAGCGCCTCGCCGGACACCCGGTGTTCGTGATGGGCCAGCGCAAGCTGGACCTCGCGGTGCGCCTGGAGGTCGCCGGGCTGCAGTTCCACGTGGTCGACTCGCTGGAGCAGGCCGTCCGGATGGCGCCGCCCGGGCGGATCGAGGCGATCGCCAACTACACCGCTTTCCAGCAGCTCCGGAAGGTCGTGGCGGGCTGATGACGACTCCAGGAACCGGCCCGGGCACCGGGCCGAACGGAAGGCCTTCGAGGATGAGTGAGAGCAGCCTGCGGCTGGTCTGGGTCTACCCGGACCTGCTCAGCACCTACGGCGACCGGGGCAACGCCCTGGTCGTGGAGCGCCGCGCGCGCCAGCGCGGGCTGGGCGTGACCCGGATCGACGTCCGGTCCGACCAGGCCGTGCCCACCAGCGGTGACATCTACCTGATCGGCGGCGGTGAGGACCGCCCGCAGCGGCTGGCCGCCGAGCGGCTGCGCCAGGACACCGGGCTCGTCCGGGCGTCCGAGAACGGTGCGATCATCTTCTCGGTCTGCGCCGGGTACCAGATCCTCGGACACGAGTTCATCAACGACCTCGGCGAGCGCGAGCCCGGCCTCGGCCTGCTCGACGTGTGGAGCACCCGCGGTGAGGGCGCCCGCAACGTCGGCGACGTGCTCGCCGACGTGGACCCGCGGCTGAACCTGCCGCAGCTCACCGGCTTCGAGAACCACCAGGGCATCACCCACCTCGGCGAGGGCGTCTCGCCGCTGGCCCGGGTGGCCGTCGGCGGCGGCAACGGCACCGGCGACGGCACGGAGGGCGCCTGGCGGGACACCGTCTTCGGCACCTACCTGCACGGCCCGGTGATGGCCCGCAACCCCGCCGTCGCGGACATGCTGATCAAGCTCGCGCTGGACGTGAGCGCCCTCCCGCCGGTCGACACCACCTGGTACGACGCGCTGCGGGCGGAGCGGATCGCCGCGACCGGCCAGCCCGCGTAGAGCCGACCCACCCCAAGGGTTTCGTACAGCGTTGTACGGCTTCGTACGGCTTCGTGCTGCCCCTGGGACGGGGGCCGGGTGACCGCATGGCGGGCACCCGGCCCACTGATAATCGAATACGTACGACAATAGGGAAGCTGGCCGCACACCCTCCTCGGCAGCCGGCAAGCATTTCCACGGGAGCGCCGATGGCGCCGCTACCGTGTCGGTTCCTGTCCGGCCGGACACAGGGGCCCGCTATATGCTCGACCTCGTGATCGCCTTTCGTGCACCAGTGCCCGAAAACGATCAGCGCTTCACCTCTCGGCCACCTCCGCGCCACCCCGGCGCGGGAGCGGCCCGCTACGGTGACTGCGTGGTCCCAGCCTGGTAGTCCGGCCGTTCCTCGGTTCTGCTCGGGAGTTGCAAAGCAATGCGTATTGGTGTGCTGACCAGCGGCGGTGACTGCCCCGGCCTGAACGCTGTGATCCGCTCCGTGGTCCACCGGGGGGTGGTCGACCACGGCGACGAGATCATCGGTTTCCAGGACGGCTGGCGAGGCCTTCTGGAGGGCGTCCACCGCCCCCTGACTCTTGACTCGGTGAGCGGCATCCTCGCCCAGGGCGGCACGATCCTCGGTTCCTCGCGGGTCCAGCCCAGCCACCTGCGCGACGGTGTGGAGCGCGCCAAGAAGCACTGCGAGGACCTCGGGATCGACGCGGTCATCCCGATCGGCGGCGAGGGTACTCTCAAGGCCGCCAAGCTGATGAGCGACGGCGGACTGCCGGTGGTCGGCGTGCCGAAGACCATCGACAACGACATCGCCTGCACGGACGTGACCTTCGGCTTCGACACCGCCGTCTCGGTCGCCACCGACGCCCTCGACCGGCTGAAGACCACGGCCGAGTCGCACCAGCGCGTGATGGTCGTCGAGCTGATGGGCCGCCACACCGGCTGGATCGCCCTGCACGCGGGCATGGCCGCCGGCGCGCACGCCATCGTGGTGCCCGAGCGCCCCTTCCACATCGACCGGCTCACCGCCGTCGTCCGCGAGCGCTTCGACCGCAACAAGAAGTTCGCGATCGTGGTCTGCGCGGAGGGCGCCAAGCCCGAGCCCGGCACCATGCACTGGGAGGAGGGCGTGAAGGACATCTACGGTCACGAGCGCTTCACCGGTGTCGCCAACCAGCTCTCCCGCGAGCTGGAGCACCGCCTGGGCAAGGAGGCCAAGCCGGTCATCCTCGGCCACACCCAGCGCGGCGGCACCCCCACCGCGTACGACCGGGTGCTCGCCACCCGCTTCGGCTGGCACGCCGTCGAGGCCGTCCACAAGGGCGCCTTCGGGCACATCACCGCCCTGCAGGGCACCGCGATCAACCTGGTGCCGCTCGCCGAGGCCGTCGCCGAGCTGAAGACCGTCCCGCCGGAGCGCTACCTCGAGGCCGAGACCGTCATCTGACGCCCGCCCGCTTCGTACGGCTCCGGCCCCCGGGATCCACTCCCGGGGGCCGGAGCCGTCGGCGTCAGAAGCCGGTGTCGTAGCTGTAGTGGCGGGTGTGGTCGAGCATGTCGGCCGGGGTGGTGTCGTTCCACGGCTTCATGGTCTCGTTGAGGTCGACCACGTTCGCGGTGCCGACGACGGGCAGGTACCCCTGGTCGGGGTGCCGGCGCTGCCACTCGGCCCACAGCTTGTCGATGAAGCAGTGGTGCAGCCAGAACACCGGGTCGTTGGGCGACATCCCGGTGGTCATGTGACCGCCCACCCAGACGTGCACCCGGTTGTGCAGGTTCGCGCCGCGCCAGCCCTCCAGGTTGTTGCGGAACCCGTCGGAGGCGCTGTTCCACGGCGCCGCGTCGTACGCCCGGATCGACAGCACCGACTCGGTCTCCGCCCTGGTCGGCAGCGCGGCGACCGCACTGCCCAGGGCACGGCGCAGGTACGTCCGGCTGTCCGGGCGCACGCTGAGCGTCCAGCCGCCGGCACTGAACGCGAACGGCCCGGTCGTCACCTGGCCGTCGCTGCTCCGGCCACTGCCTCCCAGGAAGCCGGCGTCCCAGAGCTGGGCGTCGGCGGTGCGGTCCGCCGTCCAGTCCCAGTACGGGAGCGTGACGCCCGGGTCAACACTCTGCAGCGCCTGCTCGAACTGGAGCAGGAACCTGCGGTGCCAGGGCAGGAACGACGGCGACCGGTGGCCGACCCGCTCCCCGTTGTCGGTGTCGCTGGTGATGAACGCGTTGTGGGTGCTGACGAAGGCGTCGTAGCGCCCGGCCCGCTTGAGCGCGAGCACGGCGTTGACGAAGTCGCGCCGCTCCTTGGGCGTCAGAGTCGCCTGGTTCTTGCGGACTGCCATGAGTCCCCCCTCGGTACGAAGAATCGGTGCGGTCAGGCGAGCGGTACGAGCGCCGCGCCCTGGAGCTCGTTCACGGCGGCGCGGGCGAGCGCTCGCGGCGTGGGATACGTCTGGTAGTGGTTGACCACGCTGATCCAGGTGCCGTCCGCGTTGCGCATCATGTGCAGTTCCCGGCCGTCGATCAGCACGGTGTACCCGGCGTCGTGGTGATGACCGCCGCCGGTCGCGGGCCGGCCCTGGATCCGGCGGCTGCGGTAGACCTCGTCGAAGTCGTCGGACCCCTCGGGGCCGGCGGCCGTGGCCGGCGCACCGGCCGGACCGGTCACGCCGAGCACCACCGTGCCGGCCGCGGCCGTGAAGGCGACGGCGGCTCCCTGGAGCATGCGGCGCCGGGTCGGTTCCGAGGCATGGGTGGACTGGGACATGGGTGGACCCCCCTCTGGCGCGCCTCCACGGGTGACGGAGTGCGCGCGGAGAAACTCTGCGGATGATGGGCCGGCGGCACGCGGTCGCGCCGCAGCGGCCGGTGCGTCGACACACCGCACCGAGGGGCCTTCATGATCGGCCCGCCCGTCCCCATCCTCACAGCCCCGCCCGCGCCGGGTAACGGCCGATCGGCGGGGGGCCGGGGGTGGCCGGGGTTTCGGACAATCCGCACACGAAGCCAGACCGGCAGCCGGGGAAGGATCTTCATATCCTTCGGACTGTTGGCCCTTCCGGCCGATGATCTTCCGGTTCTCCGCCGGTCCGGCGGGGATTCCTCCTGCCGCGGCGATCGGCCCGTGACCGGCCTCACCCTGCACGAATGGCGCGATTGCCCCCGCGGCACCGCGCCCGTGGATTCGGCAGCCTGCGGCGAGCCCTCCCCGCTCCCCGCAGGCGCCTGGCTACGGTGACGGCATGGAGATCCTCGCGTACGGCGTCCAGGAAGATGAGCGGCCCCTGCTGGAGCAGGCCTTCGCCGAACGGCACGCACTGCGCAGCCTGGCCGTCTTCCTC
>FTAK01000407.1_pt1 | contig 29525 bp, 24 predicted proteins | sample 1639071 | NCBI WGS metagenome assembly FTAK01 (sample SAMEA3914812, study PRJEB12502) | metagenome | biome: forest; material: soil | place: Canada | collected 2011-07-07 | depth 0.1 m
GCGCTGCGGCTGCGCCCGCACCGGACCAGGCTGCACCTGGCGATGAGCCTGCTGCTGCTGGACTCCGGCAGCACCCGCCGCCTGCAGGACGAGTGGTGGCAGCTCTACCGCGACCCCGAAGCCGAACTCCCGCCCGTACCGGGGACGTTCCGGGAGTGCCTGCTCGCGATGGCCGAGCACGAGCACACCGAGGCCTTCCAGGCCCACCTGGCCTACTGGCAGGCCCGGCTGGACACCCTGCCGCAGGCTCCCCGGCTCCCGCAGGCCGCGCGCCCGGCCGCGCTCTCGCCCGTCCACCTGACCCGCCGCTCGTTCACCCTGGACGGCGCGCAGTGGAAGCGCCTGCGCGCCAACTTCCGGGCCCACCGGGTGCTTCCGACCACCGCGCTGCTGCACGTGTACGCGGAGGTGCTGGGCGGCTGGGCCGCGAACCCGCGGTTCTGCCTGAACGTACTGCACCAGAACTGGGCCACCGGGCACCCCGAGGCGGCCGGTGTGGTCGGCCAGTTCAGCGCGACCCTGCCGTTGGAGGTGGACCTCGCGGCCGACGACGACTTCTGGGCCCGCGCCGGCCGCCTGCAGAAGCAGCTCTGGCGGGATCTGGAGCACGGCGACGTCACCGGCGTGCGGATCACCCGCGAACTGGCCGCCCGCCGGGGCTGGACGTCCTCCGCCGCACTCCCGTACGTCTTCAACAGCATGCTGGGGCCCGCCGATTCGCGCCCGCAGGAGGGGCTTCGGGCGTGCCGCACGGTGCACACCGGGCTGCGCACGCCGCAGGTGCTGGTCGACAATCAGACCAAGGACGCCCCGGGCGGCGGCGTCGAGTGCGTGTGGGACGTGGTGGACGAGGCCTTCCCGCCCGGCCTGCCGCAGGAACTCTTCGACGCCTACCGGCGGATGGTCGAGCAACTGGCCGGCCCGGACGGCGCGCAGCTGCGGCCCGAGCCCTCGCCGCCGGCCCACCGGCCGCTGGTCGAGGCGCTGAACGCACCCGCGCCGGCGCCGCGCGGCAGGCTGGAGGACGGCTTCCTGGAACAGGCCCGCCGCCGGCCCGCCGCACCGGCCGTGGTCAGCACCGGCCGGACCTTGACGTACGCCGAACTGGAGGACGCCTCAAGGGCGGTGGCCGCCCGGCTGGCCGCGCTCGGCGTCGGCCGGGGCGACCTGGTGCCGGTGGTCATGAGCAAGGGCTGGGAGCAGGTGGCGGCCGCGCTCGGCGTCGTCCGGGCGGGCGCCGCCTACTGCCCGATCGACGCCGCGACCCCGGGCGAGCGGATCGGGCGGCTGCTGCGTGCCTGCTCGGCCACGACCGTGCTCACGCAGTCGCACGCGGGCGCCGCCCTCGGGCCGTCGGACGCGTTCGCCGTCGTCGAGGTCGACCGCCTCACCGGCGGTGCGGAGTTCGCGGAGCCGGCCGGCCTCTCCCCCGACGACCTCGCGTACGTCATCTACACCTCCGGTTCCACCGGTGAGCCGAAGGGCGTACTGATCGAACACGGCGCCGCCCTGAACACCGTCCTGGACGTCAACGAGCGGGTCGGACTCGGCCCCGCCGACCGGGTGTTCGGGATTTCCTCGCTCAGCTTCGACCTGTCGGTCTGGGACGTCTTCGGCGCCCTCACGGCCGGCGCCGCCCTGGTGCTGCCGGACGCGACGACCCGGCCCGACCCGGTCGGCTGGGCCGGGCAGGCGCTGGCGCACGGCGCGACGGTGTGGAACTCGGTACCCGCGCTCGCCGAGATGCTGGTCGAGCTCGCCGAGCAGCGCCCCGGCGCCGGCCTCCCGCCGGTGCGCGCGTTCCTGCTCAGCGGCGACTGGGTGCCGGTGCCGCTGCCCGACCGGATGCGCCGGCTCTGGCCGGACGTCCGGGTGCTCGCCCTCGGCGGCGCGACCGAGGCCTCGATCTGGTCGAACCTGTACGAGGTCGGCGAGACCGACCCGGCCTGGAGCAGCATCCCGTACGGCGTGCCGCTGCGCGCGCAGACCATGCGGGTGCTGGACCACCGGATGGAGCTGCGGGCGCCCTGGGCGACCGGCCGGATCCACATCGGCGGCACCGGGCTGGCCCGTGGCTACGCGGGCGACCCGGAGCGGACGGCCGAGCGGTTCGTCCGCCATCCGCGCACGGGCGAGCGCCTGTACGTGACCGGGGATCTGGGCCGCTACCGGCCGGACGGGACGATCGAGTTCCTCGGGCGCGAGGACCGCCAGCTGAAGATCCAGGGGTTCCGGGTGGAGCCGGGCGAGGTGGAGGCGGCGATCCGCAGCCACCCTGGGGTGGCCGAGTGCGCGGTGGGCGCGACGACCGGGCCGGGCGGGCAGCCGCAGCTGGTCGCGCTGGTGGTGCCGGCCGACGGCGAGGGCCCCACCGAGCTGGCCGGGTACCTGCGCGACCGGTTGCCGTCCTATCTGGTGCCGGCCCGGATCCACCTGCTGGAGCGGCTGCCGCTGACCGCCAACGGCAAGGTGGACACCGCCGCCGCACTGGCCTCGCTCGCCGCCGCGCCGCTGCCGGCGCAGCGCGGCCCGCAGGACTCCGCCCTCGACGACGGGACGCTCAAGCAGGTCGCCGAGCTGTGGACGGAGCTGCTCCGCGCCGAGGTGCTCGGCCCGGACAGCGACTTCTTCGCGCTGGGCGGCAACTCCCTGCTGGCGCTGCGGCTGGTCAACCGCATCCACTCCACCCTCGGCGTCGAGCTGCGGTTCGGCGAGGTGTTCGAGGCGTCGACCCTGCGGGCGATGGCCGCCCGGGTCGCCGAGGGCGGGCGCCGCTCCAGCTGCGCCGTCACGCTGTCCGGCGGCACCGGGCCCGAGCTTTTCCTCTTCCACCCGGTCGGCGGCTCGGTGACGAGCTACCTGCCGCTGGCCCGGGCCTGGCCCGGCCCGGTGCGCGCGTTCCAGAGCCGGGCCCTGGTGGAGGACGGGGACGCGGCGCTGGACCCGAGCGTGCCCGCGATGGCGGCCGGCTACCGGGAGGAGCTGGAGCGGCTCTGCCCGGAGGGCCCGTACCTGCTGGGCGGCTGGTCGATGGGCGGTGTGCTGGCCCACGAGGTCGCCCGGCAGCTGGCCGAGCGCGGCAAGCCGTCCCGGGTCGTCATGATCGACAGCAGCGCGAGCGAGCACCGGCTGCCCGCGACCGAGGCGCAGCGCCAGCTGGAGTTCCTCGCCGACCTGGCCGGCGGCCGGCTGCCCGAGGGCGTGGCGACCGCGGTGCGCGGTGCGGCGCCCGGCACCGAGGTGTCCGCCGCCCGGGCCGCCGCCGTCTGGCACGGCCTGCTGCCGGTCGAGCTGGACGTCGCCGCGTACCGGCGGCTGGCGGCCGTCCACGCGCACAACCTGGCCGTCCTGGCCGAGCACCGCCCGGCCCCGTCCGAGCAGCCGACGCTGCTCGTGGTGGCCGCCGCCGAGCGGGCGCGGCGGGCGGAGGACCCGGCCGACGCCTGGCGCGCGCTGTGCCCGGGCATCGAGGTGCTGGAGCGCCCGCAGGACCACTACTCGATCGTCGCGGAGCAGGAACTCGCGGCCATCGCCGACCTGGTGGCCGGCCGGCTGGACGGCCCCACCGCACCTTCCACCCACCGACCTGACCGACCTGTCAGCACCATCGAAAGGGACTTCACGGAATGACAGAGCACGGACATATGAGCGAGCGCGTCGCCCAGACCCTGCGCGGCTCCTTCGCCGGGGCCGTCCACCTGCCGGCCGACGAGCCCTACGAGAGCGAGCGGCTCGCCTGGATGCGCGCCGTCGAGCAGCGTCCGGCCGTCGTCGCGACCGCCTCCGGCGCGGCGGACGTCCGGGCCGCCGTCCTCACCGCCCGCGAGCACGGGATCCCGTTCGCCGTGCAGTCCGCCGGCCACGGCGCGGTGCGGCCGCTCGACGGCGGGCTCCTGCTCAAGACCTCGGCGCTGACCCAGGTCACCGTCGACCCCGAGCGCCGCACCGCCCGCTTCGGCCCGGGCGCGGCCTGGGCCGACGTCATCGCGGCCGCCGCGCCGCACGGCCTGGCCCCGCTCTCCGGCACCCCCACCGTCGGGGCGACCGGCTTCACCCTGGGCGGCGGCATCGGCTGGCTCTCGCGCGAGTACGGCTACGCCGCCGACAGCCTGATCAGCGCCGAGGTGGTCAGCGCCGCCGGCCGCCTGCACACCGCGAGCGCCGAGGAACACCCCGACCTGTACTGGGCGCTCCGCGGCGGCAGCGGCAACTTCGGGGTCGCCACCTCGCTGGAGATCCGGCTGTACCCGGTCACGACCGTCTACGCGGGCGCCGTGATGTTCCCGATCCAGCGGGCCGCCGACCTGCTCGCCCACTACCGCGAGTGGGCGCCGCAGCAGCCGGACCAGATGTCCACCGCCGTCCTGCTGATCCGGATGCCGCCCGGCCCGCCGATCCCCGAGCCGATGCGCGGCAAGCAGTTCCTCGCCCTGCGGGTCTGCTTCGACGGACCGGCCGACGAGGCCGAGCGACTGCTCAAGCCGCTGATGGACACCGCCGGGCAGCCGCTGATGAACGGTCTCGCCGTGATGCCGTTCGCGCAGTCCGGTGGCGCGATCACCGGCCCGCCCCCGCCGCCGATGGTGGCCGCCCAGGTCATCGACCTCTTCCGGGAGATCCCCGAGGACGCGATCGACGCGATGGTCGCGGCCGCCGGCGCCGACTCCCCGGCCCCGCCGATGTCCACCGTGGAGGTCCGCCACTGGGGCGGCGCGATGGCCGAGGCGGGCCCCGACGCCGGCCCGGCCGGGCACCGGGACGTGCCGTTCTCCATCATCACCACCGCCATGATCCCGGCCCCGCAGCTCGACGCGCCGGTCCGCGCCTGGGCCGACGCGCTGGCCACCCGGCTGCTCCCGTACGCCACCGGCGGCACCTTCCTGAACTTCCTCACCGACCCGGCACTGACCCGGACGGCCTTCACCGAGCAGAACTACGCCCGGCTGGTCGAGGCCAAGCGCACCTGGGACCCGGACAACTTCTTCCGGCTCAACCACAACATCCCGCCGCACTGACCCGCGGACGCCGTGCGCGGGGGTGCGGACCGGCCTGGCCGGTGCGCACCCCCGCGCCGTGTCCGCGTACGCCCGCGATCGTTCAACCGACTGACCGGGCACGCCCCAGGCGGCTGCCCGGAGAGCCGGCCGCGCGGCCGGCCCGGACGACGGAGGGAACCCGGTGCGACAGATCGTCAACACCACCCAGGCGGAGGCCTGGAACGGCTACGAGGGCAGCCACTGGGCCGGCCACCAGGGCCGCTACGACGCGGTGAACAGCGGCTTCAACGACTGCCTGCTGGCGGCCGCCGCCGTCGGCGAGCGGGACAGCGTCCTGGACGTCGGCTGCGGCAACGGCCAAACCACCCGGCTGGCGGCCGCCCTGGCACCGGCCGGCCGGGCGTACGGCATCGACCTGTCCGCGCCGATGCTGGCGCGGGCCCGCGCCTCGGCCCGGGCCGAGGGTCTCGGGAACGCGGTCTTCGAGCAGGGCGACGCGCAGGTGCACCCCTTCCCGGCGGCGGCCTTCGACGTGGCCGTCAGCCGCTTCGGGGTGATGTTCTTCGCCGAGCCGCAGGTGGCCTTCGCCAACATCGGGCGGGCCCTGCGCCCGGGCGGGCGACTCGTGTTCCTCTCCCTGCGGGAGCTGCGGCACAGCGAGCTCGGCCCGGTGCTGGCCGCCCTCGGCGAGCAGCTGGCCCGGCCCGGCGACGCCCCTCGGCCGGCCGCCCCCGGGGCGGTCTCGCTGGCCGACCCGGCGGCCGTCCGCGAGGTGCTCGGCGCGGCCGGCTTCGAGCAGGTCCGCGTCGAGCCGGTCGAGGCGGACCAGTACTGGGGCCGGGACGCGAAGGACGCGGCGGAGTTCCTCCTCGGCTGGGGCCCGGTGCGCCACCAACTGGCGCAGGCCGGCCCGGAGGAGTCCGCCCGGGCCGGCGAGGCCGCGTACCAGGCGCTGGCCCGCCACGAGCAGCCGGACGGCGTCCGCCTGCGCGGCGCCGCCTGGCTGGTCGAGGCTGTCCGTCCCTGACTCCCGGCACTGGTGGTGTCCTCCGGGCCGGTCAGGCGTCCTGGGTGACTCCCACCACGTGCAGGTACAGCACCGCCGAGTCGACACCGTCCACGCCGAGCAGCTGGTTGACCGCGTCGTCGTAGTAACCGCTCAGCCCCACCGTGGACTTGCCCAGCCAGGTCGCCACCAGCGCGAGGTTCTGGGCGAGATGGCCGGTCTCCTGGAGCACCAGGCGGTACGAGCGCAGCCCGTAGTGCAGCCGCTGGTACGTCAGGTCGGCGACCGTGAAGACCCAGAGCGGGCACTCGGCGGCGTCGATGTTCCCGCCGGCCTTGGGCGGCGTGGTGACCCGGGGGTCGGTGGCCGGCGCGCTGCGCCGAAGGTCGGCCGAGATGTCCGCCCCGCTGAGCAGCCGCAGGGCGTGCGCGTCGGGGTCGTAGCGGTAGGTGCCGCGGGCCAGCCCGGTGATGTCGTGGCAGTACAGCAGCAGTTGGAGCGGGTAGCGGGTGCCGCCGCTCGGGTAGGGCCGCACGGAGTAGCTCAGTTCGGGGCTCATCCGCTTCACGTCGGTCACCGCGGCGGAGTAGTACAGCAGGGTGCTCAGCTCGGCCAGGGTGACCGGCCCGCGGTAGCTGCCGTAGCCGCTGCGGCGGGCCAGCAGCACATCGGCGAACGCGGGTGCGTGCGGGCCCGGCAGTTCGGGCCGCGGCAGCACGACGAGCGCCTCCTCGCGGGCCGGCTGCCAGCGTCCGGCCGTCTCGGACTGCACCAGGTCGGGGCGTTGGTCGAGCAGCCGGCTGCCGACGTACTTGCTGTCCTCGTGGAAGCGCCGGTCGGGAGCCGACGGACCGTCCGCGAAGAAGGGCTCGCGCGGGCCGCCGAGCACCGCGAGCGAGATCAGCCAGGCGGCCTGGGCCTGCTCGGCCGGGCTGAGGCCGAGCTGGCGGCCGGTCGCCGCCGCCAGCTCGCGGAAAGGCTCGTGCGCGTCCTCGGGCCCGGCGCCGTACGTCCGGCCGAGCTGGGCCCAGACGCCGGTCAACTGCCGGTGCCAGTCGCCGAGTCCGGTCGCCGGCGAGCCGATCTCGGCGTCCGCCCGGTCGTACCGGCGCAGCCACTCGGCCTCGTTGCGGTGGAACTCAGCCTCGGCGGCGTCGCGGGCCGCGGTGGTCTCGGCCGGGGTGGTCAGGGAACAGGCGTACGCGCGCAGCCAGTGCGCGCAGCCGATCCGGTCGGCGCCGGTGGCGCGGGCCGCGGCGAGCAGCAGACCGGTGGCGGCCTGCAGCCGCTTGGGCCGCGAGCGGGTGGCCCGGACCAGCGGGACGGCGACGGCGGTGGACGCCGCCAGGTACCCGGCCGGCAGGCCGGAGGAGGACGGCCAGTCGGACGGTGCCACCTGGCCCGCCGGGTGGCCGGCCAGGGCCTGCGTGATGAGCGCGCCCAGCTCGTCCAGCGGCTTGTCGAGGGTGTCGCCGGCGCCCCCGCGCAGCCCGATCAGGAGTCCGGGTGGCGCGGCGCCGGCCGAGGGCCGCTCCAGCGCCCAGGATTCGACCGTCCCCTGGGTCAGGGCGTGCGCCGCCCAGGGCTGGACGACATCGAGGAGGATCGCCTCCAGCGCGTCGGTGGCGCCGTCGCCTGCGCTCACCCGCAGGGCGTGCCAGGAGGTCGGGGTACCGAAGGTCGTGCTCATCCGTCACCTGCCAGATCGAGGGTGGTGGGTGGTCGCCGGCTCAGGCCGCGAGGGCCGGCTCGGCCAGGTCGGGCAGGGCCAGGTCAGGCAGGGCCAGCAGGACGGGCGGGTGGGACCAGTGCAGCGGGTGCAGGGTCAGGTCGAGGTGGAGGCTGCTGCCGGGGCCGGTGGTGACCGGGCCGGCGGTGGCGACCAGCATCTGCTGGCCGGGGCACGAGGCGTCGTCCGGGAACGCCCCGTGGGCCACCGCGTGGATGTACCAGGTGCCGTCGGGCACCCCGGTCAGGCGGAAGGGTCCTGGTTCGGTGATGATCGCCCGGACGGCGGGACATCGCTCCAGGATCGGACTGTCGAACAGGCCCACGTAGACGGCCGAGACGCCGACGCCCGCCGCGCAGGCGGCGCCGGAGATGGAGCCGGTCCGCGATCCGGCGGCCCCGCCCGGCTCGGCCGCCTCGCCGCGGCCCCGGTCGCCGAGGTGGCGGTACTGGGTCGGCGAGCAGCCCACCGACTCGGTGAACCGGCGGGTGAAGCTCCCGGTGCTGCTGTAGCCGACCTGCGCGGAGATGTCCGAGACGTTGAGCGAGGTGGCGAGCAGCAGACGCTTCGCCTCCTCCAGCCGGACGGCGCTGAGGAATCGCCCCGGAGTGACGCCGGTGATTCGACGGAAGGTCCGCAGGAAGTGGAATTTGCTGACCATGGCCGACTGGGCCAGTTCGTCAAGGCTGAGCGGTTCGAAATATCGCTCTCTTATCGTGTTGACGGCGCGTTCGATTACATGCTCCATGCTGCCTCCCGGTGAATTTGATGCGGCCGTTCCTGCTCGTCGGTAAATGGAAAAACGCGCGTAGAACAAGCACAGGGATAAACGGGTGCACCGAACTTGTGAACGACGGATCAGCCGGAGGCATGGCTCCGCGCCGGCTTCGACGCACAGCGCCACACGCACCCGGTCGGTCGCTGGGGGTCTCGGACCGGGTGCTGACGACACCACCCATCGTCACAGGGGCAGGAGGAGTGTGTCTTCTTCAATCTTGCTGTTTCTAGAGGCTCACTACAGTTTTAAGCCAGTCGCGCTCATGCCAGCTCCACCGGGGGCACTCCCAGCGGCGTGAAACCGAGCGTCCGGCCGTAGAACGCCAGCTCAGAGCGGAGGGCGGCGATCACCGTCGCCGCCCTGCGGAACCCGTGCGACTCCCCGGGGAAGGCCATCAACAGGTGCCCGACACCGTTGTCGGCGAGCTCCCGGGCCAGTCCCTCGGACTGCGACGGCGGCACCACCGGATCCTCCAGCCCCTGCAGCAGGAGCACCGGGCAGGTGTCCGGGCGCACGTGACCGATCGGCGAGCGCTCGCGGTACGTCGCGAGGCTCTCCGGCAGCGGCCCGACCAGGCCGTCCAGGTACCGGGACTCGAAGTCGTGCAGGCCGGCCGCCAGCAGCTCCAGGTCCGCGACACCGAAGTAGGAGGTGGCGGCCCGGAAGACCGGCCCGTGCGCGGCCACCCCGGTGGTCACCGCCGCCAGTGCCGTCCAGCCACCGGCCGACGGGCCGCGCACGGCCAGCCGCTCCCCGTCCGCCTCCCCGGCCTCGGCCAGCAGGCGCGCGGCGGTCACCACGTCCGCCACGTCCACCACGCCCCAGCCGCCCTTCAGCCGCTCGCGGTGGGCCCGCCCGTACCCGCTTGAGCCGCCGTAGTTCACCGCGATCACACCGATGCCCCGGCTGGTGAAGTACGCCTTCGAGAGGTCCATCGCACCGCCGTCGTGGCCGGTCGGCCCGCCGTGCACCCAGACCAGGTAGGGCGGGCGCTCCCCCTCGGGGGCCCGCACGTGCGGGTGGGTCGGCGGGTGCACGAAGGCGTGCACGGGGTGGCCGCCGGCCCCGGCGAACTCCACCGCCCGGGGCACCGGCAGGTAGCCGGGGTCGGGCGGGTCGGCCGGCTCGGCGCTCAGCCGCTCGGCCTTGCCGGAGCCCGGGTCGACCCGGACCACGCAGGTGGCCTCGGCCGGACCGCCCGCCAACGCGGCGACCGTGCCGCCGTCCGCCGCGAGCTCCGGGGCGAACACGGAGAGGCCGCAGTCCACGTCCACCAGCTCGCCGGTGGACGGGTCCAGCACGCCGAGCCGCTGGTCGCCCAGCCCGTGCACGACGGCCAGCCGCCCGTCCGCGAGCAGCGCGAACGGCGCGCCGCCCAGGTCCCAGAGCGGCGCGGCGAACTCCTCGGCGGCCGGGTGCAGGTTGCGCGGCGGCCGCACGCCGGCCGGGTCCACCTCGTAGATATTCCACCAGCCGGAGCGGTCCGACACCGCGTAGAGGGTCTCCTCGTCCCGCCAGCACGGCGCCAGTACGGACTCCCGGGCGTCGCCCCCACCCAGCACCGGCCGGCCCGTCGTCGGCCCCGGCCCGTCCGCCGGGCCGACCCGCAGCTCGGCCGCGTCCCAGGGCATGTCGGGGTGGTTCCAGGCGATCCAGGCGATCCGGCGGCCGTCCGGCGAGGGCGCCGGGAAGGCCAGGAAGTCGGCGCCCGTCACCAGCTCGCGCACCGCGCCGGGGGCGGTCGCGGCCGAGCCGTCCAGCGGGACGGCCACGATGGCGCGGCTGATCGCACCGTCCTCCCCGTGCTGCTCGCGCACGCACCAGAGCGCCCGCCCGTCGGCGGCGAGCACCAGGTCCGCGTAGCGCAGCGCGCGGGGTGCGGCGGGTTCGGGGGTGAGCGGCACGGGCTGCTCGCCGTCCGCCCCGGTCAGGTAGAGGCGCTGGTCGGCGCGGTGGGCGAAGACGATCCGCCAGTCGCCGCCGGGGCCGGCCGGCACCGGCAGGTAGGACCGCCCGCCGTACTCGTGCACCCGGGTGCAGGCGTCCCACGGCCCCGGCAGCAGCGACCTGCGCCCGCCGTCCGGCCCGGCCACCACCACGGTCGTCCGGCCGTCCTCCTCGGGCCGCGCCTCCTGCCACCAGACCCGCCCGCCGGCCGCCTGGGGGAAGGCGGGCCGTACCCGGGCGCGGGCCACGATCTCGGCGGTGATCGGGGAGGGCCAGGCTCCGAAAGGAAGGATGTCGGACATGTGGTCCTCGCATTTGAGGTGGGCATGGAATATTCGCGGCCGATCGCCTATCGTTTCGTGACCGTACACGCTTCACTGCCCGCCCGATGCGAATTGCCAACTTTCGAGGGAGAGGCACGTGCATCTGAGTCCGAAGCAGCAGCAGATCTTCTCTATGATCGTCGAGGGCTGCGGCAACAAGGAGATTGCCAAACGGCTGGATATGTCGACGCGCACGGTCGAATCACATCTCCAGCGGCTGTACGACCGGCACGGTCTGCACAGCCGGGCCGCGCTCGTCGCCAAGTGGCTGATGGAGGGCGGCGTCCCCTGTACCGTGGCCCGGACCTGAGCGCCGGGCCCGGCCACGGTGGGCACGGTCCGGGGGCGCACGGGCGATCCGCGCCCGGTCAACGGAGCAGGGCAGCCGACACCGTCGGCTGCCCTGTCGTCGAGCACTCGTCAGCAGAGCACCATCACGGTGGCCTGGACGAACTTGTCGCCCTTGAACTCGGCGAGGACGGGGCCGAAAGCCTCGGCCGCCGTCGACGGGGCCGCCGCCGGTGCGCCGATGCTCAGCTCGCGCTCACCCGAGAGGGCGGCCTTGACCTGCTCGCCCGGGCAGTGCACGCCGCGGTTGGAGACCAGGACCTCGGTGAGCTGGGTGACCAGCCCGCCCATGTCCTGCTCGTCCCAGCCGGCCACGGTGCCCTCGGTGTCCTCGATGCTGAACCGCTCGAAGATCCGGGCCTCGGCCCGGCTGTCACCCTGGATCATCAGCATGTAGACCCGGCGGCCCACCAGCTCGTCCGGCAGCTCGGCGAGGTTGGCGGCCACCGTCTCCGGCGAGCCGAGGAAGGAGTGGGTCTGGCAGTCCCACGCGGCGGCGACGCATGCCTTCGCGGTGGCCTGGGTGGCGGTCTCGGTGGTGCCCATGGTGTCGGTCGTCATTGCAGCGAATCCTCCTGTGATGCGGACGGGACGCTGGAGCGGAGCCCACGCTAGCCGCCCCCGACGGGTGCGCGGCACCCGGTATTCGACCTGTCGGTGAACCACCGGTCGGCGCTGCACCGGCCCTCCGCACTGATCATCTCCCCAGTACAGCACGCTGCATGACGCTCCGTCAGACAATCGTCCCGGGGCCCTGCCAGGGCCCGCCGACCGGCTGGAGGCAGACGCCGATGACCGCCATCGCCCGCTACCGAACCGCCCTCGCCCACCCCGGCACCGCCCGGGTGATGGGCGCCGCCTTCGCCTGCCGGATGCTCGCCGGCATGGTCAGCCTGGCCCTGCTGCTGGTCGCGAAGGACGCCAGCGGCAGCTACGCCGGCGCCGGCCTCGTCTCCGGCGGGTACGCCCTCGCGCTGGCGGCCACCTCACCGCTCTGGGGGCGGGTCGCGGACCGCCGGGGGCCGCGCACCGCGCTGGCCTGGTCGACCTCCCTGCAGTCGCTCGCCTTCGGCCTGTTCGTGCTGATCGCGGCGACCTCCGGATGGCCCCCGCTGCTCACCCTCACCGCCGCCGTGGCCGGCGCCGCGACCCCGCCGGCCGCCGCCGTCTCCAACGCCACCGTGATGTCGCTCGTCAAGGACGAGGAGGACCGCCGCACGCTGTTCGCCCTCTCCGGGCTGCTGACCGAGAGCGTCTTCATCGGCGGCCCGCTGCTGGTCGGCGTCATCGTGGTGCTGCTCCCGGCGCTCTACGCGGTCGTGGTCACGGCCGCCGTCTCGTCCGCCGGGGTCTGGTGGCTGCGCTCCTCCCCCGGCGTCCGGCAGGTCGACCGCGAGCGCCCCCGGCTCTCCGGCCCCGGCCTGCGCCTGGCCTGGGACGGCCGCCAGCTGCACATCCAACTCGTCGTGGCCGCCGCCGCGTTCGCGATCGGCGGGCTCCAGGTCTCGGTGGTCGCCCAGGCCGGCCGGATCGACGCCGGCGCGGGCGTCCTGCTGGCCGCGCTGGCCTGTGGCGGCGTCATCGGCAGCTTCCTGTACGGCGGCCTGCGCCTGCCCGGCACGAACCGCGCCCAACTCGCCGTCGGCCTCGCCCTGTACGGCGGGCTCATCATGACCGTCGGGGCCGGCTCCGCCGCCCTGGTCACGGTGCTGGTGCTGGTGCTGATCGGCTTCGTCAACGGACCGGCCGACGCCATCGAGACGGTGCTGGTCGGCGAGTACGCCCAGGAGTCGACCCGCTCCCAGGCCTTCGCGGTGCTGGTCGCCTCGAACTGGGTGGGCTTCGCCGCCGGCAGCGCGGTGACCGGCGCCGTCGTCCAGCACGTCTCGGCCGGGCTCGGCGCCGTGGTCGCCGGGGCCGCCGCCCTCGCCGCCGCGGCGTCGCTGCTGCTGCCGACCGCGCGGGCGCACGCCGTGGCGGCGCCCGTTCCGGAGCCCGTCCGCGACCAGGTCTGAGCAGGGCCCCGCAGCGCTGTGCTGCGGTGTGCCGCGGCCTGCTGCGGCCTGCTGCGGCAGAACCACGGACGGCACAAAGCACGGCTGTCCGGTACCGGGGCGCCGCCCTACCGTGGGTGCGCGTCGGCCCAATTCCGAACCGAGCAAGGCGGATGACGATGACCTTCGCACAGTTCCACGCCTTCGCCGGCAGCCCCGACACGGTGGCCCGGCACCTCTACGCGCTCCCCCGCGACGTCGTGGAGCGCCCGCTCTGGGCCCTGCTGCTGCACGGCGAGGGCGGCGCCCAGGTACTGCTCCAGCAGCGCGCCGAGGTGGGCGCCGACCGGGCCAGGGTGCTCTCCTGGCAGGGCCGGGAGCTCGGCGCGCTGCCGGCCCGCCTCGCCACCCTGGTCTCGGCCTCCGCGTACGGGGACCTCGCCGGCGCCGTGCTCGCCCACGGCGAGTACACCGACCTCGGCATCGTCCCGTGCCCGGCGACCGCGCGAGGCGCCTTCGGCCACCCGCTGCGGCACCACGAGGGGCACCCGGAGGTCCGCGCGTTCGTCCTCTCGCACTGAGCCGCCCGCACCGAACCGCCCACGCCGGGGCACCCACGCTGGACCGCCCGCGCCGGGGCGCCCCCGAACCGTGCGCCCCGCGCACGCCCCGCGCGCACCTCAGGCCATGCCCGCACACCGAGTGACAAGCCACCGCCCGGATCCGACACTGGAGAGGAGATCCGTGCGAGGCGAGCGGCGGGCGCCGTGGTGCACCGGCCGCGGAGAGCGGGACGTCATGGAACGGCGAGCCTTACGAAATCCGGACACACTCCCCGGGCAGCCGGGCACCCGACGCCGTCCGCCCCCTCCAGGGGGGTGCTGAGATGCACGGGAACACCATCCCGATCGTCTACGTGAGGGGCTACGCGGGCGGCACCTCGAGCATCGAGAAGGCCGTGATGGACCCGTTCTACGGGTTCAACGAGGGGTCGACCCACATCCGCATCCAGAGCGACGACAGCCCGGCCTTCTTCCAGTTCGAGAGCCCGCTGCTGCGCCTGCACCTGGATCACGGGTACAAGATCCTGGTGGCCGGCGACCAGCAGGCGTACCTCGACACCGAGGACAGGATCGACGCCAACAGCATCTGGATCCACCGCTTCTACGACGCCTCGGCGGGCACCTGGGGCGGGCGGCCGCGCGACTACAGCCTGGAGCGGGCCGCGGAGGACCTGCTGGTACTGATCGAGAAGCTCAAGGTGAAGACCGGCGCACCGAACGTCCACCTCGTCGCCCACTCGATGGGCGGCCTGATCGCCCGCTGCCTGATCCAGAAGATCATCCCCGACCAGCGCCCGGGCCACCCGGCCACCGAGTACGTCGACAAGCTGTTCACCTACGGCACGCCGCACGGCGGCATCACCTTCACCGTCGGCTTCGGCCTCCCCGAAGCCCTGCGCGACGCCTTCGGGATCGACCAGGCCGACGTCTTCGGGCCCCGGAGGATGTACGAATACCTCACCCCGGCGGCGGAGTTCGACCCGGACGGCCCGCCGGAGGGCTGGCAGGCACGGGAGATGCCGGACGGCCCGGACGACTTCCCGCGCGAGCGGGTCTTCTGTCTGGTGGGCACCGACCCCACGGACTACGAGGCGGCCCACGGGCTCTCGGCGGCCGCCGTCGGAACCAGCAGCGACGGTCTGGTGCAGATCGAAAACGCCCAGGTCCCCGGCGCCCACCGGGCGTTCGTCCACCGCAGTCACAGCGGCCGGTACGGCCTGGTCAACTCCGAGGAGGGCTACCAGAACCTGCGGCGCTTCCTGTTCGGCGACCTCAGGATCGACGCCGCGCTGACCGGCCTCACCCTCCCGACCGAGGACCAGGACATCAAGTGGCAGGCCGAGGTGCGGCTTTCGGTCCGAGGGCTGCTGATCGTCATGCACGAACAGCTCACCAGGCACTGGTGCCCGATCCAGCTGCCGAAGCCCACCCCGGCGGACCCGCGACCGGACGTCCCGCTGACCACCACGTTCCTCTCCCGGGACCTCTCCCGGCCCGACGACACCAGGACGCTCCGCTACGCGCTGCACCTCAAGGTGCTCTCGCTGCGGGAGCACCACGGCCTGCTGCGCTTCATGGACCACCTGGAACAGATCGCGGACTTCGACGACATCCTCATCATCGACGTGCGTGCCGCCCCGGGCGGCCTGCAGACCTGGGCGAGCTGGAACTCGGAGGTCAAGGGCCTGATCAAGGACCTCAAGCCCACGGGCAACCCGGCGGACGCCCCCGTCGGCACCCAGCTCGGCGACGAGGACTCGGCCGAACGCTCCTGGGTGGCCCACATCAAACTGCCGGAAACCGCGCAGAAGTTCCTCGGCGAGGACGCCCGAATCCGCCTGACCGTCACCCCCTGGAACCTGCCGGACTGACCGGCCCCCACAATCCGTGGTGGGGACCGGTCGGTTCAGGTGCCACCTGACTGCATCGCCGCAGCAGTGACGTCAACGGATCATCCGGTGCAGCTCCTTCCGTTGAGGGCGAAGGCCGGCAGCCCGGCCGGAGCGCCCGTGCCCTGGAAGCCGAAGGACGCGGACGCGCCCGGAGCGATGGCGGCGTTGAACCCGGCGTCGGCCGCGGTCACCGCCGCACCGCTCTGGACGGCCTTGGCGTTCCAGGCGTTGGTGATCTTCTCCGCGCCCAGGAAGCTCCAGGCGAGGCTCCACCCGGAGACGGCTGCGGTACCGGTGTTCCGCACCGTCACATCAGCGGTGAAGCCGGAGCCCCAGTTGCTGCCGATGGTGTAGGTGACGGCGCAGGCGCTGCCGGGCGCGGTGGACGTCGCCGTGGGACTCGCGGTCGGACTCGGGGACGCCGACGCACTCGGTGACGGGCTCGGCGACGGTGACGCAGTCGGCGACGGGCTCACGGACGGGCTCGGTGAAGGGCTGACCGTAGGCGAGGAACTGGGCGAGGGGCTGAGCGACGGCGACGCGGTCGACCCGCCCGGCGCGGTGCCCCACTGCGGCACCGAGCCCTCCAGCAGCACGATGTCCGCGGCGTCCACCGGGACGGCCCCCGGCGTGGTGGCGATGCCCTGGTACGACCAGTCGTTGGCCGGGTCCCAGGCGCCCGAGGAGGCGATCCGGAACTGGACCTCCTTCCGGTAGGCCGACTGCCCGGCCGGGGCGATGGCGGTGTTGGAGCAGTCCACCGTCACGTAGTACGTCGAGCCGGAGGCGAGCGTGGGCCCGCTGACCGCCCCGCACTGGTTGTAGTTGGTGGTCAGGGTGATCTGGCCCGGGCTCACACCCGGCTCCAGCGTGAAGTAGTACCGCAGCGACGCCTTGGTCAGCGCGCGGGCGGGCCACGCCGACTTGTTGATCACGTACGCCTTGATCTCGGTGAAGTTGGTGCCGGCCGCGTTCACCGACGCCTGCACGGACATCTCCGGCCCGTCGGGCGTCTCGGTCGGCGGGAAGGCCGCGAGCGCCGAGCCGCCGTACTCGGAGTAGAGGCGGGCGAGGGCGCCGGTGAAAGCCGCGTTGTAGTCGGTGGCGACCTCGTTGTTGACGTAGTTGGAGCGGTCGTCGGTGTAGGAGTCGTCCGCCGAGCTCGGCCCGCCCACCAGCGCGCCGATCAGCGTGTGGCGGCTCTTGACCGGGCTGGTGAGCTGGTCGGTCCAGGAGCCGTGCGCGGTGCGGTGGTGCGGGTTCTGCGGGGCGTTGGCGCCGAAGCCGATCAGGTAGCTGGACTTGCGCGGGTTGTCGCCCAGGGCGTAGTTGATCTGGCGCACCGCGAAGTCGTGGTAGCGGCTCCTGCGGGTGGCGTCGCCGGTCAGCCAGTCCGAGTAGAGCAGCGCGACGAAGGACGTGTTGGCCGCGTAGCGCAGCGATCCCCAGGAGTCGAGGACGGCCTCACCGCCCGGCGAGTACTTGACCTGACTGCCGTTGACGCCGACCGTCCACCAGTCGAGCCAGCGGTTGGCGTCGTCGATGTAGCCCTGCTTGCCGGTGAGTTGGGCCAGCAGCACGTACGCCCCGTAGGACTTGTCGTCCCAGGCGATCGTCCAGCGGTACGACTTGGTGGTGCTCTGCGGCTCGGTGGACAGGCCCGCGTAGTACGACTCCGCCTTGGCCAGGTAGGAGCTGTCACCGGTGGCCTTGTAGAGCCAGATCGCGCCCCAGACCAGCTCGTCGTTGTAGCCGCTCCAGGAGTTGTAGTAGCCCTGGGCGTCGCTGATGCAACTGCTGTACTTCCCACGGTAGGTGTCGGCGAAGGAGTACAGCTGCTTGGCGTGGGTGAGCAGCGTGGCCGCGTACGCCGGGTCGCTGTCGGCGAACACCATCGACGAGGAGGCCATCGCGGCCGCCGTCTCGCCGGCCAGGTCCGATCCGGGGCAGGAGGCGTCGATCCTGTACGCCGGACGCGCCATCGGCAGCACCTCGGCCGGTCCCCACCAGGCGTGGTCCGTACCGCCGTTGCCGACCTGCCCGTACAGCACGTTCGGCGAGGGGTGTGCCTTGATGAAGTAGTCGTTGACGAACCGCAGGTTGTTCTTGAGGTACTGCATCTGCCCGGACGCGGCGTACGCCTGCTTCTCCTCGATGCCGCCCCAGGCGAGCATGGTGGTCGAAGCAGCCATCGGGAGACCGAACTTCACGTGGTCGCCCGCGTCGTACCAGCCGCCGGTCAGGTCGAGGCCGACGTCCTTCCCGTCGTTCAGAGCGGAGTCGCCGCGCCAGGAGACGCGGTTGGTGGCGGGCAACTTGCCTGACTGCTGGGCCTCGTAGAACAGGATCGACTTCTGCAGCGCCTCACCGTAGTTGAACGCACCGGTGCCGGCGGCCACCGCCGGTGCGGGGTCGGCGGCGTCGGCGTGGGCCGGCACGAGGACGCCCGCCAGCAGGGCTCCGGCGAGGGCGAGACCGGCGGCGAGGCGGCCGCGCGCCGCTGCGGGGCGCCGGGACGGGGCGGGGGCGGTGGATCTGCTTAACGGCGTCATGGGGTGGGGCATGGCGACCTTCCGGTGAAACTGCGCGTGTGGGGGCCGCCCGGGCACTCGACGGCTCGCGTTACCGGGCGGGGTGGAGCGGTGAGGCGTGGTGCGGTACGGGGTGGGGCGTGGTGCGGTACGGGGTGGGGCCCGTACTCGGGCGGTGCGAACAAGCACCGTGGGAGCGCTCCCACGACAGTGCCGACGCCACCGGTGAACAGGTGCGCGGCGCCGACCATGGTGGCGGCGGCGCAGCAGGCCTGTCAATGGATCTGCTCACCGCCGCCACCTCCCCGGCAACCCGCCACCCGCCCTCCTTGACGCAACCTTCCCTATCACTCCCCATCGAAGAGCCAAGTAGGGCACTATAAACTCCAATGGAGAACAACGAACGTGAGCTGTACTCGGTCGGCGAGGTCGCCGAGCGCCTGGGGCTGCACGTGCGCACCGTCCGGAGCTATGTCCGCGACGGGCGGCTGAAGGCCGTCCGGATCGGCAAGCAGTACCGGATCGCGCGCGAGGACTTCGAGGCGCTCGCCGGTCTCCCCACGGCGGCGGCCCCCACGGAGACCCCTGTCGCGCGCAGGCCCCCGGAGGTGTCGAGCATCGTGCAGATCGACTCGGTCGGCGCGGATTCGGCAAGCCGGCTGAGCACCCTGGTGACGGCCGGCGCCCAGGCGCCGCCGGGCTCACCCGGCCGGCTGAACGTCCAGACGATCTATGACAGGGAGCAACAACGGATGAAGATCGTGATCCTGGGCAGCGCCGCTGCCACCGCCGGTCTGCTGCAGCTGATCGACGCCGTCGTCGGGCCGGAGAACACCATGTTCCCGTCGAGCACCCCGCCGGCGGCCCACCGTGGCTGACCTCGTCGTACAACACCACGGCGTACCGGTGCTGGTCTGCGACGCCGACGGCCCGCCGGTCGCCACCGTGCAGGACGCGCTCGACCACCTGATCAGCGGCGCCTTCCAGGACGCGGAGCTGGTCGCCGTCCCGGCCGGCCGGCTGGACGACCGCTTCTTCGACCTCAGCACCGGCTTCGCCGGGGAGGTCATGCAGAAGTTCGTGAACTACCGGCTGCGCCTCGCCGTCGTCGGGGACATCTCGCACCACCTGGCGGCCAGCAGGGCCCTGCCCGATCTCGTCCGCGAGTCGAACGAGGGCCGGCACGTCTGGTTCGTCACCGACCTCGACGAGCTCGCCGCCCGCCTCGGGTAGCCCGGCCGGGCCCGGGGGCTACGAGCCCTTCCGCGCCACGTAGTAGATGTTCAGGATGTCCCCCTCGACCTGATGGGTGTCCACCTGGGTGAACCCGGCCTCGGCCAGCATCCGCCGCGCGGTCTGCTCGCCCCAGACCGTGCCCAGCCCCTCGCCGCCCTGGGCCAGTGAGACCGTCATGCAGTAGAAGACCGAGAAGGTGTAGAGCGCGGGGGCCAGCGGGTGCTCGATGTTCTCCTCCAGCTTGCTGGAGGCGGCGACGTCCCCCATCAGGAACACGCCGTCCTCGCGCAGCGCGCCGGCGACGGCGGCCAGCGTGCGGGTCGGCCTGGCCAGGTCGTGGATGACGTCGAACGCCGTGATCAGGTCGTACGCACCACGCAGTTCCGCCGAGTCGCCGACCTCGAAGGCGGCGTTCACCAGGCCCCGGGCGGCGGCCTCGGCGCGGGCCGTCGCGATGCCCTCCTCGGAGATGTCCAGCCCGTGGAAGCGGCTGCGCGGGTAGGCCTTCGCCAGCACGTTGACCGCATGGCCCTGGCCGGTGCCGATGTCGAGGGCGTCGATCCCCTCCTCCAGCCGCGCCGCCAGCCCCGGCACGACCGGGATGATGTTCCCGACCAGCGCCGCGTCGTAGACCCGCGAGGACTCCTCCGCCTGGAGCTCCTGGAACCTCGGGTACGCGGAGTACGGCACCCCGCCGCCCTTCCGGAAGGCCTCCAGGATCCGCTGCTCCACCTCGCCCATCATCGAGAGGTCCTGCATCAGCCCGGCCAGGTTGTCCGGCCCGGCGGCCCGGGTGAGCGAGGCGGCGTGCTCCGGCGGGAGCGCGTACGTCCCGGCGGCCGGGTCGTACTCGATCACCCCGCCGACCACCATCGCGGCCAGCCACTCGCGGACGTAGCGCTCGTTCAGGCCGGTGGCGCTCGCGATGCCGTCCGAGGTGGACGGCGGAAGCTCCGCCATGGTGTCGAACAGCCCGCCCTGGTGGCCGATGCTGCTCATCAGGGCCAGGCAGGCGTCGTTGAGCATCTGCACCATCCGCCCGGCGAAGGCCTCCTGCTTCGCGGGGTCCAGCTCCTGCACAGTCATCGCTCCTCCTACCCCATCGGGCTGCGGCAGGCAGGCGGGTGTGGCGGCCGCCGGCGCGCGGCTCGATGGACGGGGTCTCGGACCAATCTCCTCCTCATAACGCTACGCGCCCGTCCCCGAGGACCGCTTCCGCGCGCTACGGCCAGGGGATCTCCGGACGCCGGTCGTAGCCGAACCCGGCCGCGTCCCAGCGCGGCCCCTGCGCGGCCGGCCGAAGCCGCATGCCCGCCCGGTCCCGGGCCGCCTGCGCCGACCAGCCGACCTCGGCGAGCACGGGCAGTCTGGGCAGCGCCATCGGATCCACCTCGGCGAGCGTCGGGAGGGTCTCCGTCCACAGCGGCGCCTCGATCCCGGCGACCGAACCGGCGGGCAGCGCCAGCACCGTGTCCGGATCCCAGGAGTAGGCGGCCCGGACGTCGACCGTGCCGGCCCACCGCACGCCGAGCGCGCTACCGCTGACGTACTTCATGTCCAGGTAGGCGCGGTTCGCCGGCGCCGTGATCACCTGTGCCCCGCGCCCGGCGGCCGCCGCCGTCCCGGCCGCCCCGGCGCCGTCCTTGCCCCAGTACTCCAGCCGGGCTCCGGTCTCCGGATCCGCACTGCCGCTCCCGCCGTCGGGGCACGGGGGCCGTGCCGGGTGCGGACAGTTTTCCAGCAGCGGGGGCCGGTGTCCCGGCGTTCGCGGAATGCCCGAAGTGCCCCACTCCGGCGGTCGGGTGGGGCACCGAGCGGTCAGGAGAAGCGGACCGAGCGCACCAGCAGCCGGTCGGACGCGCCGCCACCGGGGCGCAGGACGAAGGAGGGTGCGGACTCGTCGCAGCCGAAGCCGAGGAAGACCCGCGCGGTCGAGGCCGTCCAGTTCTTGGGGGTGTGGGCCGGATCCTCGTCGGTCGCCCCGTCCAGGTCGATGCAGGGGCCGCTCGGCGGGTCGACGAGCCAACCGGTCTGCTCGGCCCCGGCGTCGCGGAAGGTGTAGCGGAACTCGCCGACGGTGGCCGAGGCCGAGCCCGGGATGGCCAGCACGAGGGTGACGGCGCTGGCGGCGGCGATCGCGGCGTTGCGGAGACGCATGAGAGGTGATCCTTTTCCAAGTGGTGCGGTGCAGAATCACCCTAGGGGCCGTAAAAGTGGCGAAACGGTTCTTCTATTTCACCTATTTGGGTGGTTTTAGGCATGAAGCCGCTACGTATGCCACCGCGCACATGTGAGCGCCCGTCAGGGCGGCGCGGTGAAGGAGTAGCCCCGGTCGATGAGCACCGGCAGGTACGCGCGCAGCGCCGCGACCGTCTGCGACCGGTCGCCGCCGCCGTCGTGATTGAGCACGACGGAGCCCGGCCGCACCGCGCCGAGCACTCGCGAGGTGATCTTCGCGGTACCCGGCCGGGCCCAGTCCGCCGGGTCCACCGACCAGCCCATCGGCCGCAGCCCCAGCGCCGAGCAGACCCGCATCGTCACCGGGGCCCAGTCCCCGCCCGGCGCGCGGAACCAGGTCGTCGCCCTGCCCGTGGCCTTCTCCAGCAGCTCGGAGGTGCGCTGGAGTTCGGCCCGCACCTGGGCCTCCGGCAGGTGCCGCAGGTCGGGGTGGGACCAGCTGTGGTTGGCGAGGTGGTGCCCCTCGTCCGCGATGGCCCGCAGCAGGGCCGGGTGGGCGGCCCCGTTCTGCCCGACCAGGAAGAAGGTGGCCCGGATCCCGTGCTTGCGCAGCACCGCCAGCACCGCCGGCGTGTAGCGCGGATCCGGTCCGTCGTCCACGGTGATCGCGACCACCCGGCGGTCGCGGGAGAGTTCGAGCAGCGGACGGTTCTCCGCCGGGTCGAGCGCCCTGACCGCCGACGGCGAAGCCGCCGGGCTCGGCGCGGGTGCGGGTGTGGGCGCGGGCGTGGGTGTGGGCACAGGCGCAGCGGCAGGACTGACGGTGGAGCCGGGCGCCTCGGGGGCCGTCGCCGCGGCGCCCTCCCCGTCACCGTGCGGTGGCCGGCCACAGGCTCCGACGGACAGTACGGTGGCGCCTGCGGCTGCCAGGAGCACTCTTCGGGATACGAGCTGACGATACGACAACATGTCGAATCCCTGCCCCGGTCGGACCCGCCCCTCCCGAACCCCGCCGCCAAGGCCCCCGATCACCACTCGGACGGCTCAATCATCCCTCCCGTACCCCCGCCTGACATCTTCCCCTCGCGCCCGGCCGACACCGCTACTCTGGCCGCAGTGTGATGATCTGCCTCCAGAGGAAGTACTAATGACGACTGGTCAGACTTTTCCCCAGCAGGACGACGCGGACCGTACCGACGTGGGCGACTGGGAGCGCCTCGGCGTCGACACCAGCAAGCCGCACTCCGCCCGAATCTACGACTACTGGCTGGGCGGGAAGACCAACTTCGCCCCCGACCGGGCCATGGGCGAGGCCATCGGACAGGCGATCCCGAGCATCAGAGCGATGGCCAAGGAGAACCGCGCCTTCCAGGGCCGCGCGGTCCGCCACCTGGTGCACACGCAGGGTATCCGCCAGTTCCTCGACCTCGGGACGGGCATCCCCACCTCGCCCAACACCCACGACATCGCGCAGGCCATCGCGCCCGACGCCCGCGTGGTCTACGTGGACAACGACCCGATCGTGCTGGCCCACGCCCGCGCGCTGATGGTCAGCGACGAGGCCGGCCGCACCAGCTACATCCACGCCGACCTGGGCGACGCCGAAGCACTGCTGGCCGACCCGGCCCTGACCTCGACGCTGGACCTGGAGCAGCCGGTCGGCCTGCTGATGATCGCGGTCCTGATGCTGATCGCCGACGAGGACGACCCGTGGGGCAAGGTCGCCGCGCTGCGCGACGCGCTCCCCTCCGGCAGCTGTATCGCACTCACCCACCCGACCCAGGACTTCGACCCCGAGTCGGTCGCCCAGGTCGCCGCTGCGGCGCGCGAGGGCGGCATGACCCTGGTGCCGCGCACCCGCGCGGAGGTGGCCGCGTTCTTCGACGGCTGGGAGCTGCTGGAGCCGGGCGTCTCGCCCGTCATGGGGTGGCTGCCCGACGGCGAGGCCCCCGCCGACCCGCAGGCCGCCTACTACTGGGCGGGCGTCGCACGCAAGAAGTGATCCGCCGGCCGGCCGGTGGCGGTGCCCGCACACCGCCATCGGCCGGACAGCCGGACAGCCGCACGGGCGGGCGACGCGGACGCGGGCTACTTGAGCAGCCGGGACATCCGCCGGTCGGCGAGCGGCTTGCCACCGGTCTGGCAGGTCGGGCAGTACTGCAGGGCCGAGTCGCTGAACGACACCTCGCGGATGGTGTCCCCGCAGACCGGACAGGCCTGCCCGGCCCGCCCGTGGACGCGCAGCCCGGTCTTCTTCTCCGCCTTCAGCAGGCCGGCCGCCAGTCCGCGCGAGCGCTCCACCGCGTCACGCAGGGTCGCCTCCAGCGCCTCGTACAGCCGCACCGTCTCCTCCTCCGACATGCTCGCCGCCAGCTTGTACGGCGACATCCGGGCCGCGTGCAGCACCTCGTCGGAGTAGGCGTTGCCCACTCCGGCGATCACCCCCTGGTCGCGCAGCACGCCCTTCAGCCGTCGCCGCTCACCACGCAGCAGCCCGGCGAAGACCTCAAGGGTGAAGGCGGCGTCGAGCGGATCCGGGCCGAGCCGGGCGATGCCGGGCACCTCGGCGGGGTCGTGTACGCAGTACACCGCGAGGCGCTTCTGGGTACCGGCCTCGGTCAGGTCGAATCCGGCTCCGACCGGTTCGGCCAGGGCCAGCCGCAGGGCGAGCGGCCCCTTGCCGCCCGGGCGCGGCGGCTCGGGCGGCAGGTTCTCCCGCCAGCGCAGCCAGCCGGCCCGGGCCAGGTGGACGACCAGGTGCAGCCCGCCCGCGGTGATGTCGAGGAACTTGCCGTGCCGCCCCACCGCCTCGACCGTGCGGCCCTCCAGATCCGACAGCGGCGGCGCGTACGTCTTGAGCGCGCTCACCGCCAGCGGGAACACCCGCGCGACCGTCCGGCCGACCAGGCGGTCGTCCAGGAAGGCGCTGAGGGCCTCGACCTCGGGCAGTTCCGGCATGGGCAGATTCTCCCGCAGCGCTCCCCCGCCCGCAGTCCCGGACGGCCGCCCGAGCACAGCCACGCGTAGGCCCACGGTAAGGATCGGGTCGCTCGTGAGGATCTTCACAGGCCGATAGTTCGCATGTGAACATGTGGCAGACTCGGACGACATGAGCAGCAACGGCCCGGCCACCAGGACCCTGCGCGCGGCGGTATTCGCCGCGCTCGTCGTCCTGCTCGCCGCGCTCGGCCAGGTGCTGGTCACCGGCCGGCCGCTGCCGGTCAGCGTGCTGGCCGTCTCCGGCACGGTCGTCTTCGCGGTGGCGCTGGCGTCGGCCGGCTCCGAGCGCGGGTTCGGCCGGATCGCCGCCCTGTTCCTGCCGCTCCAGATCGGCCTGTCCGTCCTCTTCGGCCTCGCGCAGGCGACCTGCGGCCCCGGCCTCTCGATGGCCGGCCTCACCTCGTCCGGCCTGCACGCCTTCGAACCCCTGGTCTGCCGGGGCGGCTCGGTGGGCGGCTTCCTGCTCGGCCACGACACCGCGGCCGCCACCGGCGCCGCGGGCGCGGCCCCGACGGTCGCCGGCGGGCTGCTGCTCCTGCTGGTGCACGTGGCGATCGCGCTGCTCGCGGCGTTCTGGCTGCGGCGCGCCGACTCCGCGCTGAGCGGCCTCGGCGAGGCGCTGCACACGCTCGGCGACTTCCTGCACAGCAAGGCCCCGACGGCCGCGCGCCTGCTGCGGCTGATCGCCGCTCCCGGCCCGGCCCGCCCCGCCCTGCGGGTGCCCTTCCCGGAGTCGGACCGCGAGCACCTCCCCGCCGCCGACGTCCTGCTCGGCCCGGTCGTCCGACGTGGCCCGCCGGTGCTCGCACCGGCCGCCTGAGACTCCCCCTCGCTCTCAGCGGTCGCTCCGCCGCGCCCGGCCCGCCTGCCCACTCGCAGGCCGGCCCGCGCCAGCCGACTTCCGACCGAGCACAGGACGACCTTCCCCATGAGCCAGAACAGCGGCACGAACAGCGGCACGAACACCAAGAGCAACAGCAAGAGCAACAGCAAGCGCGCCGCCACCGAGCGCCTGCGCGAGGAGCGCCGGCTCGCCGAGCGGTCCGCGCGGATCCGCCGCCGGACGATCGTCGGCGTGGCCTCGGCCGCCGTCCTCGCCCTGGCGGCGGGCGTCGCGTTCGCCGTCGGCGGCTCCGACGGCGGCGCGCAGGCGAGCGGCCCGCTGGTGGTGCCCGCCAACGCGAGCGGAGCCGACGGCACCGTCGTGACGTACGGCAAGGCCGACGCCGCGCACACCCTGCAGGTGTACGAGGACTTCCGCTGCCCGTACTGCCAGCAGCTGGAGACCACGGACGGGCCGACCATGCAGTCGCTCGCCGACGACGGCACCTACAAGATCGAGTACCACCTGGCGACCTTCCTGGACAAGGGCCTCGGCGGCAAGGGCTCGCGCACCGCGCTGGCCGCCGCCGGCGCGGCGCTCAACGAGGGCGTCGACAAGTTCAAGCAGTTCCACGACGTGCTCTACGCCAACCAGCCGGACGAGCGCGACGATGCCTTCGCCGACGTGAACCACGTGCTGGACCTGGCCGGGCAGGTGCCGGGCCTCAAGACGGACGCGTTCGTCAAGGCCGTCCAGGAGGGCACCTACGCGCCGTGGGCGGCCAAGGTCTCCAAGGCGTTCGACGACAGCGGCGTCTCCGGCACCCCGACGGTGCAGCTGGACGGCAAGAAGCTGGAGGTCTTCACCAACGGCGCCCCGGTCACCCCGGACCAGTACACCGCCCTGGTCAAGCAGGCGATCGGATGACCCGCACCGACCCGGCCGCCCCCGACGCCCCCGACGCCCCCGCCCGTCCGATCTCCCTGGCAGGCGCCGTCGGCGCGAGCCGGGCCTTCGCCTGGCTGCTGATCGTCACCGGAGCGATCGGCCTGACGGCCTCGGTCGTCCTGACCATCGACAAGATCCGTCTGCTCCAGGACCCGTCCTACGTTCCCAACTGCAACATCAATCCGATCATCAGCTGCGGATCCGTGATGGGCAGCGACCAGGCGGAGGCGTTCGGCTTCCCCAACTCGCTGATCGGCCTGATCGGCTTCGCGGTGGTCGTCGCGATCGGCGCGGGCCTGCTCGCCGGGGCCCGCTACCGGCGGTGGTTCTGGCTCGGCCTCCAGGCCGGCACGGTGTTCGGCGTCGGTTTCACGACCTGGCTGATGACCCAGACGCTGTACCGGATCGGGGCGCTCTGCCCGCACTGCATGGCGGTCTGGGCCGCGATGATCCCGCTGTTCTGGTACACCACCCTGAACAACCTCAGGAACGGTGTGATCCCGGTGCCGGCCCGGTTGCGCCCGGCCGTCCGCGAGGCGGCGCGCTACCACTGGGTGGTGCCGGCGCTCTGGTACGCGGTGATCGTGCTGCTGATCCTCAGCCGGTTCTGGTACTACTGGCGCACCCTGCTCTGACCCGCACCGTCCGGTCCACCGCTCGGCCCGCTCACGTCGGCACCGGACAACCGGAGGTCCGGACCGCTCGCACGGATGCCGCCGAACGGCCTAGGCTGGAAGGAGATCGCCGTCGTCGGCAGCCAACTCGCCTGCGGCCGCGGCACTGTCACCGTGCTCGGCGTCCTCGGCACGCTTTCACCCGGTCACCTTCCCGGTGGACGGCGGCTCACCTGTCCGTGCGTCAGATCCGCCCGCCGGCTGCCTCACCGCGGCGACCGCACCGGCCGGCGAGAGCCCACCCGGCCGAGGACCCGGGCCGGGGCCCAGCTTGTGCCGCGCCCGCCTCCCCACCCTCCGGGGGCTGTCATGCCGCTGTTGATGATCAAAGGATCGTTCCACGTCACGGGCGGGTCCAAGCCCGACGGTGACACCGTCCCGTTCGTCCCCGACCACCCCACCGAATGGAAACTCGTCCCGGGCAACCGCACGATCGTGCCCAAGACGGGCGGCCGTGTGAGCGTGCGGCTGGAGGCCATCGACGCGCTGGAGACCCACTACGCCGGCCACGGGCCCGAGGTGCACCAACCGCTGCCGCTCGCCCATGCCGCCGCCGACGAGCTGCTGAACTGGCTCGGCTTCACCGACGTGCACCGCAACCCGGACGAAACGGTCACCGTCACCCCCGACCGGGTGCCCGGCTTCATCCTCACCAGCGGCGCCGACGTCCACGGCCGGTGCGTGGCCCTGGTGGGCCGCGGCGAACCACCGGGAACCAGCGGCTTCGAGATGAACGTGAGCCTGGAGTTACTGCGGAAGACCGCGAACCACCACCTGCTCACGCTCGGCCTGGCCTTCCCCACGTACTACACGAGCCTGGTCGCCGCCCTGCGCGACGAGTTGACCCTGGCGGTCCGCCAGGCCCAGGCCGCGCCCGGCAAGGGCGTCTGGCCCCTCGACGCGACCAGCACGGGCGCCAAGATCACCGGGCTGTCCTCGATCACCGACGAGGTGGTGATCCTGCCGAAGCTGTTCCGCCGGCTGAAGGACTACCTGGACCTCGGTGACCCGTCCCTCCGCAGCTTCCACGCCTTCCTGGCCGGCGCCGGGGACACCTTCCGCATCCTCTCGACCGACACGCCCGTCACCGGTCTGCACCACATCGTGGAGATCACCGACGGCCAGACCCTGCGAATGACCAGTCCCGTCGAGGACCTCCTCTTCGACGAAGCCTGACGGGGCCTGACGAGGGCTGACGAGGGCTGACGAACCTGTCCAGGGCTGCCCGACGGCCCGGTGCGGCGGGAAGCCGCCGCCCCGGGCCGGAGGCCTCAGCGCGTGAACTCGTACGCGGCCACCTCGGCGAGCAGTTCGCGGCGCCGGGGCTCGTCCAGGAACGCGGCCCGGAAGGAGTTCGCGGCCAGCGTGCGCAGCGTCTCGTCGTCCAGGCCGAGGGCGTCGCGGACGGCGGTGAAGTTGTCGTCCACGTAGCCGCCGAAGTAGGCCGGGTCGTCGGAGTTGACGGTCACCAGCAGCCCGGCGTCGAGCATCCGGCGCAGCGGGTGGTCGGTGAGGGCGTCCAGGCAGCGCAGGCGGACGTTGGAGAGCGGGCAGAGGGTCAGCGGGATCTGCTCGCGGGCGAGCCGCTCGACCAGCTCCGGGTCCTCCAGGCAGCGCAGGCCGTGGTCGATCCGCTCGACGCCGAGCACGTCCAGCGCCTCGCGGATGTACTCGGCCGGGCCCTCCTCGCCGGCGTGCGCGACCCGGCGCAGGCCGGCGGCCGCCGCGAGTTCGTACACCTCGCGGAACTTCGCCGGCGGGTTGCCGACCTCGGCGGAGTCCAGGCCGACGCCGGCGATCCGGTGCAGGTGCGGCCTGGCGGCCTCGAAGGCGGCGAGCGCCGACTCGGCCGGCTCGTCACGCAGGAAGCACATGATCAGCTGCGTGCTGATGCCGTACCGCTCCTCGCTGCGCTCCAGCGCCCGCGAGAGGCCCTCGACGACGACCGCGATCTCGACGCCGCGCGCGGTGTGCGCCTGCGGGTCGAAGAAGATCTCGGCGTGCCGCACGCCCTGCTCGGCCGCGCGGGCGAGGTAGGCGTCGGCGAGGTCGGCGAAGTCGTCCTCGGTGCGCAGGACCGCCATCAGCGCGTAGTAGAGGTCCAGGAAGGACTGCAGGTCGCTGAAGGAGTACGCGCGCCGCAGTTCCTCGGTGTCCGCGAAGGGCAGGGTCACACCGTTGCGGGCGGCGAGGGCGAAGGCGAGTTCGGGCTCCAGCGTTCCTTCGATGTGAAGGTGGAGTTCGGCCTTGGGCAGCGGCATGAGGGTTCGATTCGGTGCTCGGGAACGGAAACGTCCATCCTACGGCCCGCTCCCGCCGGCCGGTCTCAGCCGCCCGGCGCCGGCGGGCGCCACCAGGGGTAGGCGATGCCCGCGAGCCGGTTCACCGCCAGGCCCTGCGCGACAGCGAGATCCCCGCGTTCACCGCGGAGTAGACGGCGCGTACCAGGCTGGGGTCGTGCGCTCCATGACCGCGTCCAGCTCCAGCCGCGCGAGCATGTTCCGGGCCACTGGCCACCGTCCGCCGCAGGGAGACCTGACCTGCGGTGCCATACCCGC
>FTAK01000374.1_pt1 | contig 28821 bp, 29 predicted proteins | sample 1639071 | NCBI WGS metagenome assembly FTAK01 (sample SAMEA3914812, study PRJEB12502) | metagenome | biome: forest; material: soil | place: Canada | collected 2011-07-07 | depth 0.1 m
CCCCCGACCGGGACGTCCCGCTCAGCGGTTCCGGGGCAGCCGCTCAAGCGACCACGGCCCGTCCACTCGATGCCAACAGTGCCACAAGTGCCGCGGCCCGCTCGCGCGTGTACCGGAGCGGCTGCCACCGCACAATGGGTCGCGGCCGCTCCCGCGGTCGAGGTCGCGCCCGAGGACGCCGCCGCCCTCGCCGTCCTGGCCCACCCGCTGATCGCGGGGGCGCTGAGCGTTCTGGCCATCACCGACAGCAACCTGGATGCCCTGCGGTGGACGCGGGACATCGACATCACCGGTGACGTCAGCGCCGTCAAGACCCACGGGCCCGGCCACCAGCAATGCCGCCTGCACACCGTCCCCGCCTGGGCACGCCCGCTACTGGCCGGCGCCCGCGCCCACCACCGCCTGGCACACCACCCGCCCGGGGCCAGCGTGTTCGCCCCGGCCATGTTCACCGAAGCACGGCACCTGCACGCACACGCCCAACGCCTCCCCGGGCTTGACCCGACGCTGCCCGGCAGCATCCAGGTCGCCCGAGTTGCTCTACCACGCCGCGACGGCATCCGACGGCGAGTTGGCTGAGCTGGAGCGCGAAGACCATACTGCCGGGGCTTGGGTCATGTGCGTGCTCTGCTCTCGCAGCGGCCTCGCTGGTCAAGGCTCGCGAATGAAGCACCTGTCGGTGACGGTCCCCCCGCTGGGGGCACCGTCCGAATGTCAGCCGGGAGCCAGCGCTCCGGGTCCAGGAATGAGGTAGGACGTTGGGGTCATCCCGCAAGGGAAAGGCAGCAGGCAAGGGCGCGGGGCAGGCCAAGGCGAAGCAGAAGAAGCCTGCCGCCGACCTCGACACCCTCTTCGCCGAGCTGCGCTCGGGAGCAGCGAACGTCGCCGGCGTCACTTACCAGGTCTCACTGTCGGCGATGCTGTTGGCGGCCGGTCGTGCCGGCACAGTTCCCAGTCTGCTCGTGACCGCGGTGATCCCGGAGAATCTAGAGGACATCGACTGCCAACTCGTCGACGGCTCAAGGCTGCTGGTGCAGAGCAAGGAGCGCGGTCCGGGCGCCGCGAACATTGCGGCCGCCGAGCTCGCCGAGATCCTGGCCCACGCCGCCCTGAGCGTCAAGCTCAGCGACGAGGCCCTGGGCGCAGGCGCCGTGGCATCGCGCACACGCCTGGCGGTGGTCACCAACGGCTCGTTCGGGAGCTCCCTGCCGGTCACCGGGTGGACGCAGACGCTGGACACGGCCCTTGCCGAGCTGCCGAACGGCGCCACGGTTCGGCAGACACTGCTGACCGCCTTGCAGAATAGGCTGGAGGAAGCCGGACTCGACCAAGGGCTCGCACCCGTGGTGGTGGAGCGCTCGCATCTGGTTCGCCAGGACGCCCCGGGGCAGGACGCCGTCATCCACCTTCGCGTCGGCCTCGGGCTGCATCCGGCCCTGGCCGCGCTGCTGCGGTCCCGGCTGCAGTGCGACCTTGCCGAGGTCGCGGCCCTCCAACGCCAGACCACGTTCGCCACCGCTGTCGCCCGCACGGTCGGCGACCTGGACGTCATGGCCACCCGACTGGCGCAGGAAGTGAACGTCGACAGCCTCGAGGAGGCCATCGCCGCCGGAGTCTGCGAGCCCTTGGACTTTCTTGCCCGCTGCCCGCAGGATGCCCGCGGCTTTTACGAGGGCGTCAGCGTCATGCCCAACCACATCGCCGCTGGGCTGGACGTGGTACGGCCGGTCGAGTCGCGTGCCGTCCTGAGCGCTTTGTACGAGCGGGGCCAGGTCGTCATATCGGGCCCCAGTGGCAGCGGGAAGTCGGCGCTGTTGTGGAGGTGCGCCCGGCTGATCGAGGCTGGGACACGGCTGCTGCGCGTCGTGCGGGTGGAGACGTCCGCCGACGCCGAACTGCTGTTCCGTCACGTTCTGCGCTCCCAGCCCACGGAACACAACCGGATCGTGGTCTGCATCGACGATCTGGGCCGGGCCAGGACCGGAGCATGGGCCCAGGCCCGGGACCGGCTGCTGGAGCTTCCCGGTGTACGGGTCCTGGCGGCCGCGCGGCAGGAGGACATCACACCGTCCCTGTCCCGCGAGGCCGTCATCGTGGACGCGCGGCTGACCCCCAGCGCGGCCGAGGAGATCTACCAGGCGGTTCAAGCCTCGGGTGTACCGGTGGAGATGGCCCGCGAGGAGGCCATCGCGCTCGCAGACGGGCTGCTGATGGAGTTCCTGGCCCTGGTGACCACCGGACGCAGGCTGCGCAAGGTTCTGGCCGAACAGGTGGACCGGCTGGACGAGCCGCAGCGGCAGGTCGACCGGGAGCTGCTGCGGCTGGTCTGCGCCGCGCACGCCCTGGGCTTCGAGACCCCCTCCGAGACGCTCCCGGCCGCACTGAGCCGGGACCCGGTCGAGGTGGAAAGCGCGCTGCGCCGGCTGCTGGGCGAGCACATGCTCACGAATATGGGGGCCGGCGGTTTCCGGGGCCTGCACGACCTGCGCACCGAGGTCCTGCTGGAACTGCTTCACGAGCGGGGGCACCCCGTGCTCGGTTCGACGTTCGCGGCCGCCGTCATGGCGCTCGGGCCCACCGCCCGCCCGCAGGCACTGCGGCGTGCGGCGATTCGCGTCGCCAGGGCGTGTGCACGGGATCTGGACGCGCTGGAAGCCGGAGCGAGGCTGACACAGGTCCACTTCGCGTTGCGGCCGCTCGCGCAGTGCGTCGCCGCGCAGTTGCGCGACTGCACAGATGCGGCCAGCCACGGCGCGGCTGCCCGAGTGGCCACCTTGATGGAGGTCGCCGACCGGTTCGACACCATCGCCCACGTCTACGCGTGCCTGCCGGTGGTCGACGCGGTCCGGCCCGCGCACCTGGACCGCACGGATCTGCTGCGGCTGGCCTGGATGGCCACCGACGGGATGGACATCAGCAAGCTGCCGAAGCCGAACATCCTGGACACCCTCGTGCCACTGCTGCCTGGGCGTGCGCAGCAGGCCGCGAATATGGCGGGCGAGGCCCTCGGGGCGGACAGGCTCAGCCAGCTGCTGCACGGCGCCGCGCTGCGGGACGCGGTTCGGCTGTCCGAGTCGGCGGAGACTCTGATCGCCCTGAGCCGCGAGCAGGCGGGCGCGGTGTACCGGCAGCAGGTTCCCCGGCTGCCGCATCATCCTGGCAGCGATCCCGGGGTTCCGGCGGACCTGCGCGCGCAGCTCACCGCTTCGCTGGCCGTGCTGGCCGGCGTCCGGGGAGCCGCGGTCGCGGAGGTCTTCGGCGATGTGGAGGCGCGGGCGGCCGACGCCGTCGCGAGCAACCTCTTCGGCTGCCGCGTCGAGGTGGCCTTCACCTCGGCGGAGCAGCTTCGGGCCATGGGAGAAAGCAGCCTGGCCCGCCCGTGGACATACTCCGCCGAGCGGGCCTGCACAGCGCGGGTGGTCTCCTACGCCCGCTTGGACGAGACCCCGGTGCCGGACTCGGCGTACGCGCCCGAGCCGGGGGAAGACCCGCGGTCGGAGAACTCCCAGATCGTGCTGCTCATACGGCGGGTGTTCGACGCCTGCCCGGAGGCCGACCTCGTCCACGCGGAGCTGTGGCAGGCCGACGGCAGGCCCCGGACGCTGCAAGACGCAACCGACGGCGTGAAGAACATCCGCGCCGGAGTACTGCGGCGTGCGCGCGCGACCGGCCGTCACGTCGCGCTGCGCGCCGTGGCACTGGAGGCCGAGGGCAATGAGAGCTGGACCAGGCGCTGCCGGGCCCAGGCGGAACTGAGCCGTGACCTGTTGGAACTGCTCAGCAAGCTCCCGGACCGGCTACGGCCGCGCGACAGCGCGCCGGCCCGGCACAAGTGGACCGCCCAAGTGCGCCGCGTCCACGAGGACGCCGCCGTGCTGCCCCCGCGGCCCACCGACCCGGCTGCTCCGCTGTCCCCCGCCGAGGCCGAGTCCCTGACTTACGCCGCCGCTCTCGAGGACCGCGCCGTCCTGGAGGCAGCAGGGCAGGACGCGGCGAAGAAGGCCCTGGCACAGGTGGCGTCCTGCCTGCGCCAGGTCGCCCACTCCCCTGAGGACACGCGGGCGTTGCGCGGGGCCGGGGCAAGACTCCTCGGCACCGTCCCGGACCTGGAGCGCGCGATTGCCCAGGGCGCGCCGGTGTACGCGGGTATCGGGGACACCATGCCCGGGGAACTGGCCGCCCTCGTGCAGCAGACGGCAAGGCTGCTGTCCGCCGTCGAAGAACCATTGGTCTGCGCCGCGCTGCGCCGCGGTGCCTCGAACCGGCCACTCCTGGAAGGAGCGTTGCACGAAACCATGCAGGGGGCGCTGGACAGCGCGCTGCGCGCCGTGACCGATGTGCTGGGCAGGGCCGCTGTGACCCCGGTGGGCCACGCCTCCGCCGACGACCCGGAGCCGGCGGCCGCGTGGCTGGACCGACAGGTCGTGGTCGCAGTACCGGTGGCTCAGTGGCTGAGCGCCGGGGGAGCCCTTCGCACGTGGGCGGCCGAGCAGCGCGAGCAGGCCGGATTGCGCTGCCGCGTCTCGCTCGTACCGGTCGACGACAACGAAGTCCTGCCCTTCAGTGTCCGCATCGATCCGTCGGGTCCGGTCCTGCCCGCGCCCGAGGACCGCCTCTCCGCGCTCGTCCATGCCCTGGGCCTGCCGCTGCGAGGCCGGGACACCCAAGCGGCCTTGACGGAGCCAGCGAAAGCACTGCGCATGTACTCCTACGACCTGGTACGCCGTGCCAACCGCTCCGCAGGCTGGGCACAGGACCCCGTGCGGCCCCGGACTCCCGACCGCATTGCTGAGGCTGTCGCCCTCGACCAGGCGGACATCCTCGCCCATCGGGACAGTCTCGAGCACCTTCCGCCCAGCGAACAGGCCCGCCTCCTCGCAGTCCAGACCCTGCTCGAGGTATGCGGCCTGGTGGCCGACGAGGACGGACAGGGCCCGGGGCTAATCTCCGGCTTCGCCAGCCTCGACATCACCAACCTGCTTATCCCCCAGGAGTTCCAGGCCACAGCGAAACTCAACTTCGCCTTCACTGCCGCCATCGAGGCCGACCGGGCCCAACCTCCGACGTCAACAGCGACCAACCGGTGAGGCTGGACCCAAGCGATCGACTGGGAGATCTTCGATGGCTCCATCGACCTGTCCAGGCGGCGGCGCGCGCGATGAGCGCGCGGGCACACTGCGGAAACGGAAAAGGCGGAGCGCTGCGGAACCAAGGGGTTCCCCGTCCCTGGACGGGAGCAAGTGCCCAAGGACAAACGCGGCACCACTGCGCCAGTCCCGACGGCGGTGCCGCGGAACGGCCTCATGCAGGGGTGCCGCAGACGATAGCCTGCAGGCGTACAGCGACTTGGAGAGAGGGATCCATGGGACTTCTGCAGCTGACGCAGATCCAGCACCGCGTGGAGGCTACGACGTTCCCTCTGGTCGATGTGTCGGACCTGGCATCCTTCCAGCCGGAACACGTCCGCATCAACCAACTCAGTCGGGCCTTGGCCGCGTTCGCCCTCGGCAAGCGCGGAGGGCTGGCCTGGGATGTCGCCGCGGATTCGATCACCGACGGTAGCGGGGACAACGGCATCGACGCGGTCGCTGTGACCCCGGACGGGAGCCGGCTACTGGTTGTGCAGTCCAAGTGGGCCCAAGACGGGCGCGGCAGCCTCGCCCTCGACGACATGATCAAATTCCGTGAAGGCATTTCGGATCTCGTCCAACTCCGCTGGCACCGATTCAACTCTAAGATCGACGCCCGGCGGCAGGAGTTGGAGACAGCTCTGCTGAACCCTCTCATCCGGATCGAGATCATCGCCGTGCACACCGGCAGCGGAACCTGTGCCCCGGACGTGGCCTCACGCATGGACGAGTTCATTGCGGAAACCCTCAACGACAACACCTCAGACGAAGTCGGCTCCTTCCATTACCTCGGGCAGGCAGAACTCCACCGACTGCTGCTCGACGACCATCAGCAGCCCCGGATCAACCTGTCGGTGGACCTGGCTGACTGGGGGCAGTTCCAGGGGGAGCCCAGCGCCTACTACGGGCAGGTCTCCGCCGACCAGATCGCTGTCTGGCACGACCAGTACGGCACGGACCTGTTCGGGAAGAACGTCCGCGTGGTCCTCCACGACTCCGAGGTCAACGACTCGCTCGTCACCACGTTGGAGGAGGAGCCCGAGGCGTTCTGGTACTACAACAACGGCATCACCATCCTGTGCGAGGGTATCGCCAAGTCCCCCGCCTACGGCACCGACCGCCGTGTGGGGTCTTTCTCCTTCTCCGGCGTCGACATCGTCAACGGCGCCCAGACCGTCGGCGCCATCTCGCGTGCGGCACGCCAGGGCATCGATGTCACTCGGGCCCGGGTGACCGTACGCTTCATCTCCTTGGAAGGCGCCAGTGAGGACTTCGCCTCGGAGGTCACTAGGAAGACCAACACTCAAAACCGCATCACCGGAAGAGACTTCCTCGCCCTCGATGCCCAGCAGTCCCGCCTCAAGGACGAGTTCCTCCTCGAAGGCCTGACATACGTCTACAAACGCGGGGAGCCCGACCCCACCGAAGCCGACGGCTGCAGCGTCGCCGAGGCCACCATCGCCCTGGCCTGCGCCAGCACGGACGTCAACCTCTCCACCCAGTCCAAGCGCGAAATCAGCCGCCTGTGGGACACCGGCGAACGCGGTGCCTACCCGAAGCTGTTCAATCCCACCGTCACCTATCTGCGTATCTGGCGCTCGGTCAACGTGATGCGCCGCGTCGAGGAGATCCTCACCGAAGAGCAGGCCAAGCTCGACGGACGCCCACGCGGCATCGCGATCCACGGCAACCGGCTCGTGCTGCACCTGGTCTTCCGCCAACTGCCCACGAGCAAAGTCGACGACCCACGGTTCGACTGGGCCTCCCCGACCACGTACCCGAACCTGGACCAACTCGTATCGGTCACCCTCTCCGCGCTCATCGAAAAGGCCGAGGCGAACTCCCCCGGCTACCCCGCCAGCCTGTTCAAGAACGCGAGCAAGTGCGCCAGCCTGAGCACGGAAGTACTCGCCTCCCTCCACCCGTGACACCACCAGGGCAACACCACATGGCCCCCGGCAAGCTGCGGGAGGCCAGCAGATCAGCTCCCTACTCAGCGGCATGGCGGACCAAGGCGGCACCGATGGCAGCATTCGCGGGGATGTCCACTGCGGCGCACGTAGTCTGACCAGCCGCCACAGAACGCGGGCCCAAGGGCACGCCATGGCGATCATCGCGGTAGAGGGGATGCCTGGGTCGCATTCGCCTTGGCGGTACCGCCGACGGCAGCATGGACCTGCGGCGCGTACACGCGCACGGGCGAATTGTCTTAGATTGAACGTTGAAGGACCGGGCTGCCTCGTTCTGCGGCTCATCCGGGGATAGGTTGCCCCTCCTGTTCATCGTGTTCATCAGCTCCGTGCAGCTGTGTTCGACACTCCTGTGCGCCGTGTCGACACCAGCCCAGAGGTTACCGGCCACCACCGACATCGGTGGCCGGTCCGGCCCGAGCTCGACCTCACCCGGCTTCACGCTATCTCCCCCAACACGGGCGCAGCGGCCGGGGTAATGCTCGGCAGCGCGCGAGCAGCACGTTCGAGGCGGGCTCGCTGCACGGCCTTGCGCTGGACGTCGGCGACCCGGCGCCAGTTGGCCTCCCACTGGAGCCGTTGTCAGCCTTGGCGGCCTGGTAGACGGCCTTGACCGTCAGGTAGGACACGGACTTCACCACCCGCTTGACCAACGAGGTCCTGTCCCGGACGAACCACGACTGACGATGGTCGAGCGCATGCTGTCCGGACCCGAGAGCGACCGGGCGAGCGACATGACGGAACGCGGCAGAATCGCACGGATCAGGGGCCTGGACGCTCTCGGATCGGCCCGGCTGCTGCCGGCCAAGGGGCAGCGCCGCCTCGCGTCCGCGGCACTTTGTTACGTGTCGGCCGACATGACCTGTCTGGCGGTCGCGGCGTTTCACTCCCTGCCCCCGTTCACCGTTGAACTCGAAGACGTCCCTGCGTCGGCGGGGTTCACGCTGTTCCCGGAGCCGGTCTGTCGCTACGACGCCGACGGTGGCGACGGGACCAGGGCGCTACGCGTCCCGACCATCGCCATCAGCTGGGGACCGACCAAGCAGGTGCGCGACCGCACCTCGGGGCCACCGGGAAAGGGGGGACCCGAACGAGTGAGATCCGCGGGGCGCACCAGCGTCCCCTGTGTACAGCGTTCCTGGTTGCCGACTGAGTCGTGGGCCGATCCCCTGGCTGCGGGTGTGCGCCTGTGGGTCCGCAGGCGCTCAGGGGTGGAGGTAGGTGAGGGTTTGTTGGTCGAGGTTGAGCTCGACCGTGCCGCCTTTGTTGTCGCGTAGTTCGTGCCACACGGCGTACCCGGTCATGATGGCCTTCTCCCAGTCGGCCGTGCGCAGAACGCTGACTTCGAGGTGGGCGGTCATCTGGTCGATGGTGCGCAGGAGTTCGTGGTCGACGTGGCGTAGGTTCTCGAAGTAGTCGTGGCGGGTGGCGTAGGTGAACACGAGGGCGGAGATGCCCTCCTCGATGGCGATGGCGCGGCCGCCGTCCTCGGCCACGTCGACGTTGGGGCGACTGCGGCGCTTGCAGCCAAGGAGGAAGCGGGTGACCGGGGACCAGCCGAGGACGGCGGCGTGGGCGAGGTGGAAGGCATCGTGGTAGCGGTATTCGTCCTCGATGTGGGAGGCGCTGGTGAGGGGGTCGCCCGCGCGCTCCCCGTCCTCGCGCGTGAGGACGATGACGTCGCGGCCGTCGTCCAGCAGAGTCGGGGTGAACGTGACGGTGGCGCAGCGCGGGAGTTGCTCGTGCGCAGGGTAGTCGGCGTCGAAGACGGGGCGTTCGGGGGCAGGGGTGGAGCGCCAGCGGTCCTTGGCCTTCTCGATGCTGGCAGCGGCGATGTCTTCGAGGTCGAGGTCGAGCCGGTGAGCGAGGGCCGCGACGTACCACAGGACGTCGCCGAGTTCCTCGCGCAGCTCCTGGCGTCCGTGGCCGGGGGTTCCGTCGCGCAGGCGCTTCTTGTAGGCGGTGGCAACCGAGCCGACCTCACCGGCCAGGCCGAGGAGGGGCACCAGGAGGTCGTCGGTCCCGGGGGCTGGCGGCTGCAGGGTCTTGATGGCGGCCTGCTGGTAACGGGCGAGGTGCACGGAACCTCCAGTGGCTGATTAGGCGACAGAGTTGTCGGATTTCCCGACACGCTCGTATGCTAGGCGACACCTACCCGGGTTGTCCGGGAGTTGTCGTGAGTGAGGTGAGGCCCCTGTGCCCGACGAGACCATCTCCGAGATCGTCGACGTGGTGATCGAGTTCCTCGCCGAATACCGGGGCATACCAGCGGACGAGCTCTACGAGGAGTTGGCCGCCAAGGGGGCGGAGCTGCCGGTGGACTCCGTGCTGGTCGTTGAGATCTTGACCCGCGTCGAGGAGCGGTTCGCGATCAGGGTGCCCGCAGACGCGCAGGCCGGTCGGTCGCTGCGCTCGGTGTGGGCGTTCGCCGAGACTGTGCACGAGGCGATCCAGCAGCAAATGAAGGAGAGTCATGACAGATAAGCACGAGCAGGTCGGCAACGAGGCGGACCGCCTGCGTCTGGCCGGACGGCTGAAGGCCACTCGCGAGTACCTGGGGCTGTCACAGCAGCAGGTAGCCGAACGCACCGGGATCCCCCGCTCGGCGGTAAGCGACATCGAGCGCGCGGCACGCAAGGTCGACACGATGGAGTTGAAGAAGATGGCGCGGCTGTACCGGCTGTCGACGTCGTACTTCCTGGACGAGGACGACGACGCGGACGCCGGCGAACACGCCCTAGCCGGCATCCCGCGCACCCACAGGGACCTGACCGAGGGCGACCGGATCGAAGTGGCCCGGTTCATCAGCTACCTCAAGGCGCGCCGCGCCGCCGAGCGGGAGGGCAGCGAACAGCAGGACGGCCGCAGCCCGCAGGCCGGGGAGCGGCCGTCGGCGAGGAGGAGCAGTTGAGCTGGGCCGACGCGCACGGCATCGCAATGATCTCAGCCCGCCAGGCCCACGAGGATCTGCAGGTGCCGCGCGACCGGTACATCGACGTCTTCGCCGTCTTACAGGCGCTGGAGATCGAGGTGGTCCTGCAGGATTTGGGGCCGCTGCTGGGCCTGTACGTCTCTGAGCACGACAGCGGGCCTGCCTGCCTGCTCAACAGCGGCCTGAGCGAGATCCACCTGCGGCACACGCTGGCACACGAGCTCGGCCACCACCGGCTGCAGCACGGCACCACCATCGACCACGAGGCAACGGCCACCGGCAAGTGGGGCCAGGGATGGTCCGCAGTCGAGAAGGCTGCGGAGATGTTCGCCTCGTGGTTCTTGATGCCGCTGCCAGCCGTACTCGCGGCCTGCGAGCGGATCGGAGCGCGTCCCGCCAGCGCCTGCGACGCCTACCGTGTCGCGCGATGGCTCGGGACCCCGTACGCGACCACGGTGCGGCACCTGGCCCAGCTCAAGATCATCAACCGCAGCAGCATGAGCTCGTGGCTGCGCGCAGCACCGGCGGAGCTGGCACGCCAACTGGCCCCGGACATCGGCCTGCCAGCTGGGCCGCACGTTCACCTGCTGGCACCCGAGGCCCACGACGGCGACCTGTACGCCGCGCCGGGCGACATCCTCAGGCTGGGCTTCCCCGGCGAGTGGGACCTGCCTGCCCCAGGGTTCGACCCACCTGGTGGCGCACAGGACGGCCAGTGGCTCTGGGCGGAGCCTGCCGGGCGGGACCTGCAGGTGTCCAGCGACGCTTCCGGCTCCCGTCTGCTGACCGCCTCATGCGACGGCCAGCGGTTCTGCCTGACCGTGCACTGCACTGCGCACCGCCAGGGCTCCGATGCCTTCTGGGCCCCGTGAACTCGCGCGCTCCGCGCGCCCTTCGCTGATGGGGGAACTGCCTTGCACACGTTCACTGTTGACGCTCCCGACGTCTCCACAGCATGGCGCCGGGCCTGCCACCAACTGATCGCCCTGCCCGAAGCGAAGGGTTACCACACGCTGGTGCGGATCGCGGACCCCTGCCGTGAGGACCCCGAAGTCCGCGCAGCGCTGGAGCGACTGCGCCTGGCCAAGGCCAAGCAGCCCATGGAGGCAGTGGTGAACACCGTCTTCCCTGTAGCGCTCGCCGCCACCAGCAAGGACCATGACCACCTCGTGCAGCGCTACACCGCGTTGTACCCCCGGCTGCGGGCCGCAGAGCGGCGCAACGTCTACGGCACCTACTTCGGGCGCCTGGTCTGCTACCCCAACGGGACCGGGACGCCAGTGGACCAACTCGGGGCGCTGATCGCCCGCCTACGGAAGATCAGCAGCAGCAGCCAGTGGAAAGCGGTCTACGAGATCGGCACCGCCTACGTCACCGACGGCAACGAGACGCCCGACAGCATGGAAGCGATCGACGGCGACAGCGGGAACGAGCCGCCGGACCTTCCGGTTCGCATACCCGCCGGCGACACCCAGGTCCTGGACTTCCCCTGCCTGAGCCACCTCTCCTTCCAGCTGGACGGCCGCACCGGGACCGTGCACACCGCGGCCTACTACCGCAGCCACTACATGTTCGACCGCGCCTACGGCAACTACCTCGCCCTTGGGCAGCTGAACCGCTGGGTTGCGCAGCAGGCAGGGCTGGTCCCCGGGGCCTTGAGCGTCATGTCGGGCGTGGCCCGCCTGGAGTGCCCCAAGAGCTACCTGGACATCGTGGACGCCAGCGCCCAGGGCGGCCTGTTCGAGCTACCCGGCTGAGGAGCTTGCATTCCACGCCGGCGGCGATCAACGCGAGGCCAGCTCCGCCTGCTCCAGGCCCCACTTGGGCGGGAACCACGGGGTGATCGGCGCCGGATCCTGCCGGTAGACCTGCTTGATCCGCGAGCGCCCGCTGATGCCCTCCACCTGGGGGTGCGCGACGCGGGCGTACTTGTCGACCTCGCAGAACAGGTTCTGGCAGTCGATCAGCTGCAGGCTGCGCCGTCCGGCCAGGCGCACCGGCTCCAGCCCCAACCGCTTGAAGTGCTCCTCCTGGGTGCGGGCCATGTAGTGGATCACCTCGGTCTCGATGCCGGTGGCCGCAGGCCCGAAACACTTACGGATACCGTCGCGCGCACCGGGACCCGGGACGACGAAGTCCTGCTCGTCGAACGGCATCGCCGCGGCGTAGTTCAGGTCAATCACGAACTGGTAGGCCAGGAACGGTCCCAGCGCCGGATAGCCCAGCAGTACCTGGTATGCCTGCTCCAGGCCGGGCGCGGACAGTACTCGCGCAGGGGCCCCGTCGGCCATCATCAGCTCCAGCAACCGCAGATGGTTGGCGTGCTTGCGCTTCTCCCCCAACAACGGCGGCGGGGTGATGTACGCGGCCGAGTACAGGCGCGTGCCAGCCCCGAACGCCCGCGAGAGGATCTTGTCGTAGCGCGCGAAGTCGTAGCCCGCCCAGGAGGGTTCACACCCCAGCTCGGCGCGCAGCAGCTCCCACGTGGACACCTTGTTGAACAGCTTGAACAGCAGCGTGCGGAAGAACACCTCCTCCCAGCGCTGATCGCCGCCGTAGCTGACCTCACGGATCAGGTACTGGCTCACGCGGTCCGCCGCGCGGAAGCAGTTGGTGAACCGGTGCTGGGCAAGGATCGGATCATCCGTCCAGGGCCGAGCCGCACCTGCGACCCGGGCCTGGAAAACCTGCTGACGCAGCGCCGCGAAACGCCAGTACGTGTCGAACACCGCCGTCGGCACCAGCCGACGCCCCGCCACCCGCACCTCCCCCACCCCCGGCGAACCGGCCTCGGCCGGTCCGTCCACTTGAGGCAGGGCTTGCAGCACGCTCACCATGGCCTCAATATATATTGGATATAGACAGTAAAGCCAGAGCGGGGGCCCATGGAACTGGTGTGGCAGGCACGGCGGCGCAAGACGCTCGTCCACTGGCCCGAGGCCATCGACAGCCGCCTGGAGATACTCGTCCGCTCGGCCACCGCCGGCGGCGAGAACGTCAGCCGCTCCCAACTCCTTGCCGCGCTGGTCGCCGCAGCCGACACCTCCCCCGAGGCCCTGGCCGCGCTCGTGCACGCCTACCGGCGGACCCTCGTGGACGACTTCACCGCAGGCCACGACCGACAGGACCTACCCGACGTACGCCACCCCGGCCCACGCCGCGCCGGAAGTTGACCGCCCGTACGCGTACCCCGACCGCGAGATCACCCCTCACGGCACTGCCGACCAATATTCATAGGGCTGGGACAGGGCGCCAGGTGTGACCACACCGCCTCCCAAGACGCCTTCGCCAATCTCATTCCTCCAGGACCGGGGCGTCAGGTCCTAGGGATCGCACGCTCATCGTGGCCGGCCTGCCTTCGGGAGCATGCAGGGTGCCGGCAACTTGCACACGGCGCCGTTCACCGTGGTAGATCGAAGCCCTGCGGTAGTCGTCATTCCCCAGCTCGAAGGACACGTTCTGGTGGCGCCCGTCGACGATGGTCTCAAGGGTTACCTTGCCCAGTCCCGTGCGCCCCTGGATCCCCATTCTGAGGATGAACCCGTACAGGACGGTCTGGACCGCCAGGTTCTCGCCCTGCAGTTCGGCCCTGACGCTCTTGAGGATCTCCGTGTGCTCCCTGGCGAACGTGACCCGCTGCGGATTCTGCGGGCTCTGCCCGGGCATGGGGGCGGCAGGTGCCCAGTTGAAGGTGACGTCCAGCGTGGAGACGTCTGCCTTTTCGACCACTTCCAGGACAGCTGCGCATAGTTCGCTGGAAACCCCCTCCTCGATCGAGTCACGCACCTCGTCAGGGCTGGGAGCGCGATCACGGTTGACCGTCAGTTCAGCAAGGGTGCCAAGCGAGCTGGACAGGCCCAGCATGACCCGCCGTTCATAGAAGCTGTCGTCGACCCCGAGAGCGCTGCTGCTCGACCGCGCGGCTGCATCGAAGCGGGCGTTGCTGATGATGGGCAGGACGTAGGAGCCGGGGCGGGTCTGGCCAAGCCGCATCCGCCGGACGTACTCGTAGACCCGCTGGGGGATGCGCTTGCCGTGGTGCGCGCGGCGCTGCAGGGTGCCGGCGGCCGCTGAGAGCATCATCTGGTGGGCGGCGGTGAATAGTGCCTGCCCCGCGCCAAGAGAGATCGTGCCATTGACGATGTCCTCGTCCTGGGCCCGCAGATCGGTAATGTCCAGGAACTGGCGGGATATCTCAGCGCGGATGGCGTCAGGTGAGCGTCGTTCCAAGCGGCCAAGCTCGCGGGTGAGGATCTCGACATTGCGCAGATAGTCAGGCGCGGCAACGTCCAGGGGTACCAGCAACGGCGGGACGGAGGTGTCGCTTGACTCCCACAGCTCCGCCAGGTCGCTGCCGCGAGTGCGGACCCACCTCGCCCGGCTGAGGTAACTGTTCACGTCGCCGGGGGTGATGTCGATTAGTGTCATGCGCTGGCCTCCCCGCTCGAGCGGCGGAAGAGCCTTTGCTCCGCGTATCGGAACATCAAGTCCAGGCCGTAGGCGTCAAGCTTCTGCGTCCGGGGCACGTGGATGCGTCGGGTGGCCTTGCCCCGGGCCTCGGGCAGGTCCTGTATCTGTGCGTAGAACCCGGTGCACCGTACCAGCAGGGCCTCCCGGTCGTCCTCTTCCAGCCACTTGTCCACGTCACGGGGGACGATGAACAGACCCAAGTAGCCAGCCGCGACCCGCCTGCGGTCGCGGAGCTTGTCGAAGGTCGCCACGTCCAGGTCGAAGGCGTAGCCGTCGTTGGCATGGATCGGGGCGTAGGTGCACTTCAGCTGCATGTCGACTATCTGGAACTCGCGTTTCAACGTCAGGTCGACGCCGTCCTTGTCCACGCCCCACACAGCGACGTTGACATGCGCTTGCGACGCCACCGCTGCAACATACGCCCTGCTGAGCTGCTCCTGCTGCCAGGAGTCTGGTTCCCCCACGCGCCGTTCCTCCGCCCCCTGCGTGCTGCACTAGACAGCAAGTTAGCGGCGATTGTACGGGTGCCTACGGTCCCGGCCCCGCTACCACTGGCGCGAACGACGCGGACATGCCCAGTCGGGCCTCATGCAGTCTCCAGTCCTCGACTGACAACAGCCATTGTCCAGCAGGAAAACCGTCCGTGACCTGCGGAAACAACCTCTGCACCGTAAGGGTCTGCACGAAACTGACCTGGGCGTTCGCCAAGGACGTCATCAGCGATCTGCAACACATGTCACCAAGTCACCCCAGGCCAGCCACCACATTCCGCTGACATCGACGTGACGATTGATCACTGACAGTCTCGTGCAGACCATCACCGAGCGGTGAGGACCGGCCGATGTCAGTGGCACGATGCCGGTCCTCACTACAGAGCAGGAGAGCGCCATGGGTACCTGGGACGTCGGCCCCTTCGACAACGACACCGCAGCCGACTTCGCCGGCGACCTCGACGACGCAGCTGAAAACGAGCGGGAGAACATGATCCGCCACGCCCTGACCCGCGCTGTCGACACCACCGACTACCTCGACAGCGACATCGCGGTCCATGCCGTCGCCGCAGCCGCCCTGGTCGCAGCCCAATGCCCCGAGGGACAGCCCGTCACCACCGCCTACGGCCCAGACCAGCCCCTCCCCCACCTGCCCGCCGACCTGCGCCCGCTCGCCGTCCAGGCCCTGGATCGCGTCGAGACCGCGCCGAGCGAACTCATGGAGCTCTGGGAAGAATCCGCTGCCCCCGGTCCCTGGCGCGCCACCATCGACCGCCTGCGCGCCCCGCTCCTCCCCCCGCCGCCCGGACAGCAACTCCACCTCAGCTGACCCGCCAGCCAACTGCCGCGCAGACCACGGCACCACGCGGAGCAGCGGTCCAGGCAGTCCCCGGTCGCCAGCAGTTCTCGCCTGGTAGTGCTCTCGGGGCGGCGATCAGGGTGCCCTGGTGTGGCAGGGAGGTTGTGGGCAGCCTTGCATCTCCTCGGTCACAGTCCACCGTGACCGAGGGTGGTAGTGGGCGGTGCACCGAGGCCACACCACCGTCTCGGCAGGAGCGTGCGTGCGGTGGTCGGCCCCGCTCCGGGGGCGGGCCCGGGACGGCTGGGGCGGGCGCAGCTTGCAGGTCTCGGCGAAGCGCACCAGGGTGGGCAGGCCGGTGCCCTGCAGCGGGTCCTTGGCGAGTAGGGGTAGGTCGGTTCCGGTCAGGCGCTGCAGGTAGGCGGTGGCCAGGAGCAGCGGGCGGGCCCAGTGCGGGACTGGGTGGGTCATGCAGCCCTGGCGTACCGCGTCGCGGTCGTGGAGGGTGATCGTGGCGGCGTCGGGGGCGAGGTCGGTCAGGTGGGCGGTGGCGAGCTGGGTGGTGGAGGCGGCGGTGAAGCAGGCCGTGGCCAGGGCGGCAGCCAGGTAGGGGTGGGCGGTGGCGGTGTGCAGGCGGTGGGCGACCTCGGCAGCGGCCAGGGCGGTCAGGGGCGGTGGGTAGAAGCCGCGCTCGCTGGGTCCAGGGGCAGTGCAGCGGCAGCGGCGGTCTGCGAAGTCCACGATGGACAGGGTCGTCAGTGCCGGCAGGTTCAGCCACCGGCCAGCCAGCGCCCGCGGCACGGCAGGCGGACCCCGGTGCGGGCCCGCAGCCGAAACTCATCCGTGAAAAACAATCGCCCCGGTCAGTTCGAGCATCGCGCCCACGAAAACCAAGGCAGCAGCGATCCACGCGAGACGCCTTCCTTGATTGAAGTCAGCTGCGAAACTAGCTCTCGCCTTGTCTGCATCCTCTTTAAGCCGCGGTAGAGCTGCTTCCGTCCGTGGAGAAGTCAGCTCTGATCGCGAGCCGGTCTCGCGGTTGTGGCCTCTTCACGGATCGAGCCGGGCGATCCCGCCGCGCCATGGCAGCTCGTCCTCGAAGGAGCATGCGGCCACCGCGGGGATACCCGTACCCCACATCGCCGTAATAATCCTTGCGGCGGTCCCTGTGATCCACTCGTTGGTGGCGTCGGTGTCGGCCTCGATCTCCACGAACGTCGGCCAGCAGACGAAATCTTCGTTCATCCCCGCGTCAGGGTTCTTCAACACGTCCACCATCAATTCGGTGAGCTGCATGCTTCGGCGCTGGAACTCGCCTCCCAGGAGTTCCGCCAGCATCGCCATGATCTCCAGCAGCTCCGCCGAACGAAGAAAGATCTTGCAGAACTGGTGTGTGTCGTCAGCCATGATCAGGGAACCTCGATGAAGGGTGGGTTGTCGAACGGGCCGCCCTGTCGGATCACCGACAGGTCTACATCCATACCAAGCTGCGCTTCCAAAGATCTCCGAATCCCGCTGACCCCAGCCGCACCGGCCTGGATCTTGCCGGTGTGCATCGCCCACATCATCGTGCGCTCCTTCGCGCTGCCCGGGTTCGGCGACCCGAAGCGTTCTTGAATCAGCTCGTCAAATCGCTCAGGCGATACCCTGATGGCCAAGTCGATGTCCGAATCAGGTCGCGCAGTGCCAGCGGCTCGACTTCCCTGCACGACGATGTCGTCCCCAAGATGCCCGGCACCCGCGCGCGCCGTCTTCGCGGCATCTGCGAATTGATCGTCGGTCAGACCCTGCGGTGGCCCATCTGAATAGCTACAGCTGCTTTGTAGGCGGTAGCAAAAAAATCAGGCAGTCCGCCAGGCAGGTCTGGGTCGTTTTTCTGCACCTCTAGGTTTTGCCCCAGCTCAGCCTGATTCGCTATCACCTCGTAGTCAAAATCCTTACGCGGGTACCCTGGCTCTTAATCGCACTTGCCGAAAGGAAGAACCCTGCCGCCGCCTCGATTCCGATACCAATCGCAATTAGCCAGCGCCCTGGATCCATGGACGGCCTCTCTTGAACCTCGCTGAACCTCTCGCACTTGCGGGGACCTGTGAGTGCCGGCAACACATGGACACCAGGGCAGTCACATTCACTGCACGCGCTGTTCCCGGAAGTCCGATGAGTTTATCGCCGCACAGAGGTGCTGCTGGCTGCTTCTGGCTCGTGGCGAACGTGTCGCCGGCCCCAAACGCGGTGAACTCCAGGCGATCGGTCCCCGCGGTCGGCGCACCGACACCGACGCGAACGGGGCATACCACGCTCCTATTCAGGTGCTGCAGACCCGCCCGAAGAGGGCTGCATGCAGTTCATCACCAGGGTGCCGTCCAGGTAGTCCGTGCCAGCACAGTCAACCAGCGCCGTGGCGCAGTTGCTCCCGGGGCCTGTACAGAAGACGCCCACCGGGGTGGCGGGCGGGAGCACGAGACCGAGCAAGGAGGCCAGCTCGAGTACCGCCGGGCTGTCGGAGGGCAGAAGCGCATCGCAGCAGTACAGGTCCCCGGACTGCCGCAGGGTGCTGTCAGAGGCCGCTGCGGACGCCTGCGGCGCAGCGGTGCCGATGATCGAGGCGGCACCGGCGAGGCTCAGGGCGGCAAACGAAGCTGCGGTGCTTCTGAACACGGACATGGCATATCGCTTTCGTCGAAGTGCGGGTCGTAGTGCGGAAGGCGTACCCGCTGGCCGAGACCACCAAGGCGGGCGAACGGGTGACGGGAACCAAAGCGGTGGCACCACCGCGTCTGCCGGGCGGTCCTGGGTCAGTCGGGCATCCCCGCACGGGCCAGAAGTAGTCTTCACTCTTGACTGCCATGTACTTTGCATTGCAAAGTTAATCATCGAATGGTCCCCGGTCACGCGTGTCCACCGCGCTGTCCGGGCGCAGCGTGCAGGGGGTACGGGATGGGAACAGCAGGACTGGCCGGTGACGGCGCCGCAGCCGAGCGACGGGCCGAGGCGCGTGCACTGCTCTCCGGGACCGAGGGGCTGCGGGTAACGGCCCGCGCGCAGGTGCGGGGCTCATGGGTCCCGATGCTTGTGTTCGGCGTGCTTACCTTGGCGGCTTCCCCGTTTGCCCGGTACGCCTTCAACTTCGGCGCAAGCGGGCGCAGTGTCACCTCGTATCCGGCTTTCGCGTACGCCGAGCTGACCGGCCTGTGTGTCGTCCATACGCCCAGCGGCCCCTGCGTGCGGGGCGAGTTCGACGGGTCGGTGCTCAGGTTCGCGGAGTGGGGGGTGTGGTTCGCTGTGCTCCCGCTGGCCTGGATCGTCCTGGCCCGATGGTTCCGTCGCCGCGGTGAGACCCGGGGCATCGTGCCCCGGCGTGCGGCATGGATCGGCGCCATGGCCGGCACTGCCGTGGTGGTGGCTCTGGCGGTGTTCGTGCTCCAGTTCCTGAGGAACCAGCCGTTTGAGGCTTCTCTTCTCGAGAACGCGTATGCGTCACCGTGGTACCTGGTCGGCGCCGGCCTGCTGACCCTGGGCCTGGTCGAGCGCGACTGGATCACCTCGCTGGCCGGATGCACCCACATGCTGCTGCTGTCGTGCTACCTGGCGGCCCCGTGGGGCAGCGGCTGGACACCCTGGAACCACCCGGCCGCCCCAGGCTGGGTCGACGGCCCACAGGCCAAAGCCCTCCTGCTGGCCGGCGTCCTCCTGCTCGCAGGCCTGGCGCAACGGATGACGGTCCACCGCAGGACCACGGCGGGCCCCGTCGGCCCCACTATGGTCTCCCCATGAGCCTCGAGACAGGCGATGGCGAGGAGCGGTTTCCGACCCACACGCTGGATGACACCGTGCACCAACGGGTGCGGCTCGGCATCCTGGCGATCGCCCGCGAGGCCGAACGAGTCGAGTTCGGATTCCTGAAGAGCCAGCTCGCCGTCACCGACGGCAACCTCTCCCGGCACCTCAAAGTACTCGAGGACTCGGGCCTGATCACCGTTCACAAAGGCTACGCAGGCCGACGCCCCCGCACCTGGATCGCACTTACATCCCCCGGGGCACAAGCGCTGGACAGCGAACTGCGAGCCCTGCGGACACTCCTCCAACGCCTGGACGCCCGGGAATCCGGCCCAGTGCCCTGAGACCCACCCACCCCAGCCCCGGAGAACCGAGTGGCAGGTCTCACGCTACCCCCCGGCCGAAGCATCGACGGCAGCCGCCCGTGCCCGGACACCCCCCACACCGCACCCCTCCCCGAGCAACCCAGTCAACCTGACCAACGCCCACTGAAACTGACCACCCCAACCCACCTGCCCCATCACCGCACCACAAGCAAGAGCACCTAGAAAACACCCAACCACCTACCTGACCAGGCCCAGCTCAGACCACACAGCCGCCAACCATGATCACTGGGTGCGGACACTCGGCTCCATGGCCGACGGCACGGTGATGACCGCCGGGGACATCGCCAACGCGGGCCCTCTGCCGGGGCAGGGGCCGATCACCTGGGACACCGAGGTCCTGTTGGTCGACGGCGCGGAGTTCGGCCAGGCCCGGCCGGACACCACGGACCAGTGGACGCACGTCCTGTATACGGCCTGGCAGATGATGAGCCAGCAGGGCAAAGGGCAACTGACTGACCTGGTGGAGATCCCGCGCCCCCGGGCCGGGCACAAGCGCGACGCCCGCGAGGGGATCGAGGACGGCGGTGCGGTCCGCATCGTCCACGTCCACTCGGTGCACAGCCCAGCCCCGGCCGCCGCCGCCGAAGACGCCGCCGCGTCGTCCGGCCGCCGGGCCCCGCAGTGGTCCTGCCGGTGCGCCCGCACCGCCCGGACCACTGCATGAACCCGCAGCAGCACGCCGACGGCGGGTGCACCCACGAAAACCGGATCATCCCCGCTATGGTGAAGGGCCCGGCCGACAAGCCACATGCGACTGCGCGAAACAGTCAACCTGTGGAACACGCAACCGACGGCGCAGCAGTAACACGCCGAGAACCATCCGGCCTAGCCACGATCCACGCATGGGTTCGCCAGGCAACCCCGGAGCAGTGCAGGGCGTCCCGCCGGGACGCCCCATCGGTGTATCAGAGGTTCTTCAGCGCCTGCTCCGACATCGCCCCGACCACGAAGGCGCCGAGGCCGCTGTGGGGCAGCGCGAGCAGCGGGGAGGAGTCCCCTCCGCCCCAGTTGATGTTCGAGACCAGCCAACCGGCCATGAACACGAGCGGGATCCCGCGCTGGAGCGCCCGGTGGGCGATCATCCCGTAGACCAGGGACACCGTGTCCTGGTGGTCGGTGAGCAGCCAGCGAAGCAACCGGGCGACAGTCACAGGCGCGTCGGGCGCGAAGCACACGGCCTTCTCGAACGTGGCGTCACTGTTCTGCGTCTACCTCTCGATGCTACCCGCGGTGATGTCGTCGCTGATCGACATCACTGCTCCCAGCACCGAGTTGACCGCCCAGATGGTCAAGGACTTGGACGACGTCAGCGACAAGGTGGTCCTGGTCATCCGAATCAGCCGCGACACCGCCCCGCGCGGCCGGGCGGGATCAGCGCCAGTGAACGGACAGGTGCTGCGGGAGCTGGGTCAGGACCCACACGGCAAGGCCGGCGACCGTGCCGATGAACAGCGCGCCGCGCAGTGTGGTCGGGTCGAGCCAGACCCGGCGCGACACCGGCGGCGGAACGGCAGCTGGCGCGGAGTCGGTGCCGGGCTGGTCTGGAGTGGACGCGGGCATAGCGATGCTCCTACGAATAGGCAGGAATACGGGGCGTCCCCCGCTCGGCTGAGCTCCCGACCATTCTGGCACTTGGGCCGACTTACTCCTTGTTCACCCTTAGTGCAACCTTACAGAAAGTAACCACAAGGGAAACCGACCGAGTCGGGCACACGTCCCGGACGTGCTCGACCCGACCCGCGAAGAGAGCCTGCCGCTGTCCTTCGGCGGCGGTCCCCATTTCTACCTGGGGGCCCAACTGGCGCGGCTGGAAGCGCAGATCGCCTTCCCGGTGATCCTGAACCGGTTTCCCGGGCTGCGCCGGGCAGGCGAGCCGGTACGCCGCAACCAGCTGGTGCGCCGCTGCTACCAGACCCTACCGGTGACCCTCGGGTCCCTCAGCCGTGACGCGGTCGTTGGAACCTGTCCACCAGGCGGTGTCCTGGCGATCCAGAGCGCTGGCGCCAGCCGTTAGCCGAACGTGACGACGAACACGATCGCTGCCTGTACCGCTCGGACGACGCTCTAACGCGCTGGCCCGATCCCCTCCGGCAGGACGGCCACCACGTAGGCGACGGCCTCCTCCGGCGCCTGGAAGCGGGCGAGCAACTCGCTCCGGTTCCGTACCCCGTAGCATCCCTCGTCGTGCGGCCAGATCATGTACCCGACCCGTGTCGTGTTGTATCGCGCCGTGGTGCTGGTGGAGAACCAGAGGTTATGGTGGCTGGTCACCGGCATCAGTTGGCGGAGCACCGGCTGAGCGTACGCCGCCACCAACAGCGCATGCACGCGCGGGAACCGGTTCATCGGCGGCATGTAGATGCCGTCGAGCCTGCGGCACCACGCCAACTCGACCGCACCGAGCGGCTCCCGCTCGTACGCGAGGGCCCAAGGGCGGAACTCGATGCACGGAGCCTGCTCCTTGGTCTCCTCGAGCCCCGCCCCACCAGTCCAGGCCGCTGCTGCCCTGACCACCTCGGCCGGGTCAGTAGTCCACCCGCAGGCCAGGCGCGGGCCGTTGCTCTGGAGGTACACCCAGAAGGCCCGATGCTGCTCGTCGGCCGGATGCACCGACACCCGCCGACCGAGCCCCGTGTCGGCATACACCGCAATGCCGCTCCACTGCGCGTCCGGCTCGGGCAGGACGACCCCGAGGCCCTCCGCCGCACGCCCCAACATCACCCGGAGCACCCCGCCGCTCTCGCCGCTCTCGCCGCTCTCGCCGGACCCTACCCCGAAGCTCATCCCGCCAGTATGCCGCCAAGCGCGTCGACCGTCTCAGCCGATCCGATTGTGACTGGTCGGGGCAGTTGTCACCCAGTGCGTTCGGCGACCTGCGCGTTCGCCTCGCCCTGGTCGCGCCAACTGTCACCGGTTGGTCGCGCTTGTTGTCGCCCGCATCGGTTGGTCACGGCGGTTGTCACCACTGTGAGGTCGCGAACCGACGGTCAGGATCACCACTCGGCGTCAGGCTTACCGGTGACTACGGTGCTGAGCCTGTGCGCGGCCAGGGCATCGGTGATCGCGTTCGCAGTCTTGTTGAAGCTGGATCCAGGAATGGCGTCATGTGCCCAGGGCGCGTACAGGTACCGTCGGCGGCCCTTCTGCGGGTGGACAGCCAGGTGGGTGATGTTTCCGCTCTTCTGGGCCTTCTCCACCTCGACGCCGATGGACTCGATCTCGCCCCAGGACCATGACCGGCGCCCGAGCAGGCGGCTCGTCCGGATGCCGCGGGCATCCACGACGGTCTTGCCCGATGCCAGGTTGAGGTAAATGAGATCGACCAAGAGGATGCCCGGTCCGAAAGGTCCGGCACCCCACCATCCGTCCCGGTGCCAGTTGGCGACGATGAAGGCGGCGGGCAGCACCGACAGGCCGATGATCCAAAAGAGGAAGGATCTCCGCTGGCGGGACGGTATCCGGTAGGTCGCATCGTGCATGCCGGGATGTTAGTCCGTGATGCCGCTCGACGTCGGAGCGGGGCCGAGTCGCCCACCGCACCACCCGGCCTGTTTACCTGGAGCGGTTACGTCCAAGCCGGGACGTGACTCCCGCCGGTGACAGACGTCGCGACCAAGTGACAACTACCTCGACCAAGCACACCGATGCCGGCCCTCCCAGCTCAACCCGCCAACTACAACACTCACCCGCCAGCTAAAGTGCTCAGTCACAAAGGTGTGACTGAGCGCTCCAGTTGGCGAGTCTGAGCGTCGTGGTTGGCGGGCAAGGTACGTCGGGTCTTCCCCATGGGTGCACCTGCGCCGTCTGGGGTGAAGCCCGCCGTGCAGGGGTGTGCGGGGCGTGGTCAGGCCGGTGGCGTTTCGGTGAGCGCGGCGATCCGCCGGAGCAGGGCTTCCTTGACCTCAGGGGCGAGCGGGGCCGCTCCGGTGGCCTCGAACAGCCACAGGCCGTCGGCGGCCAGCCGCGCGAGGAACAGGTCCAGTTGCGCCGACTCGGGCACTGGCGGCTGCGGCATCCAGCGCGCCGTCAGGTCGTTCCACACCTGCGCCAGCTCAGGGCTAATGGCGGACTCCACCATGAACGCCAGATCCGCCTTGTTGGAGGAGCCGAGCGCATTGACCGACAGGTAGGCCGCCGCGCGCTCCTGGGACGTCGACTCCTCCAGCGGTTTGCCCAGTTCCGCGAGCAGTTGCTTCTCCCACTCGCCGGTCAGGTGCCGCTGGATCGCGATCAGCAGTTCGTCGCGGGTCCGGAAGTGGTACATCAGCCCCGGCTTGGTCAGACCGGCCTCCTCGGCCGCCGCCTCCAGGGTCAGGGCGGTGATGCCGTGCCGCTCGGTCACCCGCACTGCGGCCTGCAGAATCCTGGTCCTCGAACTCGATCGCATCCGATAACTTTACCATCCAGATGGTAAAGTTATCGGCGGGAACCGTACTAGGTTCTCCCCGTTCCACGGTCGACATCCCGGCCGCGGGCATGAACGAGACTCCAGCGTCCTGACCGTTTCCGGCTTCGCCGGCTCGTCGCTGGCTGTTCGGTCGCAGCGCCAGGGCAGGGCGCAGAGACCGCCCCTTCGCGGGCGGGCTCCTGCCTGCCCGCTCCATCCGAAACCTGGAGCATCGCGTGAGCACCCAAATTCCTGGCACCACCGCGGACCCACGACGCTGGAAGGCCCTGGCGGTCCTGGGCCTGATGCAGTTCATGCTGATCCTGGACGTGACGGTCGTGAACGTCGCGCTGCCGGACATCAAGACCGCTCTCGGGTTCAGCCAGTCCGGGCTCGCCTGGGTGGTCAACGGCTACGTCCTGATGGCCGGCGGTCTACTGCTGCTGGGCGGCCGGGTCGCGGACATCTTCGGCCGCAAGCGGCTGTTCCTGATCGGGGTGGCCGTCTTCGCGGTCGCCTCCGCCGCCTGCGGACTGGCCCAGAACCCTGAGATGCTGGTGATCTCCCGGTTCGCCCAGGGCGTCGGCGAGGCACTGGCCGCGCCCGCGGCACTGGGCCTGATCGCACTGCTCTTCCCGGATCCGGTGGAGCGCATGAAGGCGCTCGGCACCTGGGGTGGCATCGCCGGGCTCGGCGGCACCCTGGGAAGCGTGATCTCCGGCTTCCTCACCGACTTCGCCTCCTGGCGCTGGATCTTCCTGATCAACGTCCCGGTCGCGGTAGCCGTGCTCCTGATCATGCCCAGGCTGGTCTCGGAGAGCCGGATGAAGCAGGGCAGCGCCCGACCCGACTACCTCGGCACGATCGTCGGGACAGCAGGCCTGATCGGCGTCGTGGACGGACTCATCTCGGCCGCCGACCACCCGTGGGGCTCGGCCAGCGTCCTGCTCCCGCTGCTGGGCGGAATCGCGCTGATCGCGCTGATGCTGGTCATCGAGGCCCGCTCGGACGCACCGCTGATCCCGGTGTCGTTCTTCAAGAACCGCACCAGGGTGGTCACGAACCTCACGACCCTGTTCTTCTCGTGCGGGTTCTTCAGCTACTTCTTCCTGCTGACGCTCTACCAGCAGCAGGTCCTGCACTGGTCGCCGCTGAAGAGCGGGCTGTCGTACCTGCCGTTCGGGATCAGCATGGGGATAGGCATCCCCCTCGCGAGCGCCGTGATGCCCCGGATCGGCGTGAAGCCCATCATGGCCATCGGCTTCTTCGGATCCGCGCTCGGCCTGTACCTGACCAGCACCATCGGGATCAGCACGTCCTACGCCGGGCACATCCTGCCAGGCATGATCATTCTTGGGCTCTTCTCCGGCATCTGCTTCCCAGCGACCAGCAACGCCTCGCTGCACGAAGTGACCATCCAGGACTCCTCCCTGGCCGCAGGCGTCCAGAGCGCCATCCAGCAGATCGGCGGAGCGCTGGGCCTGGCCACCTTGGCCACCTTGGCCATCCGACACTCCCAAAGCCTCGTGAAGAACGGCGTCAATCCACGCCTTGCCAGCGTCCAAGGCTCCCAGCTCGCTCTGCGGATCGCAGTCGTCCTGTGCGTCATCAGCGGCATCCTGGCGATCGGCCTGCTCGAACACGTCATCGCCGAACGACGTAGCCCGCTGACCGAGCAACCGGCCGAACCCGCAGACACCACCTGTTAGGCCCACGTCCGACCGTGGCGCCACCACCAGGTGAGTGCCACGGTCGAGCTCAGGGCAGGGTGGCAGAGGCTCATCTGTGCACCCATCTCACGGCTCGCCTCAACAGCTTCACCCGGGCAACGCCCAAGTCGCCAATTGACGCACTAACTCGCCAACTAAAACGCTCAGAAGCTGTTGTCTTTCCGGGCTTGAGGGCTGCGTTTTTGCTGGTCAGGCATGGGGTTGGCGGTCCCGTGGAAGTGGTGACGTGTTGGGTCGTCGCTTCGGTGGAGGTCGGGGATGCCGTCTGTCGTGGGGCTGTTGGAACAGCGCGAGGTCACCGCTCGTCGTCGGGTGGACGAGTTGCGGGAGGAGGCCGACCGTATCGCGGCCGAGCTCGTGGTGGCCGAGCAGGACTGGAGGGAATGGGTTATCGCCCGCTCGCGGGTCGGCGAGGTGCTGGCCCCGGGCGACGACTGTGCGGCCGTCCCGGACGCCGGCCAGGACCTGCGGGATCCGGATCCGCAGCCGTTTCGGCGCGAACCGCCGGTGACGGCGGCGAAGCCGAAGTCGATGGTGCCGGTGTGGCGTGCGGGGCTGGCCTGGTCGGTGCTGTCGGCGGACTACCAGCGCGTCGTGCGGGTCCTGGCCGACCGGGAACGGCTCGGCCACGGGGCGCTGACCTGTCAGGAGATGGCCGCCGCGTTCGGCATGGAAGTGGTGCCGGCGAAGGTGGAGGCACTGCGGTCGAAGGCGAAGCGGCTGGTGGCTCGCGGCTGGCTGGCCGAACCCGCACCCGGGAGCTTCACGCCCGCTCGGGACGTCGCCGGACAAGGTGGCGGGTCATGAGCAGGATCATCGACCAATGGACCATCGCCTCGGCGCTGCTGGTGGACCTCTCGAAGTCGCGCACCAGGCGGCGGGTGCGCATCAGGTGAGCGAAGAACCGTTCGACGATCCAGCGTCTGGGCAGGACCACGAAGCCGCGCATGTCGTCGCTGCGTTTGACGACCGTCAGGACCAGGGCGAGCGCGGTGAGGCAGTACTGGATCAGGTCGCCGGTGTAGCCGCCGTCGGCCCAGACCAGCTCGAGGCGGTGGTGCGCGTCGACGACCCGCGCGAGGAGGGTCTGTGCGGCGGCGCGGTCGCCGGTGTTCGCGGGGGTGACCTGCACGGTGAGTAGCAGGCCCAGGGTGTCCACGACGGCGTGGCGCTTGCGGCCGTTGACCAGCTTGCCGCCATCGAGGCTGCGGCTGTCGGCGCCGACGACGGCGTCCGCCTTCACCGACTGGGAGTCGATCACGCCCGCACTCGGCTCCGGGTCCCGGCCCGCCTGCTCGCGGACCCTCCCGCGCAGCCGGTCGCGGAACTCGGCGACCAGGCCGTGGTCGCGCCAGCGGCGGAAGAAGGCGTAGACCCGGTCCCACGCGGGAAGTCCGCCGGCATGGCCAGCCACTTGGCTGCGTTGTCGACCACGTAACGCACCGCGTCCACCATGGTCCGGTGGCAGTACGCCTCCGGCCGGCCGCCGCGTCCCTGCAGCCAGCCCGGCACCGGCAGCAGCGGGCGGACCACGGCCCACTCCGCGTCCGTCATGCCGGTGGGATAGCGCCGCTCGCGCGTGCCGTTGTCCCCAGCGTTCCCGAACCGGTGCGCGAGGCAGTCACACGACGGGGTGACCGGACTGGACCCGGCCGACGCGAGAGCGTACAAATGCGACAACAGGGCCTCCTGGAAAGCTGGTTGGCGTAGACACCCAACGAGCTACCAAGAGGCCCTGTTCTCCATGTCCGGCACCCGCCGCGACCACCCGAACGAGACCCCCGTTCGACCAACACCGCTCATGATCGGAACGACAACAGCCGCTCAACCACCTGGACGACGACCCGCGCCACGCCGACTGGGCGGCCGCCGTGCCGCCCGACGACGTCGAGGAAGTCATCCGCCTGACCGCCACCGGCCCCCGCAGCTGGCGACTGCCCCACCCCTGACCCACCGCGCGCCCCCACGCCGCACCCCAGGAGACCCCCAGTGATCAGCATCGACGGCCGCGACGTCGTCAGCCGCACCGCCCTGCACGACCGCTACGGATACGCCGTCAGCTCACTGGAACGCTGGTGGAGCCAGCGCGAGGACAACGGGCACCCCGACATCGCCCACCGCATCGGCAACACCTTCTACTGGGACGCCGAACAGTGGGAGCAGTGGGACAAGCGGCGCCAGCAGGTCCCCGCCGGCTGGGCCACCCGCGCCGAGCTCGCCGACCGCACCAAGGTCACCACCGCCGAACTCAAGCGCCTGTGGCAGGACCGCGACGCCAACGGTCACCCGGCCCCGCTGCTCGTCGACCGGGTCATGCACTGGGACACCGAGGCCTGGACCCGGTGGCACCAGGCCCTGGAACAGCAGCAGCAGGACCAGCGCGATCCCCGGACCGACTTCGACCGGTCCGGGGATCCCGACGAACTGATCCGGCCCGCCGCCGTCGCCCGCGTCCTGAACTACAACGACACCACCACCATCAGCCACAACGTCAAGCACCCGCCCACCGGATGGCCCGAACCCGACAGCTGGGAAGAACTGCCCAGCGGCCGCCAACGCCCCCTATGGAAGCGCAGCAGCATCTGGGCCTACGCCGAGCAGCGCCGACACCCCGGGCACGCCGGCGGCCGCAACCGCGGCAGCCGGACCCTGCCGCACCGCTACGCCGAGGACCCCCGGCTGCAGCTCGCCCGCGACCTGCTCGCCGAACAGCCCGACGCCCGCCCCGGCCACCTGGTCGAGGAGCTCCA
>FTAK01000296.1_pt1 | contig 25372 bp, 22 predicted proteins | sample 1639071 | NCBI WGS metagenome assembly FTAK01 (sample SAMEA3914812, study PRJEB12502) | metagenome | biome: forest; material: soil | place: Canada | collected 2011-07-07 | depth 0.1 m
CCCGCGCTCAACCACGGTGGCGCCCAAGGGTGGTGGCGGACCCACCCGGTCGCTCGACGGGAATCCGTTCACCCGATGGGGGGAAGGCCTGACCAATTGTCAGCATACCAACCAGATATGGTCACCTTCTGTGATATTCCAGTGACTGCCCGAAGTCGAGGGTTGGTTGAGATTCCTGGAGGAGCACACCATGGACCAGTCGGACGACGCCACATCGCGTCGGAAGTTCCTGAGCATGGCCGGGGCGGCCGCCACCTCGGCGACGCTGTTCAACGTCATGACCGGCGTCGTGCCGGCGGCCGCGGCGCCCGTCACCGACGGGCTGACGGCGCCGGCCAGGAGGGTGGGCAACGGCAAGACGGTGGCGATCCTCGGCGCCGGCCCGGCCGGACTGGCGGCCGCGCACCGGTTCCTGGAGTCCGGCTACCAGGTGACCGTCCTGGAGGCGCAGGGCCGCCCCGGCGGCCGCACGCTGTCCGCCCGCCCCGGCGACAAGGTCACCGAGGTCTGGGAGGACGGCCAGGAGCGCACCCAGTCCTGCCAGTTCGACCAGAACCTCTACCTCAACCTCGGCGCCGGCCGGATCCCGTACGTCCACCAGCGGGTGCTCGACTTCTGCCGCAAGTTCAAGGTCCCGCTGGAGCCGTACATCCACACCACCACGGCCAACCTGTACCAGAGCGACAAGGCCTGGCGGGGCGCCGGCAGGCCCAACCGCCGGATCGCCAACGACACCCGGGGGCACCTCGCGCAGTACCTGGCCAGGACCGTGAAGGACGCGACCCAGGCCGACGACGGACTGACCGCGGCGCAGCGCGCCCAGTTCATCGAGCTGCTGACCGAGTTCGGCGCGCTCAAGAGCGACCGGACGTACGTCGGCTCCACCCGCTCCGGCCTGGCCAGGACGCCGACCGTCCAGCAGGTCGAGGAGCCGGTCGACCCGCTGCTCCTCCAGGACCTGCTGGCCAGCGAGTTCTGGAAGCGGGGCTTCTACCAGGACTCCGGCCTGCACTGGCACACCACCTCCTTCCAGCCGGTCGGCGGGATGGACAACATCTGGCGCTACGCGGCCGCCGCGCTGCCGAGCGGCACGATCACGTACAACGCGCCGGTCTACGGCATCCAGTTGGACGGCGCCGAGGTGATCGTCGGCTGGACGGACAAGGGCACCAACCGCGTCCAGCGCTTCGACTACTGCCTCAGCAACATCCCGGTCTCGGTGCTCCGCAAGCAGGTCACGCTCTACAACTTCTCCGACGACTTCCAGGCCGCCGTCCGGGACACGCCCTTCGCGGCCGCCTGCAAGGTCGGCTGGCAGGCCAACCGGCGCTTCTGGGAGTCGGAGCGGTACCAGATCTTCGGCGGCATCAGCCGGATCGACCATGAGATCCAGCAGATCTGGTACCCGTCCAACGACTACTTCTCGCCCACCGGCAAGGGCACGCTGACCGGCGCCTACAACACCTACAAGGAGGCGGTCGCGCTCGGCAACCGCCCGCACGAGGAACGGCTGAGCGTGGCCCGCACGGCCGCGACGAAGCTGCACGACGAGTTCGCGAGCAACTCGGTCGTCCCCAACCAGCTCGGCATGTCGATAGCCTGGCACAAGGTGCCCTACCAGCTGGGCGCCTGGGCCGACTGGGAGCGGAACGACCCGCAGCACAAGAAGCTGTACACGACGCTGATCTACCCGCAGGGCCAGGACAACTTCTTCGTGATCGGCGACCAGGTCTCCGCCCTGCCCGGCTGGCAGGAGGGCGCGCTGATGTCCGCCGAGTGGGCGTACGACTGGGTCGCCAACGGCAAGCGCGCCGTCCGGATGCCCGTCCAGCAGGTGCCGGACGCGAAGAGCCTGACCACCGGCGAGAGCTGAGGCGTCATCAGGCGCGGGCGGCGGGCGCCTCAGCCCGCCGCCCGCGCGGCGATCAGCAGGCCGAGGCCGTCCAGCATCCTGGCCAGCCCGAACTGCCGGGCCGGTTCGACCTGGCGGGCGCGCTGCTCTCGCTCGGCACCGTGCTGCCCGTCGTCTACGGCCTGAAGCGCGGCGCGGCCGACGGCTTCGGCGCGCTGCCGGTGCTCGCGATCGTGCTCGGGGTCGCCGTCGGCCTGGTGTTCCTCCGCCGGCTGCGCACCGCCGCCGACCCGTTGATCGACCTCGGACTGTTCCGCGACCGCGGGTTCAGCGGCGCGATCACGGTCAACACCCTGGTGATGTTCGCGACCATCGGCTTCGTCCTCTTCTCCACTCAGTACCTGCAGTCGGTGCTCGGCCTCAGCCCGCTCACCGCCGCGCTGTGGTGCCTGGCCCCGTCCGTGCTGATCGGCGCGTCCGCCGCCGGCGCCGCCGCGCTGGCCGGGCGGTACTCCCGGGTCCGGGTGATCAGCGGTGGATTCGTGGTCGCCGTCGCCGGGTTCGCCGTCCTCGCCCGGATCGGGACGGACTCGCCGCTCTGGCTCGCGCTCGGCGGCGTGACGCTCACCAACCTCGGCATGGTCGCCGCGATGAGCCTGGTCGCCGACCTCGCGCTCGGCACCGTACCGCCGGCCCGGGCGGGCTCGGCGGCCGCGCTGCTGGAGAGCAGCCAGGAGTTCGGCGGGGCGCTGGGCACCGCCGTGCTCGGCACGATCGGCACCGCCGTCTACCGTGCCCGGGTCACCGGGGCGCTGCCGCCCGGCACGCCGCCGGCCGCGCGCGAGACGATCAGCGGCGCTCTCGGCGTGGCCGCCCAACTGCCCGGCCAGGCAGGCGAACTGGTGACCCACCTGGCCCGGACGGCGTTTACCTCGGGCCTGCACGTCGCGGCGCTCGCCGGGGCCGTGACGATGGTGCTGGGCGCCGTGATCACGCCCGTACTGCTGCGCGGGGTGCGGCCGGCCACCGACGAGGCGGCCACCAACGAGCCTCCCGCCGACCGGCCGGCCGAGGTGGAGCCGCTCGCCGCCGCCGGCTGACGGCCGGGCCGGGGCGTCCGGGGCGCCCGGGGTGACAGGTCCACGGCCGAAGTGGTACAGACCTATTGCCAGTTGACGCCGGGCTCCCTACCCTCGCCAAGTACAGGACCTCCGTGGCAACCCGACGGCCCGAGGCTCCCGCTCCGCGCTGCCCCCTGGCCGGAGCTCTGCACACTGCTCCACGCACCTGACACCTCCCCACGGGTAACGGGGCCGGTCCGGCACGTCCGGGCCCCCCAGGACAGGAGCCAAACCCATGCGCAGACGTCGGATCCGTCTCTCCCTCCTGGCAGCGGGGAGCCTTCTCGCCCCGCTGGTCGCGGTCGCGCTCCCCGCGACCGCCGCACACGCCGCCTCGCCCACCGCCGCCTTTGCCAAGGGCAGCGACTGGGGCACCGGCTACGAGGGCAGTTACACCATCACCAACGGCTCCTCCACCGCACTGAACGGCTGGACCCTGGAGTTCGACCTCCCGGCGGCCAACACCGTGGCCTCGCTCTGGAACGCCACGTACACCACGGCGGCCTCGCACGTGACGGTCAAGAACCCGGGCTGGGCGAGCAGCCTCGCACCGGGCGCCTCGTACAACTTCGGGTTCAACATCGCCTACTCGGGCAGCTACCAGGCGCTCGCCAACTGCAAGTTGAACGGCGCGCCGTGCACCGGCGGCACCGGGACGGACACCACCGCGCCGAGTACGCCGACCGGCCTGAGGTCGACCGGGAGCACCTCGACGAGTGTGGCGCTGGCCTGGACTGCGAGCACCGACGACACCGCGGTGACCGGCTACGACGTCTACCAGAACGGCGTCAAGACCCAGACCGTGACCGGTACTTCGGCCACCGTCACCGGCCTGGCCGCCGCCACCGCGTACCAGTTCACGGTGCAGGCCTTCGACGCCGCGGGCAACCGCTCGGCGGCGGCCGGCCCGCTCAGCGTGACCACCCCGCCGACCACCGTCCCGGACGTCACGCCGCCCACCGCGCCCGGCACCCCCACCGCCGGCACGACGACCTCCAGCAGCATCGCGCTGAGCTGGGCGGCCAGCACCGACAACATCGGTGTCACCGCGTACGACGTCTACAACGGCAGCGCGCTCGCCACCACCGTCACCGGCACCTCGGCGACCGTCGGCGGCCTCGCGGCCAACACCTCGTACAGCTTCACGGTCAAGGCCCGCGACGCGGCCGGCAACGTCTCCGCCGCCTCGGCCCCGGTGACGGCGAAGACGCAGCCCGGCGGCACCGATCCCGGCCCGGCGCTGAAGATCGGCTACTTCACCCAGTGGAGCATCTACGCACGCGGGTACAGCGTGAAGAAGCTCGACACCTCGGGCTCGGCCGGGCGGCTCACCACGCTCAACTACGCCTTCGCCAACATCGACCCGAACAGCAAGAAGTGCTTCATCACCAACAAGGCGGCCGGCAACGACTCCGACCCCAACGCGGGCGACGGCGCCGGTGATGCCTGGGCGGACTTCGGCAAGGGCTGGGACGCGGGCAGCTCGGTGGCCGGCACCACCGACACCTGGGACCAGGCGCTGGCGGGCAACTTCAACCAGCTGAAGCAGCTCAAGGCCAAGTACCCCAACCTCAAGATGCAGATCTCGCTGGGTGGTTGGTCGTACAGCAAGTGGTTCTCCGACGCGGCCGCCACCGACGCCTCGCGCAAGGCGCTGGTCAGCTCCTGCATCGACATGTACATCAAGGGCAACCTGCCGGTGATCGACGGCCGGGGCGGCGCCGGCAGCGCCGCGGGCATCTTCGACGGCATCGACCTCGACTGGGAGTGGCCGAACTCCGACGGGCACCTCGGCAACATCTTCCGGCCCGCCGACAAGGCCAACTACACCCTGCTGGCACAGGAGTTCCGCCGCCAGCTGGACGCCCTCGGCGCCACCAACGGCAAGCACTACACGCTGAGCGCGTTCCTCCCGGCCGACCCGCAGAAGATCTCCGCGGGCATCGACATCCCCGGCCTGTTCGGCGCGTTCGACTTCGCGACCATCCAGGGCTACGACTACCACGGCGGCTGGGAGACCGTCGCCAACCAGCAGTCCGCGCTCAAGGTCGCGGCGGGCGACCCGAGCCCGGCGAACCGGCAGTTCAGCTCCGAGATCGCCATCAACGCCTACGTGAACGGCGGCGCCCCGAAGAGCAAGCTGACGCTCGGCATCCCGTTCTACGGACGCGGCTGGACGGGCGTGCCGCGCGGCACCACCAACGGCCTGTTCCAGACCGGCACGGGCCCCGGCCCGGGTACCTACGAGGCCGGGTACGAGGACTACCACAAGCTCAAGGACATGGCCACGAGCGGTGGTTACACCGTCTACCGGGATCCGGTGGCCGGCTTCGCGTACATCTACAACGGGTCGGTGTTCTACACCTATGACGACCCGACCGAGATCGCCCGCAAGACCGCCTGGATCAAGAACCAGGGGCTGGCCGGCGCGATGGTGTGGTCCTTCGACGGCGACACCGCGAGCGGCGAGCTGATGGCCGCGGTCTCCAACGGCCTGCAGTGACCCGCCAGTAGGGTCAAGGTGCCCGCCACCCGCCCGGGTGGCGGGCACCGCCGTGCTGTCAGACCGCGCGGCGGGCCAGGTGGACGACGTCCGGGACGCCCCGGGCGACCGGGATCTCGTGCGTGACGACGCCGGTGAACCCGGCCGCGCGCAGCGCGTCCTCGAAGGCCGCGGAGGGCTGCGCGCTCCACACCGCGAGCACCCCGCCCGGCCGCAGCCGGCGCTGGATCGCGGCCAGCCCGGCCGGGCCGTAGAGGCCGGTGTTGGAGTCGGTGACCGTCCAGTCCGGGCCGTTGTCGATGTCGAGGCAGAGCGCGTCGTGGCGGTCGCTGCCGGCGTCGCCGTCGCCGTGCAGGTAGGCCAGCAGGTCGGTGTGCAGCACCTCGACCCGCGGGTCGTCCAGCGCGCCCGCCGAGAACGCGCCGAGCGGGCCGGTGCGGTGCCAGTCGATGACGGCGCTCTCGCGCTCGACCACGGCGATCCGCCCCCAGCGCGGCTCGGCCGCGGCGTACGCGAGCGAGAAGCCCACGCCGAGGCCGCCGATCAGCACGGCGGGCTCGCCGGCGGCCGGGCCCAGGGCGTCCAGCGCGGCCTGGACCAGCTGCCGCTCGGAGCGGCCGTCGGCGGTGTCCATCAGGAAGCAGCCGTTCGCGATGATCTCGTAGTGCTCCCCGCGCCGTCTCAACACGACCTCGCCGTACGGGCCTTCCCGCCGGTCGAGCGTGTCGACGGCAGCGGTTCCGTCCCGGTCGGGTAGTGCGGTCGCCATGCTGGGCCTCGGTCTCACGTGTCGGTCCCGGCTCGCCGGAGCCGGCCATCGGTACGTGCCCGACTCTATCGGAGGCGGCTACTGCCTCGCCTCCGGCGGCAGGCCCGTCGTCACTCCCGCGTCGGCCACCGGGGCGCCGCCCTTCACCTTGGGGCTGCGCCGCCCGCGCCGCTCCAGCCAGCCGGCCAGCCAGGACAGCGCGAGGCACATCCCGATGTAGACCGGCGCGATCACCATCACCACCGGGATGAACGGCAGGTCGTAGTCGAGGTTGGTGGCGATCAGCTTGCCCGCGTGCAGGAACTCCTCGTAGGTGATCAGGAATCCGAGCGAGGTGTCCTTGAGCGCGACCACCAGCTGGCTGACGATGGCCGGCAGCATCGCCCGGTTGGCCTGCGGCACCAGGACGTACGACATCACCTGGGTCTTGCGCATGCCGAGCGCGAAGGCCGCCTCCTTCTGCCCCTTGGGCACGGCGAGCACGCCGGCCCGGAAGACCTCGGCGAGCACCGAGCCGTTGTAGAGGGTCAGGCCGGCGACGAGGGCCCAGAGCGGCTCGACCTTGAGGGCGGTGAAGATGAAGAAGATCATCACCAGGACCGGCATGGCCCGGAAGAACTCCACCACCAGGGTGGACAGCAGGCGCACCACCCGGTGGTCGGAGAGCCGCCCGGCCGCGAACAGCGCGCCGAACGGCAGCGCGAACAGCACCGTCCAGCCGAACGCCTCCAGGGTGTTGCGCAGCCCGCGCAGCAGCAGCTCCTGCACGCCCTCGTACTCGAACGGCATCCACTTCTGGTACGTGAACTGGTCGGTGTGGAAGAGCATGTAGACGATCCAGCCGAGCAGCGCGGCGATCGCCACCAGCGCGAGCCGGCCGTACAACCGGTGCCGGGCCGCGGCCTTCGGGCCGGGCACGTCGTACAGCGCGGAGGACGGCGGGGCGGACGGCGGGGCAGAGACTCGGGCGGAGGCTCGGGAGGAGACCGTCATCGGGACACCGCCAGTCGTCGTTCGAGGAGGTTGAAAACGGCGCTGATCGCGAGCGTCAGGACCAGGTAGCCGGCGGCGATCCAGACGAAGGTCCAGATGATGCTGTATCCCAGCTCGTTGATGGTCCGATAGGTGCCGAGCAGTTCGACCACGCTGAACGAGCCCGCGATCGCGGTGTTCTTGGCGAGCGCGATCAGCACGCTGCCGATCGGCGCCACCACCGAGCGGGACGCCTGCGGCAGCACGACCAGGTTGAGTGTCTGGCCGAACGTCATGCCCAGGCTCCGGGCCGCCTCGCCCTGGCCGAGCGGCACCGTGTTGATGCCCGAGCGCAGCACCTCGCAGACGAACGCCGAGGTGTAGCAGCCGAGCGCGAGCACCGAGAAGGTGAAGAACGGCAGCACGATGTCGAAGCGCGGCAGACCGAGCACCACGATGAAGAACAGCAGGGTGAGCGGGGTGTTGCGCAGGATCGTCACCCAGGTGGTGCCGAACGCGCGCAGCGACCTGATCGGCGACACCCGGAAGCCGGCCATCAGGACCCCCAGCAGCAGCGCCAGGACGGCGCTCACCAGGGTCAGTTCGAGGGTGCCGACGAAGCCGTGCCAGTAGATCGAGAAGTTGTCGGTCAGGACTTTCATGCGGCGCGGCCTCCTCAGTACCGGTCGATCGGCGGCGGGGCCGGCGCCGGCACCCCGGACAGGCCGAGGGTGGCGTCGTAGGCCTTCTTCCAGTCGCCGTTCTGCTCGTGGACGGCCAGCGCGTCGTCGAGCGCGAGCCGCAGCACGGTGTCGTTGTGCGGGGTGCCGATGCCGTACGGCTCCTTGGAGAACGGCTCGCCGGCGATCTTCATCTCGTCCGGCGCCTTGGCGGCGTAGCCCTGGAGGATCGCGTTGTCGGTGGTGACGGCGTCCACCTGGCCGGTGACCAGGTTGTCCACGCAGGCCGAGTACGTGTCGTAGCCGACCAGGCGGGCCTTCGGGTAGTCCTTCTCGATCCGCTGGTAGGGGGTGGAGCCGGCCGCCGAGCAGACCTTCTTCCCCGCCAGGTCCTGCGGGCCGTGGATGCTGTCGTTGCTCCTGCGCACCAGCAGGGACTGGCCGGCGATGAAGTACGGGCCGGCGAAGCCGACCAGCTTCTTGCGGTTGTCGTTGATCGTGTAGGTGCCCACGTAGTAGTCGACCTGGCCGTTCTGCAGGGCGGTCTCGCGGTTGGCGGAGGCGATGGTCCGGAACTCGATGCGGTCCGGGCCGAAGCCGAGGTAGGCGGCGGCCATCCTGGCGATCTCGATGTCGAAGCCCGAGTACGTGCCGGTGGCCGGGTTCTTCTGGCCCAGGTACGGCTGGTCCTCCTTGGCGCCGACGACCAGGTGGCCCCGGCCGCGGGCGGCGTCCAGGGTCGGCGAGCCGTTGATCACCTCGCCGGTGCGGACCTGGTAGCTGGGCAGCGCGCCCGGCTGCGGGCCCTTCGGCGGCGGAGTGCCCGGCTTGCCACAGCCACTCAGCAGCGTGAGGACGGAAAGGACGGCGAGGGCGGTGAGGGCGGCGAGGGCCCGTCGGGCGAGCGTCATGACGTCCCCTCAGTGCTTGAGGATCTTGGACAGGAAGTCCCGGGCCCGCTCGCTCTCGGGGGCGCTGAAGAACGCCTCGGGGCTGCGGTCCTCGACGATCCGGCCGTCGGCCATGAAGACCACCCGGTTCGCGGAGGCGCGGGCGAATCCCATCTCGTGGGTGACCACCACCATGGTCATGCCCTCGTGCGCGAGTCCGCGCATGACGTCAAGCACCTCGTTGATCATCTCGGGGTCGAGGGCGGAGGTGGGCTCGTCGAAGAGCAGCGCCTTGGGGTCCATCGCCAGGGCGCGGGCGATCGCCACCCGCTGCTGCTGGCCGCCGGAGAGCTGGGCCGGGTACTTGTCGGCCTGCGGGGCCAGCCCGACCCGCTCCAGCAGCGCCCGGGACCTCGCGTCGGCCTCGGCCCGGCCCCGCTTGCGGACCTTGACCTGGGCGAGCGAGACGTTCTGCAGCACGGTCTTGTGCGCGAACAGGTTGAAGGACTGGAAGACCATCCCGACCTCGGCGCGCAGCGTGGCCAGCCCCTTGCCCTCGGCCGGCAGCGGCTCACCGTCGATGGTGATGGTGCCGGTCTCGATCGGCTCCAGCCGGTTGATGGCCCGGCACAGCGTGGACTTGCCCGAGCCGGACGGGCCGATCACCACCACGACCTCGCCGCGGCCGACCGTCAGGTCGATGTCCTGAAGGACGTGCAGGGTACCGAAGTGCTTGTTGACGCCGCTCAGTTCGATCAGCGGCGCGAAGGCGGCAGTGCTCACCCGGGCGATCCCTCCTCAGGGGTCGAGGAGGACCGTTACTTGCTGCGCCTGCCCTTGAGCAGCCAGCCCAGCGCGCCACCGGCGACCAGGGTCGCGAGCAGCGCGATCCAGAGCGGGGCGGTGACGGTGAAGACCCAGAACTGGATCTTCACCTTGTCGAGGTTGGCGAACAGGAACCACACCGCGAGTACGACGATCGCGCCGATCGCGATGTAGCGGGTCGGGACGCCCGCGATCTCGCTCTTGGAACCCTTGGAGCCGGAGGATGACGAACCGTCTGAAATCTTGGTCACTACGGCAGTGTGTGTCCAGTCGTCCCGTTTCGTCCCCCCGCCCGGCCGCGCGTGGCCCGGCCGGGCCCGCCGCAGCACCCGGATGGCCCAGCCCGGCGACGCCACCAGCCCGCCCCGGCACCCGTGAGGCGCCGGAGCGGGCCAGGCACCCGCGAGGGGGCCGGAGCGGGCCCGGCGGCGCTACCCCTCGTCCCGCCAGGAGCGCCAGAGCGCCGCGTACGGGCCGCCGGCCGCGACCAGTTCCGGGTGGCTGCCGTACTCGCTGATCCGGCCGCCCTCGACCACCGCGATCACGTCCGCGTCGTGCGCGGTGTGCAGCCGGTGGGCGATCGCGATCACCGTGCGGCCCTCCAGCACCCGGGAGAGCGAACGCTCCAGGTGCCGGGCCGCGCGCGGGTCGAGCAGCGAGGTCGCCTCGTCCAGGACGAGGGTGTGCGGGTCCGCCAGGACGAGCCGGGCCAGCGCGAGCTGCTGCGCCTGCGGCGGGGTGAGGGCCACCCCGCCGGAGCCGACCTCGGTGTCCAGGCCGTCCGCCAGCGCGTCCGCCCACTCGGTGGCGTCGACCGCCGCGAGGGCGGCGCGCAGCTCGGTGTCGTCGGCCCCGGGCGCGGCGAGCCGCAGGTTGTCCCGCAGGGTGCCGACGAACACGTGGTGCTCCTGGTTGACCAGCGCGACCCTGGCCCGGACCCGCTCGGCGGGCATCCGCGCGAGCGAGGCGCCGCCGAGCGTCACGCTGCCCCGGCCGGGCGCGTAGATGCCGGCCAGCAGCCGCCCGAGGGTGGACTTCCCGGCCCCCGAGGGGCCGACCAGCGCCACCCGGCTGCCCGGCGCGACGTCCAGGCTGATGCCGTGCAGCACGTCCGAGCCCTCGCGGTAGCCGAAGCGGACGTCGGTGGCCTCCACCCTGCGGCCGTCCGGGTGGACGGAGTCGTCCGTCTCCGGGTCCTCCACCTCCCGGACGCCGACCAGCCGGGCCAGTGAGGCCTGGCCGACCTGGAGCTCGTCGTACCAGCGCAGGATCAGGTCGACCGGGCCGGTCAGCGCCTGCGCGTACAGCACGCCGGTGGTCAGCTGGCCGACGCTGATCCAGCCCTTGATCGTGAACAGGCCGCCGAGCACCAGCGTGCCGAGCACGGCCAGGCTGTACACCGCGTCGATGGTCGGGAACCACATGGTGCGCAGCCACATCGTGTAGCGCTCCCAGGCCAGCCACTCGCCGAGCTTGCGGTCGGTGAGCCGGACCCGGTCGTCGCCCAGACGCAGCGTCTCGACCGTCCGCCCGGCGTCGACCGTCTCCGCCAGGACGGTGTTGACCGCCGCGTAGCCGGCCGACTCGGAGCGGTAGGACTGCGGGGCGCGGCGGAAGTACCAGCGCGAGCTGGCCAGCAGCAGCGGCAGCCCGGTGACCGCGGTCAGCGCGAGCAGCGGCGAGGTGACGACGAGGGCGCCGAGCACCAGGACCAGCGAGACGATCGCGACGGCGAGCTCCGGCACGGCCTCCCGGACGGACTTGGAGAGCCGGTCGACGTCGGTGGTGCCGCGCGAGACCAGGTCACCGGTGCCGGCCCGCTCCAGCACGCCCGGCGGCAGGGCCACCGAGCGCACCAGGAAGTCCTCCCGGAGGTCGGCCAGCACCTCCTCGCCGAGCACGCCGCCGCGCAGCCGCGACCACCAGGTGAAGCCGGACTGGACGACGAGCGCCAGCAGGTACCAGCCGACGGCCGCCGCGATGGTGCTCTCGGCGGTGCCGGTGGCGAGCGACTCGACGAGCCGGCCGAGCACCCAGGGGCCGACCAGGCCGGCCACCGTGGCGACGGCGTGCAGGCCCACCACCGAGCCGAAGTTCCCCCGGTGGCGACGGGCGAGCAGGCGGACGTAACCGCGGACGGCGGCCGGGGAGCCGACCGGCAGCATGGTGGCCGGCCCGTGCTCCTGTTGGGCGGGTGGCTTCACGCGGTGCTCCTGGGGCGAGGTCCGGCGGCTTCGCCGGGAGGACGGACGGCGGGACGGGGGGCACGACGGGAGGTGCTCACACCGGCTCCTTCACGGCCACCACGTCCGCCGGCTCCCGCGCGACGGCCGGCTCCTGCTCGCGGGTGACCACGGCGCGGTAGTGCGGGTCGCCGCGCAGCAGCTCGCGGTGGCTGCCGGAGGCGGTGGCCCGCCCGTCGTGCACCAGGACGACGCGGTCGGCCTGGTCGAGCAGCAGCGGGCTGGTGGCGAGGACGACGGTGGTACGGCCGGCGCGGTTGCCGCGCAGGCCGGCCGCGATCCGGGACTCGGTGTGGGCGTCGACCGCGCTGGTCGGCTCGTCCAGCACGAGGACCGGCGGGTCGGCGAACAGCGAGCGGGCCAGCGCGAGCCGCTGGCGCTGGCCGCCGGAGAGCGAGCGGCCGCGCTCGGTGATCCTGGCCAGCATCGGGTCACCGCCGCAGTCGGGCGAGCCGTCGACCAGGGCCTCCAGCACGTCCTCGGCGCGGGCGGCGGCCAGCGCGTCGGCGGCCTCGACCCGGCCGGAGGCCGGTACGTCCAGCAGCTCGGCGAGGGTGCCGGAGAGCAGCACCGGCTCCTTGTCGTGGACGAGCACCGCCGCCCGGGCCTCGTGCAGCGGCACGGCGTCCAGCGGGGTGCCGCCGAGCCGTACCGAGGGCTGCGGCTCGTCACCGGACTCCGGACCGTCCTCCGGCAGCGGGACGTGCCCGCCGAGCCGCTCGGCGAGCAGCCCGGCGAAGTCCGGGTCGCCGCAGACCACGGCGGTCAGCTCGCCCGCGCGGGCGGTCAGGCCGGTGACCGGATCGTGCAGGTCGCCGCCCTCGGGGCGGCTCAGGGTCGCGTCCGGAACGGCGGTGCCGCGGGGCAGGGCGAGCACCCGGGTGGCCCGGCCGGCCGAGACCCGGGCGACGCTCCAGGCGTGCGCGGCCTCGCCGAGGATGCGCAGCGGGGCGGCCAGGAACGCCGTCGCGCCGTACACCGAGATCAGCGTGCCGATGCCGATCTCGCCGGTGGCGGCGAGGTGGGCGCCGTACCAGGTGATGCCTACCACGAAGAGGCCGGGCAGCAGCACCTGCTGCGCCTGCATCAGCGAGGACAGCCGGGTGGCGCGCACGGCGGCCGCCCGGACCTTCTGGGAGGCGGCCCGGTAGCGCTCCAGGAAGAGCTCCTCGCCGCCGATGCCGCGCAGGACGCGCAGGCCCGCGACGGTGTCGGCGGCCAGCTCGGTGGCCTTGCCGCCGAGCGCGCGCTGCTCGGAGTAGCGCTTCTCGAACGGCCCGAGCAGCGGCCAGACGGAGGCCGCGAGCACCGGCACGCCGAGCAGGACGATGACGCCGAGCAGCGGCTGGACGGTCAGCACCACGGCGCTGACCGCGAGCCAGACCAGCACGGCGGCGCGGACCCGGGCGACCAGCTCGACGTACCAGCCGATCTTCTCGACGTCGCCGCTGCCGACGGCGACGATCTCACCGGTGGCGATCCGGCGCGACAGGCCGGCGCCGAGCCGGGACGCCTGGCGGGCGACCAGCTGGCGGACCTGGGTGGCGGCGGTGATCCAGTTCCAGACGGCCTGGCGGTGCAGCAGTACGGTGCCGACCGAGGCGACGACGGCCAGTACGAGGGCGAAGGCACCGGCTCGCCAGATGCCGGCGCTGTCGCCGTCGACGGCGGCCTGGACGCCGCGGCCGAGCGGCAGCGGCAGGGCTGCCTGGCAGCCCATCTCCACCAGCGCCCAGCAGGTGGAGAGCACCTGGCCGCGCCGTTGGCTGCGCTGGAGCCAGCGCAGGAAGGCGATCGGCGATGAGAGGTCGGGACTGCCGGGGTCGGGCATCGGCAGGGTTCTGAGCGGCATGACGCTCCGTTGCGGGGGTGTACGGGCATGGGCCAGGGAGCTCGCGGCCCGGGTCGCGGGCGCGGCTGGATGCCCGCCGCGGTGGGCGGCGGGGCCGTAGGAGGGGTGAGCGGGCGGGCACGCGGGCAGGGCGGCCGGCCGGCGCGGTGGAGCCGGTGCGGTCACGGCGAGCGGGTTCAGGACGTCATGACAGTCGAGCCTGCCCGCAGAGCTGTGACGTACGCAACAGGTTTTCCGGCCGCCCGCGGAAACGGGCGACAAAGCCTTCCGTCCGGGGAACAACCGCCCGACCTGCCTGGTTGGCACGTCCGGAACCATTGGACGACCAGGAGGGCACCCCTTCCCGTGAGCACCATCCCCAACGTCACCCTCAACAACGGGGTCGAGATCCCGCAGCTCGGTTTCGGTGTCTGGCAGGTGCCGGACGCCGAGGCGACCGCTGCGGTGCGCAGCGCCGTCGAGGCGGGCTACCGCTCGATCGACACGGCCGCGATCTACGAGAACGAGGCCGGCACCGGCCAGGCGCTCGCCGAGGCACTGGCCGGCGGCGTCGCCCGCGAGGACCTCTTCGTCACCACCAAGCTGTGGAACTCGGGCACCGCCGACTGGACGGGCGAGCAGGGCCGCGACGCCGTGCTGAAGGCGTTCGACGAGTCACTGGGCAAGCTCGGCCTCGACTACGTCGACCTGTACCTGATCCACTGGCCGCGCCCGATGCACGGCAGCTACCTCAACATCTGGAAGGCCTTCGAGCAGCTGCTCGAGGACGGCCGGGTGAAGTCGGTCGGCGTGTCGAACTTCGGCCCCGAGCAGCTGACCCGCCTGCTGGCGGAATCCTCCGTGGTGCCCGTCCTCAACCAGGTCGAGCTGCACCCGCACTTCCCGCAGCGCGAGCTGCGCGCCTTCCACGCCCAGCACGGCATCGCCACCGAGGCGTGGAGCCCGCTGGGCCAGGGCAAGGGCCTGCTCACCGAGCCCGCGCTGGTGAAGATCGCCGAGAAGCACGGCCGCACCGTCGCCCAGGTCGTGCTGCGCTGGCACCTGCAGAGCGGCGTGATCGCGATCCCGAAGTCCGTCACGCCGTCGCGGATCCGGGAGAACCTGGACGTCGCCGGCTTCGAGCTGGACGCCGAGGACCTCGCGGCGGTCGCCGCCGTGGAGAACGGCGAGCGCCTCGGCCCGGACCCGCAGGGTTTCGACTGGAACTGACCCCGGCCACCGCCGCCTGACGGACCGTCACCGGCGAGGCAGGTCGATACCGAAGGCCGTCGCCCCTACTGGGGGCGACGGCCTTCGGTGCTGAGGCGAATCGTTTTAGCTGGTCTACAGACGGGCCGCCTTGGCGAGCAGCGCGAGGGCCGCCTCGTGCTCGTGCTCCTCCAGCGGCGAGAGCAGCAGCAGCTGCACCTGCCGGACGCCGGCGGCCGAGCGGTGCAGCAGGTCCTGGCCCGCGGAGGAGAGCGAGAGCAGGTTGCGCCGCCCGTCCGAGGGGTCACGACGACGCAGGACCAGGCCGCGGCGGACGAGACGGCTGACCATTTCGGCCATCGTCGCCTTGTCCAGCGAGGCCAGCTCGCCGACCGTGCGCTGGTCGGCGCCCGGCTCCAGCTCCAGCGCGTCGAGCACCGCGTACTGCGGCGCCGTCAGCTCGGACCCGACGTGCTCGGACCACAGCTTGGTGTGCACCTGCTGGCCGACCCGGATCAGGTAGCCGATCGCCCGCTGGGCGTCCAGTATCGGGCGGGCGTCGGCCATCACGGCCACCGCGGCCGGTTCAAGCCTGGCTATCCTCGCCATGACCCGGACGATTTCGAGCTGCTCCTCAGGGTTGAGCGGCTCGAAGAGCGTCCGCTGCACCCGGACGACTCCGCCGGTGGCCTCGCGAACCGCCTGCGCACCGTTCTGAGAGAGCGCCAGCAGCTTGCGCCGGCCGTCCGCCGGGTCGCGGCGCCGCAGCACCAGGCCCCGTCGGACCAGACGCGCGACCATTTCGGCCATCGTCGCCTTGTCGAGCGAGGCCCGCTCCCCCACCGTGCGCTGGTCGGCGCCCGGCTCGAGAGCGAGAACGAGCAGCACGGCGAACTGTGGCGCCGTGAGGTCTGCGCCGACGTGCTCGGACCACAACCTGGTGTGGACCTGCTGCGCGACGCGGATGAGGTGGCCGGGCGACTGCTGCAGTCGCGCGGACACGCGGGTCGTCGGGATCTCCCCCAGCACCATGTATCCGTCCCGATGTCACACCCGGTGTGTGTGGGACACCCGGGTGGGGCAGTAACGGCGTGTGGGCGTCCCGCTATGAGGGAGGGCGCGCCAGCCGTGCAGCCGGTGGCTGCTGGCGCACACTATACAAACGCCAAGCCCCTGCTGGCAGACGGGGGCCGATAGTAGACGCAACTTCCGGGAACTTGGCATATTTACGCGCCCCTACGGGGTGCCGTTCACTCGTTCGCAGCAGAAAGCCGACCGGCCGGTCCTTACCGTCTGTCACCTGCGGCTCTGTCCTCTGGTTCCGAAGACTACTCGTCGGTAAGGTGTGCGCGAAGCGCTCTCAACGCCACCCTCCCGGGCCGGTCACCGAGAAAATCCGGTATCTGCCCGTAACCCCACGAGAGAGACGAGACCGAGCATGACCGAGCAGAACAGCACCTCCAGGGTCGCCGTCGTGACCGGCGCGGCCCGCGGAATCGGCGCCGCCACGGCATTGCGGCTGGCCGCCGACGGCTACGCAGTCGCCGTGGTCGACCTGGAGGAGGCCGCCGGCAAGGACACCGTCGACAAGATCGTCGCGGCCGGCGGGAAGGCCCTGGCCGTCGGCGCCGACGTCTCGGACGCCGAGCAGGTCCAGGCGGCCGTCGACCGGATCGCGGCCGAGCTCGGCGCCCCGGTCGTCCTGGTCAACAACGCCGGCGTGCTCCGCGACAACCTGCTGTTCAAGATGTCCGAGTCCGACTGGGACACCGTGATGAACGTGCACCTCAAGGGCGCTTTCCTGATGACCCGCGCGGTGCAGAAGCACATGGTCGACGCCGGCTTCGGACGCGTCGTCAACCTGTCCTCCTCCTCCGCCCAGGGCAACCGGGGCCAGGCCAACTACTCCGCCGCGAAGGCCGGCCTGCAGGGCTTCACCAAGACCCTGGCGATCGAGCTCGGCAAGTTCGGCATCACCGCCAACGCCGTCGCCCCCGGCTTCATCGCCACCGAGATGACGGCGGCCACCGCCGCCCGGGTCGGCATGGAGTTCGAGGCCTTCAAGCAGGCCGCCGCCACCCAGATCCCGGTCAACCGCGTCGGCGTGCCCGAGGACATCGCCAACACGATCTCCTTCCTCGCCGGCGAGGGCGCGGGCTTCGTCTCCGGCCAGGTCATCTACGTCGCCGGCGGGCCGCTCGACTGAGACCGGCCGGTCCAAGGCCGCACCGAGCTGCGCGCCGAGGCGCCCCCGGGCCGTACGGCGGGGGGCGCCTCGGCGTCGACGGCCCCGCGCCCTACCCGCGCCGTACCCGCGCCCGCAGCCGTACCCGCGCGTACCCGCACCGCCCCCGCGCGGACGCCGCTCAGCGGCGCCGGCGCAGCATCGGGATCAGCTCCGCGAGCTTCTCCAACTGCCCCTCCTGGCCGGGCAGGTCGAGCGCTCCGATCCGGCAGACCAGGTGGGTCACCCCCGCCGACAGGTACCCCCGGAGCACCTGCGCGATGTGCTCGACCGGCCCGGCGATCATGGTCTGGATCGTCTCGACCACCTCCACCGGGAAGCCGTACGCCGCCCGGCAGTACACGTCCAGCGCCGCGCGGCCGGCCGCCTCGTCGGGCGCGACCAGCAGGGTGGTGTAGAGGGCGGGGGTGACGGCGGCCGGGGCGCGGCCCGCGTCGGCGGCCGAGCGGCGGACGGCGGCGAGGCCGGGCGCGTAGTCGGCGACGTCGGGCGGGTAGGGCAGCCAGCCGTCGTAGAGCCGGCCGGTGCGCTCCAGCGCCGCCGGGGTCGCCCCGCCCAGCCAGACCGGCGGGCCGCCCGGCCGGTGCGGGGGCAGCCCCTCGGGCAGGTCGTCGTAGTGCAGCACCTTGCCGTGGAAGGCGGTGGGGCCGGACGAGGTCCACAGCCGGCGCCAGAGTTCGACGGTGTCGTCGAGCCGGGCGAAGCGGCGCTGCCAGGGCACGTCCGAGGCGGCGTACTCGCGCTCGGAGCGGTTCGGGAAGCCGGCGCCGACGGCCACCGTGAGGCGCCCGCCGGACAGTTGGTCGATCGAGGCGAGGGCCTGCGCGGTCTGGACGGGCCGGCGCAGGGCCGGCAGCAGGGCGGCGGTGCCGAGGCCGATCCGCTCCGTCCGCACGGCCAGCGCGCCGAGCAGGGCGAGCGGTTCGATCATCGGCCGCAGCAGGGTGTCGCCCGTCCAGAGCGAGTCGAATCCCAGCTCCTCGGCGCGTACGGCGAAGTCGATCAGGGCGCGCGGGCCGGAGCCCGTGGCCCACTGGGCGTGGCCGGTCGGCAGTACCAGTCCGAGGCGAGTGTCGTTATCCATGCCGGTCAGCCTGCGCCGCACCGGGGCGGGCGGCAATTCCCTGTGGGGAATGGCGATTCCCTCGGGCCCGGCAGTAGAACTGCGTCATGGACTTTCCCCAGGAACTGCGCGACTGGCGCACCCGGCGCAGGCTCAGCCAGCTCGAACTGGCCGACCGGGCCGGCACCACCCAACGGCACCTCAGCTTCATGGAGACCGGCCGATCCGCGCCCGGCCGGGAGATGGTCGTGCGGCTGGCCGAGTCCCTGGAGCTGCCGCTGCGCGAGCGCAACGACCTGCTGCTCGCGGCCGGTTACGCGCCGGCCTACCCGCGCGGCGCCCTGACCGGCCCCGAACTCGCCCCCGTACTGGAGGCGTTGGAGCACATCCTGACCGGGCACCTGCCCTACCCGGCGGTGGTGGTCGACCGGTACGGCCAACTGGTGGCCGCCAACAGCGCGTTCGCCCTGCTCACCGAGGGCGTCGACGCCGACCTGCTCGGCCCGGAGCCGAACCTCTACCGGCTCGCCCTGCACCCCCGGGGCCTGGCGCCGCGCATCGTGAACTTCGACGACTGGGCCCAGCACGTCCTGTCCGGCCTGCGCCGGGAGGCCGACCGCCACCCCGACGAGCGGCTGACCGCGCTCTGCGCCGAGCTCGGCGACCACGCCCCGGCCCGCCGCCCGGCCGCCCCGGACACGCTCGGGTTCGCGGTGCCGATGGAGCTGCGGTCGCGGCACGGCCTGCTGCGCCTGATCACCACCATCACCACCTTCGCCACGGCGGCCGACGTCACGCTGGCGGAGCTGAAACTGGAGGCCTTCCTACCTGCCGACCGCGCCACCTCCGCCGTCCTGACGGACCTCGGCGCAGCCGGCCGGCGCTGACCGGCGGTGCCCTCAGCCCTCCCAGCCGCGCTCGACCACACCGTCCCTGACCAGCAGGTTCAACCGGCCCTCGCGGTGGTCCATGGTCATCCTGGCGCCCGGCGCGAGCACCCGGACGACGGCCCAGCCGTGCTCCCGGGCCAGTCTCTCGGCGACCGCCACCGGAAGCCCGGCGTAGTCCTCCGTCGTACCGCCTGCCATCGCCGCTCCCCCTCCTGCTCGGACGCGCCCCGGACGTACGCTGGAATGGTAGTCCGGCACGGCCGCGACGCGAGGAGGTGAGAGGGGTGCGAGCGACGACACCCAGACGCTGGCGCAGCGGCACCGAACCCGCCACCGCCCGCAGCGACCTCAAACTGCGGCTGCTGCTCTCCCTCACCTTCACGCCGTTCTTCGCGCTGTGCACGGCCGGGTTCGCGGTGTTCGCCGCGCGGGCCACGCCCGACGGCGTGCCCAGCCAGGGGACGCTGATCGCCTTCGCCATCGCGTGCGGGGCACTGACCCTGTTCGCGGTGGTGGACCTGTACATCGTCCTGCGGCGCCGGCAGACCGAACTCTGACCCCGCTCCGCCAGTCGGCATCCGCCACCGGCCACCCGTTACCGGCCGCCCTCCGCCCTGCCGTCCACCCTGCGCGGCACGCCGAGCGGGTTGCCGTCGCGCAGCTCGGGCGGCAGGAGTTCCTGCGGTACGGCCTGGTAGCTCACCGGCCGCAGCCAGCGCCCGATCGCGCCGGCGCCCACCGAGGTGGCGGTCGAGGTCGCGGCCGGGTAGGGCCCGCCGTGGTGCATGGCGGGGGCGACGGCGACGCCGGTCGGCCAGCCGTCCACCACGATCCGGCCGGCCAGCGGCACCAGGCGGTGCAGCAGCGCGGCGGCGTCCTCGCCGCGCTCGTCGGCCGCGAACTGCACGGTCGCGGTGAGGTTGCCGTCGAGCCGGGCGAGTACGGCCTCCAGCTCCGCCCGGTCGCGGTAGCGGGCCAGCACGGTGATGGGCCCGAAGCACTCCTCCAGCAGCAGCGCGTGCGGGCCGGGCGCGGCGAGCAGCTCGGCCGGCACCGCCAGTACCCCCGGCCGTACGGCGAGCGGTGCGTCCCCGGCCGGCGCCTCGCCCGCCGCGAGCAGCTCCTCGACGCCGGGCAGTGCGGCCCGCTCGCGGACACCGGCCAGGAAGGCCGCGCGGATCCGGGCGTCCAGCAGCGGGGCGGCGGGCGCCTGGGCGGCTGCCTCGACCACGGCCCGCTCCAGCCCGCCGTCCCCCTCGCCGTCCTCCTCGCCGTCGGGCGCGCTGCCGGGCGCGCTGCCGGGCGTCAGCACCAGGCCGGGCTTCACGCAGAACTGTCCGCTGCCCAGGGTGAAGGACGCGGCCAGGCCGGCGCCGATCTCGGCGGCCCGGGTGGCCGCGGCCGCCGGCGTGACCACCACCGGGTTGAGGCTGCCGAGCTCCCCGTGGAAGGGGATCGGCCGGGGCCGGGCCGCCGCGACGTCGTGCAGGGCACGCCCGCCGCGGACGGAGCCGGTGAATCCGACGGCGGCGGTCAGCGGGTGGCGGACGAGCGCGAGGCCGGCGTCGAGCCCGTGCACCACGCCGATCACGTCCTCGGGCAGGCCGGCGGTCGCGGCCGCCTCGCGCAGCAGCCGGGCGCAGAGTTCGCCGGTGGCGGGGTGGTCCGGGTGGGCCTTGACGACCACGGGGCAGCCGGCCGCGAGTGCGCTGGCGGTGTCGCCGCCGGGGACGCTGAAGGCGAGCGGGAAGTTGCCGGCCGCGAAGACGGCGACGACGCCGAGTGCGGTGCGAGTGCGGCGCAGGTCGGGGCGGCCGAGGGCCGGGTCGGCGTGGTCGATCACCACGTCGAGGAAGGCGCCGTCGTCGACGATCTCCGCGAAGGCTCGCAACTGGTATGTGGTGCGGGCGAGTTCGCCGGTCAGCCGGGGCACTCCGAGGGCGCTCTCCGCGTCGGCCGTGGCGATCACCTCCTCGGCGGCCCGCTCCAGCCCGTCGGCGGCGGCGCGCAGCAGGGCGGCCCGCCGGGGCCGGTCGGCCAGGGCGCGGGCGGCTCCGGCGGCAGCCCGTACGGCACGGTCGACGTCGGCGGGGCCGGCCTCCACGGCCACCTGTGCGCGGTGCTCGCCGGTACGCGGGTCGGTGCTCCAGACCGGCGCCGGCCGGTCGGCCCCGGCGCTCACGGCAGAGCCTGCACTCCCTGCACTCCCGGTACTCGCGGCGGCCAGGGCGCTCACGGCAGTCACGGCGGTCACGGTTTCGGCGGTCACGGCGCGGGCCTCCTCATCGGGGTGGTGGTCCGGTAGCGTCCGCTCCGGGCCCCGGATCGGGGCCCTCCGAGTGGTCTGCACCACAGTGTCCACACACCATGAATTTGTTCAGTATGCTGAACGCCATACAACTCGTTGAACTCGCGGGACGATACGCCGCGCGACAGAGGGGGTCAAGGGCATGACCACACCGACCAGCCCCAACGCCGGCGCCGGCGCGCAGGTGAAGTCCGCCGTGCGCACCGTGGAGCTCCTGGAGTACTTCGCCGGGCACACCGGCATGCACAGCCTCGCCGAGGTGCAGGAGCAGACCGGCTATCCGAAGAGCAGCCTCTACATGCTGCTGCGCACCCTGGTCGAACTCGGCTGGGTGGAGACCGACGCCACCGGCACCCGGTACGGGATCGGGGTGCGGGCCCTGCTCGTCGGCACCTCGTACATCGACGGCGACGAGGTGGTCGCGGCGGCCCGGCCGACGCTCGACCGGCTGGCCGACGACACCTCGGAGACCATCCACCTGGCCCGCCTGGACGGCACCAACGTGGTCTACCTGGCGACCCGGCAGTCCCAGCACAGCCTGCGTCCGTTCACCCGGATCGGGCGCAGGCTGCCCGCCCACTCGACCTCGCACGGCAAGGCGCTGCTCGCCACCCACACCGACGAGCAGATCCGCCGGCTGCTGCCCGCCGAGCTGGAGCCGCTGACCGAATACACCCACACCGACCGCGAGAAGCTGATCGAGGAGCTGCACGAGATCCGCGAGCGCGGCTACGCGGTCGACCGCGAGGAGAACACGCTGGGCCTGCGCTGCTTCGGGACCGCCATCCCGTACCGCACCCCGGCCCGGGACGCGGTGAGCGTCTCGGTGCCGATCGCCCGGCTGACGCCCGGTCGGGAGCAGATGATCCGGGACGCCCTGCTCGACGCCCGGGACCGGCTCACCCTGGCGACCCGCCACCTCTGACGTTTCGTCATCCACCGGCGGCGCCCCGCACCTTGCGTGCGGGGCGCCGCCTTTTGCATGCCCGTCGGACTTGGACCGGCCGCCGGTCGGTCTTATTGACAGGAGCGCGCTGCCCTCTCTAGTGTCCGGCCATGGATGCGACCAGTGTTCATATCCTTGAACTCTGCGAGGCCTGAACCACCGCCGCGTCCGCCCCTAGGCGCGCCCGCCCACCCACGCGCCGCGCCCGCACCGCCCCCACCCGGCGCTCCCTGCGCCAATTGCCGCACGACTCCAGGACGAGGAGCCCAGCCATGCGCGTCTCCCGCTCGATCCGGCCGGCCGGTACCCTGCTCACCGCCACCGCCCTGTGCCTCGGCCTCGCCGTCGCCTCCGCCCCGGGCGCGGCCGCCGCCGACACCGGCCACACCGCGCTCGCCGCCAAGGACGGCTGGGGCTCCGCCACCACCGGCACCACCGGCGGCGCGAAGGCCGACGCCGCGCACACCGTGACGGTCAGGACCCGGGCCCAGCTGGTCGCCGCACTCGGCGGCACCAACTCCAAGAACGGCTCGAACGCCACCCCGAAGATCATCTATGTCTCCGGGACCATCGACCTCAACACCGACGACTCGGCCAAGCACCTGAGCTGCGCGAACTACGCCACCGGCGGCTACTCGCTCGCGGCCTACCTGTCCGCCTACGCCCCGGCGACCTGGGGCACCTCCACGGTGCCGTCCGGCACGCAGGAGGACGCCCGCGCGGCCTCGCAGAAGATCCAGGCCGACAGGGTCCAGATCAACGTCGGGGCGAACACCACCATCGTCGGCGTCAACGGCGGCCGGCTGCTCGGCGGCGGGCTGATGGTGAAGAGCGTCGACAACGTCATCATCCGCAACCTCACCGTCGAGGACGCCGCCGACTGCTTCCCCCAGTGGGACCCGACCGACGGCTCCACCGGCAACTGGAACTCGATGTACGACGCCGTCGCGCTGTACAACGCCACCCACGTCTGGGTGGACCACAACACCTTCACCGACGGCGCCAACCAGGACGCCGACCAGCCGCTCTACTTCGACCGGCCCTACCAGGTGCACGACGGCCAGCTCGACATCACCAAGGGCGCCGACCTCGTCACCGCGTCCTGGAACATCTTCAAGGACCACGACAAGACCAACCTGGTCGGCAGCAGCGACAGTTCGACCGTCGACGCGGGCCACCTCCGGGTGACCTTCCACCACAACCTCTGGCAGGGCACCGTCCAGCGCTCGCCCCGGGTGCGCTTCGGCCAGGTGGACGTCTACAACAACTACTACGTCCCGAAGTCCGGCGACTTCGAGTACGCCGTCGGCGTCGGCAAGTCCTCGCAGATCGTCGCCGAGGCCAACTACTTCAAGCTGCCCTCCGGCATCACCGCCGCCAAGGTGCTCTACAACTGGGGCGGCACCGCGCTGACCGCCTCGGGCAACCTGGTCAACGGCACCGTCACCGACGTGATCGGCGCGTTCAACGCCGCCAACCCGAGCAAGGCGCTGGGCACCAGCGCGGGCTGGACGCCCACCCTGCGCGCCGGAGTCTCCCCCGCCGCCGCCGTGCCCGGGCTGGTCACCGCCAAGGCCGGCGCCGGCCGCCTCTGATCCGTCCCTCCCGCACGGGCCCCGGCGCACCCCACCGCGCCGGGGCCCGTCCCTGGCCCGCCACCGCAAGGGAGAACCCCCGATGCCGCTGCCCCGCCGCACCATCCTGCTGGGCGCCACCGCCGCGCTCGCGACCACCCTGGCCGGCCCCGCCCGGGCCGCCACGACCCCGCTCTTCGGCCCGTACGGCTCACCGGCCGCCCGCCTCAACTCCCGCACGCTGTACGTCGACCCGGCCGGCCACGGCGACCACCGCACCGTGCAGGCGGCGGTCGACGCGAGCACCTCGGCGGGCGGCTGGACGCTCGTGCTGGCCGCCGGCACGTACCGCGAACGGGTCCTCGTCCCGCCGGCCCGCCCCGGCCTGACGCTGCTCGGCGCGACGGGCAGGCCCGCCGACACCGTGATCGTCCTCGCCACCGCCGCCGGCACGCCCAGGCCCGGCGGCGGCACGTACGGCACGACCGGCAGCGCCACCGTCACCCTGCAGGCCGACGGGCTGACCGCCCGCGACCTGACCTTCGCCAACGACTGGCTGCGCGCGGCGAATCCGACCGTGACCGGCACCCAGGCCGTCGCCGTCAAGGTCACCGGCGACCGCTGCGCCTTCCACAACTGCCGCTTCCTCGGCCACCAGGACACCCTCTACGCCGACTCGGCGGCGCTGTCCGCGTTCGCCCGGCAGTACTTCGACCACTGCTACGTCGAGGGTGACGTCGACTTCGTCTTCGGCCGCGCCACCGCCGTGCTGGACCACTGCGAACTGCGCACCCTGAAGCGGGACGTGACCTTCACCCCGCAGGGCTTCGTCTTCGCGCCGAGCACCGCACAGGCCAACCCGCACGGCTTCCTGGCGCAGCACTGCACCTTCACCAGCACCGCCGCCACCGGCGCGTTCCGGCTCGCCCGCCCCTGGGTGCCGAGCAGCGACACCACCGCCCGGCCGATGCTGACCGTGCGCCAGAGCACGATCGGCGCCGGGATCAACGCGCCGGCGCCGTACGCCGACATGTCCGCCGCCTATCCCTGGCAGCAGCAGCGCTTCGCCGAGTACGCCAACGAGGGGCCGGGCGCCGCGATCACCGTACCGGCCGATCGGCCCCAGCTGACGGCCGCCCAGGCCGCGTCGCACACTCGCGAGGCGTACCTGACCGGCAGCGACGGCTGGGCGCCCTGGGCCCGCTGACGCCTCCCACCGATCCCACCGAATCGGAGACCGACCCATGACCAGTCTCAGCCGCCGCCGGTTCGCCACCGCGGCCGCCACCGTGCCGCTGCTCGCAGCACTCCCCGTCTCCACCGCCGAGGCGGCCGCCCGCCGGACGACCGTGTTCGTGGCCGGCGACTCCACCGCCTCCGTCTACGCCACCGACACGGCGCCCAGGGCCGGTTGGGGCCAGGCCCTGCCCGTGTTCGGCACCTCCCGCCTC